>Ga0310909_10000569_pt1 | contig 19621 bp, 17 predicted proteins | sample GREbulkMGT000H_FD_203449 | JGI IMG/M metagenome (GOLD analysis project Ga0310909, IMG submission 203449) | Lab enrichment of tropical soil microbial communities from Luquillo Experimental Forest, Puerto Rico - GRE.bulkMG.T000H | ecosystem: Environmental > Terrestrial > Soil > Tropical forest >... | reverse complement strand
CTTCCAGGCGGGCGCGATCCTCGTCGCCGACGACGACACAAAGCTCCTGGGCCATGCGCCCATGATACCATATACCAGCCTTATGACCCGTCTGTTTCAGTCAGTGCACTAGAGGCCAATTTTAGAGATTGGACCGCGAAGAGAGGTCCTCTCAATGATGTCGATCCCTTTCTCTATTACGTCCTGGATCAAATCCTAAAGCCCTTCAACCTTTCGGACGAAGAGATCCGGTACGGGATAACGGATGGCGGGAATGATGGCGGGATAGACGCCATATACCTTTTTGCAAATCGGAATACTCTTATCAGAGACGATGTAGATCTGAAAGCATCTGGTACGTTCAAAATCCGGATTGTAATCGTGCAGGTAAAGTCCTCTCTCTCTGATACTGGCTTCAAGCCCTCCGATATCGCAAAATTTAGATCATTTACGGAGGATTTTCTTGATTTATCGACACCAGCGGCAAACTATAGGCACAAATATCATAGTCACCTTCTCACTATAATCCAAACATTTAAGGATAAATATCTCGAAATAGCTGGCAACTTCCCAGAGGTAGAGGTTGACTATTACCTAGTAACTAGGGGTGACGAAAACGAGATCGATCAGGCGGCTTGCGACACCGTGATACGTCTTCAAGAGGCGGTCCATCGGCATCTCCCTAAAGCTGCGTGCACATTTTCTCCGGTCAACACACAAGCCCTCCTGGAATATGTGCGAAAGCGAAAGCAGACAACAAGGACAATCGAATGGACAGCGCAGCCATTGGCGACAAATGATGGATATGTCGGCTTGGTGTCGCTTCCCAAATATGTAGAATTTTTGAAGGATGAAGACGGCGACCTTGATGAAATGATATTTGAATCGAACGTTAGGGGATATCAGGGCAGCACGAACATTACATCATTACGGAAGGGAAATTGGCACCAAGCACTCCGCTTCAGATGTCGATTGAAGATCCTCAGGTTGTCAACGGTCTACAAACATCAAGGCAGATTTTCGACCACTTTCGGAATGCTCAAGCGACCACTGAAACGCGGGCGGTGTTAGTAAAGGTGCTACCAGTAAAAGAGCCGGTACATAGAGACGCGATAATCCAGGCCACAAACAGTCAGAACGCTATGAGTTCTGGCTCGCTTAGAGCGACAGATTATGTGCATAACCAAATAGAAGATCTCTTCAAGACCTTCGGGCTCTTTTATGATCGCAAGAAGGGCTTTCATCGCGATCAGGGAGCGCCTATAGCCGCGATTGTCAGCGTAACCGAACTTGTGCAGGCCCTTGTCTCAATTCTTCAAGCCAGACCCGACAGTGCGCGAGCGAGACCAGGCGATTATATCAATAAGGATCCAGAATATCGGAAGATTTTCGGAAGGGATAAGGTTCCGTTGGGTGCCTATTATAAGTGCGTCAGCATAGTTAGAGCGATTGACGAATTTTTGAGAACTAGCGGTGTTGATAAAGGCGAGCAGAGGAATCAAAAATATTACCTGGCGTATGTGTTGGTTGCAGAATTGACTAAGAGAGTACACCCAAGCCCTGAGGAAGTGCTCGGAATAGAGTCTCATCTGGTGAATGACGTAACAATCAAACAGGCATCGGACGTCGTCAGTAAGCACTATATTGACCTGATTCTTGGCGAACCACCGGATGCGGTAGCAAAAGGCCCGGAATTTCTCAGGTTATTGAAGGCCGAGTTATCTGCGAAATATGTCGATGTGGCCTCTCCTAGGACCCGCAAACGGAAGCCAAAGGATGTCTTGACTGAAGGGGGTCTTAGGTGAAGGGCAAGAAGCCCCACGACGACGCCGATTCCTATCCGCTAGAGGAAACGGCGCGACGCATGGAGCGCGTCGTGCGGCGTTTCCTGAACATGCCGCCGCTACCGCACGGCAAGAATCCGAAATCTCCACCGCCTCCGAAGCGGAAAGAACGCCAAGTCTCGAAGGGCCGCGTCCACAAGGCTAAGTCTCGCTCTTAGGTTTGCGCGGAGGTTTCTGCGGAAGGTCGTTGATAGCGCAGTCGCTTGCCACCAGTGCCGACAATGACGCGGCGGGCGCGCTCTGTGTCGTCAATCCCGAGCTTGGCACGATTGGAGTACCGAAAATCGAACTCGGCGAGGTAGTGATGCAGGTGAGCCTCTGAAACATGGTGATAGACGCCATAGATGCCGCGCTTCAGGATCGAAAAATATCCCTCAGCGGTATTGGTATGCGCATCGCCGCGAACATACTCTTCACGACTGTGATCGACCGTACGATGAGTTTTGAACTCCTCGCCAACCGACCAGTAGACGCCGCTTTCGTCCGTCCGGAAATGCGAGTCTGTTGAAGCGGCTGAGACAATGATCGGACGCAATGTCCTTGCGGTCACATTGGCGACATGGAATGACCGGGATTTGCCGCCGCGCTCAACCAGCGAGAAGACAGCCTCTTTCTTCGGGGTTTTGCCTTTGCGGTTACGTGCCTTGCCTCCGATGTAGGTTTCGTCGGCCTCGACGAATTTGCCCTCGCCGCCGAGTGCGTTCGGCGCGCTGTCGTCCATTGCTAGCCTAATCCGGTGCGCCATGAACCAAGCGCTCCGATATGTAACGCCGAGCATTCTGTGCAGCTGGTGAGCGCTGATTCCCTTCTTGCTGCCGGTCATAAGCCGAATAGCGAGCAGCCACTTATGCATCGCAATGTGCGAGCGCTCCAAAACAGAGCCGACCCGCACCGTGAATTTCTCTCGGCATTTGCCGCACCAGTACCAGCCTTGCCCCATCGATTCGCCGCCAAGCGGCGCAACCGTATCGAGAGCGCCGCAATGCGGGCAATAAGGGCCGCTCGGCCAACGGATCGACTCGAACGCGACCCGCGCGGCTTCATCATCGTGGTAGCAGGGATGGGAAAGCTCCACCGGGAGCGACATAGGCTATCTCCTTGTGATAGAAGATAGTTCATGTGGACTGTTCAGTCAAGGGCATAATCGCTCCTATTTGCCATTGATGACCCTAAGCCGCAACAAAAGGCACATGGTAGTTGCAGCAACTAGGATCAGGCGCTCTAATTTGCCCGTTCTGACCGACGATGTTTACAATGGTGCAGCAACCCGGTTGACGGAACGGAACTCTGCAAAATGGCAAGGCTCATCGCGTTCGCCGGCCTTTCCGGAACCGGCAAGTCTTCAATCGCGCGCGGATTGGCGAGGGAGATTGGGGCTGTATGGTTACGGATTGATTCCATCGAACAGGCGATCAGGGAATCAGGCGTCGTGCTCGGAATAATGGACGATGCGGGTTATCGGGCCGCTTACGCCGTGGCGCAGGACAATCTGCGTCTCGGCCGGGACGTCATCGGCGACTCAGTAAATTCTTGGATGCTTTCGCGAAACGCTTGGCGAGACGCCGGCCTACTAGCCGGTGCTCACGTCGTAGAGGTCGAGACCATATGCACAGACGTGGAGGAGCATAGGCGTCGCGTCGAAATTAGGGGAAGTGAAGTGGCAGGCCTAATCCTTCCCGATTGGCGCGCCGTGATCGGGCGCGACTATCATCCATGGGATCGGGATCACCTGACTATCGATACCGCCGGCCGCAGCATCGACGTTTGCGTTAAGCTTGTCCTCGCTGCGTTGTAGACAACAGTCATTCGCAGCAGCAAAAAAACAGCGCCGCACCGGCAGCCGGTGTCGAGGGTCCATAAGTCAAGAAAAACGCACCACCATGGCACCACGACCACTTCAGCGGATCAGGCACGTGCGGCCACACGGATGGTAGGCCGCTTGGTAGGGCCATTCGGCGTAATCTGCTCGAACTGAAGCGTCTCCACGTTGACCGTGACAAAGCCAGCGCCGCGACACAGGGCGTCCCACGCAGCGGCGTTGCGGAGATGAACGCCATATTCCGGCTGGGCGAAATCCGACGGATCCTTTGGCGCGAGACAGCCCATGACCATCAAGCCGCCCGAACGCATAACCCGGTGCACTTCGACGAGCGATGCGTCCGGCTCGGCGCAAAAATGGATGACACCAATGGAGAACACACGATCGAAGGTGCGATCGTTGAACGGCATGTGTTCTGCCGAGCTCAGGTGAAAGCTGGCTTTGCCTGCGGCGACCAGCGCGGCATTAAAACGGGATGCCTCCGCGACCATCGTCGGCGATATGTCGATGCCCGTATATCGAACATCCGCCGCTTGACCGATCACGTCGGGCACGGTGCGGCCATTGCCGAAACCGATTTCGAGCACATGATCGCCCGCTATCACTCCCAGAAGAGCGACAGTCTTCGCGTTTGCCGCCTTGTTGGTCTCGTTGAGCCAGTCTGCGACCGCGATACCGACCTCGCCTTCAGGGTTGCCAAGTTGGCGTGCACGCTCAGCTGGTGTGAGCTTCTCAAAAATGGCCATCGCTGTCACAAATCATGATAATTGGGCTGACGCCCGTTATCGCGGATTAGGGGCGAGAGGCAGCCGGTCCGCAAGTGTGTGCAATTTGGCGGGCTTCGCCGCGGCTTGGCCGTCTGCATGCAGGAGCCGGAACATTTACCGCGAGAATAGTGACGGGCGCGCGGGCTGATCGGCCTGCTGCTCCGCATGCTCGACCGCCGCGCCGCCGCCGGCGTGCCGGCAGCCCGCATTTCTCGATCATCTTGACAAATTTGCATTATTATGCTAGAAATCGCAACGTGAGGGCAAATCGGGGCGATGCAACTTTTAGAAGATTGGACACGCAGAGGATGCCGTAAACGAAGAGGGGCTCCTGTATTTTTCCTGTAAAAGCAGGCGCGGACGCGAAGAGCGGGCCAAAATGATAACGTTAGAGTTGACCGTACGCGGGCTTCCATCGTTTGATCTTCCGGCATTGCCGTAATCGTCCGGGGGAGGGAAGCGCATGGCGGGGATGGTAGAGAGCAAGGTCGCCGTCGTGACCGGCGCCGGCGGCGGCATCGGGCGCGAAATCGCCATCGCGATGGCGCGGGCCGGCGCCAAGGTGCTGATCAACGACATCGGCGCCTCGCTCGCCGGCGAGGGACAATCGGCGACCCCTGCCGAGGAGACCAAGCGGCTGATCGAGGCGGCAGGTGGGGTCGCGGCGATCAGCACCGACTCGGTCGCCGAATGGGGCTCGGCGCAAAAGATTGCGCAGGCGGCACTCGACCATTTCGGCGGTCTCGACATTGTCGTCAACAATGCCGGCGTGCTGCGCGACCAGATCTTTCACCGCATGACCGCGGAGGACTGGCTGGCGGTGATCTCGGTCCATCTCAACGGCAGTTTCTTTGTCAGCCGCGCCGCCGCCGACCAGTACCGCAAGCAGGAGAGCGGGGCCTTTGTCCACATCACCAGCACCTCGGGCCTGATCGGCAACTTTGGCCAGGCCAATTACGCTTCGGCGAAGCTCGGCATTACAGCCTTGTCGAAGGCGATCGCAATCGACATGAAGCGGTTCAACGTGCGCTCGAACTGCCTGTCACCCTGGGCGTGGAGCCGCATGACCCAGTCGATCCCGGCACGCACCGAGGAGGAAAGGGCACGGGTCGCCAAGATCCAGCAGATGACGCCCGACAAGAATGCGCCGATGGCGGTGTTCCTCGCCTCCGATGCCGCATGCGGCGTCACCGGCCAGGTCTTTGGGACGCGGATGAACGAGATCTATCTGTTCAGCTCGCCGCGCCCGATCCACAGCCTGCATCGCGCCGCGGGCTGGACCCCGGAAGCCATCGCCGAGCATGCCTTGCCGGCGCTGCAGGCCTCGTTCATGCCGCTCGACCGCTCGGGTGACGTATTCTCTTGGGATCCGCTCTGAAGGGAGAACGGCAATGTCGAACAAGCGTTGTGTGCTGCTCGTGCTGGCAGCGCAGTTGTGGGCCGGGGCGGCCGCGGCGCAGGCGCCTTCTCTGGCGCCGCCGCCGACAACCCCTTATGGTGCGCCGATCGGCATCGAGGACGCCAAAAAGGTCGCCGCCGCAGCCGTCGCCGAGGTCGCAAAAGCCGGATCTCCGCCCGATGCGATCGCGATCGTCGATCACGGCGGGTTCCTGATCTACTTCGAGAGAATGGATAATACCCAACTCGGTTCGGTCGAGATCGCAATCGCGAAGGCCCGCTCCGCCGCCCTGTTCCGCCGGCCGAGCAAAGTATTCGAGGACGCGCTCGCCGGCGGCGGCGCTAACATGCGCATTCTAGCGCTGCACGGCGTGATACCGGTCGATGGCGGGGTGCCGATCATTTCCGGCGGCAAACTCGTCGGCGCGATCGGCGCCAGCGGCGGGACGGGGCAGCAGGACGGCCAGGTCGCCAAGGCCGGCGCCGACGCGATCAAATAGGCCGCGGGCAAGTAGGTCGGAGGATCAGGATTTCGGCAGCTTGAAGACCTGGCCCGGATAGATCCGCCCGGGATCGCGGATCTGGCCGACATTGGCCGCGTAAATGATTACGTAGCGGACGCCGTTGCCGTAAGTCCGGCGGGCGATCTGCCACAGGCTGTTGCCGGGCTGCACGACATAGCTCTGGCCTGCTGCGAGCTGAACCGCGGCCGCCTGCGCGAGCGGCATCGCGACGCGCTGGACGACGTGGCCGTCCGCCGCCAGCTGATCGAGCCTAAGCTCGCCGTGGCCGGCCGTCGCGGACCGCGCCGATGTCGCCGACCAGCGGCCCGCGGCGTCTGCTGTTGCCGTCGCCAGCGGCTCATTGCCGAGATAAATCTGAACCTTAGCTCCGGGAGCCGCGTGGCCCGACAGTGCGATTCGGCCCTGCTCGTCGTATTCCACCGCATCCACGGAGAGGGCGGCCGGCTTGTCGCCAGTGGCCGCTTCTGCGGGGTTTGACGCAGTATTCACCGGGCGCTGCAGTACCCTCGCCGCGCCGCCGCCGTCACGCGGCAGTATCACCGCAAGCGCCGTCTCGGTCGTCGTGCCCGGTGCCGCCGGGGTGACCGAAAGCGCAACCGTCTCCTCGGATTTGACTGCTGCGCCACCCTGCGGGCTGGAGGCGTCGAGGGAAAGCAGCCGGTCGCCCGGACCGAGCGGCTGTTGCGGGGTAAGCACCCATTCTCCGCGACTGTCGGCGGTGACCTGCCCGATAATCTTGTCGCCGTCGCGAACGGTGACTTGGCTGCCCGGCTCGGCGCGCCCGGCAATCACCGCGGTTCCGCTCGGCGCGACCTTGACGATATCGAAGCTCGGCGGCACCGGCGGCTGCGGCGCGGGACTGGGCTCGGCCGGTTCGCTACCCTTAGAAGGGAGGCTGCCCGGGGAAAGCGCGGCCGTTTGCGGGCTCGACGGCCCATTCGGCGTCGGACCGCGGTGGTGGAGGACCAGAGCGGTGGCGACAACGAGTAACCCGATTGCGGCCACCGAGCCGAGGAGAACGCCGTGCCGCACAAATCCTCACGAGAATTATCGAAACGTGATCCAGACAAGTGTATGCCTCCGTAGGGTGGCGTGCAATCCTTCGCAACCTGACGGGGTCCGAGCGCCGATGCAGAAAATCCGGCGGTTATGCGTGTACTGTGGATCGTCTGGGGCAGTCGATCGCCAATACCGGGAGGCGGCAAGCGAGCTCGGCGCCCGTCTCGCCGCGGCGGGGATCGGGCTCATCTATGGCGGCGGCCGGGTCGGGCTGATGGGTCTCCTCGCCGATGCCGCGCTCGCCGGCGGCGGCGTTGTCACCGGCGTCATCCCATCGCGCCTTCGCGATGCCGAGCTCGCCCATGAGGGCGCGACCGAGCTGGTCGTCGTCGCCAGCATGCACGACCGCAAGCGGGTCATGGCCGAGAGAGCCGACGCCTTCGCGATCTTACCGGGCGGCGTCGGAACCCTCGACGAGACGTTCGAGATCCTCAGCTGGAAGCAGCTCGAGCTGCATGACAAGCCGATTTTCCTCGTCGATATCGGCGGCTACTGGGCGCCTCTGCGCGCCCTCCTCGACCATATCGTTGCCATGGGTTTCGCGCGACCGCAGATACGAGAGCTGCTTCGGATCGTCGCCAGCGTGCCGGCGCTGATCGCAGCACTCGCGGCCGAGCCGGCAGCGACGTCGGAAATGAACCCGGAAGCCTTTTGAAGATCGGAGATATTCGCGCACGGTGGATAAGCCTGTCCAGCTTGCCTCGTCTCACAACGCTTCTTATTTTCGCCCCATCACGAAGCCGGCCGGCGTGGTCCTTCAGCCGCATGCGAGGATGGCCTTCATGACAAAGATCAAAGTAGCGCAGCCCGTCATCGAGCTCGACGGCGACGAGATGGCACGGATCATGTGGGCATTCATCAAGGACAAGCTGATCCTGCCGTATCTCGACGTCGACCTGAAATATTACGACCTCGTTATGAAGAGCCGCGACACCCTTACGTCAGTGCGACAAGACAGGTCGTAATCGTCAATAGATCGACTCAGCCGAGCGAAGCGGCGCGCGGAGGTGTAAGCATGTCAGATCTCGAAATCGTTTGGACGAAGGTCGATGAAGCACCTGCGCTTGCTACGTTTTCCCTTCTGCCGATCGTCGAAGCCTTCGTCGGGGCGGCCGGCGTGAAGATGAAGCTGAAGGACATTTCGCTGACTGGCCGCATCATCGCCAACTTTCCCGACAAACTGACGCCAGCGCAAAAGATTAGCGACCAGCTCGCCGAACTTGGCCAACTTGCGATGCGCCCCGAGGCCAACATCATCAAGCTGCCCAACATCTCCGCCTCGATCCCGCAGCTGCAGGCTGCGATCAAGGAGTTGCAGAGCAAGGGTTACGATGTGCCGGACTATCCGGACAGCGACGCGACGCCGGCCGATAAGGAAATCCGCGCCCGCTACGGCAAGGTGCTCGGCAGCGCGGTCAATCCGGTGCTGCGCGAGGGCAATTCCGACCGCCGCGCCGCCGGCGCCGTGAAGCAATACGCGCGCAACAATCCGCATAGGATGGGCGCCTGGACCAGGGACTCGAAAACGCGCGTTGCGCACATGTCGGGCAGCGATTTCTACGGCTCGGAGGTTGCGACGACCGTTGCGGCGCCGACCAATGCCCGTATCGAGTTGGTCGGCAGCGATGGCGCGGTCACGGTGCTGAAGGCGAAGACGCCACTTCAGACCGGCGAGATCATCGACGCGTCGGTGATGAACTGTAAGGCGTTGCGCGCCTTTTTCGCCGCGCAGATCGACGCCGCGAAGAAGGACGGCATCCTATTCTCGCTGCACGTCAAGACAACCATGATGAAGATCTCTGATCCCATCCTGTTCGGTCATTGCGTTTCCGTGTTCTTCGCCGACGTGTTCGAGAAGCATGGCGCCACACTGGCGCGCCTGGGTGTTGATCCCGACAACGGCGTGGGCGACATGCTGACCCGGCTCGAGACGTTGCCAGAGGCTGAAAAGGCGGTGATTAAGGCCGATATCCAAGCCACCTACGCGAAGCGGCCTGGCCTAGCCATGGTCAATTCCGACCGGGGAATCACCAATCTGCACGTGCCGAGCGACGTGATCATCGATGCATCGATGCCGGCGATGATTCGCGAATCCGGGCACATGTGGGGCCCTGACGGCAAGCTGCACGACGTGATCGCCGCAATCCCCGATCGTAGCTACTCGACGCTGTTCCAGGCCGTCATCGAGGACTGCAAGGCGCATGGCGCTTTCGACCCGAAAACGATGGGCGATGTGCCGAACGTTGGGTTGATGGCGCAGCAAGCCGAGGAGTATGGCTCGCACGACAAGACGTTTGAGGTCGCCACGGGCGGAACGGTGCGCGTGGTCGCCGATTACGGCACGGTTCTGCTGTCACAGCCGGTCGAGACCGGTGACATCTTCCGGATGTGCCAAGTCAAGGACGCGCCGATCCAGGACTGGGTCAAGCTTGGGGTGCGTCGCGCGCGCCTGACCCGCACCCCAGCGGTGTTCTGGCTCGACGCCAAACGCGCACACGACGCGCAGTTGATCGCCAAGGTCGAGACATACCTGAAGAACGAGGACACATCGGGTCTCGACATCCGTATCCTGGCGCCGGTCGAGGCAATGAAGTTCTCGCTCGATCGCATCCGCAAGGGGCTCGACACCATCTCTGTCACCGGCAATGTGCTGCGCGACTACTTGACCGATCTTTTCCCGATCATGGAGCTGGGCACGTCGGCCAAGATGCTGTCGATCGTTCCGCTTCTGGCGGGCGGCGGGTTGTTCGAGACCGGGGCCGGCGGTTCGGCGCCCAAGCATGTGCAGCAGTTCCAGCAGGAAGGCTATCTGCGCTGGGATTCGTTGGGCGAGTTCCTGGCGCTTGGCGCTTCGCTGGAACATTTGGCGCAGACAAGCGGGAATAAGGACGTGCAGGTTCTGGCCGATGCGCTCGATGAGGCCAACGGCAAGATCCTCGAGTACAACCGCTCGCCGGCGCGGAAAATTGGCGAACTGGACAATCGTGGCAGCCATTTCTACCTGACGTTGTATTGGGCGCAGGCGCTGGCGGGGCAGGACAAAAGCCCGGCACTGGCGGCCCGCTTCAAACCGCTGGCGGAGGCGCTGGCGGCCAACGAGGCCAAGATCAATGCCGAGCTGATCGCCGCGCAGGGCAAGCCGGTGGATACCGGCGGTTATTATCTGCCCGATCCGGCCAAGACATCGGCGGCGATGCGGCCGAGTGCGACGCTGAACGCTGCGCTCGCCGCTCTTTGATGCGGCGTCAGGTGGAGCCGCTGGGGGGCACCTGGACACCAATCTGAAGAGGGCGATGGCCTGACCAGAACCGACGCCGCTCACAGCGGCGCAGCGCCTCAGAGCCCGGCCTGGGCCGCCCGGTCTTTCACTCTTTAGTGATTTAGATGGTAGGGCGGTGAATAGGCGGGGCCTGATCCGGGTCTATCGGCCTAGAATAACTCGCGTGATGCGTGAGGCCGGAATGCGGTTCATGGATATTAACGGCGCCTTGCTGGCGGGGTGGACTGTTCTCGCATTGTTGTTGTTCCTAGGGCTCCCCGCGCAGGCAGGTGAGCCTCCGGCGGCGCCGGCGATGGACAGCGCGATGAGCTCCCAAGGCTGGCTGCAACAGATCGTCATCAAACTCGAAAACGAAGCCAGCGAGGACATCGAGATGCTGCCTGCGACGCCGGGCGCGCTGGTGCTGGAGTGGCGATCCTTTGACCCCAACGGCTCAGCGCTCGGCGCGCTCGTCAATGTCGGCTGGGTTGCGCTCGCCGCCTGCCTGGCGTTGTTGGCTCAGATACTCGTTCGGCGTGCCCTCAGCGTCCGCATTCGCCGCCTATTGCAGCTGCGGCCGGAAGGACTAACGCTGGGGACTCTGTTGCGGCTCGTGCTGTGCGATCTTGGCGGCCTGGGCGTCTTCACCGGCGTGTTCATCTACAGCCGCCATTGGCTGATGGGCGCCGGGGTGGGAAGCGCGCTGATCATATTTTCGGTCAACGTACTGGTTCGCTGGCGCGTCTGCGCATTGATCATCGGCATTGTGCTGCGCCCTGGCGAGCCCGCCGCCCGCCTGATCGATTTGTCCGATCGCGAGGCACATCGCCTCGCGAGGTTTCTCTCGGCGACGATCCTGGCGGTAATCACCCTGGTCGGCTTCGCCCGCTATTACGCGCTGATGGACGAGGACAGCGGCGCGTCGCATGTCCTCGGGCTGCTCGTAGCCCTCATCGTGTGCGGCCTCTATGTGCTGATCGTTTTTCGAACGCGGGCCGCGGTCGAAGCGTTGATCCGGGGGCGCGCGACCGGCACCATCGGCGCGGCGCTGCGCGCCGGGATTGCGCGCGCCTGGCTGACCATCGGCCTAACCGCGATCGCCGGTCTGTTCCTGTTCTTCGTGTTCGGGCTGTCTCTTGGATTGCTGTCCTACTATTACGGTGCGACCTCAACGGTCGGCATGCTGTTTGTCCTGCTTGTGCTCGAGCGGCTGACCGAGAGGGGATGGCACGACGCCGACCCCGATGCTGACCACCGATCGGCCGGACCGGATCATTTGGTGGCGCGCAGCATGCACCGTATTTTGCGCATGCTCGTCTCGCTGACGGCGGTGCTGGCGCTGGTTTGGATCTGGGTCGACGCGATCGAACTACCGGCGGCCGAAGCGGCGCAGACGCTACGATCGGCAACGGCAGAAATCGCCACCTTGCTGATCGCCTATGTCGCATGGGTGCTCTGCCGGCTGGCGATTGATCGCCATCTGCAAGGGCTCAGTGCCGGACCAAAAGTGCCGGGCTACGACGACGACAGCGAGTCGACGCCGAGCTCGCGGTTGCAGACCATGCTGCCATTGTTGCGTGCGGCCTTCGGGATCATTATCGCAGTGATCGCGACGCTGATCGTACTGTCGCGGCTCGGCATCGACACCGCGCCACTAATCGCCGGCGCCGGGGTGTTCGGCTTGGCAATCTCATTCGGCTCGCAGTCGCTGGTGCGGGACATCATCTCCGGGTTGTTTTACATGTGGGACGACGCCTTCCGCGTTGGCGAATACATCGATACTGGCCGGCTCAAGGGCACGGTCGAAAAGCTCGGTGTCCGCTCCCTGAAGCTGCGCCACCATAACGGTCCGCTGCACACGATCCCCTATGGCCAGCTCGGAGCTGTCACCAATTTGAGCCGCGATTTCGCGACGAGCAAATTCAACCTGCGGCTCGAACCCGGTACCAATATCGAGCTGGTCCGCCGGACAGCTAAGCAAATCGGCCTGGCGATGCAGCAGGATCCCGAAATTGCCGCCGAGGTGATCCTGCCGCTCAAGATGCAGGGTATCGCGGAGATCACCGAGAATGCGGTCGTTGTGCGCTTCAAGTTCACGGCCCGTCCGGTAAAGCCGAGTTGGGTACAGCGCGAATACCTGAAGCAGATGTATCGAGCCTTCGCAGAGAAAGGGATCACCTTTGCCTCCGGTGCCTTGACCTTGCAGACCGCGCCGCTGCGGCCGGTCACGGCGCCACTGGGCGAAGGCCCGGCGGTCACGCCGCTGGCGGCGGAAGGTTCGCCAAAGCCAGGACATGGGGAGGTTTCCGCCCCGGCGTTGTCGGCAGCTCGCGGCTTTGCCTGAGAGATCGGACACCGCTCGGTCTCGATACCCCGCGGCGCCGCTCGCCCGACAACTACGAAACGAGTAGGATGAGGTCATCAGGCGAAACCGCTATGCCGCCCGGTAGCGCCGCTTATGGGCTTCGCGCTGCGTCAACCGATCCGGCTATTCGAGGAAGGTCATGCGACTGAGCATTTTGGATGATTACCAGGGCGTCGCCCTCGACATGGCGGACTGGTCACCGATCCGCGCCCGCGGTGTTGAGATCGCGGTCGAGCGCCATCCCTTCGTCGATGAAGACTCTACGGTGCGCGCACTCGCCGACTCGGAAATCGTCGCCGCGATGCGCGAGCGCACGGCATTCCCGAAAAGTTTGGTCGGTCGACTGCCGAAACTGAAGCTGTTGATCACCACCGGCATGCGCAATGCGTCCTTTGATATGACAGCGCTGAAGGACCGCGGCGTGACCGTCTGCGGCACCGGCGGCCCCGGCGGCGGTAATGAGGACACCGCCGAGCTAGCCTGGGGTCTGATCCTTAGTGCCGCGCGACGCATCTCCGAAGACCACCAGCTGATGCGCCTCGGAGGTTGGCAGACGCGTATCGGTCATCGCGTCGCAGGCAAGACCTTGGGCCTGTTAGGCCTCGGTCGGCTCGGCAGCGCGGTCGCACGCGTCGGACTGGCCTTTCGCATGAAGGCGATCGCCTGGAGCCAGAATTTGACCGCCGAGCGAGCGGCCGAGCACGGCGTCGAACGGGTCGAGAAGGACGAGCTATTTCGTCGCTCGGACATTCTCTCGGCGCATCTCGTGCTCAGCGCGCGCAGCCGCGGCCTTGTCGGTGCGCGCGAGATCGGGCTGATGAAACCGAGTGCGATCCTCGTCAACACCTCGCGCGGTCCGATCTGTGACACCGAGGCAATCATCGCGGCGCTCAAGGCCAAGCGGCTCGCCTACGGCGGTTTCGACGTCTACGACAAGGAGCCGCTGCCGATCGATCATCCGCTGCGCACCGCGCCGAACGTGATCCTGACGCCGCATATCGGCTATGTCACCGACGAGAACTACCGCAGCTCATATCCGCAGATCGTCGAGAACGTGCTCGCCTTCCTCGACGGCAACCCGGTCCGGGTCATTTCAGCCTGAAACCGTATGAGGGGCAGCGGTTTCGCCATCCGGGACTCGCGCGACGACGACCTTGCCACGATTACCGCGATATACGGCTATCACGTCCTGCATGGAATTGCGTCGTTCGAAGAGATCCCGCCCGAACTCGACGAACTGGCAGGACGGCGCCGAGAAATCCTCGCGCAGGGACTGCCGTATTTAGTTGCCGAAACGGCTGGACGCGTCCTTGGCTATTGTTACGCTTCGCGCTACCGCATGCGTTCGGCGTACCGGTTCACCGTTGAGGACTCAATTTATGTCGATGCGGCGGAACTCGGGCGCGGGATCGGGCGGGCGCTCCTTTCGACGCTCGTCGAGCGCTGTGACAAGCTCGGATATCGCCAGATGATCGCTGTCATCGGGGGCAGCGATCAGTGGCCCTCGATCCGCTTGCACGAGGCGCTCGGTTTTGCGCGAAGTGGGGTTCTGACCGCCGTCGGTTTCAAATTCGGCGGCTGGGTCGACACCGTTTTGATGCAGCGCCCGCTTGGTGAAGGCACGGCGGGCCTCCCGAGAGTGACTGGTTTGCCAAGAGAAGGAGTCTCGCATGGCTGAGAGCTTCGCCGATCCCGACGTGATCTCGGGATACCACGCCCACCTCTATTACGATCCGCGGACACGTCCGATTGCCGAGCGGCTGCGCGCGGCCATCGGTGACCGCTTTCCCCGGGCTCGCGTCGGGAGCTGGCATGACGAGCCTGTCGGGCCTCATCCGGTGGCAATGTATCAGGTAGTCTTCTCTGCCGAGGACTTCCGGCTCATAGTGCCATGGCTGATGCTGAACCGGGAGGGCCTCGATGTGCTCGTCCATCCGCAAACTGGTGACAGTGTCGCCGATCACACGCGGTTCGCGCTGTGGCTCGGCTCGCCTCTTCCGCTGCGGGTTGACGTGCTGCGGCGGGGCCGCGTCTAACGTGAGGCGGCGGCTAGTTTCGGCGTTGCGCGACGTTCCTTACCAGTGACGGATTGGTCCACAGTCGATGTGAACGAAGTCCGCGCGCGGGTAATAGCCGACGCCGCCACATTGCAGGCCCATCGCCGCCTCGCGCAGCTCCGGCAAGCTCCGGCTTTCTGAGCGCAGATCGATCGCCATCCCTTTGATGTGGTAGCTGTGTTTGGCCGCCCCCTCGCCGTGCAGATACATTCTCGTATTCGTGGTCGGCGAGCGGTAGCCGCTGACCACCAGGAACGGGTCGGCGGTCTCGAGGCGTTCGCGCATCATTCCGAGCACGTCGAGCACCCCGGCATTCATCGGACGCATCTCGTCAGTGTAATGATCCCGTAGGATCCAGTTGATGTCCCTGACCGCCTCGCGGATATAGTGGCCATCGGCCCAGTAAACGGTGCGCAGCCACTCACCGGTATGAGTGTTGTAGAGGGATATTGATCGTGGCGCGTAGGAAATTGCCGGAACCGGATTGCACAGACCAACAGTAGCAGCCGCCGCCGCGGCGCCGAACAGTCGACGGCGGGTGAGCAAAGAAGACGCTTGCACTGGTCACTCCCCCGAGTTTTCCCCCGAGCGCGGCAATAGCATCATAAGACTTGGCGAACAAGCCGGATTGGCCGAAATTGGCTCGCAGCCGCAGCTTTCGGTGTTCATTTTGGCGCGTGGGTTGAAATCAACTACTCCGCACTCACCCTTTCCGCTGGCCTACCGAAGAATCTTGAGCCACCGGGAGCTGCTGAGTGCGGGTCAGGCGCTGCCAAATCTCGTCATCGCGCTGATACGGGTCTGCACGGAACTGTATCGAGCCATCCGATTCGGCGTACGCGGTCTGATAGACGATGAAAATCGGCATCGGTGCCGGCAACTGGCGCTGATGGGTACGCCCGGCGGCGATTCCATTGTCGATCGCCTCCACCGGTTGTCCGAGCAGCAGAGCTGCCAGCATGCGGGGATTCTCGACGCGTACGCAGCCGTGGCTCATCATTCGCGCAGCGGCCTGGAACAACGATTTGGTCGGCGTATCGTGCAGGTAAACGTCGTAGCGGTCGCTCATCTCGAATTTCAACCGGCCGAGCGCGTTGTAAGGTCCGGCTTCTTGCTGGATCGCGCCATTGCTGCGAAAGCGCATGTGATGGCTGGTCAGGTAACCGGGATCGGTCGCGAGTTTCGGCAGAATTTCCTTTTGCGCGATCGAGCGCGGGATGTTCCACGGCGGATTGAACAGCACATCGCTGATCGTCGATTGGAGCTCGGGCGTCTGCTTGTCGGTTTCGCCGACAACCACCCGGGTCGTGAACACCGGCCGGTCGTTGCGGAACAATTGCAGCCGCGCGATCGCCGCATTGACGACGACGCGATCGGCGGGCATCCGCCGCGGCAACCAGCGCAAACGTTCGAGATTGACCGCAAGCTGCCGTGCCCGCCGTTCCGCTGCCGCCGCCTGTTCCGGTGGCGCGTGCTCGGACCTGCCGCGGACGTTCCGGGTGCCGGCGGCGATCGCGCGAAACTCCGCGTAAGCGCGGCGCATTGCTGTGTATTCGGCAGAGGAGGGAGCGAGCGCTTCGATCGCCTTCGCCGGATCGGGTTCGACGATCGCCGCGTCTAGTATCGCGGCGACGTCGATCGGCTCGGGCGTCAAATCCTCGTCGTCCAGCCGCTGTTCGATCGGCAAAACGCCGCGTGACAGGGCATCGGCATAGGACAGAAAGGCATCTGACAGCGCCAGGTCTCGTTCGACCGGTGACAGGCTCTGGCCGCGCTCGCCGAGCAGCGCCCCATGGAACAAGCCAGGGTCGAGGCCGTGATTACCGACCCGCAGCACCGCATCACGCAGACGGTTTGCTTCGATTGGTCGAGTGTCCCAAACGGTCTGGTAGCCGTGCGCGATATAAAACCGTCGCAGCAAGGCAAGGTGAATGCGCTCGCCTGCAATGACTAGGCTTCCCGGCGCATCGAGGCGCGCCTTCAATTCGACATTCCCGGTAAACATTGCGCCTTTCGGGAGCGTGGTCTCCGATTCCGGAGCCGCCGCGCTCGCCGCCGGCACCGTGTCGTCCGCGAAGGCGGCGCCGTCGCGAGCGAGCCCGAGCACAGCAATGATGCTCGCCGCCAGCAGCAGCCCGGTCCAGCGCCGGGTGGTGCGACAGGTCGGCACGTGACCTCGCTTTGCGCTCAATTCGCAGTGGGCCTTTATGACAGCCCAGCCTAAAACATCCTGCTTCAGCCGCAGTTCTCCCCTGTCAACGCGAACTCCGAATGTTAGCGCTAACGAGGTGCCCTCAACAACTCCAGGACGAAGATTGGCGCCCCGCTATGACCGGCGCGCAAGCGCCGCGATTTCCTGTTCCACCTGTTTCTGCAGGAAATCTACAGGCATTAACTTTTCCTTCGGCGGCGTCCATCTTGCCGTTGCGATAGGGACAATACCAGGCGAATGTGGCAAAATTAGCGACGAGTACGACGCGTAAATCGTAATTAGTTCTGCGCCGGCCAGCGCTCGCCTCGACGAGGTCGATTTCATCGCACGCCGTACTCCGGAGTTGCGGTAGTATCGCACCGAAATCCGTCGCCGGAAGCGGGGAACTCCTTGGACATCGGCGCCTGGCTGCGCGGTCTGGGTCTAGAGCGCTACGAGGCCGCTTTCCGCGAGAACCGGATCGAGGCTGACGTCCTCGCGAGCCTGACCGTCGAGGACCTGAAGGACCTCGGCGTAACCTTGGTAGGCGATCGCCGCAGACTCCTCGGCGCGATTGCCAAGCTTGGCGTCGAGGCGTCGACGGCACCCGGGGACCCCGGCGATGCAGCGCTCCGTCCGAGTCTGCCCACCGCGCCAACCGACGGCAGTCCCCACCCTTCCCTCCCCCACTTGCGGGGGAGGGAAGGGTGGGGGTGGAAGCCGAACGCCGGCAGCTGACGGTGATGTTCAGCGACCTGGTGGGTTCGACAGAGCTCTCGTCACGGCTTGATCCCGAGGATCTGCGCGAGATCATCGCCGCGTATCATCGCGTCGTCACCGAGGTCGTCCGGAGCTTCGACGGGTTTGTCGCCAAATACATGGGCGACGGCGTGCTCATTTATTTCGGCTATCCGCAAGCGCATGAGGACGATACCGAGCGGGCGGTGCGCGCCGGCTTGGGTGTGATCGACGCAGTCGGCCGTCTCGATACCAAATCGGTCAAGCTCCAGGCCCGCGTCGGGATCGCCACCGGGCTGGTGGTTGTCGGCGATCTGATCGGCGAAGGCTCGGCGCGGGAGCAATCGGTCGTTGGCGAGACGCCCAATCTCGCGGCCCGTCTGCAAGCCCTGGCCGAGCCCGACGCGGTCGTGATAGCGGCAAGCACGCGCCGGCTGGTCGGCGATCTGTTCGAGTGCCGAGATCTCGGCGCCGTCGAGGTCAAAGGCATCGCCGGACCGGTGCCGGCCTGGCAGGTATTGCGGCCGAGCGTCGTTGAGAGCCGGTTCGAGGCGTTACGCGGGTCAGCATTGACCCAGCTGGTCGGGCGCGACGAGGAAATCGAGCTGCTGGTGCGCCGCTGGGCGCGTGCCAAGGCGGGTGACGGCCAGGTCGTGCTGATCTCCGGCGAACCCGGCATCGGCAAGTCGCGCATCACTGCCGAGCTGGAAGGGCGCCTCCACGCCGAACCCCGTATCCGCCGGCGCTATTTCTGCTCGCCATACTACCAAGACAGCGCGCTCTACCCGTTCATCGACCAGCTCGGGCGGGCGGCCGGATTCGCACCTGACGACCCGCCCGCGGCCAGGCTGGAGAAGCTCAAGGCCTTGCTCGCTGGCGCCGCGCCGCCCGACGAAGATGTGGCATTTATCGCCGATCTGCTGTCGTTGCCGGCTTCGGAGCGCCATCCGCTGCCGAACCTCAGTCCGCAACGCAAAAAGGAGCGGACACTGGAAGCGCTGATCCGACAGCTCAAGGGTCTGGCGCGTGAGCAACCGGTGCTCATGGTCTTCGAGGACGCGCATTGGATCGACCCGACTTCGCGCGAATTGCTCGACCTCATAATCGAGCGCCTTCGCAACCTGCCGGTGCTTTTGATCGTGACTTTCCGCCCCGAGTTCCAGCCGGTTTGGACCGGCCAGCCGCAGGTAACGATGCTCGCCCTCAATCGCCTTGACCGGCGCGATCGGAGCGCGCTGGTAGCGCAGATCGCCGGCGGCAAGTCGCTGCCCGATGAGGTCCTCGACCAGATCGCCGATCGTACCGACGACGTGCCCTTGTTCATCGAGGAATTGACCAAGAGCGTTGTGGAGAGCGGCGTGGCGCTCGTGATCCCCACAACGTTGCACGACTCGCTGATGTCGCGGCTCGACCGTTTGGCGTCGGTGCGGCTCGTGGCGCAGATCGGCGCCGCGGTAGGACGCCAGTTTCCCTACGTGCTGCTGCGGGCCGTCTCTGATCTTCCTGAGGACGAGCTGCGCACGGCTCTCGCTCGCCTCGTCGCCTCCGAGTTGGTGTTCCAGAGAGGTACGCCGCCCGACGCGGTCTACACCTTCAAGCACGCACTGGTGCAGGATGCAGC
>Ga0310909_10000559_pt1 | contig 19755 bp, 23 predicted proteins | sample GREbulkMGT000H_FD_203449 | JGI IMG/M metagenome (GOLD analysis project Ga0310909, IMG submission 203449) | Lab enrichment of tropical soil microbial communities from Luquillo Experimental Forest, Puerto Rico - GRE.bulkMG.T000H | ecosystem: Environmental > Terrestrial > Soil > Tropical forest >... | reverse complement strand
CCATTCCTATCGTTTCCTCCTCCATGACCGTGACACAATCTTCTCGGCTGAGGTGGACCAGCAGCTAAAGGCTTTTGGACTGCGGGTGCTGCGCACGCCCGTGCGTGCACCAAAGGCGAACGCCTACAGTGGGAAGCTTACGCCGGGAGTGTTTGGATTTCATGATTCCGCTGGGAGAGGATCGCCGCGTGAAGGACGGGAAGAGCTCAGAGGACACTGCGCTTTGATTGCTCTCCAATTTCTAATACCTGTACCGACGGGAAGGCCGGTGCCTTTCGCTTGCGGCGCGACGAACGGGTTGGCGTAAGAAGTCGTTGGTTCTTATCTGACCCAGGTTCATCTCCAGCACGAGCTCGAATCCAACAATTACGGCGTCTTTCTGTCAGACAACGATCTATATACAAAGGTTAAGCGGGTTTCCCAGTTCTATTAGTGAAACTCAAGAATTCCGCAAGCTGCGAGAACTAGCACCATCACCGCAGAAATTGAACGGGTGCTCACAAAGCGCGAGGCTTGGGACCGTTCACGCGCGGTACACAACCGCGCTTAGTAGACAACTCAACGGCAACATTGGCTGGGATGGCTGTCTCTTCATCCTTCAGCCCGCAAGGCCGCTGCTGTCTCTAGCTTCGATGCCATGTAACAGCCAATCAAAACCCAAACAGCGGAGAAACATCGAAGTATCCGTCCGACACACGGGCCCCCAACGATTCCGAGCTTTGCGGCGTTGCTATGACAACAAACGACGCGATCTGAAGCCCGGCTGGACTAGCTCGTTTTGACGTAGACGTTCATGCCACTGATAGTCCGGTTGAAGTTGTTGACGCCGATGATGTCCAAACGGGCACCCTCCTCGGCACTGGCCGGGGGATTCCCAATGAGACAGAACACCCACAGAACACCTTCGAACTGCTGACCAGACGTTGAGTCCGTAAGCAGGACGCGCAGCATCACCTTACCACCGCACAGATTTGGCGGGAGAGGGTCGCCGAATATAACCCCGCAACCGTAGGGCTGGAAGGAAAGAAGCTGAGTCGCAACCCAAGTGCCGCTGCCACTGGCCGCGCTGGTGTACGTGCCTGTGGCGGTCGTGCTTTTGGGATTGACGGAAAAGACACCGCTTCCCGTAATGCTGACTTTATCTCCGTTCGCGGCTTGCGCCACTTGCGGCACTTCCATGTGCAACTGGTAAGTTTCTGTCTCGCTGCTGGCGAACACGGGCTGCTGCCACAATATCGCAGCGGCGAAGACCACGCAGAGTGCAGTCATTGCAACTATAACTACAGGCTTCATAATCCGTCACCTCCTTAAAGGCGGATGCATTATGCGATATTGCGTTGTTTATTCAAATATGAATCGACTGTTGTCGGCGGATGGCCAAATGTGTTTGGACGAAGCCTGAAAAGCCGCGCGAAATCGAATTCATCGAGCGCACACCACGTCGAGAGACTCGACACGCAGAATTCCGACACTTGCTGTCGCGCTCCGGCGCGTCCCAACTGAGACTCGCGCTATTTGCAAATCGAAAGGTTGTTTCAGTCGCCACCGTTGATTCGGTGCTTGGAACGAGAACTTGGATTCCACCGACAAATACAACCCCACGGAGATTTGTTGCGGTTGCAAAATCCCCGAAGAAACCTAATCTTCATCATCCTTATCCTGAAAGGAATCGTCGTCTTCACTCTTACCTTTAGTAAAGGTCAGTGCCTTTTCCCAAGCCTGATCCGCGACTTTACGCCCGGTGGCTCTCCCTACGAGATCCGCAAGCTCGAAATGGATTCCGCCATAGCGACGTGATATTCCAGCCTGGTTTGCGGCATCCGTGAAAGTGGCCCAGGAAAGGGTGAGTTCGTGTTTGGGCGTCAGACCCGGCTCGGTGTTAGAACTCCCTTGGCCAAACGTCACCGAATCACCGAATTTGTCGCTGTGCGTGAAAAGCTTGAGAATCTCGGCACCAGCTGCACTGAAAGCGCTGTGACCGGAGATGTAATGATGGCATATAAGTTTCTGCTGCTCGCCGTCTACCGATTCGAGACTTCCGTCTTTGGTGATATGGGTGAACGCAATCGGAAGCTTGCAATTAGGGCAAGAAAACAAAAGCGTGTGAACGTATCTTGTGGTCAAGGGCGGCGCTCAGAGATTTCAGAACTAAACTCTAATTGTGGTGGGATTTTTCCAGCAATACAGAGAACAGTGTAGAACCGTTGCGCCTTTGGGCACACTTCGGTTTGACTTCGACCCGAGCGTCCTATGTCAATTTCGGCACGAGAACCGGGTCGAAATGCGGCCGCGCACCTCGGAGAAGAGGCTTTGCACCTGCGGCCGGGAAACAAATTTTCCAGAAATTCAGTTCTGCCGACATAAATTTAAGTGAATTGGCAAGGTTCCTCCCAGTACTCCACCTTCCGATTTGGCATTTACCTGGACTTGAGTACATTTGTATCCTTGACAGGCTGCGAACCCAAGAATAAGCATCACAAAATGGTCCGAAGCGACCTGGCTGGGAGCATACAACCTCGATCCCCTGGAAAGACGAAAACGACTATGGAACAAGTAAAAAACAAAATCGGTCGAACCGCCGCGATGAGAGCGGAACAGGAGAACCCCGATGCAGAAAGTTAGCGAAATCATGAGCCGAGACCTAAAGATTGCTTCACCTTGGGATACGATCAAAAAAGCGGCGCAGCTTATGGCTTCAACAAATTGCGGCGCGCTTCCCGTCGGAGAAAATGGCAGGCTACTCGGCATAGTCACAGACCGAGATATCACACTTCGCGCAGTGTCGAAGGGCAACGCACCGAATCACTGCACTGTGCGCGAGGTCATGTCCTTTCCGATCAAATACGTTTTTGAGGACGAAGCAACCCACGCGGTAGCACACAGCATGAGCAAACTGCAGCTCCGCCGGTTGCTGGTGGTGAATCGCCAAAAGCGCCTCGTAGGCATTGTGTCCTTGAGCGACTTAGCCTTGAAACATGAGGGTCCAGCCGCGGCTAGCACCCTGAAACAGGTTTCAAAACCGAACCCAATTGTCTGGTAGACGCATTGGATTCAGGCAATGTGGCTACTCATGGTAGCCATTTTGGACCTTGTGCCGGGGAGAAGGGAGTCATTCTCTATTTGAGTTTTGAACATCCGTTCGCCTTTGCCCATTCTCAGTAGCGCCGTTCTGGATTCGTGTCGTTTCGGATTCGTCGTTTCGGATTCGTTGACTTGCCTCAGGTCGCAAACCTAAGATTGCGCCAATATGGCGGACGCCGACGCGCTTATTGGGCAGACCGTCTCGCACTATCGCATTCTCGAAAAACTCGGTGGTGGCGGGATGGGTGTGGTGTACAAGGCTGAGGACACCGAGCTTGGCCGTTTCGTTGCTCTCAAGTTCCTGCCTGATGACCTCGCCAAGAACCCGCAAGCCCTTGAGCGGTTCCGCCGTGAGGCCCGCGCCGCTTCTTCCCTAAATCATCCAAACATTTGCACGATCCACGAAATCGGCGAGCACGACGGCAAACGCTTCATCGTGATGGAGTATCTGGAAGGCAAGACCCTGAAGCACGCCATTTCTGGTCGGCCGATGGAATTAGAACACCTGCTGAGCATCGCTATCGAGGTCGCTGACGCTTTGGATGCTGCACACTCCAAGGGAATCGCCCACAGAGACATCAAACCAGCGAACATTTTCGTTATCGAAAGTGGCCATGCCAAGATTCTCGACTTTGGACTGGCGAAGGTCAGTTCAGGGAAAAACGCAACCGGTTACGAAGAGACTCTCTCCGCGGAAGACCTAGACCATCTCACGAGTCCAGGCAGCACGCTGGGAACCGTTGCCTATATGTCGCCGGAACAGGCGCGAGCCAAAGAACTGGACGCCCGCACGGACTTATTTTCGTTTGGAACCGTTTTGTACGAGGTGGCTACCGGGCAGTTACCGTTTCGAGGAGACAGTAACGCCACGATTTTTGAGGCTATCTTGAACCGCGCTCCCGTACCTCCAATGCGGTTGAATCCCAACTTGCCGACAGAACTAGAGCGAATCATCAACAAGTGCCTGGAGAAGGACCGCGATTTGCGTTACCAGCATGCCGCTGACGTTGGCAGCGACCTAAAGCGTTTGAAACGCGACACAGAATCTGCCCGCAACGTCCGGGTGGTGGGCCCTTTACCTGGCCTTGTCTCTGCCGAAAGACGGGACGGAAAAAGTGCGCCCCTAAGAAGACCTTGGATCGTGGCGCTTAGCGCAGGTGCGCTAGTTGTACTGTTGGTTTTGCTCGTCTTCAACGTCGCCAATCTGCGCGACCGACTGCTTCGTCGCGGCGCAACCCTGCCCAAAATCGAATCCCTTGCGGTGCTGCCCCTGGCAAATCTTTCTGGTGACCCGCAGCAGGAATATTTCGCCGACGCCATGACTGAAGAGTTGATCGGGGAGCTTTCGCGAATAAGTGCGGTGAAGGTTATTTCGCGCACTTCGGCCATGCAGTACAAGGGAGAAAAGAAGAAGCCTCTTTCGCAGATTGGCCGAGAACTCAATGTGGATGCCGTCATGGAAGGTTCAGTCTTGCGCGTAGGGAACCAGGTGCGCATCGCGGTTCACATGATCTATGCGCCTACCGATCAGACTTTGATGACGGAAACGTATGAAAGTGATCTGGGCGATGTGCTGAAGTTGCAGCGCGAGGTGGCGGAGTCCATAGCACAAAAAGTTCGGGTGAAATTAACTCCGGGACAAGAAGCCCGGTTCCACGACGCCCCGAAGGTCGATCCGGAGGCGTATCAAGCCTATCTGGAGGCAACTTATTTCAATTGGAGCCTGTATCAAGAGAACAAGCAGGCCCAGAGTTACCTTGAAAAAGCCATCCAGAAAGATCCTACCTTTGCATTGGCTTACAACGCCTTGGCCCAGACCTATGTCTCCCTTGCGGAGTTTCGATGGCAGCCCCCAAGGGATGTCTATCCACTAGCCAAGCAAGCCGCCCGCAAAGCGCTGGAACTGGATGAAAAGAACTGCCACGCCCATATGGCGATTGCATACATAGCGTGGGAATATGACTGGGACTGGCAGACTGCCGAGAAAAAGTATCTGCATACCCTGGAACTATGCCCGAACGACGAAGGTGTTCATTATCAGTACGGCCTTTACGCAGCGACCACTGGCCGGATGGATTTGGCACTGACAGAGATGGCAAAAATGCGCGAACTGGATCCAATTAAGGCTGAACCCCTCCAAGTAGAGTCGATTATCAACTATCACAGCAGGAATTACAAAGCTCTCATTGAGGTGAGTCGGTCGTTCATGGCCTCGCGCCCAAATAACTGGCTTGCCCACTACTGGCTTGGGGTCGGATATGAAGGTTCGGGCCAAACGCTGGAAGCCATTCCTGAGTATCAGAAGGCCGTCGAAATATCTCAAGGCGATTCAGATCCTACCGCTGCGTTGGCACATGCGTATGCAGCCACAGGCAGAAAGGCTGAGGCGCAGAAAATTCTTCACGGCTGGTTGCGCCAATCGGAAAACAGCTATGTCTCGTCTTATATGATTGCAACGGTCTACGCTGGATTGGGGGAAAAGGACAAAGCCTTCGAATACCTCGAAAAAGCGTACCAGGAGAGATCCTCTGACCTTCCGTATTTTTTGAGGGCCGACCTAAGAATGGACAGTCTGCGCTCGGACCCACGCTTCCAAGATCTTGTGCGCCGTATGAATTTCCCGTCCAGTCCATTACTGCCCGGACAAAGCCAATGATCAGCCGCAAAACTTCCTTCCGCTCAGGAAAGACGCCGACCCCTACATCCCCATCCTGAAGCAAGCCAAGGCGGAGTACGCGAAAACTGGAGTAGTCTCATTGCAGAATCATCAGCCTCACGCAATCAGGAACCATGACAAACCCTAAACATCTCGCGAAGCTCAGGAGAGGAGTCGAGGCATGGAATAAGTGGAGAAGGGTAAATACTAAGGTCAATTACGTTTACGTTGACGGATAACGTCGGAACGTGGAGTTCAGCGGCGAACGTTGTTACACCGAACGCGAGCGGCTTCGAAGCCGCGATAAGCGGGTTTGAATGCCCCTCGGGTTGTGCTGGTACGAGCACTGCATTGGCCACAGGGTCGGTGGCTGGTAGTGTTGTTCCTGAGCCGGGCTCGGTCTTCCTCCTCGGCACGGGATTGGTGGCTCTGGGAGCCAAGTTCCGTCGCCGGAAATCTGGCCATCCGGCTGACGCTTAAACCCAAGAATCTGCTAACTCCACTTCGCTCCGCTGCGGGGCTTCGGCCCCGCTTTTTTTGTTCAAGTCACCCTCGAGTCGACTGAGAAGTGAAATCCCGATTTCGTATCCGGTCGTTTAAGTACGTTTCCTGCATGTCTCGCCGAGTTGCGAAATGGGGGTATATAATCCTCGAGTCCCCAATCCACGCATGAGAGCGCGTTCAAGTGAACCGGGATTATGACCTGTTCGAAAAATTTCCTGATGGTGCGCCTGTGTGGCGTCAACATGTAGTGGGCTTGCTGAACGCTCGTGAAATCCTCAAGGCAATCGCCAGCAGCACGCTCAATGAATGTTTTGCCATTCACCTTCCTTCGAAGGAGATTGTGGCGCGGCTCAACGTAAAGGAAGCTGAGGATGACGGGCTTGTTTTTCCCCTCGCGTAACTCCCTGGTAAGAAGGCGAAGGAGGGAAAGCCTCATACCGCAAAATTCTGGCGTGGCGTAGGGCTCCGAGGGTATAGCGAGGTGGGAGCGAGCGGGGTACCGTAGGGCAAATCGCATCAAGTATTCCTCATGAGGGCCGTCCGAGCGTTCAGGCGGCCCTTTCGTTTTTGCCCCGGGCCGTGGCGGTGGCGATCATGTTTGATGTCTTTAACAGTCACAAGCTCGCGTGCTGATTTTGTGTGTGGCGTTTTTGCTGCTGAGCATTGCGATCTTAACTGCGCAGCGGGGCCACGGCGCGTCGCCGCGCTTTCGCCTTTCCGTCCTCATATGTCCGGGATCCCCGCCGATCTGCCTCGATCTCCGGATCCGAAGGCCGGGGTCGAACGCCAGGAACAGTTCGTCACGGCCAGGAGCAATCAGGTTTCGAACCTAGCGGGTAGGAAAAAATGCCCGAGGACGGGCAGAAAATGCCGACCGGCTTTCTTGGTAGCGAATCATGGGAACGGTTTTAGGGCGGTCCGGGAATTGCAGTGAGCGGACTTGTGAGAGGCCGCATGTTATTCCCCCTACCCACAACAAGCGCAGCAGGGATATACACGCACTACCGCGGCCTCTCTTCGTCGTCAAGGCCGTAAAGTGGTAGCGGCGAGCATGTAAGAGAGTTTCCCGTCCCGGCGGCCGAGCTGCCGATTCGCGGGCAGCGATTGTGCTACCATCCCGCGCGGCAGTTCGGCTGCCTCATCCGTCCAGTCCTGTCCTCCAGCGATCCCCTTGTTATGATCTCCGTTACGGACTAGTACCCGTTTTCCACACCCTTCCACACGTTTGTTTAAGGTTGAGCCGCACGGGCTTCCCGTCGATTCGAATCCAGCCGAGCCCCGGTCCACATTCTCCGAGAAGATGCCCGACCGATCGCGGTTATCCGTTGTGCATTGAAGTCTTGGCGAGCGCTGCGCATAATAGGCGGCTACAACGTGGGGTCCCTGGGTGGTATGACTGGAGTCAGTGGCACAGACGCCAGCCACAACGCCAGGTACGCGGCACCCAGCCAGCCTCGCCAATTCCAATCACGGAGGATGAGATGAATATTAAACGGAGTGGTATAGTTCTGTCGGCTCTCTTAGTGTTCGCGGTATTTCCGGCCTGGGCAAGAATCCCCATTGCGAGCAGGTTGGCGGGGTGCTGATGACCAACATCGGGGCGATCAAGGTTCCCTCGCCGCAGGGGACCAACCTCGGCCCAGCGTTCGGTGATTTGGCGGGTTCGGTGGCGGCGACAATCCTTGGACAGAACCCAGACGGCACCTTCAACGTCCAGCACTACTGGGTCACTGCCTCAGGCGAGACGATCAAGTTCGACGTGGCCCATCTGACGCCTACGGCGACCGACGACCCGAACGTCGTCGCCGTGAAATGGGGAAACTACAAATCGGATATCCTCGGCGGAACGGGCAAGTTTGCGGACGCAACGGGAACACTGGAGTACTTCGGCCTGGCGGATTTCCATCAACTTACGCTCGTGCTCCGCTACCGTGGCGAGGTTTGCTTCAGCAACAGCACCAACGGCAGCAAGAAGTGAACGCATAGTGGGCCTGCTTGTCCTTGAAGTGCCCGTTGCGAAAAAGAGAGAGGCGGTCTGAGCTTAGCCGCCTGTCGTCAAACTTGGGGGCGGTTTACAGCCGCCCCGCCTTGTCCGATTCGCGCTTGCATATCCTCGCCTGAGGGGTTGACGTCATCAAGGTAACCCTGGGTGATTTCGAGCGAGGAGTGCCCGAGCCAATCTTTGATCTTGAGGATGTTGATCCCGCTGTGCAGCCAGCGAGTCGCCGCCGTCTTGCGCAGATGGTGGAGGTAATGCTTCTCGCATACTGGGTGCGTCTCGCAAGTCACCTCGACGTCCTTCCGCAGGTGATACTTTCCAACTCTGATCGTTCGCGATCAGATCTCTGAGACCAGCGTAGCTTTTGGAAACGACCTCTTGCGCCGCACGGGGATCACAGCGAACTGGTTCATGGAATTGATCGAGAAGCAACCCTTCTGACCCTCCAAGCTGCAGGGCCCGAGCTTCAGGAACCGCTCGATGTTTTCCCAGCCGGGCGGGTCGGCGATCAGTAACTCTTCCTTCTGCCGTTTTCGCAAGTAGTGTCGCGAGAAACGTCGAAACCGAGAAACCTAAGATGGAACCAACGGTACTCGCGGAGATGATCTTGACCTTCTTTACTGGCATCAGCATGGAGCAGCACCTCAGAGTGAGTAGAGCATCCATGAATCGAAAAGTGGAAGACTTCATGAAAGTCGTCCGCAAGCTGTGAATTCGTAGTTCCACTCACGTTTTCCGATAACGCCCACGTGTGCAACTCCTGTACGACGGGCAATTCGCAAGTAGTCCACATTTGACGAAAAACGCGCTTTCACTCCTGTGGCCGAGCACGACGAGAGAAAGAATATCTGAATTACGGCGGGGCGCTCGGAGTTTTGGTCCCGCAACGGTTTAGCAAACGGGTGATTGCGCTCTGGCTCGCCTCTAAGTTGCTGACAACTAAAGACACCGTTCGGTTCGCTCTGGATGATTTGGGCACGGTTGGCAGCCTATTGGGATAAATTGGGATAAAGGCGACAGGGGCCCTAGCGGCGCTGGTCTACCCCTGCGTACCGACGTAGTGGACCTGCAAGGATTGGACCGCTCTCGCTACGCGCACGATGGTTGTGGGATTCCTGGAAGTAGCGGTTGGAACAATCGGTCAAAACCAACCGGCCAGCTGTTGCACAAAATTCTTGCTGTTGCACATTCTGTTGCACATTTTCCTGCCAAACCCGCCCAAAACACCCCAAAACGATGTAGTGCTGTGTAGCCTAAGCCGTTGATTTGTATCAGACGGGTGTACTACCTGGCGGATTTCAAGACCGCCGGTTTCAACCGCTCACCCTTCGGCGGGATTATTGCGCAGACTGCGAGCGAACATCTGATGCGGGAATTTGCCACAAGACAGTAATGTTCCGTCAGGGTGATCGTGGCTGTAATTTAGGCTGCCAGTGCGTCCTAGGGGCGTTCTGGAGTCCCTTCAAAGTACCATCGACTAATCAGCAGTTGACTTCCCATGATAAATCACCCATCTTCTTCCTCCAAAGGAGGGCACATGCCCGGCAAAGAACGCAAACAGCGAACGCGCGGCACAGGCAGCATCATCACGAAGCCCAACTCGCGTTTCCTGTATATCGCATACTACGACCTGAACGGCAAGCAAGTCCAGGAGTCCACGAAGTCGGAGTCAATACAAGTAGCAGAGGCCCACCTGCGTAAACGCCTAGAGGAGATCAACAAGGGAGTTCCCGTCAACGAAGGCAGGAAGCTCAAATATCAGGACATCAAAGAGCTTCTCCTGACCGAGTACTAGAACAACAAGGTCAACCTGTACGAACGTCGTGATGGGCATGTATATGGGATGGCTTATCTCGATAAGTATTTTAGTGGGATGCACGTCAAAAACATCACCAGCCAGGTGCTCAGGAAGTTCGTTGCTGCACTCCAGGAAGGTACTCTCCAAGCCAGCGTCGAGAAAAAGGAGAAGGGCAAAACAGGCCAGACCAAAGATACGCTATCAAACGCCAGCATCAATCGAATACTCGCTCTTCTCCGTCGTATGATGAACATTGCCAGGAAGGATGGTCTGATCCAGGTCGTTCCTCACTTCCCCATGCTGAAAGAGGACAATGTCAGGACTGGCTTTGTCGAAGCTGACCAGTTCAAGGAAATACTGGAGAAGATGCTCGACAAGCTACGTCCGCTGGTAGTGTTCCTGTACCGCACAGGTTGCCGTGTAGGAGCCGCGCGGCAAATCACCTGGAACATGCTCAGCAAGGACTGCACGATGCTGACACTCCCAGGCAAGATCGTGAAGAACAAAGACGCCATCACCCTCCCAGTGTCGTCAGAATTGACTGCAATATTCAAAAAGCAGTTCAGGAAAGACGGTGAGCCTTTGTTCGAGGACAGCAATCTGCGTAAAGAATGGGACGCTGCCACACAGGCAGCCAAGGTCCCAGATCTCCTCATCCACGATCTGAGACGATCAGGTGTGCGTAACCTGATAGTCGCTGGGGTTCCCGAGACGGTCGCCATGAAGATCAGTGGCCACCTGACAGCGTCTGTGTTCAGGAGATATGCCATCGTAGCGCCAGCTCAGATAAAGAACGCAATGGCTGCCGTAGAGGCCGGCGATGGCTCTTTCTTGAAATCGATGTAAGTTCGATGTGAGTGGGGTTTTTTTGGTGTTCTCGGGTTTTAGTTTAAGTGTTTTAATATGTTGGTGAACCGGGCAGGACTCGAACCTGCAACCCGCTGATTAAGAGTCTCCTGTGTGCAAGGTTACTCATGGGTGATCAAGGGTTATAATGGTTGACAATTCTGAGACTTATGCCCTATCATTGGGTTATGACAAGTGCTCAAGGGTTACCAAAGGTTACAGATTTTGCCGCCAAAAGTAGCACCAGGGTAGCACCAGCGAAGGGCTCCCGACCCGCTGACAGCCAAAAGAAAAAGCTCAATTTCACAAAAAAAGCCCTCCTCGCGCTCCAGCCGAGCGGCAAGAGAAGTTATCACTCCGACACCGGTGTCCGTGGATTGACGCTCACCGTATTTCCTTCCGGCGTAAAAACTTTTTTCCTCTATCGCAAAATTAACGGTCGTCCGGAAAGGATTTCGATTGGCGGTTTTCCGGATCTCAGCATCGAGCAGGCCCGCGGCCGGGCCGAGGAGCTAAACGGCGCCATATCGCGCGGCGCGAATCCGGCTTCCGATCAGCGCCTCGTCCGTGCCGAGGCCACACTGTCTGAATTGTTCCAAGCCTATTTGGAGCATCACGCGAAACCATACAAGCGGACCTGGGCCGAAGACCAGGAGATGTTCCGGAACCATTTGAACAACTGGGGGCCTCGCAAGCTTTCCGACATCAGCCGCATGGATGTCGGCACGTTGCACAAAAATATCGGTGGCAAGTCTGGCCACTACATCGCAAACCGCATCGTGCGGCTTCTATCCACGATGTTCAATAAGGCCATCGAGTGGGGCTGGAAGGGCGAGAATCCGGCGACGAAAATCAAGGCATTCAAGGAAAAGAAGCGCAAGCGCTTCCTGCAGCCCATGGAACTCCCTGCCTTCTGGCAATCGCTTGAGGCCGAGCCGAACCAGACGATACGCGATTTTATTCTGGTCAGTGTTTTCTGCGGCGCTCGGCGTTCCAATACGCAGGAAATGAGATGGGAGGAGATCGACTGGCAGAATGCAACGTGGTCGATCCCCGCGGAGAAGGCCAAGAGTGATGAAGACATCGTTGTGCCGCTCTCCCCAATCGCACTCAGCATCCTCAAGACGCGCAAGGATGCTGCAACAAGCGAATGGGTCTTCCCCGGCCACGGCAAGACCGGCCATCTCGTGGAACCGAAGACCACCTGGAAGCGCATCCTCGATCGCGCTCGAACGATCCAGAAAAAGAATTGGCTCGAAGCCAATCCACGAAAGTCCGAAGCTGATTTTATAAAAGAATTTCCCAATGCCTTCCATGACCTGCGCGTCCACGATCTGCGCAGAACACTCGGCAGCTGGCAAGCCATCACCGGCGCTTCCCTTCCCGTCATCGGTCGCAGCCTGGGCCACCGCAGTTTGGCTGCGACTCAGGTATATGCCCATCTCACCGTCGATCCCGTCCGCCAATCGGTCGATCGGGCCACCGACGCAATGCTCGCGGCAGGAAAGCTTCTGGGACCCGCCAATGGATGACAAAGGTTTCGAAGAGACGCTTCGGCAGGGCCAGGAAGCGCTCGACGGCTGGCAGAAACTGCGCGACGAGTTGCAGAAAGTACCGACGATGAACGACCACGTTCTTAAGAACGTTCGTAAGAGGCTTGACGAAGACCCCGTTTGCAAAAAGGTTGACGAAGCTACCTGCGCAATAGTTGACAGAATGACCGGCGCAATCCTTGACAGAATGACCGAGAGAAACAAACCTCAGGCGAAAGCTGCGGCACCGGACGTAAACAATCCAGACGCTTTGCTGCCCCGCGACGAAGCGCGAAGAATCGCCATCGGAAAGCGAGTCGCTAAGAAATTAAAGGATCCCGCAGGATATCCCACCATGACCATCCAAGAGGCAGCTCAGGCTCTGAGTAGATCGGACAAGACCATCTACCGAATGGTAGAGGACGGGAGACTCGAGAGCACAGAAGGCAAACCTGTCACGATTTTTACTGAGTCCGTCAACCGCCGACTTAAACCCTCCCTGACAAAACGCTAAATTCTTTCTCAAATCTTCCCATTCGTGGACACCGATTCTTAGACAAACGGGTGTCTCCATACGAATATCACTCTCGGTAACTCATCATTTCTCATCATTTACCGGGAGGAGCCTATGAATCCCATTGCATCTAGCCGGCTTTTGAGCACTCGCGAAGCAGCCAGCCTTTTGGGCGTCCGTGCGGCGACGCTGAAGCGCTGGCGCCAGCGGACCTGTAAGAACGGACAGAAAATCCGATACCTGCGACTCGGCCGGTCGATCCGCTACCGCGAAACCGATGTCTTGAACTGGATCGCCTCGCGCCCAGAGGCAGCCTGAAACTTTCGACACCCGCAGCACCTGGCAGCGCTGCGAGTGGAAAGGAAAAAAAAGAAGGTGAATACGCAAACTCTACTCTCACCCGCAAATCCCGTCAAGCGAACGAACCTGCAGCCCGCGGATATGGACCGAGCCCTCGAGCTCGGCGCCGACGAGTTGATGAACCGGATTGAATTCACACTCTCGAACCGGACGAGAGCATTGCATTCGGCGCGAAAAATCTATCGCCGGGCCTGTAAGAAACTTCTCGGTGCTCTCGAACGGCACTACCGCAAAGAGCAAACGCAAATGGTAGAGCGATAAAGGGAGAAATCCATGCGGCCAGAATGCAGAAAACAAACCTACCGCAGCAAAGAAAAGGCGCTTGGCGTTGCTCACTATCGCATGCGCCCGGATGCCCCGAATGCCCCATGGTACTTGCACGCCTATAAATGCGAGATCTGCCGCGGATGGCATTTGACGCGTCAACGGCCTCGGACGGAGAAGCCAGTCTGCTCGGATGCGTCCGAAAGGTGATTGTGCTCAAGGAGACAAGTCATGGATGGAATAGAGAACGGGCCGGAAAAACTGGGCGTGCTGTGGCGAAAAACCTCGAAGAAAGGCACCCCATACTTCAGCAGCGTCATCGGCGAGCAACACATCATCGTCTTTGCCGTGCGCCAGAAACGATCGCCGAAGAGTCCGGATTTTGAAATCTACAAATCCGAGCGGCGGGACAAGCAAACAGCTTTTCACAGCGAGGAGCAGGACCCATGGTAGGCAGGACCGAAAGACCCGTCAATTAATTAGGGACTGACATAAGAAGCAGGCTCACCCGTGACTCTGGACGAAATCATCGAGAAATTCGGAGCAAGAAAATACGGGAAGGAATGGATGGCCTGTTGTCCCGCGCATGAGGATCACATCCCGTCGCTCGCCATCCGACAGGGCGACAAGGGCATTGTCCTGCACTGCCACGCCGGATGCACCACCCAAAACGTCCTCGAATCGGCCGGCCTGGCCTACAGCGACCTCTACCCCGAAGAGACGAAAACCATGCTTACCGATACCTACGATTACACCGACGAACGCTTCAACCTGCTCTTCCAGGTCTGCCGCTATAAGCCGAAAAGTTTCCGTTTCCGCAGACCGGACGGCAAAGGGGATTGGACCTGGAAGCTCGACGATGTACGCCGCGTGCTCTACAACTTGCCGGAAGTGGTCCATCCCGAAAACAAAACTATCCTGATCTGCGAAGGCGAAAAGGATGTCATTGCCGCACATGAGAAAACCGGTTTATGCGCCACGACAAATCCCGGCGGCGCCGGCAAATGGCACGATGAATATTCAGAGTTCCTGCGGGGCAAAAACGTGATCATATTCCCCGACAACGACAAAGCAGGACTCGAACACGCCCATGCCGTCGCACGATCGCTCTTCGGCAAAGCGAACTCGGTCAAGATCTGCATGCTCCCGCCTAAGACGAAAGACCTGTCGGACTGGAATGTGTCGCCTGAGGAAGCCGCGCGCTACATCGGCGACTTCAGCAAACCCTGGTCGCCGGACGAAACCGCCAATCCGCCACTCGGCTGCTCCGTCGCCGAACTCTTCAAAGCCTCAGAAAAACAGGTGGACTGGCTCTGCTGGCCCTTCGCAGCCCCGGGATTTGCCACCATCCTTGATGCCCTTCCAAAAGTCGGCAAAACCGAGTTCCTGCTTCGCGGCATGCTCGCTTCACGCACCGGCCAAGTCTTCCTCGGCTTCCCCACCAAACTCATGCGCACCGTCTTCGTCAGCGAACAGAGCCGCGGCAGCCTCGCAACCCAAATGCGCGAAGTCGGTTTCACTGGGGAAGAACCACCAGACGAGCTCTGGCTCATCACGCGCGAAGACTGGTCACGCTATGTCTACGTCGATTTGCTCGTCGAAATTGAAAAGAGATTGCTCACCGGCAAGGGCTACAATACGCTGGTCGCCGATACCTTCCATTCCATTGCACGCCTCGAGGATGAAAACGACCCGAGCGAAGTCAACCGCCTCGGCAACCTTACACTCAATCTCGCAAGTCGCTACAATCTCGGCCTCGTTCTCGGTCGGCATGATCGCAAGATGGGTGGACCCGTTGGCGTCAGCGGCCGCTCCTCAATTCATCTTTCGGGACTCATGGATGTCATCCTGCACCTGGTGCGACGGCCAGTTCCCACGGAACGCAAACTCGAGATTCTCGGCCGCCTGCCTGGCCTGCCGAACGAGCAAATCATTGATCTGCAAAACAATAATTACGTGAATCTGGGGAAGCCGGAATCGAAACGGGATGAGCAAGCGGCCGCACTCGATGCCCTGCTCTCGGCGAACCTGACCATCGGTTATCGCTCGATCGCTCTCCACATCAAGATGAGCAAAAACCGGATCCGGGAGCTCGCCGAATCGCTCGGTTGGGAACGCGACGAAGAAAGCGGCACGTGGCAAAAGAAGTAGCTCTTAGAGTGTCCCTCGAGGGACAGCCTTGCATGTCCCAGGGACAATTTGTGTAGCGTGTCCACTGTCCCTCATACGTTTTTATATAGTATGAGGGACAGGGACACCACCTGGAGAGGTACAGAATCCTTCCTTTGCGTCTTCATCCGAGACAGAAAGATCAGCTCGGCCTGGTGCCCGACGATGCTCGTCTCCGTGACGATCGAAAAATTAGCAATCCGTTATCAGTGCTTCGAAAATTCAGTTTTATAAAGTTTTCCCAAAAACCCTCTGATAAAGTATCAGCAGGTTTCAATATGGAAGTTGTTTTATAAACAATCACTTACACGAATAAGCTTGACCTATTGCTACCATGGTGCTACCACTAGCCTCTAGATCACGCTGTTGGTGGAAAAACACGCTTTCAAGCAAAGGGATGAGACCATGCAGCGTCCAGCGCATTTGTGGAAACCTGGGCAGAGTGGAAATCCTAAAGGCCGGCCGAAGAAAAAGTTTGTCGACGACTATCTCAGGGAACGGCTTGCAGCGAAGCGCGGAGCCGCTGCACGCGCGTTAGTTGAGCGCTTGATAGCTGCAGGCCTGGACGGCGATATGTCTGCCCAGAAACTGATTTACGAGCGAACCTGCGGCAAGCCGAAGACCGCGGAAGAGATTGCCATAGGAAACAATCCAGAGGCCGTGACGCTCGAGCAGGTGCGGCGCCGGCTTGCAGAGTTGTTGGTGCTGCCGGAAGTGCGTGCGAATCTGCAGGCCCTGTTGACCGCTTCCGCAAAGTCGGAAACGGACTCCATCCAATGACGTTGCCGCTCAATCTCTCAGATCCGAACGCTGAAGTCCTACGTTTGTTGGAACTTGAGCACCAGCTTTCGAAACGCCAGAGAATCGACGACTACTATCCCGATTACGGGCCGCTTCGCAGAGAGTTGTACAGTAAGCATTTGCAATTCTTTGAAGCTGGCGCAACACGTCGCGAGCGTGCGCTGATTGCCGCGAATAGGGCCGGCAAGAGCGAAGGCGTCGGCGGTTATGAAACGGTTTTGCATGTCACCGGCAGGTATCCCCATTGGTGGAAAGGCCGGCGATTCACGCGGCCAATACTGGCGTGGGCTGCAGGCGATACCGCGAAGACAGCCAGAGACATCATCCAGCGCATCCTGTTGGGCCCTGTAGGCGATTTTGGCACGGGATTGATCCCTGGCGACCTGCTTGTGCGAACTACCGCGAAGCCAGGCGTTGCGGACGCGATTGAAGGCATTTTCGTTCGCCATGTCTCAGGCGGCGTAAGCGAGCTCATTATCAAGTCATTTGACCAGCAACGGGAGGCGTACCAGGGCACGAATCGCGATCTGATCTGGCTCGATGAGGAGTGTCCGCGAGACATATGGGTAGAGTGTTTGCTTCGCACGATGACCACAAACGGAATGCTGATGCTGACGTTCACGCCCTTGCAAGGCCTTACTGAGCTTTGCCGGGACTTCCTCGAGGAGCAGGACAAGGAGAGCGGGAAATACACGTTGCAGCTGGGGTGGAACGATTGCCCGCACTTGACCGAAGCGGCGAAGGCGGAACTGCTGGCATCGATACCGCCTTACCAAAGGGAATCGAGGTCAAAGGGCACTCCTGTTCTTGGTGCGGGTGCGATCTATCAAGTTCCGGAGAGCGACATTGTGGTCAACGATTTTGCGCTGCCTGATTACTTTCCGCGGGCATATGGGATGGACGTGGGCTGGAACCGGACTGCGGCGGTATGGGGCGCGAGGGATAACGAAAGCGGAGTTGTTTACCTTTACAGCGAGCATTACCAGGGGCAGGCGGAGCCGCTCGTGCATGCGCAGGCGATCAAGAGCCGCGGTGACTGGATTCCCGGTGTGATTGATCCGGCTAGTCGCGGGCGCAGTCAGATTGACGGGATGCAGTTGATCCAAATTTATCGTGATTGCGGATTGGATCTCGAGCCTGCGGCCAATGCGGTGGAAGCGGGAATTTACACGACGTGGCAGCTGATGAGCGCGGGAAAGCTGAAGGTATTCAGGAGTCTCGGCAATTGGCTTGCGGAGTTTCGGCTCTATCAGAGAGATGAGGAAGGCCGCATCCTCAAACAGCGGGACCATTTGATGGACGCGACGAGGTACCTGTTGATGAGCGGGCGAGAGCGGATGACGTGCAAGCGGAAGGCGCCGACGCATGAGTATGTGTACCTCTATCCGCGGCAGGACGGGTTGCGGTGGATGCAGTGAGTGGTTGGTTGTTCGGAAGGAGGAGGAATGGACGAAAAAGGATTAATTGACGCGGTGATAGGTGCGGTAATAAGAGCGCTCGAGGCGCGGCTTGCGAGACGCGGGGACATGGTCGAGACGGACGCGAGTCTGCTGAATCTGCTGCGCGAAGTGCGGGACCCGGAGGCGTACAAGGGATCCCAGGCGCCAGCTTCGCCGCCGCAATTGCCGGGACCGCCGCCGGAGTTTCCCAAACTGAAGGTTAGATACGAGCATGGTCAGCCTGTAGAGCACGTCGTGTGCGAGACGATCTACGAAGAGGTGCCGTACATGAGTGGCGGCTGGTACACGCGGCCATTGAGCGAGTTGGAGCAGTTCAGGGGTGCAGAATGAGAAACGTGAAGATCGACAGCACGACGGATTCTGAGCTGGACCGGCGAGTCGCTGCGACACAGCCCTACAACGCCCTGCGGCTCACGATCGTAACTTCGGGCCCGTCGGTGAAGCGCGAGGACGGAAGCATCGAGCACGGTGAGGACGACATTCAGAATCTCGAGGCTATGGCGCCGGGGCGAGAATTGCGGCAAAACATGGCGCTTTATGCGCAGCGAGTCGAGGAGTTTAAGAAGCGGTATCCGGACTTTGAAAAATATGTCGGCCAGGATATTCCCATTCCGTTGAGCGTCAGGGATGAGATCGTGCGTTCGGAGAACGGCCCGGACATTGCACTGTTCCTCGGATTCTGCCCCGATGTTCCGGAAGCCCTTTGCCAGCTCCAACCACTGGAAGCCGCAGAACGCACGGAGAACATTTCGGAAGATCTCGAACGGGCGGAACTTCCGAGTGATGAAGGAATGGATTACGCAGCCTGGAAACAGGCGCGGAATCTTCAACTGCAACAACGGGCGGCGAAAGAGCGTAACGTCGTTAAGAAAGCGCCGCGGAAGCCGTAAGCGATTGGAGGATGTCATGAACGAATACGAAAATAAGCCAAAGCAGCCTAAAGCCACGGAAGTAATCGCGAACCAGCCGCGGCGGGACAACAACGGGCCCGACAAAGGCGGCGGCGACCCGCATATGAACTGGGACGACAAGCCGCTAAGCGAGTCGGAAACCTGGAAGTCTCACAAGCCGGCGAAAGAGCCGAAGTCAGCCAAGAAGTCAGCATGACCATCGTCATTCCGACGGTGCCGCCGAGCCCGAATGCACTGCTCTGGCATGTCCTCAGGTTAGAACTCCCCGCCCCGGAAAGAGTAGATTTGAAAGTCCGCTGATGAGCAAATTCTTGGAATCAATTCGGATCTCTGCTCGCTCGCCCTGGTTCTGGACAGGTTTTCTCGGGACGCTCACCTTGATCCTGCTCGCCGCGATGTTTTGGCTCGCGCTCCATAGACCGGCCTGAAAGGGATCTCCCGATGGGGTTACATGACGTGCATTTGCCGGCGCGCCAGCGCAATAGCCTGACCATGTGGAAAGCACAGATTTCTGTGGAAAAGACTTCCGGCCGCAGTCTGGTGGCGTTTTATTGTCGGGCGTCAATGACAATCCCAGCGCGAAGCGGTATGTAGAAGCGTTCAGCCTAGCCCTCTCCCCTGTGAGGCTAGCTGAATACACCCGCTGGCACCCCAGTCTGCGGGTTCCCCACGACACCCGATGTCAGAGATGCTGTCGGGTGCCTTTTCTTGTCAAGCATCAAAGACATTCGCCGCTCGCGAGCGGTACGGTGGGCTGTCGAGAGTCCGGCGCGCGGCCTGGCTCTCGGCGGGCATCCGATGAACCGAGCGGGCTTGTCGGATGCCATTTTTATTCGTCGGTGCGCGTCCCAAACGTTCGC
>Ga0310909_10000556_pt1 | contig 19813 bp, 17 predicted proteins | sample GREbulkMGT000H_FD_203449 | JGI IMG/M metagenome (GOLD analysis project Ga0310909, IMG submission 203449) | Lab enrichment of tropical soil microbial communities from Luquillo Experimental Forest, Puerto Rico - GRE.bulkMG.T000H | ecosystem: Environmental > Terrestrial > Soil > Tropical forest >... | reverse complement strand
AAGGCACCATCTCTCCCACCAAATACCTCATCACCGACTTTGAACTGCGTCACGCTTTTGCCGACTGCTTCAACCGTTCCAGCAAAATCGACGCCGAGTCGTGTCTCCTTTGGTTTGCGCAGGCCGCCGCCCATTGCGCGTAACACGTACGGCGTGCCTTCAATGAAATGCCAGTCGAGCGGATTAACCGAAGCCGCGTGAACTCTTACTAGGAGTTGCTCGTCCGTCGGAGTCGGCTTTTCGACTTCTTCAAGTTTCAGATTAGCAACGCCATAGTCGCAATAGACAATGGCTTTCATCGGGTTGGTCGGAGCAGCGGTTTTGCCGCAGTCGTTGGTCGATCGCCAGTAAGCAACAAAGACAAACAGAAATGCCAGCACCAACAGGATAAAAACAACGCGGACAATCCACTTCAGTATTCGTTTCATAAGCCCGATGAATGTTTGAGATAGTGACGGTTATCTACAATCCTAATCTCGCCAGAGCGAAAACATGCGCGGACCTGTGCGTACCCGATCGCCTGTTCTTTTGTGCTTCGATCGCTTTCTTCATCGCGTCCCCGGTTTCCTGCCCCCAGATCGGATGGGAGCAGGTCAAAAAAATCGATACGACAACCGAAGGTCCTTTTAACTGCATCATGCTTCTTTGGATCTAACGAGAAAGAGATAAGCGAACGCAGGGGTGCCGTGGCAATCACGCTGATGTTGCAGCGCAATGGGGCGGTTAGCTCCATCGCCTGGTTAGGCCGCCGCACGCTCATGAGCTTTGCACGGTCAGCAACTTCATGCGACCCGACGCTCCGGACTTGATGCGCACAGCGGACTTGCGGCAGTGAAAGTGGTCAGCGACGAGCTCGACCAGCTCCTGGTTGGCCTTGCCATCAACGGGTGGAGATTTCAGACGCGCTAACCAGGTGCCGTCCGGTTTTTGCACCAACGACGACACGCGAGCGTTGGGTTTAACTTTGACTCGCAGCGGCAAGGAGCTCATTTCCCTTGCGGCCTAACGAGAAAGAGATAAGCCACGGCAGGGGTTCGAGACAAGCTCGCTTGCGTTCATTCGATCTGGGGCCGTGGCTTCATCGATTGGTTAGACCACGGAGTCATAATTTTGCTATTTTGATTCTCTCTTTCGCTCGTCCGACGAGTTCTTTTTTGATTGCCGGCAATCGGTCGTGTGCCTTGCCCTTTTCGCGAAGATCTGCAGTTTATTCGGCTTGGAACAGGAAAGTAGGTCGTCCTGAAATTGTCTGCAACCAGGCGTGGACTTTGTGATCGCTTCGTTCCCATTCCATTTTGTCGGGATTTTTTCCCCAGCCTCGGCCACTGCTGTTTCCTTCGAGTAGCGCCGCGATCTCGTCTTGGGAAAAGTCGTGTTGATCCACTCGGGTATAGCTTTCAGCGAGACTCAAATGCTGAAGAAACTGAACCAGGATGACGTAATTTCCTTTTTCATAAACGTTCGTAGTGATCCCTCTCGCATCGGGGAAGCCTTGATTGGTTGGTTTCCCAAAAAGATTGGCAATATAATCTTCGCTATCACCAAGGGCTGCGGAGACATGGCCGCTCAAACCGATGCAGATAATTATGACCAGGAAAAAGGGCCGTTTCATACCGTCATATTACACCTTTGCATGAACTCACTTTAGGCGAAACCCGTCCTTCAAACCTACCCCTTTCTTCCAAACAATCTTCTTGAAGTGGTCCCGGTCAGCGATTGGCTGGAGCGATTGGTTAGACCTCAACCTTTCCTTTCGTACTCCCATTTTGTGGCGAAGGGTACCAAATCGCCTTTGTGGACGTTCGCTTGAACAAGTCTGTTTTACTAGGGAGATGGAGTTGGAGCGGGTGAAGGGAATCGAACCCTCGTGTGCAGCTTGGGAAGCTGCCATTCTACCATTGAATTACACCCGCAACGGGGCTTTGGATCTTAGATTTTAGATTTCGGATTGCAAGCGGGTTGAACGGTCTGGTCTTCGTTTAGTTCGCTCGAATGACGTCTCGTCGCTCCAGCAGGCTCGCGTGGGTCGGCGTTTTCGTTTGCGCCATTGTTTTTCACGTCGCCCAAATTAGTCGGGCGCAGGCCTCTGCTTGGGACCCGGGCGGTTCCAAAAGATCTCTTCAAAGACGAGCTGACGCCAAAGGATACAAAGAGTCCGAGCAAACGCCAGAAGCAGATCCATCGTCTGGCACCAACGACATGTGACGACTGTCAAAGATTGTCGATCAATTGCAGAACGCGCTCGGTCGATCTTGCCGCCAAGTTCCTTTGGAAAGCGAGAGCTAGTTCGAGGTCGCCGGCTCAAGCGTTGACTCAACGCTCTCCGGATGGTGCTGGTTCAACTGCCTGCGCAAATTCTCAACGATTTGCTCAACATCAGCGGACCGCGAACGCGGAAAGATGAAGAGATATCGCGCGCCTTTCCCAGAAGTCGGAACAATGATCAGATTTTCCGAGAGGAACTTCGGTTCGTGGGCAACCATCATTCCTTCGAGCTCGATCGTCTCTCCAAATGGGCGACCGTTCTTGCGTGCGATAAACCAAAGCCTTTTCGGCTGTTCGGTAGTTGATACGAGAGCCCCGAACAGATTCGCCGGAATGCGCCGTCCGCGGCCGCTGAGACAAGGCGCAGTCCACGCTTTAGTTTCGCCACGAGTGTTTTGCCGATTGAAAATCTCAGCGAGGTGCGACGGCAACGTAACCGGTAGCTTTGCTGGGAGCTTGTAATCAGCAGGAACATTCAGTTTTTTCCAAGCTAACCAAAGTTTCGCTTTCATCGCGCGCAGAATCTTTGGCGCGAAATAAAAAAATGCCGCGATGGCCAGGCTGAAAATCGATAATGCAATTATTGGATTGTAGTGAATCAAGGCGAGCCCGCCGAACACGGCGAGATCTTCGCCGACGCTCAGGGCAATGTTGGAAAACGGCTCGGGCGAACTATTGCTGGCAAGCCGCGTCGTGGCCTTGGCTGTATGAGTGATGAGACTGGTGCCGCCTGCGAGAAGCGCCACGATCACCGTAGATGCTGGGCTTGGATATCCCAGCACCTGAATCGCGAGCAGCGCGCCGCCGATTGGGCGTATTACCGTATGGACGGCGTCCCAGACGGAATCAACCCACGGGATTTTGTCTGCGAAAAATTCGAGAAAATAAAGAACACCCGAAATGATGATAATGGCGGGACGTCCGAGGACGTCGAGCGACTGGTAGGCGGGACCAAGCGTGATCCAGTGAAAATGAATGGCCAACCCGGTGACGAAAACTGTGAGATAAAGATTGATCCCGGCAAGCGCAGCGAGACCGAGCGCAACGCTGAGCAAACTTAGCCGATCCACAATGAAAGTATCTGCCCGCGCCCGAAATTGTCACGTTCGGTTTCTGTCGTCGCTTCGCTTGGTGAAGCACGACACACAGGTCGAACGGGTGTTGCATGGGCCACAGGGCGACGGCTACAGTTCCACCCATGCTCGACATTCGTCTGATTCGGGAGAAACCGGATTTTGTTCGCGAGCGACTCGCCACCCGTGGTGGCGGCGATGAGGCGAAAATCGATGAGATCTTAAGAGAAGACGCCGAACGACGACGAAAAGAGACCGAATTGCAGCAGCTCCAAGCTGAGCGAAACAGATTGAGTAAGGAGATCGGCGCAAAAAGATCGCGTAGAGAATCGGCAGATGCTTTAGAGGAACGCGCCGAAGAAATTAAGAACTACATCGCCAATTACTCGGCGGTGCGGGACTTGCTCGACCGTACGGTCGGTCCACTTCTAGAAATTCCAAATCTACCGCACCCGAGCGTTCCGATTGGAAAAGATCCAAGCGCGAACAGAGCTGTTCGAGAGTGGGGGAAGAAACCAGAGCTCCTTGGCAAACCGCTCGATCACGTCGCGCTCGGTGAAAAATTGAAAATTCTCGATCTCGAGCGCGCGACGAAACTCAGTGGCAGCGGATTTATTTGTTTCACCGGCGCGGGTGCAAAGCTGGAGCGGGCGCTGATCAATTTTATGCTCGATCTGCACACCCGCGAGCACGGCTACACTGAAGTCAGTCCGCCATTTCTCGTCCGGCGCGATTGCATGATCGGTACGAGCCAATTGCCGAAATTCGAATCGGACATGTACGGATTGGAGAGCGGCGAGCTTTTTCTGGCCCCAACTGCCGAAGTGCCGGTGACAAATCTTCATCGCGACGAAATTTTGCCGATTCTCGATCTTCCAAAAAAGTTTGCTGCTTACACGCCCTGTTTTCGCCGCGAGGCGGGATCGGCCGGGCGCGAAACGCGTGGCATCATTCGCGTCCATCAGTTCGATAAAGTCGAGCTCGTGAAGATCACGACTGCGGAAAAATCCTACGAAGAACTCGAATCGTTGGTGGCAGACGCAGAGAAGGTTCTGCAAATGCTCGAGCTGCATTATCGGCTGACCGAGCTTTGCACCGGCGATCTCGGATTTGGTTCGGCGAAAACTTACGACCTCGAGGTTTGGTCTCCAGGTCAAAATGCGTATCTCGAAGTTTCGAGCTGCTCGAACTTCGAAGATTTTCAGGCGCGCCGAATGAACCTTCGCTACAAGGATGCTGACGGGAAAAATAAATTCGCTCACACGCTCAATGGTTCGGGCGTCGCGCTACCGCGCTTGTTTGCCGCGCTGATCGAAAATTCGCAACAGCCGGAGGGTTCGGTGCGGGTTCCGGAAAAGCTGCAACCGTACTTCGGCGCGGCCGAGATTAGGTAGGGCGATTGACCTCACTCGGTCCGAGCCGGACGGGCATTTGCGGGTGGTTCAGGGGAGCCGCCCGTACCATTCGCAAACAGACTCAGCTGCCCACGTTCCTGCTCCGACGATATTTTTTCGGTTTCGGACGGCAACGGAAGTTCGTAACCGAGTCGTTGCGCGAGACGGTGCGCTGTTTCTGGAGCGAAACCTTCGAAATGATTGCTGACAAACGCCCAGACGTTGCGGACTTCTGGAAGATGTCGCTCAATCTTAAGCGCCCAACTTTCGAGCGCGGCCTCGCGTTTCCAAAGAAGTCTGTCGTAACGGTGAACAAATTTGCCCGCGCCATCGTACTTGGTCGCGTAGTCGCCGAGCATTCGCAGATAAAGGAAATCGGTCGTGCGTGGCAGAAATTCGAACGGCGCGAGATTGCGTTCGTTAAGCGGGCTGGTGTCGGCCCAAACCCAACAAATGCGACATTGCTCGAGCAGCCGTATGATGTGCGGACGGTGCCAGCCTGCGTGCCGGAATTCGATTGCGAACCGAAATCCTTTTGGAAGTTGGACGAGAAACTTGCGCAGAGCTTGGCGGCCTTCCTTTGGCGTGAATGACGGCGGCAATTGAATGAGGATGACGTGAAGTTTCGATTCGAGCGGCTCGATCGCGCGCAAAAATGCGTTCAGTTCGGCTGTGCAATCGCACAGCCGGCCCACGTGGGTGATTTCGCGCGGCAGTTTACAGCTGAAACGAAATGAGGCGGGCGTAATCTCTACCCAGCGACGGACCGCATTTTCGGTCGGTACACTGTAAAAGGTCGAATCGATTTCCACCGCCGGGAGATAGCGCGCATAGAATTCGAGCCATTCGGAATCGGGCAGGTCCGAAGGATAAAAACTACCCTGCCATTCCGGAAAACTCCAGGCGCAGGCGCCGATTCGAATCTTTTGTTGATCGGTAAGGTTCAAACCAGGGGAAATCTAAGCTAAATCATAACGCGCGGGAAGATGCCGATCTTGCGATTGGAAGCAGCCAAAAAGACATCACTTTTGCCTCGGTCGGCCAACTTGACGGAGTGGATAACTTAATTACCCTGCCAGTCCCGATGAAATTCCGAGTTCTCCCGGCGCTTCTCTCACTTTCGCTGGGTTCGCTTTTAGTTCAATCGACCAATGCCGCAGTCGTTTTTCGGCCAGGTGAAAAAGCAAAGTACGTCGCTCCCGGAGAAGAACAGTTTAACGGCGACGCCGCCGAGCTTTTCGACATCGGGCAGAAGGCGGAAAAGGATGGCAACCTGAAACGCGCAATTGGCGCCTATCGTCAGCTGGTGCGGAAATATCCGCATGACGCGCTCGCAGCGGGGGCAGCTTTTCGCGGCGCAGAGTTATATGAAAAGGTTCATGAATATTTAGAAGCCGCTGGCACATACCGCCTGGTAGTGACAAATTATCCGACCAGTCCACATTTTAACGAAGCGATCGAAGGGCAATTTCGGATCGGCGAAATGTATCTGGCCGGGAAAAAACTGAAGGTGCTCGGCATTCCGATGGCGACGTCGATGGATCGCGCGGTTGAAATTTTTGCGGGGGTGGTTCGGACGGCGCCTTACGGGAAATACACAGCACGCGCGCAGTTCGATATCGGTCTGGCGCGTGAGAAGCAGGGTGCGAACGATGCCGCGCTCCAGGCTTATCAGGCAGTGATCGATAAATTTCCAAACGATCCGATTGCGGCGGACGCGCAATATCAAATTGGCTATATTTGGTTCACGGCTTCGAAGGGTGGCACCAAGGATGTCTCTGCCGCGACGAATTCGAAGACCGCGTTTGAGGATTTTTTGTTTCGTTACCCGAACAGCGAGAAAGCACCTCAGGCCCGGAGCAATCTCGAGCAACTGGAACACAAAACGACCACAAGCTCGTTCGAGGTCGCGCGCTATTACGACAAACAGAAAATGTATCGCGCCGCGGTTATTTATTACAATGAAGTGATTCGGCAACAACCGGGGTCAGCCGAAAGCGAAAAGGCGAAGAAACGAATCGACCAGCTACGGGCAAAGGTGGGAGACAAGGTGCTCGGACCTATTCAAGATCAGGAAGCCGAGAAAAAGAAAGCGGCAGAACAGGCCAAAGCCAAGGGTCCCGGTCAAAGAGGACCTGCCTCAGATTCTGCACCGGTTTTGCCGCCTGATCTGGACAGCTCGCTCCCGCCGCCTCCTTCGGAACCGTCGAGTGTTCTTCCGCCGGGATCGTCCACCGAGCCGGCAAGCGGCGCGACACCAGAACCGTCGAGCACACCGGGCGAATCCGCGGATCCGGGCGCTGCGTCGAGTTCCTTAGATGTTTCTGGTTCGTCTGAAGCGACGGCCTCGCCGACGCCGTGAAAAAAGCGATTGGGGCAGCATTAGCTTGTGTCAGTTTGACTGGTTGCCTTGGTTACCACGTCGGGCCGGCCAAACCGTACTACTTGCGGGACGTCCGCACGATCGCGATCCCAACGTTCACCAACAAAACTCTCATTCCGCGCGTGGAAGTGCTCGTGACCGACACGGTGATCAAACAGTTTCAACAGGACGGCACCTACCGAATCGGCAACAGCGAGAACGCGGACGCCACGTTGAAGGGTGAAATTATTCGTATTAGCAGGTCGCCGGCCCGCTCGGTCCGCGGAAATGTCTTGGCCACGAGCGAGTTTAATCTCGCTATGCGGGTGAAATACAGATTGGTCGGACCGGACGGCAAAGATATCGGACCGTCGGGCGAAGTGGTCGGCACGACGAGCTTTTTCGTCAGCACCAGTACCACGGCCGGTAATCAACAGGTATTAGGCGATGTCACGACCGATGAACGGCAGGCCCTGCCGTTGGCGACCGAAGAGTTAGCGAATCACCTTGTCACGCAGCTGAGCGAAGGCTGGTGATGCCGCATGAAAGGGGAAGAGAAACTTTGGGGCATTCTTAACGACAAACTCGAGACGCTCCGCGCAAGTAATCGTTTACCCGAAGCCATTCGCGTCGCCGAAACCTTGCTTGAGCTGGCCAAACGCACGTTTGGCGACGATGATAGCGCGCTGGCGCTGAGTTACGAAAAACTTGGGACACTTCTCGATCAAAGCGGCGACCGCGCGAAAGCGAAACCGTATTTGCTCAAAGCCCACGGCGTTCTCGAGAAAGCGAAGCCGCCAGACCAACGCATGCTTTATCGCTCGGCGCGTCGCCTCGCGTTCTTATGCGATAACCTCGGACAACAGGACGAAGCGATCCGTTACTACGAAAAAGCGATCGCGGCCGGCACGCAGTTGGAAGATCTCCCGTATGCGGATTTGGGAACGATGCTCAACAATGTTGCGCTGATTTTTCGAAGATCCGGCCGGCAGAAAGCTGCGGAACCGTATTATTTACACGCACTCCAGATTTACGAAAAACAACTGGGACCTCAGCACGCCGACGTTGCGTCGGTCTTGAACAATCTCGCTGTCTTTTACACGAACGAGAAGCGTTACGCCGAGGCGGAAAAAACGCACCTGCGCGCACTCGGGATTCGGGAAAAGGTATTGCCGCCGACACATTCCGACATTGCGCAGTCAAAGTGCAATTTGGCGGTCGTTTATCATTCGCGCGGCGATTATCCAAAGGCGGCCGAGCTTTATCGCGCGTCGCTTAAAAGCTGGGAGGAGGCGACTGATCGGCCGCCCGAGGACTACGAAATCGTGGCCGCCAATTACGCGGACTTGCTTCGTTCATTAGGCAAAGTGCGCAAAGCGCAGCAGCTCGAAGCCCGCGCGCGCAAGCTCCGCCACGGCTAGCGGTTCTTCCTCGTAGTCTTCGTTCTTAATCTCAACGAAGATTAAAATTAAGAGAAGGCGGAAGAGCTTGTGAGCCTTTCACATTGCGCGAGCATGCAGACTGCGCATTGTAGTTCGCCTCGCTCACGTGGCGGAATTGGCAGACGCGTACGGCTCAGGACCGTATGGGGCAACCCGTGGAGGTTCGAGTCCTCTCGTGAGCAATTTTCTGGACGATCGCCAGCGCTTGCGTTGTAACCGTCAGCGGACACTTAATTGAAATGCGCACCCGCCTCCATCTGCATGTCGTGTTTTGGTGCGTGCCGTTCGCCATTTTTATCACGCTGAGCTTCCCGAATGTCGGTCCGGCTGTGCTTGAAAATAAAATCGGTCCAGTAAGTCCGAACCATTCAACCGATTCCTACGGGTCCGTTTTAACACTGATGCCATGGATCAAATCGGAAGGCGTGGTCTTGTGGTCGATCCTGGCTGTGCTTGGTTCGGTTGTCGGGTTAGTTCGACATCGCATTCGCCTGTTCATAATCGGAATCCTTCCCGGTTTAATTCTCATCCTTAGCTCGCCCATCTATCTCAGAGCGATCGATGTAGTCATGCCGGCAGATTTTGCGCGACCTACTCTTCAGTTACTGAGCAGGAATCATCTCTCCCGCCTGCCCCCCATAAGTCGAATGGCGCTGGTCGAGCTAACTGATTCCGGCCTCTGGAGTATCTTTTGTTTGCTGACAGCCATGACTGTAGTCTATCTCGTGCCGACTCTAAGATTCTCGAGGCTACTTGTAGTAACGGGTCTTCTTAGTCCAGTTATACTTTACTTAATAACCTATGCCTTTAGTGCGTGGCTAAGTTACATGGCGCACATAACATCGTCCTTGCCGCGACTGCTTCTGCAAGTCGTGCCTGTCGGTTGGCTGGCGATTGGCCTTGCTTGGGCATCACCCAAGGTGGAACCTGGGAAACGCGCGTTTGATTAGTCCGAATCAATTATCGCAATCGCGCGATCCGGAGGCGGTGCGCGCAATGTTCGGCAGCATCGCGCGCCGGTACGATCTCGCAAACCGTCTCTTGAGCTGCGGTTGCGATTTTCTCTGGCGCAAGCGCGCGGCTGAGATCGCCGCGGGTTGGAATTCAAACAAGATTGTTGATCTTGCAACCGGCACCGGAGACCTGGCGCTTGCGCTCAGAAAAGCATTACCAAAATCGGAAATCATCGGTGCCGATTTTTCGGAAGAAATGTTGGCGATAGCGAAAAGGAAGGGTGTTGACCGAGTTGTTGCCGCGGACGCGCTTGCCCTGCCATTTGCTGATCAGACGTTCGATTGCGTGACCATCGCATTCGGGTTGCGGAACATTAACGATTGGAGCGCAGCGCTGCGCGAAATGAACCGCGTCTTAACAGTGAACGGTCATTTGCTGGTGATGGAATTTTCGCTGCCTACAATGTCGATTTTGCGATCGATTTACCGTTTTTATCTACATCGCGTGCTGCCAATCTTCGGCGCGTTCCTCACCCAGAAAAAAACCGCCTACGATTACTTGGGCGACTCAATTGAGGAATTCCCAGGTGGCGCCGCGATGCTGCGTTTAATCGAAGGAAACGGATTTCGAGACGCGATGGCGGAGCCGCTGACGAGTGGGATCGTTACGATTTACACAGCGACGAAGAATTAGCGCGTCGCCGTGGCAGTTGGCGTTGCTGTGGGAGTCGGAGATTCGGTCGCGACGAGCGGCAGTCTAAGCGCGCTCAGATCCGCGTTGCTGATCACAAACGTGCCTTCGCGCTCATCTATTTTTGCAAACGTGACTCCGTCGGGCGCGACGCCCCCAATGATGAGTTTGTGCGACGCCTTGTCGTCCAGTGAAGTCGTGAATGTGATGACGACCTGGGGCTTGTCGAAGCCATGTGCCGGAGCGATCGCCCCGATCCAGCGCACGCCGTGCAAGGTCGCCAGCGTGTTCAAAAGCGATTGAAGATTCGTTTGATTGATTGCGCCCGTGCCAGTCGTCCAACTCCATTGATTGTTCTGGCCGCGAACCAACGCTAGCATTTTATTGGTGGTCAGCCCGATCCGGTGAATTTGTTCGGGTTTGAAATTAAAGATCGACAATTCCTGCCATTGCAACGGGTCCGAGAAGATTTGATCTAGTAAACCGCGGCGCACCGCGACCACGAATGGCTCGTCTCCGACGCGCGCGTAAACCGTATCGCCCTCGACTTTGCCAAATGCTACCGAGGCAAACGGTTGCTCGCCCGCTTTTGTTTCGGCGGTGTTTTCGGAAGCGAACGAGCTGAACGTGACTGTGAGTTGCGGCTTATCTAGCCCGTACTTCGGAAGATTTGAAGCGACATCTTCGACGAATTTTGTGACCTGCTCGTTTTGCAATGCGTCGATCAGTCGGCGGACCTCGCTCAAGTTTGCCGGCGCGTTATTGCAGCTTGCGATCGTCCAGTTTTCATCCTTGCGTGCGAGAAGGGTTTTGCCCTTGCCCGGCGCGTCGATTGTCAGCCGGTCGAGGATTTTTGTATCGATTCGTACAAGATGCCGGTCTCGCAGATCGTTCGGTTTATTGTTCAGGATTTCCTCGATTTTTTTTGGCAGCGTGTAGACGAAACCGCGCGGTGAGAAGCGAACGTAAACCTGCTCCTTCTCTTTTTCGGGAACGCTACCAATTCGCAGCGTCTGTCCCTGCTTGTCGCCCTGCGCAAAAAGCGTGAGCGAGCCGCGTGGCTCGGCCAGTCCGTAAGGATGCAGATCGCCGCTATCGTCTGCGACAAATTGCTCAATTCGCGCGGTAGTGACTTGCGCGATCATGTCGCTGACTTTCTGGTCGTCGGCGTGCGTGCGCAGCGGCTTAACGATATCCCAGTGATCGCCAGTCTTTTGCAGCTCCATTTCGCCGGCGGGGGTTTTGAGTACCGCTCGGACAACTTGCGCCATGATCAAGTCGGTCAATTTTCGATCGCGAAAGTCTTCCGGCTTTTTGTCGATCGCTTTCCTGACCGATTGGCTCGCGAAGAATGTTTCCTTCGAGTTCTCGAATCGGACATACATCTTGCCTTCAAGCGCGGCATCTTTTCCGAAAAAGATTTCCGGCGGCGCGCCTTGTCCGACCAGTCTTAGGCGCAGCTTCGGGTTGGCGAGCCCGTAATCGGCGAGCCTGTTTTTGTCCGCTTCCATTTCTTTCGCCGAGATCGAGGCGTCCTTTTGCCAATTTTCGAGATCGGACAACAAACTGGTCACTAGCGAGGCGTCTGCCTGATCTTTAATTGGTGTTTCGAGGCGCCATTTGTCGTTATGACGTCGAATGTCGATCTTGTCGTCACCGTTTTGGATTACGACACCGTCAATTTTGTCTCGGTCAAAATTCACAACGTTCTGCGCCTGTCGCGCTGCTTCCTCCGTGCCCGGCCGGTTGCGCTCGACAAAAAAGAGATAAGCAAACACTCCCGCTGCGATGACGAATAAGACCAGCGTCGATTTCCACTTCATGACCAATCTGTTATTTCGCTATTTCTTTAGGCGCGCCGCTTCCACCAGACGGCTGTACCGAGAACAACAAAGACGAGTGGTATCAGAACGAGCACTATTAAACGCAAACTCCTCAACGCGTCTTCGCTCAAATTAAACGTGAGTGTCTTCGGAACTTTCGGCGCGATCCCGATGAGCTGCTCGCGACTTAACAGCCAGTTCGCACAAGCGGAAATGAAGTCGAGCGCTTGCTGATCTTGAGTCAGCGCGTTGTCTTGAACAAACGTCGCGTTGCTAACCACCACCAGGCGCGCCGAATTCATTTGCACCCGTTCGTCTGCGCTACCGCCTTTCTCGATCGACACTCCAATTGTTATCGGCGCAGCCGCATTTTTCGCGTCCGCTTGGAGTTTTGTTTGATCTGTTGTGTTGTAATCTTTTTCGGCGAAGTAACCTTTCTCTGCTTCGATCAACGGCTGAAGGCGAATATTCGCCGCGCGCACGCGGTCCGGCTCGAGCGTGATGGACGATGTTCCCCCGAAGAATAGCGCCTGCACATTCGAGAGCCGTTTTGTCACCGGACCCTTGCCAAGAAAGTGCGCCTGAACATCGCGAATCAACGCCAACTCTTCAAGGCCGGTGCGGACGAAAGCCATCAACCGGTCATCGTTCACTTTTACGCCGAGCTCATTGAGAAACGCAAGCAACTTTAGCGTCTTCGCCGACGGATCGAGAAGAATGAGGATCCGGCCTTGTTTGTCCCAAAAATCGCGAAGCAATTTAATTTCACGGTCAGAAAGATCGTATTGAGGGCCGACAATCATCACCGCTTTTACCTCGGCTGGAATTTGCGGCTCGTTGAACAGATTCAGTTCCTGAAACTTGATGTTTTCGTTCTCGATAAACGTCTTCAGGACCGAAATTGGACCGCCTCCTTCTTGCTGTTGCTGCATCATTGCCAGCGGCGAAGGCTCCGAGATTGAGGGCTCCTTGTGACCGGTCAAGTAGCCGATCACGCTCTTTTTGCCTTCGACCAGATCGATCATCGCGCTGGTGATTGCTTGTTCGCCCTTAAACGCCGTCACACGCGGTCCTTCGCCAAACGCCATTCCACTTTGATCGATCTCCGCCATCTCGGACGCTTTCACCGTTTTGTTGCGGCCGTCGTAATCGATCACCAGAAGACTTTCGTCGCTGACCACTTTGTATTTGTCGAATAACTCCTTCGCGCGGGAGAGATTCCGTTGCGGATCGATGCCTTCGACGTCGATCTTACCTTTGGCCGCGTACTGATATTCGGTGAGCAGACTGGCCACGTCGGCGCTAATCGGCGTGGTTGGTGAAAAGAAAACTGTGATGCGAATTTTTCCTTTCACACTGTTCAGGAAGCGCTTCGTCTTGTCGGAGAGCGCGTATTTCTGATCGCGCGAAACGTCCCAGCGTTTGTAGTGCCGGAAGCCGATCCAATTGACCGCGCTGATCAAAAAGAAAATGAGAATCAACTGGACGAGAACGTTCAGCCCGATCTGGAGCCGCCGAATTCCTTTTGGTTTGGTTGTAGTCGCAACTTCCGCCATTCGTCACAACCTCCACTTGCGCGATTGAAACGCCTGATAAGTGAGTGCCAGCATGAACACGGTCATACTCAAATAGAGAACAATCGGTCGCGTATCGATGATTCCCCGCGAATACGTTCCCATGTGCTCGATCGCCGAAAAATATCCGAGCGCGTCGCGCATTCCCGAGCTGACATCGAGCAAAATGAATTGAACCAGACCGAGGAAGAAAAGCAGCGTGATCGCGCAAAAAGAAATAATCGCGGCCACGATTTGATTTTTAGTCACCACTGAAGCAAGGCAGCCCACTGAGAGGTAAAACATTCCGAGCAGCAGTAGCATCAAGTAAGAGCCCCAATATGCGCCGATGGAATTCGCAGCCGACTCGTGCGTGATTTTTTGGAAGATCGCGAAATAGAGCAGCGTTGGCATCCAGAGCACGACGTAGAACACGAGCGCGCCAAGAAATTTTGCGAGCACGACCTGCAAATCGCGGACCGGCGCGGTCATCAGCGGTTCGATCGTGCCGAGTTTAAATTCCTCGGAAAACAGCCGCATGGTAATCAGCGGAAAGATCAAAACGAACGCAAACCAGAAAAACACCGAATTAAAAAATGCCTCCTGAACCGTATAAGAGGCCGGCCGCTGGTTCATGAACGAGACCTGGAAATAAAAATCGACGCCGCTGACCAGCAGAAAGAAAACGAGCACGATGTAGGCGATCGGCGAATGGAAATAACCGCGGACTTCGCGCGCCAGTAGTGCGTAAAATTTTCTCATTTTAAGAGCGAAATCTCCATCCAGCACTTACTCCAGTCCGATCTGGTTCGAGTGCGTGATCTCGACGAATACGTCTTCGAGTGTGGCGCGCCGTTGTGAAAGCTCGCGCAGCGTCCACTTCCGCGCGGCCGCAAGCCTGAAGATTTCTTCCCGCACATCGAGGCCCGATTCCACTCGCAAAGAAAATATCTGCCAGCCGTCCGCTTGATCGATCATCACCTCGCGGACCCCGGAGATTTTCTTCAACTCCTCGGCGCCGTCGTCGTCGCCCGTCTTGGCTTCGATCACGACGCCGCTGGCTTGTCGAATTTGATTCAGTAAATTCTCCGGCGTGTCGCACGCTTCAATTCGCCCCTTGTGAATAATGATGACGCGGCTACATGTCATTTCCACTTCCGGCAAGATGTGCGTAGAAAGCAAAATCGTGTGCTGCTTGCCGAGATTCTTGATCAGCTCGCGCACTTGCCGAATTTGATTTGGATCGAGACCGATCGTCGGTTCGTCCAGAATCAGAAGATCGGGCTCGCTGATGAGCGCGTCGGCTAATCCAACGCGTTGCCGGTACCCTTTTGAAAGTGTGCCGATTAATTTTCGTTCGACTTCGCCTAGGCCGCAGAGCTCTTTCACATCGCCGACTCTTTCCCCGACGCGCCGGTGGGGGACTCCTTTGAGTGTGGCGCGGTAATCGAGATATTCGGTGACGCGCATATCATTGTAGAGGGGAACGTTTTCCGGCATGTAACCAAGCCGCGAGCGCGCCTGGAGCGATTGTTCGAAAACGTCGAAGCCCGCGATCGACGCTCGCCCGGACGTTGCCGGCATGAACCCGGCCAGAATCCGCATCGTAGTCGTCTTGCCCGCGCCGTTCGGTCCGAGAAAACCCATGATCTCGCCCCGGCCGACCTCGAAATTCAAATCGCGAATCGCGGTCTGGCCAGCGTAGCGTTTGGTTAAATTTTTAACCTTAATCATTCCGAAATTATTGGATGAGACAATCGAAGGGCTATTGCGTTGCCGAAAATCTTTGGATTGTCAACGGGCGGCCAGGGTAATCGTTTCGACGCGCTGCCCGGCGCCGCCTGCGCGGACTACGCCGATCGCAAAGTCGACACTGGTCCCACTGCGGGCACGACCGAGCAGGTTCTCTACATCTCTCACAGAGTTTACGTCATGTCTCCCAACGCGATAGATGACGAGACCACGCTCGATGCCGGATTCATCTGCCGGGCTGTTTGGTTCGACCCCGCTGATCAGTACGCCGCGTCCGGGTTCATAACCAAGGGTGTCAGTTAATTCCTCGGTCAAATCCTGCAACTGCATACCGAACAGCCTCACGGCGTTATTTGTTTGCTGCACTGCCGCCGAAGTCTTTCCTGCCGGATGCGTTTCGGCGAACGCTTTGAAGGCCTTCACACTTCCGCGCACGACGTCGGCCGGGATCGCAAAACCAAGCCCTTGCGTTGGAACGCCTTGCGGTGTGAAGGCCATTTTCGCCGAGCTGATTCCGACCAATCGTCCCGAGATATCAATCACCGGTCCGCCGCTGTTGCCGGGATTGATCGCGGCATCGGTTTGCACGAGATCCTTGTAATCGACGTTGTCGACCGAGATGTCGCGTTTTGTCGCGCTTAAGACGCCGCGGCTGATCGAGCTTCCGTAACCGACCGCATTGCCAACGACGATCACCGTTTCGCCTAACAAGTTCGGCGAAATGTTGTCAAGATTGATAAAGGGAAACGAATCCTTCGAGTCGATCTTGATGAACGCGAGGTCCTTCTTCTCGTCGCCGGTGATGTAGAGTGCGTTGTACGTTTTGCCATCGTTGGTCGTGACTTTGATTTTCAGATCGGCCGCGCGCACGACCACGTGCTGATTGGTCACGATGTACCCGGCGGGGTCGACGATGAATCCGGAGCCGAGACTTTGCAGGGTCTGGCGGATTTCGTGCGGTCGCCCATGGTAGTAACCAAAAAATTGCGCGTAAAAATCGTCGATTGGATCGCGGACCGCGCGGTGGATCACCCGCTCGGTGTTGATGTTGACGACCGCCGGCAAGACTTTTGCGACCGCCAAGACCGCTGGCTCGGCCGCTGGATCTGCCTGAGCAAAGCACGATGTCGATCTTGCAAACGCTAGGAGCGCCATGGTGGCCAGCGCCAGCCAACTTTTTCCATAAATTCCCATTTGTGCGCTGCAAATAACGAGGCTGCCTCGGCACTGTCAACTTGCCGCTCCGGCTAACGGTTGCAGATTAAATGTGTCATGCGCATAACCATCGCGGCTCGAGCCAATCTGGAACTGATAGACCAGAATTATGCGCGCTGGCAGAAGGATCCGGCGTCGGTCGACCCGAATTGGGCTGCATTTTTTGAAGGATTCGAGTTAGGAAATCTGCCGCAGAAAAATGGTAGCGCTGTCGCCGCGCCGCGCGCGGTCACGCGCGAAAGTCCACTCCAGACACGAATCGACGGACTGGTTTATGCGTATCGCACGCTTGGTCATACGATCGCGCGCGTGAACCCGTTGGCTGAAAAGCGGCCGGAAAATTCGTTGCTAAGTCTGCGCGAGCTCGGCTTCAGCGAAAAGGATCTCGATCTTCGCGTCGCATCGAAATTTTTCGGGAACGGCGAAGAGATGATGCTACGCAAAATGATCGCGCGCCTTACGAAAATTTACGCGGACTCGATCGGCGCCGAGTTTATGCACATCCAGAACACGCGGATTCGAAACTGGGTCCTGCACCGTCTTGAATCGCGTCCGGACAAGCATTCTACGCCGCGCCAGGTGAAAATCGGAATCCTGCGCGCGTTGATGGAAGCCGAGTCATTCGAAGGCTTTCTCCATTCGCGTTACGTCGGTCAAAAACGTTTTTCGCTACAGGGCGCGGAGTCGTTGATGGTGATCCTCGACAGTATTCTTCACAAATGTCCTGCCGACGGGATTGAAGAAATTTGCATGGGCATGGCGCACCGCGGCCGGCTCAACGTGCTCGCGAACTTCCTGAAAAAGTCGCTGCGCGTCATCTTTACGGAATTCAGCGAGAACTATATTCCCGAGCTGGTAGCCGGCGACGGCGACGTAAAATATCATCTCGGCTACCGGACCATCCGAAAACTTGGCTCGGGCGCGCGGGTTGAAATTCGTCTCGCGGCAAACCCGAGTCATCTCGAGGCTGTCGATCCGGTTGTTGAAGGAACCGCGCGCGCGCGGCAACGCATTCGCAGCGACACCGAACATCGACGCAAGGTTTTGCCCTTGCTTATTCATGGCGACGCCGCGTTCGCGGGGCAGGGGATCGTTGCTGAAACATTGAACATGTCGCAGCTGCACGGTTACGGAACGGGCGGGACCGTTCACGTGGTGGTGAATAACCAGATCGGTTTCACGACTCTGCCCGAGGACGCGCGTTCGTCGATGTACGCGACCGACGTCGCCAAGATGATTGAGGCCCCGATTTTTCATGTGAATGGCGACGATCCGCTCGCGTGTCTGCAAGTGAGTCAGCTCGCGCTCGATTTTCGGCAGGAATTCGGGCGCGACGTCGTGATCGACATGTATTGTTATCGGCGCTACGGCCACAACGAAGGCGACGAGCCGGCGTTCACCCAGCCCGATCTCTACGCGAAGATCGACAAACACCTGTCAGCCGCGGAATCCTACAAGCGCGGCCTGCTCGAATCCGGCGCGTTAGCGGAAGACGACGCCGCTTCGCTCGAAACGGAAATGGATCTGCGACTTGAAATGGCGCTTGACACCGTAAGGTCGATCGAGAAAGAGAAAGCTGGCAAACAGGCGCGGTTCAAGGAAGCGGCGGCAGTTTTTCAGCCCGAATACACAAGCGCGCCGGTTTCAACGGCCGTCAGCGAGAAAACGCTCAAGACGATTGTCGATGCACTTACGCGCGTGCCGGACGATTTCAATGTTCAACCGAAGATCAAGCGGATCGTGCTCGAGCATCGGCGGAGGGTTTTTGAGAACGGCGGACCGTTCGAATGGCATTATGCTGAATTACTTGCGTTCGGCTCGCTGCTCTTGGAAGGAATGCCGATTCGATTGTCCGGTCAGGACAGCGCGCGCGGAACCTTTAGCACGCGGCACGCGATTCTTTACGACGCAAAAACCGGCGCACCGTATGTGCCGTTGATGCATCTGGGCGCAAAGCAGGCGGGCATTTGCATTTACAACAGTCTGCTCTCCGAAGCGGCGGTGCTCGGATTCGATTACGGCTACTCGCTCGATTACCCGAACATGCTTTGTTTGTGGGAAGCGCAGTTCGGCGATTTTTCCAACGGTGCGCAAACAATTATCGACCAATTCATCGTTTCAGCGGAATCGAAGTGGCAGCGTCCCAGCGGGATCGTGCTGCTGTTGCCGCACGGCTACGAGGGACAGGGTCCCGAACATTCGAGCGGCCGGCTCGAGCGATTTCTGCAAGCCTGCGCGGAGGACAATATTCAAGTCTGCAATCTGACGACGTCCGCACAGTACTTTCACGTGTTGCGCCGCCAGATGAAACGCGACTTCGTCAAGCCGCTCGTGATCATGACGCCGAAGAGTTTGCTGCGCGCCGAGTTCGCGTCCGCGCGCGCGGAAGAATTTACCGGTGGCAAGTTTCAGGAAATTCTCGGCTCATCCGAAGTCGGACCGGCTGGCAAAATGAAGCGCGTGATTCTTTGTTCGGGCAAAGTTTATTACGACCTTCTAAATTATCGCACTGAGAAAAAGATCGACACCGCGGCGATCATTCGAGTCGAGCAGCTATATCCGCTGCATGAAGAGAGATTGAGGTCAATGGTCAACGCTTTTTCAAAGGTAGCACAGCTCGTTTGGTGTCAGGAAGAACCGCAAAACATGGGCGCCTGGACATTCATGGAGCCGCGGCTGCGGAAAATGTTCGGCCGCGAAGTCGCCTATGCGGGCCGGGACGCAAGTGCGAGTCCCGCTGTCGGCTCGCTCGCGCTGCATAAACGCGAGCAAGCCGCGCTCACTCGAGAGGCGTTTAACGTTTGATTCGACCACGCGTTTTTTCTGCGCTTAGTTAGGCGCACATGGCTGTTGAAGTAAAAATTCCAGCGGTTGGCGAATCGATTTCGAGCGGAATCGTTTCCGTCTGGCACAAGAAATCCGGTGACTTCGTGAATGCTGGCGACGCGCTCTTCACTTTGGAGACTGATAAAGTTTCAACCGAGATCGTCGCCGAAACTTCCGGCGTGCTCGATACGATCGTTCCCGAAGGTCAAGAAGTGAAAATCGGCGAAGTCGTCGCTATGATCCACGATTCGAAGAAATCATCCAGCGGCGCCCGAACGGAAAAGAAGCAAGAGAAAACCGAAACAAGAACGGCTGCATCGAGAGAAAAATCTGAAGAGGAGAATGCGCTTTCCCCAGCAGTTCGGCGAATCGTTGAAGAGGAAAATCTTCAACCCGAAGAAATTTCCGGCACCGGAAAGGGCGGTCGAATCACGAAAGCCGATGCGCTCACAGCGGCGCAAAAT
>Ga0310909_10000551_pt1 | contig 19856 bp, 12 predicted proteins | sample GREbulkMGT000H_FD_203449 | JGI IMG/M metagenome (GOLD analysis project Ga0310909, IMG submission 203449) | Lab enrichment of tropical soil microbial communities from Luquillo Experimental Forest, Puerto Rico - GRE.bulkMG.T000H | ecosystem: Environmental > Terrestrial > Soil > Tropical forest >... | reverse complement strand
CTCCATTGAACTGGCTCGAGAGAAGGGACCCTTTCCTCTTTACAAGCCCGCCGAGTACGGAGCCGGACGCTTTATTCAGACGTTACCTGATGACTTGCAATCCCTACTCTCCGCACATGGTATTCGCAACAGTCATCTTCTCTCCATCGCTCCGACAGGCACGATCAGCTTTGCGGCAGACAATATCTCTTCCGGCATTGAGCCTGTCTATGCTCACAAAGTCCTTCGGCACATCAATTCCGCTGAAGGCACTGCGATTGTGGAGCTCCGCGATTATGGAGTTGCCAATCTCGAGACTCATGGCCGGACCGTCGAAGAGTGCTCCGTCGAAGACCATCTCAAGGTCCTCGCCGTCGCCACCAGATACGTCGACAGCGCCGTCAGCAAGACCATCAACGTCCCCTCCGACATCACCTGGGAGGCCTTCAAAAACATCTACGTGAGTGCGTGGAAGCTCGGAGCGAAGGGCTGCACGACCTTCCGCCCCGGTGGCCAGCGGGCCGGCGTGATCGAGGCCGCGGAAGAGAACCACCTCGTCGGCGTCCCCCTCAACGCCTGCGAGCTCAACGGAAGGACCTGCGAATGAGCAAGAGAGTCCCAATCGGGCCCCGGGAGCCCTTGCCCGGGCCCTACAGCAGGGAGCCCTGGCAACAGGGTCCCTGCCCCTTCACCATCCTCGGGATCTGCGCCGCCAACATCCCCGAGCACTGCCTCTGCAAACGGAGACTCACCAATGCAGCCCCTCCCCAACATCCGGCGGGCCTTCCTTCCGGACCCGAAGCACATCCTGTTCGACGTCGACCTCTCCGGGGCGGACGCCCAAGTGGTAGCGTGGGAGGCGAACGAGCCGGCCCTCAAGCGGGCCTTCCTCGAGGGCGTTGACATCCACAACTTCAACGGCAAGAGGATCTGGGGAGACGCGTATGACCCGAAGAAGATCCGGCGGAAACTCACCTGGCGAGACGAATGCAAGCGTGGGGTTCATGGTACGAACTATGCTGGCGGTGTACGAGCCCTTCAATCCGCCCTTGGTTGGCGAGTTGCAGAGGTCGATCAGTTCCGCTCCACCTGGTTCCGTCTTAACCCTGGAATTCTCGATTGGCACAGACGAGTCGAACACCTTCTTCGGACCACAAAGACAATCACTAACGCTTTCGGATACCGTATCATATACTTTGATCGACCTGATGTTCTCCTGCCAGAAGCTCTTGCTTGGATCCCTCAGAGCACCATTGCCGCCGTCACGGCTCGAGCAGCTGATCGTATGTCCCGGCGCTGCCCCTGGGCACCACTCCTCCTCCAAGTCCACGATTCCCTCGTCTTCCAGCTGCCGATTAGCATGGACCAACCCGCGAGCTATAAAGCGATCCGAGCTGCCCTTGAGGTTCCGATCCCTTTCCCTGGTGACCCCCGAACCATCCCCTGGGGCATCAAGCGAAGCCTGAGGAGTTGGGGCGACCTCGAGGCCACCACCTGGCGGGACCTGGGCGCATGAGAGCCTTCCCGAACTGGCTCCAGGCCTATGTGGCGCACCAGAGGTTCAGCGAGAGTCCCACCCGCTTCCACTTCTGGACCGGCGTCGCGACCCTCGCGGGCGCCCTCCGCCGCCGGGTCTGGATCGAGATGCGCATCTTCCAGTGGACCCCGAACTTCTTCATCATCCTGGTTGGGCCGCCCGGGACGGCCAAGAAGTCCACCACCATCCGCCAGGGCCTCTACCTCCTCCAGCAGATCAAGGGCATCAAGTTCGGCCCCCAGAGCCTCACCTGGCAAGCCCTCGTCGACGCTCTCGCAGAGGCTCAGGAGGGGGTCGAGCTGCCCGGCAAGTCGAAGCCCGAGATCATGAGCTGCCTCACCGTCGGCGTCAGCGAGCTCGGCAACTTTCTCCGCCCCGACAATCGCGAGTTCATGGACTTCCTCATCGAGATGTGGGACGGGCAGAAGGGCACCTTCTCACGCCGGACCGTCATGCGCGGGCAGCAGGAGATCCTCCATCCTTGGCTCAACCTAATCGGGTGCACCACCCCGGCCTGGCTCAAGGACAACTTTCCCGAGATCATGATCGGGGGCGGCCTCACGTCTCGAGTCGTATTCGTCTACGGCGACCGCAAACGCCAGCTCGTCGCCTATCCCGGCCTCGAGGTGCCCGGTGCCGACTATGAGCGAGAGGAAGCTCTCCTCATTCGTGATCTCCAGCTCATTTCGATGCTCAAGGGCCGGTACAACCTTACACCAGATGCAGTTGAATGGGGTGAGGAATGGTATGAGCGACACAACACAGAAGCCCGGCCGTCTCACCTTCACAGCGAGCGCTTCGCTGGTTACCTCGATCGAAAGCAGACACACATCCATAAGCTGGCGATTGTTCTGTCTGCGGCTCAGCGGGATGATCTCCAGATCACGGCGGACGACCTCATTGAAGCCTGCGCGCATATCACGGATCTCGAAACGGACATGGTTAACGTATTTGCGTCCATTGGTGTATCGCCTACGGCGAAGATCAACGGAGAACTTCTGGCTCTGATCCGAAATGCGGGATCCATTGGCTATCGTGAACTCTGGCAGGAGTGTTTTCGCTCCATAGCTCTTAAAGACTTTCAGGACGGAATTCGTGCGGCGGTCGATGCAGGCTACGTCCGATCCGAGCCCCGCGTGCTCGCCGACGGGAGCAAGAACCCGCTTCTGGTCGCGATCCATACCTCTAGCCCCCACCCTGGATCCTCCTCTTGTCCACCACAATCCCAGGATAGTTCTCCAGAATCTTCTGGTACATTGGGATAGAGCCCCGGTTGACGGCCCCCGGCTGTTGGAGAGCCCCCTGCATCGCGCGCTGCTGCTGACGCCGCTTGAGGCTCGCCAAGAGCCCTTTCATCTGGATCGCCTGTGTAGGGTCTTCGGGGATGACCTGCTCATTGTACTCTGTGATCGCCTTCACAACATCGGATATCACCCGTGGATCACCCTTCTCGATGGCTTTGTCGAGCTGGCCGTACAGCATCGTCTTCTCCATTTTAAGCTGCATCTGGCGCTCGATCATGTCGCGTTGCGCCTCCTGCACCTGGCTGACCTTTGTCGGAGTGTAGCCAGCGAGCTGCGCGGCGACCGCCCCGATATCCTCCGGGTCCGCCATGTCGAACTTCACCAGCTGCCCGCCCTGTCGGGTGGTCAAACCATTGTTCGCGAACCTCGCGGCCCGGGCCATCTGCCGGCCAACCCTCGGAAGCAAGCCCTCCCAAGTCTTCGAGTCAAACGTCCCTGGATCCTCGCTCATATACTTCATCATTGTGAAGAGCCACCCATAGCCGGCCCCAGCCGCTCTCGCCGCTACATCCGACACACCAGACTTATAGTCCCCGAACATGAGCCCCCTCAGCCCTTCCTGAAGCCCGGGGACAATCTTGCCCAGGCTCCCATTCGCCGACGCATCGAACTGGCCAAGCGCCATCCCCTCGGGCAGGAGCCCGAGGCCGAACCCATACCGGCTGATGCCGTGGAGCAGGAGGTCTGGGCCCACCTTGTCGAACGCTGTCCCCTTCGTGAATTGACGGGCATACTGTCGAGCCTGGTCGAGCAGGTCAAAGTCCTTCCCGAAGTAGTTGATCCCGAGCTGTCGTAGCAGCCACACGCCCGTGTGCCCGACGCTCCGGAGGACCTGATTGATGTCCTCCGCCCCGGGCAGCCCGGCCACCCCAAACAGCGCCGCCTGCAGCATTGCCATCTGGAGCCGCCCGGGACTCAACCGATACAGCTCCACCATATTCTGCGTGTATTTGAAGAAGATCAGGGCCACCTGGCCCAGCTGGGAGCGAAGGAACGGCGACCGATTCCACTTCGTGTAATTCCCTTGCGTCCCCTCAATGGTCTCCTTCGTGAACAGATACGCCGCGGCCTCCTGGTACGTCATGCCAGACGTCGTCAGCTCCCCCATCTCCCGCGGGTACAGCATGGCGACCTCTTGCACCCGCCGCTGGTTCGGATTCTCCATCGCAGCAAGCCACGAGGCCCGGGCCGTGATCTCCCGATTCAGCTCCTCCGCCTTCTGGTACATCCACATGCCGTAGTAGGAGGCGGAGCGCCACGCCAGCTCCGCAGCGCTGCCCGCCAGACTCCGCTGCATATTGTTCCCCTGCGCGTACATGGCGACGTCCGCTGCCTGCCCAATGTTGATCAGGCCCTCGTTCTCCAGGGTCGCATGGGCCAGATCATAGTTCCCCGGCATCCGGGTGCCCCGCGACAGCGCCCGGCTCATGTAGCTGAAGCCCGCCATGTTGCCGAAGTGGCCCATCAGGTGCGGCAGCGTCGTCACGGGCGTCTGGAGCAGGTTCGTGAAGGCCGCTGCCGGGCTGAACGCGAGCTGCCACAGGCTGATAAAGGCCTTCGTCTTGCCCCAATCTCGACCCGGCTCACTCATATACCTATAATGGCCCTCCAAATACTTCAGGATCTCCTGCCGCTTCGCCGTGTTCGACAGCGCTTGCGTTCGGAGGGAGTCCCGGACCTCCTGGATCCCCTGCTCCAGAATGGGCGCGTGGACTAGCCGAGCCAGATAATTAGCCCCACTGATGAAGAAAGAGCTATAAGCCCGCATAGCGTCCATGCTGTAACCAGGCATGGAGTTTTGGGGAAGCCAGCGGCGACGGAAGGTCCGATCCGGCGCATGCAGATGCTCAAACTCCTCGATCCAATCCATCTGAGCCCGCGTGAGGCCAGGCAAATTACTCTTAATCTCGCGCAACAGGGGCCCGGGAAGACCCATAAACTCTCCCACATTGTCCGGAGCAGTCCCATACGTGACTCGCTGCCCGGGGTTCGCCCCCCGAACACCATCCAGCGCCGCGTCCCGCTGCCCTCTCGTGTCATACGCATAGCTCTCAATCACGGGCTGATTCGGCCGAGCAACATCCCGGACCACGATGGTCCACCTGCCGAACCTCGTGTGTGGGAAGTACGGCTTCTCCCGGATCTCATTGTACTCCGTCCGGATCTCCCCGATCCTCGCCGCCAGCTGCGCCGGGTTCGTGATTCGAGCTTGCGCTCGGTCGATCGTCCGCTGCTCCGCCTCCCGCAGGTAGTCGGTGAAGTCCCCCTTCAGCTGATTGTAGACCTGCGCATCGTCCGCGGTGAAGCCCTCTCGGGCCATCTGCCCCGCCAGCTCCGCCGTCGTCGGATGCCGCCGAACCCGATTGAGCACCTCATTCGGCGTCCGATACTGCATCTCGGACTCCCAGAACATTAGCCGGCCCACACGATCCCTGCCCTCCGCCGGCAGCTGATTCCAGTTCCGGACCCCGTTCTCCGCCCGGGACTGCCACATGCTGACAAATCTCGACCACATCTTGCTCCCCCCCACATACGTCCGGAGGCCCATGATGTGGTCATTGTTCCACAGCAGCTGCTGGATGTCCCACCAGTACTTGGTGAAGTGTCCGATCCGGTCGGCCTCATTCACCACGCCCGTCAGCTCGCCCCGAGCCTCAGGCCCCTCTCGGAATCCCGTCACCCGCTCGACGCCTGCCCGGGCCTGATTCACCAGCCAATTATCGATTCTCCTCATCTCCATGCTTGGCATCTGCGGAGCCCCCAGCCCGAAGGGCACCCCGAGCTCTCTCGCATTCTTCGCCTGCGTCTCCTGCATCTGCCGATCATTTGCGGCCGTGAAGGGGTCCGGCGCCGCCTGCGCCGACGGGTCGCCCACCGAAGCCCGCAGCTGGCCCTCCGACGCTGCCCGGCCGGCCGCCCCGGTCGTCTCCTGCACCGCATCCCGCATCCACTCCCGCGGCATCATGAACATCTGGTCAAGGATCTTATTCCGCCACGTCGCCTTCGGCACCTTGTTGTACACGTTCTGCCAAAACTGCCGCAGCGTCCGATCCCCGCTATCCAGCGCATTCTGCGTCTGCTCCCGAACGAAGTTCGGACTGACCCACCGCTTGATCGCGTCAACCCAGATGTAGTGCTTCAGCTGCTCCCGGTACTGGAGCCGGGCCATCTTATACCCCTCCTCAGTGAACTCCGAGGCTGGCAGCGCCGTCTCTCCCAGCTCCCGCTCGATGTGCTGGAGCATAGTCTTCATCATGAAGAACCGGTCGCCAGTGCTCTTGATGTAGCTGATGTGGAGCCCCTTCTCTTCCTGCTCCAGCGTCACCCAGCCGAGGAGCTTCGCCCGGGCGAGGTCCTTCGCACTCTTCACGTTCCCGGCCGCGTTGTCGTAGAACTTGAAGATGTGCCTCGGGTACTCGTCGCCGAGGTTGACCTCCTGCGCGGCCACCGCAATGTGGGGCAAGCCCTCGACCGTCTTGATGCTCTGCGGCGTGATCGGCGGGTTCACCCCCATCGTCCGGGCCATCGCCTTAGCCTGCTCCCGCTGCGGCCGCTGCGCCATCTCGCCGTTGAAGAAGCGGCGGAGCACCGCTTCCCTCGTGTTGAAGCCCTGGCCTTGCAGCAGATTCCGGATCCTCGTCATGAAGTCCGTGTAGAGCTTGGCCACGCCCTTAGCTTCGCCCTCCGCAAGGGGCTCATTGTTCGCGAACTTCTCGATGTACTGGGCGACCATCTCCTCCTGGCGGGCGCTCTCGAAGAGCCGATCCCTCTCCGCCCGGGTCCACCCAACCTCGTTCCCGTACTCCTCAATCCGAGCCCGCAGATTGGCCGCGTCCTTCGCCTCGAACACGATCCCAGCATCCCGGGCCGCCTGCGTCAGCAGGTTCCACTCCCGGGGCTGAATCAACCCCAGCATCCGGTGGACGTGGACCAACTCGTGGGCGTAGAACACCCGGCTGTAGCGAACATCGAGGGCCCGGGGCAACGCCCCCACCGCCAGCTCGATCAACGGATGCGTCCAGCTCCCGACCCACGCGGGCAGGCTTCGGCCCAGCGCTCCTGGCGTCGACTTGCCCCACGCCGGATTCAACATGTTGTTGATGACCTTCTGCACCCCGGGCGGGAACATCCGAGCCATCTCCCGCATGGCCTGCAGTGGCCCCGCGTGCAAGACCGCATCCGTGGTGGGATTCGACTGCACGTCTCCCATCATGTGAAGGGCTTGGCTCGCCATCAGCTGCCGCATCGCGGCCCCGGGGCTCCGATCCCCATACGCCCGCCAGTAGTGCATAGCTGCGGAGAAGTGCCACGTCGGCTCTGTCATGTCCCGAGCCATGAACGTGTCTGGAAACGCCTTCTCCCACATCGAGTAGAAGCGCTCCATGTCGCCAGCAACCTTCTTATACTGGCGCTCCAGCTCCGTCTTCGGCTCCACGTTGCTGCCCGCCCACCGCCGGAACTGCTCCGCGAGCCACTCACTATATGTCAGATAGTAATCCCCCACGTGCGTGCGCAGCGTCGTCGAGCCGGGCACCTGCGCAGGTTCCCCTCGGGCTCTCCCAACCTCCGGATCCAGCCTATTGTCCAGCAGATACTTCTCATAGCCCGCGGCCAGCAGCTGCTGGACCTCCGGCGGGGCCTTCGTCACCATATGATAGGTGACGAAGTGCCCGACCTCATGCATCAGCACCGTGTAGAGTCTGCTCCGCATAGCCCCGAACCCGAGGCCAAGCTGAGTCAGTCCTCGAAAGCCCGCCGTGTGGAGGGCGATCGTCCCGCTCTCGACGTGAGCCGTGGCCGGGTTGAAGAGTCCCGCCCCGCTCGTAGGATCCGCCTGCGCATCGTGCCAGTCGGGGCCCCCAACCTTGATCTCAACACCAATCCGGCCCGGCTCCCCTGCCGCATTCGCCTTGATGCCAAGCTTGTCCAGGATCGAGTCCACCAGCGGGAGCATCTTCGCCGCTTCGAAGCGAAGCTTTGCCGCCATTGGCAGGTGCGTGAGGGGCATCCCCTCACGGTCCAGGTGCACAGTCGAGGGCTCCGCCAGGAACGCCGCCTCCCGAATCGGGGCCCCCTTATTCTCCCACCGGAACACCCCAGGGGTCAGCCGGTCCAGCTGAATCGGGTCCCGGGTGACCACAGCCAAGGAGTCCACAGTCGGCTCGATCCAAGCCCCTTCCCGCATCAGCTGCCGGGCCTCCGCCACCAGGGGTCCCGACTTACTCGCATCCATCCAGGCCAGGGTCCCCTCATTCAGCAGCCTCGACATCCGCTGGAGCAGCTCATTCTGCTTCCGCGGACTGAGGCCTTCGCGGAACTTCACCATCCCCTTGTTCGCCATATTCAGCGGCTGGACGAAGGCCCCACCGGAGGTCCCCGGGACTCCCATCACCTCCCCTGGCTTGAACTTCGTCACGTCGAGCGCCATGGGAACGTAGGTCACGTTCGGTAGGCCCGCGGCCTCGAGGCCCGCGATCGTCTGAGTCATGTGATTCCGCGCCATGTCCGTGCGCTGCAGCACCCCGCTCTCCGCGTCCATGAAGACCAGCTGCTTCGTCCGCCCGGTCGTGGTGACCTCGGCCCGCCGGGCCTGGAACGTTCCATCGTAGAAGAAGCTCGAGCCGTGGCTCGGGATCACCCGAAGGCCCTTGCTCACCAAATCGTGGTAGATCTGCTCGAGGCCGGGCTGTCCCTTCGCCGGGTCCCCCTGTCGTGCGAACTGCTCCATCGGCCGGTCGAACTGCATCGCTGGCCGGGCCTGCTCCGCTGCCCGCTGCACGTTGATGTAGTCGGCGTAGAGGCGGACCCGCTCCTCCGGCGTCGTGCCCGAGAGGAACCAGATCCTGGGGCTATCATGCGGGGGCAAATCCGTCACGTCCGCCGTAATGCCCGCCGGCTGCAAGCTGTTCTGATCTATCTCCCACGTCCGAGCCTTCTCGGCCTGCGGCCTCTCGACCCCCGTCTTCTCCACGTCCGTGTTGGTCAGCAGCCTGGGATGATACCCGCTGGGATAACTCGGGTCCTCCACCGCATACCGGGGCACGTTCTGCTCAATCAGGTCCAGCATCTGCTCCTGGCCCTGCATGTGGTCGACGACCGACCTCAGCAGCGGAGCCGCTCCAAACGCGTCCCCGTTGACGCCCATGGTGGACTCAATCACCCCCCGATCCGGGTCTATCGGCTTCTGGATCAGCTCCCGCCGCATCCGAGTGACAGGGCCGGGCTCAGGCGCCGTTGCCCCCGTCGTCTCCTTCGGAGCCTCCGGTGAGCCCCGGTGAAGCGGGGCAATGTCAACGCGGGGCCCCCCAAGCCTCATCATGCCCGGACCTTCGGCCGCCGGCCGGAAGCCGCCCTTCGTTCCCTCAATCCCCTCCGGACGCTCTGGAGGCGTCCCCCGCTCCTTCATATAGGCCGCTTCGTCCTCCGGCACCGGCTCCCCGTTCTTCGTCAGCAGCTTAATCTTGTCCGCGTGTTCCTTGAAGACGACCAGATTCGTGGTCCCCTCCTGCTTCCCTCGAGACCCCCGGTCGAAGTACTCGATCCCCCGCAGACCCGCTGCCGACAGCGCCCTCGAGATCGCATCCCTCGGCTGCTCGCCCGGCTCCAGCGGGACCCCCTTGAAGATAACTCCGCCCTCTTTGATCTGCTGAAGGAAGTCGTTCCCCCGGATATGGCTGAGGAAGTCCTCGTTGAACTTCTCCGGGTTCTCCGCCTCCAGCTTCTTCGCCCGATCCGTCAGGAAGTTGTCCTTGATCTTCTGCAGGACCCCAGGATCCTGCTCCTCCAGCGTCTTGTCCCAGTGGATCACATGCTCGGGGTCCGCGTCAACCTCGACATGATAGAGGTTCCCCCCATGCCTGCTCTTCGGCCGCCAGCCCTGCTCGAGCAGCTGGACCGCACCATTCAGCTTCTGGATCTGCTCCCGGTTGAAGATATTCGGCTTCCCCTGCTCATACATCTCGATTGAGTCTTTGAGCTGGGCCAGCGCTTCCTTCGAATCCCCATCCGCGGCCGTCATGTAGGAGGTCGCCGTCATCTCCTCCGTGCTCAGCCTCCGCCCGTAGAGGGCTCGAGCGTAATGTTCGCCCGTCTCCTGGGCTCCCCCCATGTAGAAGCCCTTTTCATAGGCCGCAAACCCCTCGCCGGTCCCGATAGCCTCGGGCCGGAATCCCCCCACAACGTCGTGCGGGGTCCCGTGCCATCCGTACCAGGGCATCTCCATCGAGGGCATCTCGGCGGGCCCACCGGGCCTGCCGGGCCCACCGGGCCCGCCTGGCGGAGCCCCCTCCGGGGGCACCTCGCCCCGGGTGCCAGGCTCCATGCCGGGGACCTCGGCCTCGGGCCTAAAGCGCCTTGTTCCCGGGGGCACTTCTCCCCCTTTGCGCCCTAGCGGACCCATCGCGCCGCCCAGCGCCGCGTTGGTCGCCAGCGCCTCATAGAACCTCTGGCCCCACCCGATCCGCGTTGGCCCGTCCCCCGCGTAGCTGTAGTCGGGGTCCGTGTACTTCCGAGCCATGATATTAACGGCCTCTTGGGCCGAGCCGAAGCCCGCCCCAATGGCCGCACCCTTCCCCACGCTGTTCCAGAAGCCGGGGCCCAGCTCATGGCTCAGCAGCTTGAACGGGAGATAGGTTTGGAGGGCGGCTCCTCCGAGTCCGGCGAGGGTACTGACCCCGGGCTGGGTGCTCCCTGTGGCTCCGAACTGCTCCTGAGCGACTCCGGCGACTGAAAGGGGAGCGGCGGCAGCATACGTTCCCGCCATCTGTCCCCCTCGAATGAGCGCCGCCTTTGCAGCATTAGACAAGCCGCTACGGCCCAACACACTGAGCACACCGCCAACGCCGCCAGTGCCAAGCATAGTAACAAGAGCTGGTGCATTTTCCCCAAACCTCTCTGTTAGCCAGTAGCCGAAGTCACCCAGACTATGGATGTTCCCCAGATTCCACTCCGCCTGTGGCAGAGCCCGGCTCTTTGCCTCTACGTTCTCCATCATGCCCCGGGCCACATCTTCGTGACCCGACGCCTCTGCAGCCACTGCTCCAAGGGTTTCTGGCACCAACCCAAGCTCTCCGACCCCGCGGTGGATCGAACTAGTCAACGTCTGGAACCACCCACGTCCCGCGTGCGGGCTCACCTGCGGCGCCGCCCCCGGCGCCTGTCCTTCCTCCTCTCCTGGAACTGACCCAGCCAACGCTCCCGCCACATCAGGCGGCAGGATCTGACGATCCGTCTCCTCCTGTGGCGTGATGCCCTTCGACTTCTGATACGCGCGATATGACAGGTCTGGTGCGGCCTCCGCGTCCGGGGCAGACGGCGCCTGCTCCGTGCGGACCTCGCCTTCCGGCGCCCCAGACTCCGCCGGGGCATTCCGAGCCCGTGTGAACGCCTCGTAACTCAGGTCAGGTTCTGCCATCACGGATTCCAGGGTGAGCCTTTGAAGAACCCCTCCTTCGGCTGGATGAGCTTCAGCAGAGACTCAAGCGGAGATCCCGGCACCGTCCCAGGCACCTTCCCCTTCGACTGCTCATCCACGAACTTCCGATACTCCGGATCCGTCTGATACTTCCACGTGTCGATGCCCGTCGAAGGCGCCGGAGTCTTCTTCCTCGGCTCTCCTGGCCCTGTCACACCCGAGACCCCAGCAGCCGGATTAGCTGCCGTTGCTCCCGTCGGGCCCGTCAAGCCCGCCGCGCCTGCTCCACCCGTGGTCCCCTTCATATGCAAGTAGATCTCATCCGCCTGCTTCATCGTCATCGCATACCTCTCCGTCGGATCCATTGTGATAAGCTTTGGATCGTTCAGGAGCGTCGTGTGAATCTTGACCCACTCGGGATCGTTCCTATTGATCGCCCGCTGCTGGGCCACATCCTTCAGGCTCTGCGCATGGATCTTCGCAACCTCAAGCTGCGTCTCATTATGTGCATCCGAGATGGCCTTAGCTTGGGCCATCTTCTGCTTCTCCTGCTCCTGCGCCGTCTGGTACGCCTGCGAAGAGCCCGCCGCCTCTCCCGCCGCTCCCAGCGCCCTGCCAAATGCCGATCCAGTCCCACCCCAACCTCCCTGAAGCAGGCTCGACGCCGCCGCCAGCAGGCCCGCCTGCATCCCCGGGGCAGACAGCACACTCATCAAGCTCGGCTTCTGCTGCAAATTCGACCCAAGATCGCTGCCATCATCTGTCGCGGTTGCCACTGGAGGTCCTCCAAGACGCATTGCCGTTCGACCGGGTGCCGCGGGTGCTCCAGCCGCCGCTTGCGGCGCCCCCTGGGGCTGCGCCCCAGCCATTGCCATCGCAGGCCCCCCGATCGCGGGACCCTGCCCACCGAGGGCCATCTGCCCTTCTTCCGTCCTCCGAGCCAGCAGCGCCCGCTCGATCCCCGGCCTCTGCGCCTCGGGGAAGCTCGGAGCCTTGTTGAACGACTTCATCCGCTCCGTGATTTGCTGCCAGTCCCCCGCGTTGATGTCGTCCTTCAGCTTCGCCAGATTTCCCTGGCCCGTATTGTAGCCGAAAGAGACCAGCGCATCATGCTGCCCCTGCGTCAGCGGGCCCACATTCTTATTGAGCCAGTCCGACAAGGGCTGTGTCTCAGCCCGCAGCCGCTGCTCGCCTTCATCCTGATCAATCACCTCATTCCGATTGTTCGCCTTCGAGCCCCACCCAATGGAATACTGGCTCCCATCATAATACGCGTGCGGCCTCCACGCCTCTTTCCCCTTGATGTAGTCGATCCCGGCCTGGGACAAGCCCATGGGCGTATCGCTCGCCGGCTGCTGCGCAGCCGCAGCCGCGGGCTGCCAAGCCTCCGTCGGCTGGATCCCAAGCCAATCAGCGGGCCAGAACTGGTCGTCGTCTGCCATCAGCCGAACCTACCTCCCGGCGGGGTGAACAGCGGCTGAGCCCCACGGGCACCCATGATCGCGTTGAGGAGTTGGGCCATCGCCGTCGCCGCGTGCCCGGGCACCATCGGATGGATCGCCTGCGGCGAGCCCGGTCCCGCGTGCGGCATGATCGGCTGCGGCGTCGGCGGAGCCTTGAAGGCCGCCAAACCCGCCAGCGGGTTCCCAGCGGCTTGCGCCGCCGTCGAGGGCACCCCGCCACCTCCCGGCACACCCGGGATCCCAGGTGTCACGCCCCCAGTCGCTCCCGGGCTCTGCGTGCTCGTGCTGAACGGAGCCACCGTGGTTCCCGGCAGTCCCCCGGGCAAGCCTCCCGGCATTCCCGGCGGAGCGCCACCCAGCGAGACTCCCGCCATCGGGTTCACCCCCATGTAGCCCGTCTGATTATCGGGGGGCGGCGGGGTGGGCGAGTTGCCGCTGAACGTCGGAGCCGTGCCCGCAGGGCTCTGCCCTCGGAGCATCGCCCCCAGGTCGAACGCCGTCCCGCCAGGTCCCGGGCCCATGCCTGGCATCGCCCCTGGCATCGGACTCGGCGTCGCGCCGGGCGTCCCGTAGCCGGCAGCTGCGGCTCCACCCTGCTGCTGCAACAACGCCAGCAACAGTGGCGCCATATTGGGGTCCATTGTGGGATCCATCAGTCTCTCCGCTTCTAGAGCATCATTCCTAGCTCAGGCAATATGCTCATCAGGCCGCTGCCCATGGAGCCCAAGCCGCTCCCGATGCTGCCGAACATGGACCCGAGGCCTCCGAACATAGACCCGAGGCCACCCGCACCACCGGCTGAGGGGAACATCCAGTTGAGGAACGGGGCCATCGCCCCAGCTCCCGCCAACCCGCCCATCGCCTGCTGGAACGGCGAGGCTGACGGCACCTGCCCCTGCGTGGTCGTTGTCGTCGTCCCGCCCGGGAGCGAACCCAGGAAGCTCGAGCCCAACTCCGTGCTGAGCCACGGCAGCATCTGCCCCCCATAGAACTGGCTCATCGCCGCGTTCATCTGCTCCTGTGTCATCGCCTGTTGCATGCCCCCGACCTGGGACATCACGTTCGGCGCGAACAGCTGGGCCTGCTGCATCAGCGGCACCATCCCAGCCGCACTCGTCATCCCCTGAACACCCGTCTGATACATCTGCTCAGCCAGCTGAGAAATGCCCGCATTGGTCCCAATCGCCGTGTCTCCAATGGCCTTTCCGACGGCGAGGTCGCCCCTGGTTCCTCCTCCTGCATATTGGCCTCCTGCGATGGTGCTCCCGCTCGTCACAGACGGCAGGATGTTCTGGAGCAAGTTTCTGTTTGCCAGGCCCGTCATGGTCCCAGCAAGGTTCGTGAAGTTTGGGTTCGACGCGACATCGAGCATCTTCGGGTCGAGCAACGTGCCCAAGGCTCCCGCGCCCTGGGAGCCCAGCGTGGTCCCGGCGCCTCCCGCGGCGCCCACTGCCCCAGCCTGGCCCTGCTCCTGCAGCGGTGTGAAGCCCGCAACCGTGGGCCCCTGATACTGCTGGAAGCCCTGACCGAGCTGACTCTTGACCCGCGGCATCAGCATATCAATGATGCTCTGCTGATTCGCGCTCGGAGTCTGAGTGACCTGTTGGGTCGTATTGACGTTGCCGCCACCACCAGACATTAGTGACCCCTTGACCTACGAACATTCTTCGACAGATACTCCTTGGGCGAGGTGTAGCCGAAGCGCCTCAACGCCCGCTTCCAGCCCACCCGCCCAACGAGAATGATCTCAGCACCCCCATTTAGGAGCACGTAGCGTTCGGCCTCCTCCAGGCCCGCCTTGAAGTGGCGCCAGAGGTTGCTCCCCGCGAGGTAGATGATCCGATAATAGCTCTCCCTCTCGTGCCGGTCCCACACACACAGGCCCAGGACCTCGATCTCACCTTTCTCCCCAAGCGCAATCCAGGGCTCCCACATGCCCATCGCACACCGCTGGAGAATCACGTCCGGTGAGTCGACCGTCACGGGCCACTCCGGGTGCGTCTCGAGGAACAGCTTCAAGTCCTCCCACATATACTTCACATCGTCCGGCCGAATCCGGCCGATCCGATTCGGCTTCGAATGTGGGTCCTTCGGATCTGCCACTATGTGGAGCATCACTTACCTCGCCGGAGGTTGGCTGCCCGCCACGCCCACGTCCCCCGCCGCTGGAGCCACGCTTTTTCGGGCCCCTTCGAGGCCCTGGAGGGCTCGAACCCGAGCGGCATCGAGCTCCTGGTCTCCCTCCTTCGTTGTCCTAAGCGCTTTGAGCGTCGCATCCTGAATCTCCCTGCGCCAGTGCGCGTTGCAAGTCTCAATCACCTCGTGCTGGAAGTACCAGAGGCCGCCGCCTCCCGCAATGCCCCCAACGGACACCAGCATCAGAATTAGCGCAATCTGTGCCACCTTCTCCTCCTACAGCTTCTGCCATGCCCCACCCCTATACTCGTAGATGCCCCTCCCGCTCCCCGGATTCCAATCCGTACCGTCGGCAAACGCGATGTTGCCCTCCCTCGGCTTCGCCGGAGCCACATGCAACGGCTTCAGTGCCGTGATGTCGTGCTCCTGCAGATTCCTCGCGACCGTCTCGAACTCTTGCTTGGCCCACTCGATCACGTCCGCCGTCGAGGCGGTCTGCTGATCCGGGGGCCGGCTGGGGATGAACTTGACCATCTCACTGATTCCCTAAATCGCTGACCTCGAGGTCCATGCCTTGGAGCTCCCAGGCGTTGCCATCCTGGCTCGTCACATTGTAGGCCAGCAAGCGCCCATTCGCGGTGAAGTCAAGGTATTTCTGCGTAAGGGGATTAAAGGTTTGCGAGGGCTGCCACGTCAGCGCCCCGTTGATCTGCTCCTGGGCCCCGCACTTGATCGTCAGCAGCGAGCTCCCCTGGACCTTCGGCCAGACCCGACTGAGCAGCTTGCGTCGATCATAATTCACCAGCGGGTTCCCTTGACGATCTTTTCCAATAATTGCCAGTCCCTGTCGTTCAACAAAGCAGAGAGGTGTAACCCCGTCGAAGAGGAGCCCTTGGTCAAGTCTATACAGCTTCCCGGCTGAAGGACTAGAGAACACGACTCCGCGGGACCCTTGGGTCCCCCAAACTCCCGTGTCTGTGCTCCAAGGGAACGTAGCCAGATTCCAGGTCCGGCCCGGAGCCGCAAGGATAACTCCAACGTCGGCGTAGAGCCCGTTAAAGTCACGGAACGTAACCGTGTTATAGAAATAGTTCCAGATAAGGGCCTTATTTGGGAGGACGTTTCCGCTGCTGGGGTAGCAGAACCACGCTTCACGCTGGCTGATGTTGTCGAAGGCGAACGCGCTGACGAAGTTGGTCGCGTCCATGTCCGTGAAGAGGAAGTTCCGATCCCTCTCCTCCAGAATGCTCTGAGCGCTAAGCCTATAGCCCTGATGCTGGATGACATCATCCTGGGTCACCACGAAGTGCTTGGAGCCGAATTGGATGGGGCAGTAGCTCCGAGGCGTCAGCGTCCCGCTCGTCGCGAGGATCATCTCGAAGCCCATCACATCCTGACCCCCGATGTAGCGCATCACATGCGTCGACATCCGCTTGTAGATGATGAAGTAGTTGCCCAGCATGTCGCCGCCGAGGATCTCACCGCCCTCCACATCCGTCAGCTCGATCTGCCCCGCGTCATGCGTGGCGTCGCTGGGGTCCCACGTTGCGGGCACTCCGCCCAGCGGGGCCTTCGCGCTCCACCACACCATGTGCTGGCTCACCACCCCACTGCTCACAATGTTCAGCGCCACCAGATAGCTGCCGAACGCCTTCACCATCTTCGCAGTTGTCAGCGCGGGCCAGTTCGCCAGGTCCGCCAGGTCCGTCACGCTGCTCAGGGCGGGCCAATACTGTGGCTTGTCCGTGCCGTTGTTCAGGATCGGGACGCCCCCAATGAGGCTAAAGTTCCAGTCCCACTGGTTCGCCGCCGTGTACGCGCCCGAGGCCCGCGTGATCGTATGGTGCGTCCCATCGTACACGTACGCGGCGGTCTTCGTCCCGTAGAGCCAGAAGTTCTGCGTCGCGCTCGGGACCTGGAAGACCCAGTCTGGGCCCCCCAGCGGGCTCCCGTACACCTGCACGTGGCCCAGGATCCGCTGAATGTTCCGCTTGGTGAAGCGCACATTGTTCCCGTCCGTGAACGCCTCAGGCTCAACCTCATGGTTCGGCCGATCCTTGATGACCCCAAGGGTCCCAAGGTTCGCCAACGTGATGACTTGCGGCATCCCAAAGCTAGGAGCCAAAGCATCCGATGCAGCTGACCGGGCCATCAGTTATAGTACTCCTCAACAATGGCAATGCCGGCTGCCCCGTCTCCACCCGCGGTCGTGCCAGCCGCGCCTCCGGTGCCGGCGGCCCCAATCGCATAGGTCGTCGCCGTCGGCGCGTTGACCCAGAACTCCACATACTCCCCGGCGCCACCGCCAGAGGCGGAGCCGTTCGGGCTCGTGGCAAACGCACCCGCACCGCCACCACCAGCGCCTGTGTTGGGGGCTCCAGCAAGGCCCACGGGCGTCCCAGTCGTGCCCGCGCCACCACCACCACCCCCGCCGAAGGGATTCACTCCGCCGTTGCCGCCCGGACATCCGGTGTTGCCGCCAGCGCCAGTTATGCCAGGACCGCCCTGGCCACCCTGGAACCGCGCGATCAAGTTGCCCGTTCCGTTCGACCCCCCGGTGCCGCCAACACCACCAGCCACCGGCGGGTTGCTGTGGCCGCCAGCACCGCCCCCTGCCGCCGTCCACGCACCGAAGGTCGTCGTGTTCCCCGGATTACCATTGTTCGTCAGGGAGGCGCCGCCACCACCTCCGGAGCCGCACATCCGAACCCGCCACTTCGTCACGCCTGCCGTCGGCGTACACGTGCCGGAGCCCGAAAGGAACCTCTGCGTGGTGGGGACGCTCGACCCGGCCAGCGGCTTCCCCGACATCAGCTGGATCCACCGGACAACCCAGTTGCTCGCGCCCAGGCTGAAGGCCTCGAGCTCATCTCCCGCCGCGGCCTGGAAGTCGACGCCCGCGGGCAGGATCATCGAGCCCGCGTTGTAGGTGATCTTAGGATTCGAGGCGAACCTCAGCTTCCGCCGAACGCCCGCCGCCGCGGGACCGAAGCTCGTGATGGGCCCCGTATTGCCCGTCACTTGGATGTTCTCACTGGTGACGACGGACAGATCCACGGTCCCCCCGCTGCTGACGCTCTGCTCCGGCTGGTACAGCGCGAGCGGGGTCACCGCGTCCGTGTTGTTAGTGCCAGTTCCGGCCTCGGCCTGCGTCGCGAGCTGCACCCGCCCATGGCTGCTCGTGGTCGCGAAGGGCACCGTGTTGTCCAGCAGGAGCCACCCATTGAAGGCCGTGCTCCACACGAGGGTGAGCGTCTGCCACTGGAAGCCAAACGAGTACGTGGCGGACAGCCCGTTCAGCGTGTTCGCCCCGGGGTCGATCGTGACGGGGTTCGCCGAGCTGTCGTATTTGACGACCTCCACCATCCACCCGTCCGCATTCACCCCAACCGGGTTCGGCAGGGACACGGTGGCCGCGCCGCCCGTCGCGTCGATGAATTGAGTCGTGTTCTGATCACTCGGGAAGAGGACCGTGTAGCTCCCAACGGTCTTCTTCGTCATGGGAAAATACCACGCCTTCCCCGTCCGTGGGAACGTGCTCTGGCACACGAGCTTGATCAGCCTCAGATGATCATCGCCCTCCGACTCCAGGTCGGAGACCCCGGGCAGCGTCGGGCTGAAGTCACTGATGTACGTCGCGGCTTCGATTGGCATGGTCAATGTCCATCATCTATCTCAGCATCGCTGACACCAGCAGGAGGCAGGCCAACGCCCGCCTTCGCCCACACCACACCGCCCATCTGCGGGGTCGTGTTGACGTGCTTCTGCTCCTCGTTCTCCCTCAGCAGCCGGTCCTGGCCCGCCGCTTCCATCTTGACGAACTCCCCGTACGCGCCCGCGTCTCGGAGGCCCGTCGCGAGCAGCTTGCCCGCCCGTCCAATCAGAATGTCCGGGCTCCACTTGAGCCACTTGTTCTCCACGTTGCTCGTCAGGACCGAATCCCGGGCGTAGTAGATCAGACGGATCGCATAGTTGTTGTCCGGCGTCGGAAAGATCCGAAAGTAGTAGCCGACCCTCGCATACGCCTGCGGAATCTGCTTCGATCCCGTCAAAATCGCCGAGGGCTTAAAGTTCCGCTTCAGCAAATCATACGCGTCCTTGCGGAGCTGGACCTCGTCCTCCGTCGGATAGTCATCTGGGCGGTACCTCAGCGGGAGCTCGTCACATTCCGCGATAAAGTCCGCCGGGATCTCGATCCGCTCGTCTCCGATGGTCGTTCGGACAAGGGAATCCTCCTGGAGCAGAAACCAGGGCCGAATTGGGCCCATTTCGAGCTGATTTTGCACAAATTGCATCATGGTAGCGATGTTTGCCAGCTGGTCCGTGCGGAACCCTAGCAAAGTCTGCGCAATTCCTGCCGCGTCGTCTCGGAGCATCACGGTTGTCCCGGTTTACAATACGGATTCTGTGGAGTCCACGTCCCACCACCCCCCGGATCGCCTCCCCAGGATCCACCTGCCGGCGGATCATAGGCCCAGACGACATTTTGAGCCGGATCCCCGGCCCAAGCGGCCGCCGCGGCCATGTCTGGGGTGAAAACGCTCGAAGTCCCGCCCTCCATCTGCCAATTGCACGCCACTCCGAAGGACATCAAGACCTGTCGGAGGGTGAAAAACACCCTCAGGACGCCAATTCCGAACGGAGCCAGCGTCCGGAGCATCATTGGCTCCATGAAGGTCCATTCGCGGAGCACATTTTGATCCGTCGGCCTCGGATTTGGCCGGACATTGCTTCCTTGGAAGGCCGCGAACGTGATTCCGCGCTCCCGATCCCCTACAAACGTCTGGAAAACGCTCGGCTTGTCCACATTTCGGACGTTCGGAGGCCCCAACCGCATGCTCAGATGCCGCTCATTGCTGCCCTGGAAGGCCGCGAGCGTGATCCCCCGGTCGAGATCCGTGATCGGGGTCCAGAAAACGCTCGGCCGGAGGTAGTTCAGCGCTCCCACCGGCTGCTGGAACTGCCAAGGCCGCTCATTTGAGCCCTGCCAAGCGGCCGCCCCGGGGTCCGTGACGACCACTACG
>Ga0310909_10000549_pt1 | contig 19923 bp, 18 predicted proteins | sample GREbulkMGT000H_FD_203449 | JGI IMG/M metagenome (GOLD analysis project Ga0310909, IMG submission 203449) | Lab enrichment of tropical soil microbial communities from Luquillo Experimental Forest, Puerto Rico - GRE.bulkMG.T000H | ecosystem: Environmental > Terrestrial > Soil > Tropical forest >... | reverse complement strand
TCCAACCGCCCTGAGGCGCGATCTTCATAGATTTGAGCAGGATCAACACCGGCAGCGATCAGAGCGTCGCGCTGAAGGTGAATGGTTTGCGAGCCATCTGATTTTGAAACCCGCACGTATCCGATCAACATGGTGTTACTTAAACGTTCGATTATGTGACAACTAGGCCTAAGCCTCCAAGCGCCTTCGATCGTGTCACTTAATCCGTAGCATAGACTATGTCCTATAAACGGCTCGATCTTCAATTAAAATACGCGGCTACAAATGCCCAGCATCAGCGATACCGCTTACCCGCGTTTGAAAATCAATCCCTCGGCCAAAGAGCTTAATGAACTCTATACACCAACAGTATACGAGCTGGCTTTCGCCCGAGAACGAGCCCGCCAACCCGGGGTTCCGGCAGCAAGTGCGCGGAAATTTACTCTAGCGTATTGTACGCAACATACGGACCCACATTGCTGGCTGGATCGCGTTGATTGTAGGCCTATTAGTAATTTCTCCACGCAGGACCAACCCCCACGATAGAGGGGCCGTTTACAGCGTGAAATACGACCCGGCAGGAGCAGAATTTTCGGCCGATCCGTATTTCACGCATGTATTTCACGCAATGTTCGCGGGTTTTGGCAGTTTGGGAGCGATTTTTTTCTCCAAGAAGGCCAAAAACGGGGTCCTTAGAGTAAATTTTGGCGCCGTTGCTGCTGGAACCCCTTCTAAAAGAGAGCCCAACTGACGGCAACTAACAGAGGCGCGGTTTTTTCGAGTTTTTTTTCGGTCCTCAGGGGTCTTGACCAGGCCGTCGTAGGCTTTGATAATCGCCAGGCGGTCAACCCCGTGATTATCCACCTGCCAACTGTTACGTTTGGCGTCAATCCTGACCGTTTGTTTTGAGCCGTCCGGCTGCTCCTGGACTTCCTCAACTGTCACAGGTTTGCTCGAAACCCGAGTCGCAGTAATTGAGTCTCCCACTTATGCGTCGGCCTCTTCCAATGCGCGCGGCAAATCCCGCTATTGTGTTGTTGACCTAGGCATAACTCCCCTTGAAGACTGGCGATTGTGAAAGTCCCATCCTCATCTGATATTCGGGGTCCATGTGGGAGCAACTAACTGCCCAGCCAACCCTCCACTTTGATCAGCCGCAAAAACCTGGGTCGCTAGGAGTGTTCTTCCCTTCTTTGTTGTCTCGGAGATCACAAAGTCAAATATATCCGTGCCAACAACCGAGCCGTTACTACTATCTGTGAACGTGATCGTAGCAACACCAGTCCCGTCTGGGTTAACCGTGTAGGTGCCGCTTCCAGTGAGATTGACAATACCTCTAGCACAACCCAAGGCGGGAGAAGGACCACTACACGGTAAGTTAACTTTGTCCTTCAGGGTAAGTCTGCCTTCCCCATCGAAGATCATCGGGCCGAAACTGGCAACACCGCTATTGTTGTTGACGTAGGCATAACTCCCCTGAAGACTGGCGATTGTGAAAGTCCCATCCTCATCGGCTATAGCAAATTGAGCAGCACAGATACCCAGTACGAACAGAACTCCCGCCAGCGCATTCAAAGGATTCCTCATGTGAATGGATTGATTTTGCATTTCTCTTCCTCCGCCCCAACAACTAAAGTTTAGGCTTCCCCGGTTGGGGCATGATGCGCGGGGTTGATATTCAACTTGAATCATATCAATCAGTTATAACCTTTTGTAAAATCAATGTCCAGGGTCGGAACAACCCACGGGTGTTTATCGTGGCGTCGGTCAGTCCATTTAGGGGCGGTGGCCTGTGGGTCAAGGTCGATGACGGCGGCGGTGATTTTCTGGGAGAATTGCTGCGGAAGAGCCGCCGATGCGGACGTCAAAGTAAGCAGAACACTGGCCGATATAGCGCTCGTCGAAAGTGAGCCGGACAGAGATCCTTCAGATGCTCCAGAGAGTTTTGAGACAACACACCCTGGTCCGGCTCCGGAAAATCGATCACGCTGTGATCTGGCTCGATGAACATCCTCCCTGAGAAGGGTTCCGACCAGATTGGTGTAAAAATATCCTTTAAGGATGTGGGCGTAGCCGCCTTGTCTTGATAAAGCGGTAAATGGTGGGCCGAGTGACGCCGACAATCTTGGCGATGGACGCCTTTGAGACCTGCTTTTGCAGGAGAAGGCGGATCTCTTCCTCTTTGCCATCCATCCGCGACTTTCCTAGCACACCTTTCGGGCGACCAAGCAGTCGGCCCTTGGCGCGGGCCGATGCCAATCCTTCGCGCTACTGCTGGCCTGTGTCGTCTATTGGCAGGCTAAGGGTATCACGAATTTTCTGGAAAATGACGGCACCCTTGAAGCCGCTGTCCGGCACACCGCATTCGGAATCCCCAACAGAAGTCCGAGCAGATCCTAGCTTTCCCGCACGATCCAGAGACTGCATGGAATAACTTGTAGCGCCCAGTCCATCATCAATGGCACGGCGCCCTCGAGGTGCTCGGGCTTTGGCACGACGAGCAGTTCGGCGCCGATTGATTGCGTAAAATCGCACGCGCCAAAGCCGGTTGTCGTATCGACGATTTTGGATTCGACAGGAACGGTGCACGCCGGCGCTGTCGCCACAAAATCGCGCAGCAACTGTTCTTCTTCTTCGCGCGTGCGCGCCGGTTTTTCGTATTCAGCACCTGACTCGGCGCGCGCCTGCATGAAAGGCGTGTGAACTGAAATGACCTGAACCAGTTCAGCCGAATCTGCCTCCGCGAGCCACAGCGCATTCTTCAATGCCCGCTTTGCGCTATCAGAGAAATCGGTGATCACCACGATCCTGCGAAATGGATTCGGACCGATCTGCGGATGCGTCAAAAGTAACACCGAACAGCGCGCCAACTTCGCCAAAGGCTGCGCAACGGCACCTAGGAAACTGCGGCTTGCGACATCTTTGCCTTCGAGGGCACCCGCAATCAAAAGATCGACGCCTTCTTTTTCCGCCGCGGTCACGATGGCCTCGGCGGGTTCGCCTTCGTTCCAGACGATGCGCGTCTCGCGCGGCATTTCAAGCTGAACCATCGCGTCGCGGAATTCCGCTTCCTTTTGCGCGTCCGGTGCTCCGGCGTGGATCACAAGCAAGGGCGCGTTCAATCGCTCGGCGAAATGCCAAGCTGCCGCCAGCACAGCAACCATTCGCGGTGAAATTGTGACCGCCGCTGCGACGCGCCTGATTCGTGGGAAAAGTTGGGTCATGCCTGGAATTGTCAAGAGACCGCGAAGTGCCGCTCGAAGAGTCCAGAAGGAGCATCGAGCCAGCCTATCAAGTCGTGACTGCAAAGTTGCAATACTTCCATGTTAGGCATCTTTTGCGTCGAGTTAGTAGCATCGTCACATTCCGCCCCCGTGACCCTCACCGCCACCGTTACCGCCCTCCGCCGACCCCACTTCCTCCTCCTCCCCCGTGGGCCAAAGTTGGATTAGCAACCGTCAGTCCAGCGGCGACGCAAAACAGAAGCACGAGGATTCTTTTCATAACTGAGGGAAAGACTTACTGCATTTCGATGATCAGATTAGACGAGAAAGATCGAGGAATAATTGAAAGATTTTGGGTCGAAGGGGGCGACGAGCGAAAGCACATGAATCCGAAACATCTTAGTGACGGGCAAATGCTGGTTGCGCGAATAGGGACACCCCGAGAAGTCAAGGCCGAGAGATTTTCATGGACCAAAGGCAAAAACGCCGACATTTGCCAAACGGGTGTTAGCCCAACAAAGGTACGCAAAGTCCCACAGGATTCTTGCCAACTGCCGGGGCGTAAAGGATTTCGGCGATTCCGGAACTCCCAAGACGGGACCTGTTTTAGTCGGTCAGTTTTTGGGGCTTGATTCCGACCGAATCCTAAAGCTTATCCTCCGAGAAATCATACTCTCCCAAGAGATTCAGATGCCCCCGAGTCGATCCATGAGCTGCAGCACGCGATCGCTAGCCGCTGCACCCGCATCTGTTCCGCCATCAGATGCTGACCTACCTGACGTCCAAAGGCCTGACCGACGCACAGATTCAGCTGATATCGGGCCACGAAAGCAAAAAGAGCCTTGAGGTCTACCAACACCTGTCACTCGAATCGATTGATGGGGCGTACCAGGATGCGGTCCAGAGCGTGGGGATCTAAAGAGATTTCTGTGGGACTTTACGTACCTTTGTTGGGCTAACCCCTTATACCAAATTACGAAGTTGGCGATTCGTGCTCGTCCTCGTCGTCGTGCTTATAGTCGGTCAGAGTCAGGCGAAACGAAAAAGGGCAGGTCACCGATCAGGTACACGCCGGCGGCGCGAGCATATTCCCCGAGGCGTTTGCCCTGTCGGAACAACAGGAACTGGGCGAATCGAACCTGCTCGATCAGTTCCGCCAAGTCGCGCCGCGCTCAGGCCAGTGCTGCCGGCTCACGGCGGACAAATTCCGCCGGCCAATCGAGGTAGTAAGCGCCGCCGTGTCTGGCTTTCAGCGCTCGGAACAAAGCGTAGTCGTCCAACCAATGCGCTTGATCGAGACAAAACTGATCATAGTCGAGGCGCAAGCCCGAGCGCCGCATGGCGCTGAAGCTGCTCCAGGCTCTTTCAATCAGCTTGTATTTGAACGCGATGACCGCGTTGTAATCAACGGCGTTTTTCGGGAACGAACGCCCCTCGTCACAATCGCCGGCTCGCAAGAGTCCTTCGTCGATCAGGCAATCCGGGCTGATGAGCAGCCCGTTGCCTGCGAAAGAAGACAAGCATTGGTAGGGCGAGTTGCCGTAACCAGTCGGACCGAGCGGCAGCGCCCGCCACCAGCTCTGGCCTGCTGCTTGGAGGCGGTCCACCGTCACGAACGCCGCCGGCCCCAAATCGCCTATACCGTAGGGTGAAGGGAGCGACGAAACGTGCAACAGCACTCCCGAGGCACGGTACTCCGGCCCGAACGGGATGAAGTCTATTGGACGGCCGGCGCCGGTCACGGTTGTCCTTCCCCTTGGCCGCCGCGTGCAGCGCTTGAGGATAGCGCGTTGTTCACCATCTCCCTGGCTTCGCTCAAAATCGCGTCCAGATGCGCCTGGTCCTTAAAGCTCTCCGCGTAAATCTTGTAAATGTTCTCCGTGCCGGACGGGCGGGCCGCAAACCAGCCGCTGGCAGCAACGACCTTTAAGCCGCCGATAGGGGCGTTGTTGCCCGGAGCACGGGTCAGCTTGGCGGTGATCGTTTCGCCGGCCAGTTTTGATTCCTTGACCGCCTCGGGAGAAAGCTTCTCGAGGCTTTCCTTTTGCTCGGGCGTCGCGGGTGCATCGATGCGCGCGTAGTACGGCGTTCCGAACTCCGCTGTCAGTTCGCCGAAGTGTTCACCCGGATCCTTGCCTGTGCGCGCGGTGATCTCGGCCGCGAGCAGATCCATGATTGGGCCGTCCTTGTCCGTTGTCCACACCGTGCCATCCAGCCGCAGGAAACTCGCTCCCGCACTCTCTTCGCCCCCGAAGCAGAATGAGCCGTCGAACAGCCCGGGTGCAAACCACTTGAACCCCACAGGAACCTCGCATAGCCGGCGGCCGAGTTTCTGTACCACGCGGTCAATCATGCTGCTGCTGACCAGCGTTTTGCCTACCGCAGAACTGGATGCCCAGCCGGGACGATGGGTGAGCAAGTAACGAATGGCCACCGCCAGATAGTGGTTGGGGTTCATCAATCCCGCGGACGGGGTGACGATCCCGTGGCGGTCGGAATCCGGGTCGTTAGCAAAGGCAACGCGGTACTGATCCTTGAGACCGACGAGCCGGGCCATCGCGTACGGGCTGGAGCAATCCATCCGAATTTTGCCGTCGTGATCAACCGTCATGAAGGAGAACGTCGGGTCGAGCTTCTGGTTGACGATGCTGATATCCAATTTATAAATGGAGTTGATCGGTTCCCAGTAAGGCAGGGAGGCGCCGCCGAGCGGGTCCACGGCCAGCTTGAGGCCGGACGCGCGAATCGCATCCAGGTCCACGACGTTACGCAGATCCTTGACATAGGGCACGACATAGTCTTGCTGGTGCGTGCTCGGCGCCTTGATGGCCGTGGTGAAAGGCACCTGCTTTACGCCGGCGTTGCTCTTTCGCAGCAACTCGTTCGCCCGGTCCTGTACCCACCCCGTCACATCGGTATCCGCCGGTCCACCCTGCGGCGGGTTGTACTTGCAGCCGCCGTCCTCAGGCGGGTTGTGCGACGGCGTGATGACGATGCCGTCGGCGAGGTGCTCTTTGCGACCGCGGTTATAGACAAGAATGGCATGCGAAATGACCGGCGTCGGAGTCACGCCGCCGTCACGCTGGATGAATGTCTCCACTTCGTTAGCTGCAAGGACTTCCAGGGCGGTGCGCTGGGCCGGACCGGACAGCCCATGAGTGTCCCTGCCCATATAGAGCGGGCCGTCGATCCGCTGACTGCGCCGGTAGTCGCAAATGGCCTGCGTAATGGCCAGGATATGAGCCTCGTTGAACGTGCCGCGCAGCGACGAGCCGCGGTGTCCGCTGGTTCCGAAACTGACCAGCTGGTTGGGATCTCCAACGTCGGGTCGCCGCGTGTAATACTCTCCTTCGAGCAGGGCAAGATCCACCAGCATATTCCTGGGGGCCGGCTTACCTGCGAGTGCTGAGATCTCCATTATTTGGTTCCTTTCGATAACTTTGAGTCGTATTGAACGGCCCGAGGATCGGGCTATTTTAGGTTCCTGACCGAGCACTTAGCGCTTCGCCCATATAAGCCCGATCACCCAGAACCTGTAGTAGGGGACCATGAAGGTCAAACTTAACAATGCTAACCGAGCCGGCTAACATATCGATGCGATCGCGATAACGCCCTAAATCGATGCCCAGGAGATCACATAGAATAATTCGGATCGTTGCTTTGTGAGAGACCACTAAGACGTTACCGGTGGCATACTTTTCCTGGATCTCTGCGATCACCAGCGATGCTCGACTGGAAATCTCTACAGAGGTTTCACCTCCAGTAGGCGGATTCCAGGCCGGTTCAGCCAGCCAGTGGATGTAATCATCCCAGTAATGCTCTTTCACAAAGTCGACAGACTTATCTTCCCACTTCCCGTAGCGGATTTCTTTGAGCCCGTCTCGCAGTTGCATCTCCAGGCCGAGAGCGTCGCACAGAGGCTTTGCTGTGGCGATTGTGCGTTTCATCGGACTGACATAAACGGCTGTCCAGCTTATTGAGCGATGCGCATCTGCAAACGCTTTCGCCATCTGAGCGCCCTCAGAAGTTAATTCGGGATCCAGATCCCCACAGTAGGCGCCGGTCTCACTGTAAATCGTCTCTCCGTGGCGCAGAAAATATAGTTTTAAACTCAAATCCCCTCTCCAAAAACAGAATTATGAATAACTCAACCTAATTTTGGCGTTCCCATTCTCAAACCGCGTCGCCTTTAAAATACGGTTCCAGTTCCACCTTGACCGGCTTGGCATTCCAAATTTCCTTGCAGTACTCCCGGATCGCACGGTCGGAAGAAAACTTGCCCATTCGGGCCGTATTGAGGATGGACATCCGCGTCCAGTTGTCCCGGTTTTTATAAGCCTGACTGACTTGTTCCTGGCAGTCTACATAGGACTGGTAATCGGCGAAAAGCATGTACGGATCATATTTTATCAGAGAGTCTACCAGTGGCTTAAATAAGTTAGTGTCGCCGTGGGAGAAGTGCCCGGAGTTTATCAGATCAATCGCTTCCCGCAGATGCGGATCAGAATGGTAGTAATCCCAGGGATGATAGCCGGCGGCCCTCTTTTCTCGAACTTCTTCGGCTGTCAATCCAAACAAGAAAAAGTTTTCTGGTCCGACCTCGTCGCGGATTTCAATGTTGGCACCGTCCAATGTCCCGATCGTCAACGCCCCGTTCATGGCAAATTTCATATTGCTTGTACCGGAAGCTTCGTAACCGGCCGTGGAGATTTGTTCAGACAGGTCAGCAGCGGGATAAATCCAGCGAGCTTGCTTAACGTTGTAGTTAGGCAAAAATACTATTTTGAGGCGATCACGTACATCTGGATCTTTATTCAACACCTCTCCCACAGAGTTGATCAACTTAATGATCAGCTTCGCCATGAAGTAGCCTGGGGCTGCTTTGCCGCCAAAGATAAATGTGCGGGGCACGAGTTCGATATCGCGATCGTGTTTGATGCGGTTGTACAGCGTGATGATGTGCAGCACATTCAGATGTTGCCGCTTATATTCGTGCAGGCGTTTCACCTGAACGTCAAAGATCGTTTCCGGATTCACCGTAATACCTGTCTGCTTTTGAATGTAGCCGGCTAAGTCCTGCTTATTTGCCAGCTTGATCTTTTGGCACTCACTCCGGAAGCCAGGGTCTTCCACAAATGCCTCCAGCTTTCGGAGATCGTCCAGCTGTTTGATCCAGCTATCCCCGATTTTCTGGGTCGCCAGGCTCGAGAGCCGAGGGTTGCTGGCTACCACGAACCGGCGCGGGGCTACGCCATTAGTGACGTTAAGAAATTTCTGAGGCCAAAGTTCATAGAAGTCGTGCAGCGTTGTCTCCCTCAGAAGCTGGGAATGCAGTTCGGCCACGCCATTGACTTTATGGCTGCCGACAGTGGCAAGATAAGCCATCCGGACGTATTTTTCGCCGCTTTCATCAATCAGCGACATTCGGGCGATCCGCGACGTGTCATTGGAATACTGAAGGCGGACCTCGTCCAGGAAACGACGGTTGATCTCGTAGATAATCTCCAGATGCCGGGGTAGGAGGCTGCCAAACAAGCTGACCGGCCACTTTTCCAGAGCTTCCGGCAGCAACGTGTGGTTGGTGTAGGCAAACGTGTTGCGGGTGATCTCCCAAGCCGCATCCCAAGCAATCTGATGCTCGTCTACGAGCAATCGCATGAGTTCGGCAACCCCGATCGATGGGTGGGTATCATTGAGCTGTACGGCAAATGCTTCGTGGAAGTGGTTTAAGCTCCCTCCGGCGCGCAAATGTATACGGATCATGTCTTGCAGGGAGCAGCAAACGAAGAAATATTGTTGCTCCAGGCGCAATTGCTTCCCTTGAACGGGCTCATCGTTCGGATAGAGGACTTTTGTGATGTTCTCTGTCACCACCTTGTCGTGGACAGCACCGTAGTAGTCACCCACATTAAACTCCTGAAAGTCGAACGATTCACGTGCTTCCGCTTTCCACAGGCGCAGGGTATTGGCAGTGTTGACCTTATAGCCAAGGATAGCCATGTCGTGCGGAACACCCTTCACCACCTGCGCAGGAATCCAGCGCACCCGATACCGGCCTTGGTCGTCAGTATATGCTTCTGTATGACCGCCGAAGTTCACATCGACGGCTGCCTCTGGACGAGGGATTTCCCAGGGGTCGCCCAGGCGCAACCATTTGTCTGCGATTTCAATCTGCCAGCCATCCTGAATCTCCTGGCTAAAGATACCGAATTCGTAGCGGATGCCGTAGCCGATTGCGGGGATTTCCAGAGTTGATAGGGAGTCCATATAGCAGGCGGCAAGCCGTCCCAACCCCCCATTGCCCAGGCCGGGTTCGGCTTCTTGCTCGAGCAATTCGTTCAGATCGAGTCCCAATGCCTCAACAGCTTGGCGGACCTGATTGTAGATACCTAGATTGACCAAGCTGTTTCCCAGGCGCGGTCCCAACAGGAACTCCGCAGATAAATAACAGACGACTTTGGGTTCTTTCTGTTTAATGTAGGTTTCAATCGTATTGATCCAACGATGCAATTGACGATCACGCACGGTATACGCCAGCGCCACGTAGAAATCATTCTTCGTGGCGATCGCTGGAAACTTGCCTTGCGCATAGAAAAGGTTATCCGCAAGTGCTCGTTTGAGGGTTTCTACAGTCAAACCAGTGCGAACTTCCGGGATGACTGAGTTCTGGCCTCCAGAATCTAACGCTGTCTTTGTGGATGGATTCATAGCTAACAAAAGAAGCTTTGGTGTGATCGGTCGAAATTTCTTGGCGTTATGTTATACCCATTTATGCGAGCGAGCCAGGCCTTCCAACGTCTCACTCGCCCTTTCCGAGCTATCCGTTTCATTGAAAATTCCCAGGGATTGAAATTCGGCTGAACCCTGCACCCCTTCGGGGCAAAAAACCGTCCCGCGCCCTCCAATCTTTGCGCCATTCGATTTCGAGGCTTTTCATTGCTCTTCCTAGTCCTGACTACTCAGGTGTGAGTGTAGACCCTCAGAACCAACCAGCGCCGGTTCAGCATGTTCCATCTCCTCACTATACTTGCCCTGTCTCGCAGCACTGTTGCACTTCGCTCGATAAAGCAAAGCGTCCTGGGCAATTTTCGCATTGGCATCTAGGCCCTGCCAGGAGTTGTCAATATCAACTCTCGGTAAGCACGGCGATTTTCTTCGTTTGGCGCGATCCCAACATCTGCAAATCGCTTGTTACAGGTGCGGTTGCTCTCATCCATCGCCAAGAGGCCTTTGGCAGGAGCAACCATCGCCTTGGCGACGGTTGCAAGTTCTTGTTTACTCATGATTTAAAAACTTCTAGTATAATTGTTAGTTCGTTCTGGAAGGATTTGTCTCTTCCCGGCCTGCTTCTAATTGCTTATTCGTAAGGCCACTTCCAGTCAGCATCTTCGGGCCGATCGATACCGAACTCGTAGGCATGCTGCTCGCAGGCGATCTGCCGGTTGAGAAGAGCCTCGCGAGCGCCGGCGCCTGTCACACGGAAACGGGGCATGCGGTCAATCGCGTCGATGGCCAGGCTAAAACGGTCGGCCTGATTGCGGATGGCGAGTTCCAGCGGCGTGTTGATGTTGCCCTGTTCCTTGTAACCTCGCACATGGATGTTGTGCTGGCCGGGCCTGCGATAGGTGAGTCGATGGATCAGCCACGGGTAAGAGTGGAAGTTGAAGACCACGGGCTTGTCCGGTGTGAAAATCGCCTCGAACTCGCGGTCTGTCAGTCCATGTGGGTGCTCCGTATTCGGCACCAGCTTTGCCAGGTCAGCGACGTTCACAAACCGGACCTTTGCGTCGGGTAGGTGCTCGCGCAGCAGTGCGGTGGCGGCCAGGGACTCCATCGTCGGCACGTCGCCGCAACTCGCCATCACGACATCGGGTTCGACACCCTGATCGTTACTGGCCCAATTCCAGATTCCCAAGCCCTTCTTGCAGTGTGCGATCGCCGCGTCCATGTCGAGATACTGCAAGTGGACCTTCTTATCCGCAACGATCACGTTGACGTAGTTGACGCTCCGCAGACAATGGTCCGCGACGGACAGCAGAGTGTTGGCGTCAGGCGGCAGGTAAACTCGCACCACCTTGGGGCTCTTGTTAGCCACCACATCCAGAAACCCGGGGTCCTGGTGCGTGAAACCATTGTGGTCCTGCCGCCACACCAGGGCGGTAATCAGCAGGTTGAGCGACGAGATTGGAGCCCGCCAAGGCAGCTCGTTGCACTTTTCCAGCCACTTTGCGTGCTGATTGTACATTGAGTCGATGACGTGAATGAACGGCTCATAGCTGTTGATCAGGCCGTGCCGACCGCTGAGAAGATAACCCTCGAGCCAGCCTTCCACGGTATGTTCGCTGAGCATCTCCATGACGCGGCCGTTCCGGGAAAGCTCGCCGCCGTCCGCATCCTCGGGGAAGTACTCACCAAGCCAGACCTTCTTGCCTACCTCATAAAGGGCCTGGAGCTGGTTGGACTGCGTCTCGTCCGGCCCAAACACCCGGAAGTTGTGCATGTTCAGTCGCATGACTTCGCGGAGGAAGTTACCGAGGGTGGGAACGTTGCCGGCCAGCGTCGCGCCCGGCTTATCGACCTTCACAGCGGCGTCGCGGAAATCGGGCATATCCAGGGGCTTGCGTACCAGGCCGCCATTCGCGACGGGGTTGGCACTCATCCGCCTGGTTCCCCGAGGCGCCAGCGCTTTGAGTTCAGGGATGAGCCGGCCCGTTTCATCGAATAGCTTTTCCGGCTCGTACCTGCGCATCCAATCCTCGAGCACCTTAAGATGACTTTCGCTGCTACCGATTTCCAGTGGAACCTGGTGCGCCCGCCAGAAACCTTCCAGGTAGTGTCCATCCACCTCGCGCGGCGACGTCCAGCCCTTGGGACTGCGAAGAATAACCATGGGCCAGCGTGGCCGGAACGCCTTGCCGCTACTCCGCGCCTGGTCTTGGAACTTGCGGATCTCCAATACGCAGTGTTCCAGCGTGGCGGCCATCGCCTGGTGCATGCTGCGCGGGTCACTGCCTTCGACAAATAAAGGTGTATACCCGTAGCCGACAAACAGCGATTCCAGTTCCTCGTGACTGATGCGGGCCAAGAGGGTGGGGTTATTGATCTTGTAGCCGTTCAGATGCAGGACCGGGATCACGGCACCGTCCGTGATGGGATTGAGGAACTTGTTACTGTGCCAACTCGTGGCCAGCGGGCCGGTTTCTGACTCGCCGTCACCCACCATGCAGAGCGTAATCAAGTCCGGGTGGTCGTAGACCGTCCCGAAGGCGTGCGAGATGCTGTAGCCAAGCTCACCCCCTTCATGAATGCTTCCGGGTGTTTCGGGAGTCGAGTGGCTGCCGATCCCGCCGGGGAATGAGAACTGCTTGAAGAATCGCTGCATCCCCGCCACGTCTTCCGTCATCACCGGGTAAATCTCGGAATACGTTCCCTCAAGATAGTCATTGGATAGAATGGCCGGCGCGCCGTGGCCGGGCCCGGAGATGAAAATCGCATTCAGATCGTACTTGTTGATCAGACGGTTGAGGTGGATGTAGGTGAAGGACTGGCCGGCGTCCGAGCCCCAATGGCCCAACAGTCGGGCCTTGATGTGCTCCATCTTTAGCGGTTCACGCAGCAACGGGTTTTCCTTCAGATAGAGCATGCCCAGGCTCAGATAGAGACTAGCCCGCCAATAGGCGTCGATCTTGCCCAATTCCTCGGGACTGAGCGGCTCGCCGGTGATCGTCGAGCGGGCTGGGCCATACGCGGAAATTTTATCGATTACGGAGTTTTCGAGTGTGTCAGTAGCCATAGTTTTACCTTTCTATTGTAATGCTTATTTGCGATCGGTTGGAGGTTGGTTGTTGAGTCATTTAGGAAGCAGGGATGGTTCAATGTCCCGCGGCTGGCTCATCGACGAAGCAGATCTTGCGACGTCTCGCGTATGATCGTTGAATCCTCGCGCATGCCGACGACGAGGATCCGTGCCGCCGCGTCTGGCGTGGCAATATCGACATCCGGCTGGCAGGATTCGTTTCTGGTCGAGCTCTAGCGCAGGGAAACTCAGGTTCGGAAGCTCGCGATCGGCGCGAATCTCCCACTGCCGCCGGCATCGAAGGAGGAGTGTCGGTTCCGTAGTCCAGTCGATGCCGCCCTCGACCATCAAGGCCTCGAAGTGGCTGAACTTCAGTCTGCTGGAACCGGCGTTACAAACGAGGATTTTCACGGTTTTCTCGACCCGGGCCATCTCGTAATCTTGTCTGTGCACGCGAGACATCATCTTCCGTTTGGTGCTCTTCGGCCACGTGACGCGTGTCGTCCCACAGCCGGATGGCCGGCTGAGACAATTTATGTTCGTAACTCACAGCGCTCAAACTTGCAGTGCTTAACATGAAACATCTGCCGATCGCGACTTCGAGTCCGAGCCACCGAGCGGCGAAAACTCGCAGGAAGTGCCCACTGGAAAAAACCAGCACGTCGTCGTCGACCGCCCGCACGCGCTGGATGATGCGGTCGGCTCGCACGCCCACATCGGCCGGCGATTCACCTCCAGGGCATCCATCATAGAACAATTGCCAATCAGGACGCTCCTTATGAATGTCCGGCGTGCGGCGATCTGGAGGACGGTGCGGTAATCGGGCTCAAAATTGGTTTGCTCGATCGGAAAGCGACCATGGTCAGCAGCCCTTGCTTGACTATCTCCCGCATAGTGCGCAGATCGTCCGACGTCGCAGAAATAAAACCCTCCGTGCGCTTGCCTTCCACTCTTCCGGCGCCTTGATCTGCCTGCGTCGAACGTTTGCTCATTTTGCGAGCGGGATCGAAACGCTAGAAAACTCGCGTACGCACGTCTGGCGCGTGCGTCCTCCCGCTGCAATGCGTGGGCAGACGTTCATAGCAGATTGGTCTTGGCCATACTCTATCACTTTAAGATCATGTACCGCGATTCTGGTTGATTTTTCGCTTGGCAGCCAAGCCCGGCGCGTTCTAATTGCCCGATGCCGACCCCGAAGAAAGCCGCCACGACCAAAAACGCCCTTAGCAAACCCGTGCAACCCGACGCCGCACTGGCCGCAGTAGTCGGCAAAGACCCACTCCCCCGGACTGAACTGACCAAAAAGCTTTGGGAGTACATCCGTAAACACGAGCTCCAGGATCCCAAGGAAAAGCGCAACATCCGCGCAGACGAAAGACTACTGGCGGTATTCGACGGCAAGAAGGTCGTCTCGATGTTCGAGATGACTAAGCTTGTGAACGGGCACCTTGTCTGAACAGCCAGATGATGAAGTAGATTAGATTCCTTCCGCTGGAGTGGGAGAACACCTTCCCGGCGTTGGTATCCGGATTTCCGACCTTGAGCGAAAGCCAAGAAAGCGGCTTGGGGTCGGGATTTTATTCTTTTGGGGAGCCTACCGCTTGAGAAGCCTGCTCGGCTTGGCGTGAAAGGACGATCTGAACGATCGCTTTTGCCAGAGCCTCTTCAAAAGTGGAAATCCAGGCCGCGCGATCCACGTTGGTATGATCCTTTTCTCCCGGATGTGCGACCTGATATGCCGGCTCCACGCCAGTAAGTAGGATTTTAAATATATAGTGAGCTCGCCTTTGGTCTTTGATATCCTCCAGGATCTGGATTGAGCGATCGGATGTGGATACGTGCTCTATATATTGCTCAAGTTCTGGATACTTCGTCTTGTGTTTCTCGAGCAACGCTGAAACGCTCTTAAAGGCGTTCGCGGCCTCCCCTATGTTCCCAAGGTGCTTTTTTACGAGCTCCTCGATTCTGTCAGGGGCTATCTTCTTGACGGGGATTTGCTTTTTTACCGTTTGTATCTTGGCCTGAGGCTTTTGGCGGGAGGACGCTTGTTCATGAATTCCGTTAATATAGTGAAAGCACGGACGTCTTTCGAGGCGAAAATGGAGAGCGGTAAGGCGAACTCCTTCAAAAGTCCGGCTGAGGCGGAACATGAAAGCTGGCTCCGCCCGCTGTTAACATGAAATATGGTAACTGACTTACTTGGGCACTTGAATCGCCCCTGACTGGATGCCAGCTGCCAGTGTTTCAAAGGATCTTTGCATAATGATAGAATCCGGCAAAGCGCCGGCACAGCTCATCCATAGTGTCCTGTTCTGAGTCCAGCAGCATCTTGAAGAAACGACATGCAATCAAACATCTCGCCTATAATAGAAACCTCATCGTGTCCCTTTCGAAGGAGCCTTTGCATTTTGGCGTCTCGATCAGTGCGCCCATTTGGAGCTGTTCTGTGCTGAGATTCACGCTGGCTTAGCCTTTCTTGATTGTGACTCGGAATACATCTTCTCCGAACGATTGGTGAATCCGTGCCCGTAGCCGGTACTCAACCCCCTCGATGGTGACAATCTTTTGCTTTCGCTTGATCTGATACAACGCCTCTCGCAGAGCTTGCGCTTCCTCACTGCTCGCAGCCAAGCGGGCGATACCGAAGCCAACCCCTTCTTGAAAGGCCAAGACATGCTCCTCGCGGTCTTCATACTCGACCTGCATCTCGGTAGCGCCGACCGCCAAAGTCTTCGCCACCAACTCCAGCAGAATATCGTTGCTCTCAGTCCGTCGACAAATCATCAGGTTTTCCCATGCCAGCAGTTCACTCTGCAGCTCCTGGGTTCGCGAGAACGGCTGTGGTCATGATTGCGAGCAGGTGTTGCATCGGTTTTTTACCGATCAATCCCAGGGTGCTGCTCTTGTTCCCGCGGCTGATTCAGTAGCAGCCCGGATATTTCAAACCCCTGGGTCTGCTTTATGATCTCGCTGGGCTCGGTAATCTTTTTCTCAATTGCGAGAATATCTTTTCCGATAAACCCGATCGGTCTAATGATCGTCCTGCCTTCTCTTGTGGCATTTGCGGTCGCTACCAACTGTATCGACACAACCTCCGGCTGCGCTCGCCCAAGATCGTTGAAATCCGTCATACCCTGCTCCCGCTGTTCCGCGCTCAACTGTGGAAAGATAGCCACCCCATTGACGGCCGCCGCCGCTTCGATAGCCTTCACGCGTCCAGGATTGTTTTCGAGTTTATGATCGTCGTCCCCGGCTATCATGATCCCCTTATCCGGCCAGCGCTCATGCAACGCCGTCGCGACTGCTAACAGGTTCCCGGCATCAAACGCGGCAATCGCCGGTACGTGGCCGTATTTTGCTACTGTCGCCGCCGTCGCATACCCTTCGGCAATCGCGATCACCGGCGAGTTTGCAAGCTTTTGTAACCCCTCCGCCGGATTCGCCGCGCCTATGACGTGAAAACAACCATGTTTCCGGGATTCGCGCGTAAACCGTTTTGTCCCGTCCTCTTTGATGTACTGGACCGTCCATACCTTTCCGTCCACGTCGTAACCAGGCACTAACACATCTCCGTTGCGCACTGGCACTCCGGGCAACGGCTCAATTCCTTTGGCCTCGTGATAGGCCGTCTTTTCTACGCCAGAAGGAAGCGACCGGAGTTCGGCGCTCAGGCGGCCCGCCGTCGCTTTAAATCGCTCCCGTTCCTGCCGGCGTCGCTCGTACCGTTTTTTCTCCGCCTCTGCTAACAGCTCGCTCTTCTGTTCTTCGCTCAAGCCCTGGCCACGCGCTTTCCATCGCCTTGCTTCTTTTGTGCGGTTGTTTTCCGCGTACCCATTTGCCACTCCGTCCAAGTAGGCCCGGTAAAAGATTGCTGCTTCTCCGCGTTTATCTTTTTCCGTCGCTAAACGGTGCCCTTTCCCGTCCATGATCGGATGTTCGCCTTCAACGATCCCGCCGATCGAGCGCAACACCTCCGCAAATTCTGCCCGCGGATCCAGCGTTGCCGTTTCCTGATGTCGCACCTCCCACTTTGCGATCTTCTCGGGCTCGATGCCCGGTCCCACGTACCACGCCTTTTTGAACGGATCCCATCGTGCGCCGATCGCTTTGGCTTGGTCCCGCTCCTCGTACGGCACCGCCAGGTAGGTCCGCTCCGCCTTTGGAATTTCTTCTCTCACCGCTGTTGTTTCCTGAGTGTGACTAACTTCTCTCTGCGGTGCCTGGCTCAATTCGTCCAACCGAGCTGTTATGGCGTCCATGCGCTGGTCGATCGCGTCGCGCTCCGCTTGGTAGCCCTCTCTGTCATCGCCTCCTATTCCAGTTGCAAATTGCTTTTGCACCACATCCACGAGGCGCTCCCGCAGTTGTTGATACTCCGTTTCGAGCACTGCAAATTCCGCCCGCGGATCCAGCGTCGCCGTTTCCTGGTGTCGCACCTGCCACTTTGCGATCTTTTCAGGCTCAACGCCTGGTCCCACGTACCACGCCTTTTTTACCGCATCCCATTTTGCGCCGATCGCTTTGGCTTGGTCCCGCTCCTCGTACGGCACGGCCAGGTAGATTCGCTCCTCACGTGGAATTTGCTCTTTCACCGCTGTTGCCTCCTGAGTGTGACTGATTTCCCGCTTGTGTTCCATTGTGAGTATGTAGTCGCTGATGCGCTCGGCATCCGCCGCCGCGTACAAGATTTCCTTTGGCGTATCGGTAAGGATCTGGACCCAATGATCGACATAACCGGCGTGGGCGACTGGATCGTAACCGATCCCCAGCTCCGATCCGATGATCATGCTGGCAATTTCAGCCCGGAGCTCTTCGCGTGCGTACCCTTCTGAACCGAATGGGTTGCTAAGGTCTCGGTCGAGTCGGTCCGGGTGACCCGTCCAATGTCCGAGCTCGTGCAGCGCCGTGGCGTAATAGGCGTTGGGTGTCTCAAACCGATCCTGCGCCGGCAACCGAATCGTATCCGTGGCGAGACGATAATAGGCTCCCCCGGTCTGAGAGTGTTCAATTTTTGCCTCGGAGGCCCGGAGCAGCTTTTCAGCTTGCTCAACCGGATCCCAATCATACGTGCGTTCCGGTTCCAAGGCCGGAACACCGTCGATCTGTTCCGCATTGAATACTGCCGCCACCATCACTTTCGGCCGGGACAAACGCACTAATTCTTTGATCGGTTTTCCTTCGTTATCCAGCTCGGGATTCCCATCTTTGCCAAGGCGCGTCCTTGCCTCCTCCCAGATCCAATGCTGGATCTGCGTCCCCTTTTCACCTGCTCTTACCTGCCAGCCTTGCGCTTGCGCCTGGCGGTACGTCATCCAGCGCGGATCGGCGTAGTCGCTCGCCATTAACGCGAGAATATTAAACCCGCGATACCGGTTCCCCGTCGTCGGATTATACGGGCTCAGCATCTTCCCCGCCTCCCACGGTTGTTGCCAGGGCGCCGTTCCAGCTTTCAGCTGCTCAATCAGCTTGTCCACCAGCCGCTGCGCAAAATCGCTCGTAGTCATCTTCCCTCCTTTGTTTTTCTTCTGGCGTTAGAGATCCGCTACACTCTCTCGCGCATCCTCATCGGAAAGGGCGTCCTCGCGAAACGCAATCCGCTCCGCTTCATCCGGATCAAACTCCACTTCGCACCCGGGGATTTCTGCCTCCCGCAGTTTTTGGTCGATTCTTTCCTCTACTGATTCTTTGTTCTCGTTCTGGTTCTCATCCATACGTTTTTTTATTTCCATGTAACTACCGGTACGATAACTGATTGAATGGTTGTTGTTGGAAGCGGCCCGAAGTAGCGTCCGTCGAATGACGCCGGGTTGTAATCAGACATTAAGAGCACTTCTTCGCTCCGGAGCACGTAATCGCTCAATTCATACGCACTCAGCGGCCGGCCAGCCTCATCTGCGGGCCTTGGTGCGCTGTTTTTGAGTAGGACGCCGTTCACTTGCACGCCCTGGACACCAATCGTTACCCGGTCCCCAGCCACCGCCGCCACTTGTTTAATCAGCGCGGCCGTCCCAGCCGGACTAGGCCCAGCCGCTAAATATCCGCGCTCCTTCGCGAGTTTGAAAATTGGTGCCGCAGGTGGCAGCACAAACACAATGTCTCCTTTGGACGGCGGCTTCGAGACCGCCCAATAAATTCCTATTGGCTCACTATCTGTTCCGTTAACCCGCAACCCGATCGCACACACGGCCCACACCCCCGCAACGCCGGCCAGGCACCCAATTGCAAACCACCGCAGCCTATTTACCTGGTTTTTGCTCTTTATGCTTTTTTCCATTTCTGGCGTATCTTCGCTCTGCCCCACCCCTCTCGATGTAGCCTCGCGCTCGGCACATCAGCGTCACAAGATCCATCTCAGGCGCATCCGACCGCACCAGCAACCACCGCCCGACCAGCGCGGAAAGCGCCTCCACAAACGCTGCCCGCGGCTGCGGTTCCTCGGAGCCGATCTCACGCCAAACCGCCGCATCCAGGAGCTCCACGCTTGTGGGCACACACTTTTGCTGTGTGATCTCGGTGCTCATTTACCGCTCCGCCATAGCTCGCCGCCTCAGCTTCCCAAGATGTTACGTTTCGCTCGTCGGCGTGTACGGCTGATCGTCCGAGCCGCCGTTCCCGTCCGGGCCGAACCCGCGCGCCTCATCCGCCGACATGGGCCGCTCCTGAGGAGGTTCGGCGGGCGTTGTCTTACCACCGCCGCTGCTGGGCGCACTCGAGCCGCCCGCACCGGCCGTTGTCCCTCCGGCGCTGGTAGCGCTCCCCGCCCTCGACTGTCTCCCGTACCAGTCCTTTAGATCGAACCCGCCTGCCTTTGCGTTGGATTCACCAGTCGCCGAGCTCCCCGAACCGCTCGTATCCGTGGCCATGCTCCCCTGCGTTCCCTGCGCCCCCATGGCGGCCTCGGCCGCCGCAAGCCGATCCTGCAAC
>Ga0310909_10000544_pt1 | contig 19969 bp, 16 predicted proteins | sample GREbulkMGT000H_FD_203449 | JGI IMG/M metagenome (GOLD analysis project Ga0310909, IMG submission 203449) | Lab enrichment of tropical soil microbial communities from Luquillo Experimental Forest, Puerto Rico - GRE.bulkMG.T000H | ecosystem: Environmental > Terrestrial > Soil > Tropical forest >... | reverse complement strand
GTCCTGCTCGACGGCTTCGACCTGGGCGTGGGCATGCTCTACAACTTCATGCCGGACACCCGATCCCGCAATCTCGTGATGAACGCGATTGCGCCCGTATGGGACGGCAACGAGACCTGGCTGGTGATGGGCGGCGTCGCACTGCTCGCGGCCTTTCCACTTGCCTTCGCCATCCTCATCCCGGCGCTTTATTTTCCGATCCTGGTCATGCTGCTGGCGCTGGTGTTTCGCGGCGTCGCCTTCGAGTTCCGCTTTCGCGATGTCGAGCACAAGACCTTCTGGGATCATGGCTTCTTCTACGGCTCGCTGATCGCAACCATGGCGCAGGGAATGATGCTCGGCGCCTTCATCCAGGGCTTCAAGGTCGAGGGCCGCGTCTTTGCCGGCGGCCCGCTCGATTTCTTGACGCCGTTCTCGGTTCTGACCGGCATTGCCCTGGTCTTCGGCTACGGTCTCCTGGGCGCAGGTTGGCTGGTGCTCAAGACCGAGGACGACATCCAGGCGCGGGCGCGCCGCTATGGCTGCGTTTGCCTGGCGGGTGTGGTGATCGCGATCGTGGTGGTGAGTCTATGGACACCGCTGGCGAGCGATGCAATCTTCAGGCGCTGGTTCTCCTGGCCGAACATCCTCATTTTGTCGCCGGTGCCCGTCGCGACCGCGCTGGTCGCTTGGGCCACATGGCGGGCATTGGGTGGTGCGTCGCAGTCTGGCGGCTTCATCGGCGCGGTCGGCCTGTTCGCGCTCTCCTATATCGGCATCACCATCAGCCTCTTTCCGATGATCGTGCCGCATCACTATACGCTGATGCAGGCCGCCTCCCCGCCCGGCACGCAGGCGTTTCTCCTCGTTGGCACGCTGTTCCTGCTGCCGGTGATCCTCTTCTACTCAGGCTGGTCCTATTGGGTGTTCCGGGGCAAGGTGCGCGCCGATGTGGGCTATCATTGAGCTCTCGGCGCGAGGTCGGGTTTGCGCCTAGAGCCCGGTCCGGCACCGCCGAACGCGCCACATGTTTCAGAGATATCTTCGAACGCGGCGGCGATACTCCGCGTAGGCTTGGCCGTAATGCCCACCCAAATATTCTTCTTCGCGCAAGACTTGATGGTGGAGCAGCCATGCGGCCGCGCCCAGAGCAATCAAACTTGTCCAATTAGGGAAGATGAAGAATTCTCCAATCAAGATAATCGCAAAGGCCACATAAATGGGATTGCGACTGAAGGCAAAAACGCCGTCGGTTATGAGTCTGTCGGGATGGTCAGCGTCAATGCCGACTCGAAAGCTCTGCCGAAAGGAAATCAGGCTCCACAAGAACAGCAGCAACCCCGTCAGGCAAAACAACACTCCGATCCACGCTATGATCTCGGATTGGAAAAACTGGTGCGGCGTCACACTAGGCCAGTGGAATGTCGCGGCGAACAGCACGTAGAAAGAGAACAGGGCAAATGGCGGGATCAAGAAATCGGTCTTGTCTATACTACCGAATTTCATCGCTTTAATGCCCTGTCTTCGCAGGACGGAGATTCGGGCCAACACCATCCCAAGCAACAAAACGATTGTGAGTGCTCCGAGATATTTTGGCATCAAAATTGTCAGACCATCATGCAAGGCGCACCGAGCTGCACGTTCCGCTACAAGTTCGCGCCGCGCTAATAACTGCTGCTGAACGCCAGCCGTTTGGACTCAATTCGCAAGGTGCTCGGAACTGTCCACGGTTTGACGGGCGGATCGGTCGGCGACCGGACGCGGCGTCAATGTCCGTGCAACCTCGCGGGCGTGTTCCGCGTTGCGCGCGATTTCGTCCAGGTAGGGCCGCACCACGCGCCCGAGCGCCGTCAAGGCGATCGAAGGCTTTCGGTCAAACAGCGCTCCGCCCAGCTCCCGCTCCAGCACGCTGATGGCGGTGGTCAGCGAGGGTTGCGAGACGCCGCAGCGGCGGGCTGCGCGGGTGAAATTGAGCTCCTCGCACAGCGCCAGAAAGTAACGGACCTGCTGCATTTGCATGGTTATCGCCTCCCGTTCGGCGAGGAATGCAAGCGCCACTCGCCCCCGACCATCGCGCCGAGGCTCGGATGGCCGATCCGGCTACGTGCTGGAGCCTGGCACAGGCCGATCGGCTGGTCCTTGGGGCAAACCTGAATTGTTCTGAATCGAGGGGGCCTGCCCCCTCCAGCGTCAAGCCTGCCGGCGTTCATGCCGGCGTCGGCAGGCTGTGATCGTCAATAATAATATCGTTTTCGCTTGCCCCTGGGCGGAGCGGCCTCGGGCCCGCGGTAATATGGGTTCGGATTGCAAAACCCGCGGTTGCCAGCGATCACCTCCGAGACGCACTGTTCGAGGGTTCGCATGCTGCAATTGTACACGAATGACCCGGCCCCCCTGCTCGTACCCGCGCACCACGGTCCCTGGTAGGCCCCGCTCGGGCGAATGTCGAATAAGATTGCCGCCGCGACGACCACTATAATGAGCACGAAATGCATGGGTCGTCTCCTGCCTATATGGATTATCGCACGCTCAGCCTGCCGTGGAGAGGTCGAAAAGCCCTCAGGCCAGACCTGAATCGTTCTGAACACAGGTGGGACGCTGCCGCCCCCGCCTGTGCTGCCACAAACGATAACACACCGAATGCGCCGGGAGACCGCTGCGGCCGAACGGGCGGTGCTGAATGGTTGGGCTCGGCCGCTGTCGCATCTCAGGACTTGGTGGGGTAAGCTTTTGTTTGCCAACCGAAGCTGAATTGATGGTCAACCGGCCTTTGCCCTGATCTAACCCAAGTCCCGACCTAGCGTCCGTCATGTTCGGGATTGGGGCTCGCTTGCACTACCAATTTACTCTTTCGCGGTCTCTCCTGCGTGCGCTTGCGGCGTCGGCCGCGATCGCCGCGCAGATGACGCTCGCCGGGTGCGGCGGCGGCGCACCGGTGACCAGCGGCCGCCACATGCAACCCCTGTCGGAACGCATGCTGGCGACGCTCAAAGAAAAGCACATGGAGAAGGACTCTCCGATCCTGATGCGCGTCTTCAAGGAGGAGGCCGAGCTCGAGGTTTGGAAGCAGGACGACAGCGGGCGCTTTGCACTCCTGCGCACCTATCCGATCTGCCGCTGGTCGGGGGAGCTCGGCCCCAAGTTCAAGACCGGCGACCGCCAGGCGCCCGAAGGCTTTTACGCCATCACCCCTGGCTTGATGAATCCTGATTCGAGCCAGTATCTCGCGATCAACACCGGTTTCCCCAATGCATACGATCGCGCCAACAGCCGCACCGGCGCGTTCCTGATGATCCACGGCGGCTGCTCGTCGGCCGGCTGCTACGCCATGACCGACGAGCAGATCGCGGAAATCTACGCGCTCGGCCGCGAAGCATTCTTCGGCGGCCAGAGGTCGTTCCAGCTGCAGGCCTATCCGTTCCGGATGACACCGCTCAACATGGCCCGCCACCGCAACTCGCCGCACCTGGCGTTCTGGAAAATGATCAAAGAGGGTCACGATCATTTCGAGGTCACGCATCTCGAGCCCAAAGTCGACGTGTGCGAGAAGCGCTACGTTTTCGGTGCAGAATCCACGGACCGCTTCAGCCCCGCCGAGCGTTGCCCAGCCTACAGGGTACCGGAGGACATCGCGGTCGCAGTGCGCGAGAAGCAGCGCCGTGACGAGATCGAGAGCGTGGAGCTGATCAACCGCGGCATCCCGACCGCGCCGGTTGCGACCGCCCGCGACGGCGGCATGAATCCGACGTTCCTGGCGGCCGTGAGGTCGCAGCGCGATCCAGGCGCGGTGATCCGCACCGCCTCGGGCACCATCCCGGCCCATGTCAATCCGCCCGAGGGCAACGGCGACGACTAACGCGCTCGAGCGGGCGCCCCTCGTCGGCGCGCGCGAGCAACATCGGCGGTACGTCGGGGCCGAGCGCCTTCGCAATCCTGAGATCGATCACCAGCGCATGGCCGCTTGCCGGCTATGGCGGCTCCGGGATGCCGCGGGCGAGGACGGCGCCGATAACGCCGGCGAGCGCAATCATCGTCAGCACGGCGATGAAACCGCCCGCCGCGAAAGCGATCGCGCCGAGGGCAACACCGGCGCTGCCGCCAAGAAAGGTGGAGGCGTTGACGACGCCCGAACCCTGCCCCGCTTGCCCGGGTGAGAGAACCGAAAGCGCGAGCCGCGGCGCCGAGGCATAGGGCAGAGCGAGAGCGGCGCCCATCGCCAAAAGCCCGACCACCAGCACAACGATGTCGCCCAGCGCGACGGCCGCCGCGATGACGGCGCTGGCGATCACGATCAGCGCCATGCCACCCGTCATGGCGTTGCGCAGCCCGACGCGGGCCGCCACGGCGGACGCCGACAGTGCGAGCGCGAGCAGCGCGACGCTGAGCGGCACAAGCAAGGCGCCCGCCTCCAGCGCGGTGAGACCGAGTCCGTCCCGGCTCTGCGCATAGAGGTTGAAGTAGAGCAGCAAGCCCATGATGCTGAACATCGACAGCGAGCCGATAGCCACGCCCAGCACGAACCCGCGACGCCGGAAGAAGCTCAAGTCGAGCAGCGGCGCCTCGGCGCGCGACTCGACGATGAGCAGCAGGACGAACGCGGCCGCGGCCAGTACGAGCGGAGCGATGACGGCGAGCGGTGCCGCCCTCGCCTGCGGCACCGCCTGGAGCCCGTAGACCAACGACACCATGAACGTGGCGAGCAAGACGAACCCGATCCAGTCCGCCCGCCTGCCCTGCGTGCGCTGAGCGCGCGCGGCCACCGCGCGTGCAGACGCCAGACCGGCAAAGGCGGCCGACATGAGCAGGACGTTGAGCCAGAAGATGACGCGCCAGCTTGTGACGTGGGTGAGCGCGCCGCCGAGCAGCGGCCCGATGCTGAAGCCCAGCATCAGGAACCCGGTCCAGGCGCCAATCGCTGCACCGCGGCGCTCCGGCGCCGCGCTGGTGTCGACTGCGGCCAGCGTGCTGGGCACCGCGAAAGCTGCCGCGAGGCCCTGGAGGCTGCGTCCAGCAAGCAGCGCAGTCTGCGTGGCCGCCGTGGCAATGATGCAGGACGCCAGCGCGAACAGCGCCAATCCAGCCAGCGATGCCAGCCGACCGCCGAACCGGTCCGCCGCCTGGCCGCCGAGCACGATGCAGGCCGCGGAGGCGACCAGATAAGCATTGACCGCCCATTGCAAGCCAGCCGGACTCAGCGAAAGCTCGCTCCGCATGGTCGGCAGCGCCGCCATGATGGCCGTGCTGTTGGCGCCGACCGCCAGCATCGCCAGGCACGACGACCACAGCACCGCAGGGACGCCGAGCCGCTGCTGCGCCGTGGCATGTGAAAAGATGTGCTTGCGCATATTTGGCGCGGGCGGGGGATTTGGCCTGATTGGTGCGCTGCGGACCGTAGCATCCCCTACTCGCTTTTCAACTCGCTGCGATCACTCGAAAAGTCGCGTCTCATCGATAGTGGCAGGAATTCAAACCGACGTGGTGCGATCATGACGGGCGTCGCTACCAGGTGAAAACGATGATTGTGCCATCACTAGTAAAAAGATGCCCCGGCTGGCTTGGGGCGGCGCCGGGGCACACTCGCTGGGTGTTGGTGGTCGGTTGGTTGAGACCGACGCTCGCACCCTACACCTGTTGGCTTACAGCGACCTTACGTGGATGGATTTGTTACGCGCGGCGCTTATAGCGCGCTCAATCCCCGGAAATCACTCTGTCGCCAAGCAAAAATTATGGGTGGGTCGCGTGTCGATGTTCTACGCGCGCATCCCTCTTAGAGCCATCCCAACACTTCAAGGGTCCACATCAGGACGTCGGCTGCACTGCGCGCAGCATCGTATCATCGGCCGGCGCGCGATTGCATGGCCTTTTCGATCTGCTCCTTGACGGCTTCTAGGTTGAAGCTCGCGCCCTTTTGCATCGGCGGAAAATCGATCGCGTTCTGGGCGAGTTTGGCCACCTCCTGCTGCACCAGCACGAAGCGCCAGAACTCAAACCCTCACCAATTGGCTGCAAAGACCGACTGGTTGTGACCGGCTGCCGAGAGTCGCTTTTTGACCCCTGGGCAAGCCGTCGCGGCCGGCGGCGGCCAGTCCGGCTGCGCTCAAACCGGCATTGTATTTGCCAGGCGCTGTGCGAAAGTAAGACAGGCGAAATGGAGAGGACCACCCTTAACAGGAGCCTCGACTGCCATGCCCGCCAATGTGGTCGGAAATACATTCCGCGCGATCGAGCTTGAGCCTCAAGCCACTGCCGAGCTGGAATTCTCCAAATTCGTCGAGGCGCTCCTCGAAAAGCTCCGACTTTTGGAAGAAGAACGGTTTGTCTATTACGACGATCTGCGTAAGAAAAATGCGAAATGGGCAAACGGCTCTCGATGGCTCCTGGCCTTGCTCGGAGCAATCGCGTTCCTCTTGACTGGCCTGGTAGCGGCGTTGCGCTTCGCGCCGGAGGCATCTCTTCAGAAATGGGGGTTGGAGGGATTTGACAAAGGGGTCCTGCTCGCCGTTCTGGCGATCTACGCTGTCATGGGAGCAATAAGCTTTTATGAGAAGGGGACCGACAAAACGACGGCCTACTTCCGTCATGTCGGGATCATTCTTGCCATTCGAGATCTTTGGACCAAGGTTCAATTCGAGTTCCTCAAAGAACTGATGGCGCTGAAAAGCACTGCCGACCCGAAGACCGGAGAGGCTGTGGCGCGCGAGCACATCCGCGCGCTCGCGGAGGCGTTCTGCAACGACCTGGACAAAGTCGCAACCGGCGAACTCACCGAATGGCGGACGGAGTTTCTCGCCTCCCTATCTGAGCTCGAGGCGGCGGCGAAGAAAGGGAGCGAAGACGCTACGACACAAATTCAGGAGGTGCTCAAAGCGGCTGAGAAGGCTGCGACTGATGCAAGGGCCACCGCTGAGAAGGCTGCAGCCGATGCGAGGGCGGCCGCCAAGACCGCAGAGGAGGCCGGCAAGCCAGGCGCTCTCAATCTCGCGTTGTCGGGTGACTTCGACGACCAAGTGTTCATCTCGGTAGACGGCGTCGAAGTGGCTCGCAGCAGCGGGAAAACGATCGCGATTGACCGCGTGGTGCCTGGACTGAGAAAAATTTCTGCGCATGCGAAAAAGGGCGGGAAGGATTTAGAGACCGCCCGCATGGTCGATGTGAAGCCTGGACTGCAGGACTTTGAGCTAGTGTTGAGCTAAGCCAAACGACTCCTGAAGGCGTCGCAAACTGTCATAAAACCTCTGCGTCCTGTCGTTCCATGGAGGTCCAAGAATGCGCGTGACGGCGACCCCGGCACGAGGCTTTGAGGCAAAATCCTACAGCGGCACTCACACCGTACTAGTCGCGCTCAACTGCACCGAAGAGCGCCGCAAGGGCCTTACGGGGTTCGCGTTCGAGCGCGAGATGATCGGCCCGGGCGGCACCGGGCCGAAATGGCTGCGGTCGCAAAAGGTTTTCAAGTCAATCGTTCCCGACCCCAAGAACGCGCTCGATCCGAATGATCCGAAGAAGCGGCAGCGCTTCGACACCAAGGACTTTCCGATCCAAAGCTTCCTGTGGGGCGACTACGGCGCGGCGCCGGACACGGCCTATCGATTTCGCATCTTGCCGATGTACGGCAAGCCCGGCGCACTCACCAGCGACCCGCAGGACGAGCTGAGGCTCGAGATCAAGACGGAGAAGGAGTGGGAAGAAGGCGCAAGCCACGGCGTTTGGTTCAATCGCGGTGCGATCGCCAGCCAAAAGTTCGCCGAGGAATTCGGAAACGCCGCACCGAAAAACATCGACGATCCGACGGACCCGGAAGTTGTTTGGCTTTCCCGCGGCCTGCTGGAAGCATGCCTGAACTATATCAGGGAGACTCCTGCCGGCGACGGCCTTCGCGTTGCTGCGTACGAGTTCACGTATGCGCCCATCCTCAACGAGCTCAAGCGGGCCATCGAGCGCGGGGTCGACGTCCAAATCGCCTATCACGACACGAGCGACGCACCCGGACAGCCCAACGAAACCGCTCTGCAGACGGCGGGCCTACCGGTCAACGACCAGAAGACCACCTTCCGCCGATCCCGGACCAAGATCCCGCACAACAAGTTCATCGTCCGTCTCAAGGGCGGCACCGATCCTGTCGAGGTATGGACCGGCTCGACCAATTTCACCGCCTCCGGCTTTTTAGGCCAGACCAACGTAGGTCATCGCGTCGCCGACTCGGCAACGGCAAAGCAATATTTCGAATATTGGAAGCTGGTGAAGACCGACCCAGAGCTCGCTGGGGCGAGGGATGGAGCAATGGCGCTCACGCCCAATCCCGCCGAGGTCATTTCAGAGCGATCAATCGTTCGACTGTTCTCGCCGCGCAAGACGGCGGAATTGCTCGGCTGGTATGGCCGACGGATGCTCGACAGCGCGAATTCGGTGTGGTTCACCGCGGCCTTCGGGGTGACGGCAGAATTGGTTGACCCGATTGCCGAGCGGCGCGACCAGATGCGCTTCGTGTTGATGGAGAAGCCGGCGACGGCTGCGGTGAAGACCAAGCTCACCGAGGACCTCACTCACGTCATTCTTTCCTACGGCATCCCCCTCGGTGAACTCTACGCGATGAAGAACGGCAAGCCGACCGCGCGCAAATCAATTCAGGAATTCGTGCTCGACAAGTGGTTCTTCGAAGAGGAACTCTACCGTCCGAAGAACGACGGCTTCGTATTCTTCGTCCACACCAAGTTCCTGCTGATCGATCCGTTATCCGACGACCCGTTGGTGTGCAGCGGCTCAGCGAACTTCTCACCCGACTCTCTGTTGGAGAATGACGAGAACATGCTGCTCATTCGCGGTGACACCCGCGTGGCCGACATCTATATGACTGAGTTCGATCGCGTTTTTCGTCATTTCTATTTCCGTGACATCGCCAATGAGTTGGCCGCCAAAGGCGACGAGGCGGCAGCGATCTTCCTTGATGAGACTGACGGATGGACTGACAGCTATTTCAAGCCCAATAGCGTGAAGGCTAACCGGCGGCTAATGTTCTTCGGTCCCCCGAAAACAACATGGTTCGCCAATGCCGCCACGAGGTGACCACGGCGTCGGGCCTATCGTCTGACCTAAAACCTCACGACAGTATCGTGAAAGAAGTCCCTGCCCTTAAGCTGTTGCGTCGTGAACAGGTCCGATTCGCGGTGAAGTTCGCGCACAAGGGTGGCCCGAGGCACCTCGGTGTGGCTGTACACACTGCCATGCTTGCCTTCCATGGTCGACATCAGGGACAGCAGGCGATTTGCCGTCTTCCTCTCGGATTTATTCTTGAACAGCTTCCACAAGGATTTAGGGGTCGCGTTGAGACTGCCGTGATGGCCAACCTTATACAGATTTACGCCCGTCAGAAGCGATTGATATCTCTTCTGGCCGAGTGCGTATCGCCAGTTCTCGTCTTGCGCATCGCCTGGGAAGAGAAGCTTCTTCTTGCCAACCTGGAAAAGCAAAATTACGCTGGTGTTGTTCATTTCTTGATCAAGCGTGCGCACGATTTGGAGCAGCTGCTCGCCACGTACCGTGCGTGCGTGATGGACCAGCCAGCGCGCGTTGATGCGATGTGAGTAACCGCGGCTTTCCACGTAACGTGGGAACAAGGTAGTCCGCCTTTTATCGCCGCCCGCCGCCAACGCCGTGGCGCCCACCTGAAAATGCCAGAACTCGTCGGGATCGCGCGAGCGCTGCTTCTTGATCGTGTCGGTCTGCTTGAGTGTTGGTGGCCCGAGGACCTCGACCTTTACTCCCGGCAGTACCTTCTCCAGCCCTGATTTGCTCCCGCAATAGACGTAAGAATTCTTCGCCATCTTCAGGAGGTTCTTGACGGCACTCGGATTAGCGATGTTGCTCTCGCCGAGAAATCCGACTTCGTGCTTCAAATCTGTCGGCAGGTTACGGGCTGCCAGCGACTGGTCGGCGACCTCGTGCATGAGCGATAGCGCCGCAATCTGCTGGCTCGTGCCAGCGCCGAACTTCTTAATCTTTGCATTGCCGCCGCTCGGCCCCGTCGCCTCTGGTCCAAGCTTTGGATCTTCGGTCCAAGGTTGTACTATGAGGTCCGGCTTGAGCGATTTGATCACATCGCCTGTTCCTTTGCCAGCTTTCTCCGTAGCAAATCCAGAAATGTGGTCACGGTGCCTGTGGGTGGCGACGACGGCATGAAGCTTGCCCCCGGTCCTTTGCTTGATGTTTTTGGCGATGTCCATCATGCGCGACTTTGGCACCCCTTTAGGAAAACCAGTCGATCCAAAATCGACTAACACGTGCCGTTCAGATTTTCGGCTGTACCCAAAACTGATCAGAAAGCAATCGCCGAATCCGACGTGATAGGTCCGAATCGTCGCGCTTGTGGGTTCCTTCGCCATCGCAACCTCCTATCCCATCAGGCGCATACGATGCAGTTGGGCGAGTTGTGACTGGGGGCCCGGAGGTGGTTCATCGAAGAAACCGGATTTGCCCAAATAATCGAGTCGCGCCTGCTGCTGTTTGGTATTCTCAAGTCGGTTCGCGATCTGATATTTCAGCTGCCCGTACTCATCAAAAATGAGAGCTCCTCCACCAAAGATCCTGATGCGACGCGTCGGATCGATCCCCTTCGGCGGAATAATGCTAAGCCTCTTCTTCAATTCGTTGGCCTGCAGCGTCAGAATTTGAATGTATTCAGCCACGGTTTCATGCAGCACAAAACCGTCGGGACCAACGCGGACTGAGGGGCGAACCGATTCGACTTCGATATAGCTATCCGTATCGATTTTAAGCGCAGTCCGGTTTTCCCATATGAAGCGAAACACCTCTTGCGGCTCGTGCAGCATCGAATCGTAGTGGCTTCGGCTGTAGATCAGCTCCTGGTCGCACCGCTTCCATGTGCCGTCGACATCGGTCTCGCCGGCCTGCCGAATGCCGTAATCATTGAAATTTTTGAGCAGCCACTTGCGATAGCCGTACCGGTAATCGTCCGGAACGACTTCGCGGTCGATGGTTAGAAGCGCAGACAGGTAATCGGAGAAGGTCAAGTCAGTCGGTGGACAATAATCGAGGGCGCGAATTGCCATCGTCAGGAGGTGACCGGCGACCCGAGCGCCCTCATCCCTCACGATGCTTCGATCCTTTTTTCCAGGCGCAACGGGACCAATTTTTGCAAGCCGTGCCAGCCAGATATCAAGAGCCGCATTCAAGACCGCGGCCACCAGCAGTTCGCCTCTTCGGTGCGGCTCGCCGAACTCCGGATGTAACTGAGTGGATATGTATGGTTTACCGGGCGGCAAAGACACGGAGCGGCGGAGCGCATCGCCGCGAACTACGGCGAGTTCCCTGCCCATCTGCTCGGCCATTCCGAAGAGAACCGACCTCTTTAGGACATCTCGTTCCAGCAATTTGGATGAGATCAGGTTGCTTCGCCCGCCCGAGGCTAGATCCAAGCCGGCGTCTACCACATCAGGCAGCGAGAACACCGAGAGCACCGCCACGACGTCTGCGAAGCCTTCGTGGAAAGCAGCCTGGTCAGGCGTAGAGCGCTCCATGTATCGTTTACGCAAGCCATCAAGCAGGGCGTGGGTCGTTTCGTGTGCCACGACGTCATGCGAGAGGCAGGTGAAGACAAGCTTCCGATTACTTCCCATGAAATAGCCAAAAAAAATGGCTCGATCATCCCGCGAATAAAACGCATTCGCATCGGCAAATGCGTGCGGGACGATGTGAATCTGATGCCCATCGAAGCCCCAGGCGCACCGGCGCCCAAGTGCAAATTCGAATTGCGCCAGCGTGCGCATGACAATCGCATACACATTTTGGGCGTGAAACCGAGGATCCTCCAGAAGTCTTTGGTCGTGAAGCCGTTTCGCCTTCACGGAGCTGCGTCCGCTTTGTTTGAACGCGAACGGATCTTCATACTTCCCGTCCAACGAGCGCCCATAGATCATTGGTTTGTAAAGCGTGTCCGTCGACGCGTCGTAGTCGATGACGTTGACACGGTACCCGCAAGGGCCGGCCAGAAGTTCTTCAGCGGGCACCGTCAACTCCGTTGTTAGCACCTGCCCTCGGAATTTGACGGATGGGTCCTGTGCGATGACGGTAAGCGTGCGCGTATTGGCGAGACTATGACGTGTCCCTCGAACGTTGCGCATCCTTGCCTCCGATGAGTCGCCGAGATGCTTCCGCGGTGACCGCCAATTTAGAAGCGAGAGTTCAGCTGTAATCGGACCCTGACGAGCAAACTAAACTAATCTGACCCTATGTGTGCCAAAAACTCAATTTCGGCCAACACGTCATCCTCGGCGTGTCGGCGAGCAGGGGAAGCGTATCTGGATTGCCATCGTCGAGCTTCTTCAGCGGGCTTTATCGAAACGGATTGAGAGCGCGCCAACCCCCAGCCTTAATGCCAACGGCGATAATGACGAGGCTCGCAAGGGCGCTGGCGGCAAAAAACCTCCAGTCAAGCGAGATAAAACCAATGATTAATAAGGCTGCGGCAATGGCAGCGAGGGCCGCAAGAAGCATCTTTGGGTCAGCCATAGCGCGCACTCCCTTTCGCTGGCCTGAGCTACTTGCCTCCCTCCGAGCCCAAAATGAACTAGCATGAACGGTGGGAAGCGAAAGCGCCCGGAAGTCCGATGAGGCAGCGATAACGGGAGGAGCCGACGGGCGATTAGAACTTCGTGCACCTCTCTATATGGAGAGATGATCATAACCCAATCTGAAGGCCTTTGAGAAAGTGCGAGACCAATTGCTCGCCCAGCGTCGGTCTTTGGCAAGATTAAGAAGATCGCATCGAGCGGATAGTGATTGCTCAGGCGGCAATCGATGTGATCCACGGCGGCAATCAACCAAGAGCACCTCGCCGCGCCAGCGCCCTCAGGCGCGCCCGCGCCGCCAGAAGACGTGTGACGGCCGCGGGCGCCAACAAGGCGGTGTCGACGCCGTCTCCCGAGTCATGTAAAGACTCTTCACATGAGTTGGTCCAGGCAAGGCGGACGTTCAGGTTCGCGCGGCTATCACCATGGCAATCTGAAAGAGGCCTTGATCCGCGCGGCACTGGAATTGATCGCGCAGAAGGGACCCGCTGGGTTTACCTTCGCGGAAGCTGCGCGATGGGCGGGGGTCAGTCCGGCCGCGCCCTACCGGCATTTTCGCGACCGCGACGAACTGTTGGTCGATGTGGCGCGGCGCGGCTTCGATCGATTCGAGGTTACGCTGGCACGCGCTTGGGACGGCGGCCGTCCGGACGCCTTCGCGGCCTTCGACCGCGTCGGCAAAGCCTATCTCCAATTCGCCAAGAGCGAGCCGGCCTACTATTCCGCGATGTTCGAGGCAGGCATTCCACCCGAGGCGAGCGCGGAATTGCGGGACGCAGGCGAGCGGGCCTTCGCCGTATTGCGAACCGCGACCGAGCGGCTTGTCGCCACCATCCCGGCGCAGAATCGTCCGCCGGTCCTGATGATGGCGCTGCATATCTGGGCCATGTCACATGGTATCGCATCATTGTTTGGGCGAGGTGACGCCGCGCGACGGTCATTCCCAATGTCGCCTGAGGATTTGTTGGAGGCGGCGGTGCTGATCTATCTCAACGGTTTGGGCCTGACTCCGACCGGCGATCGTTCTGCGCCCGCATAGGCGGGGCTCCACTTGACACCTAGATCAAGGCCCATTAAGATGTAAATGTAATTAACATTCACCGGCGAGGCCTTCATGCCTATCGTTGCAAAGCTCGACGAGTTGGGAAAACCGGCCTGGATCGTGCTCACGATCCTCGGCTTCATGGTGTGGTGGCCGGTTGGTCTTGCCACCCTGGCATTTATCATCGGGAGCGGACGAATGAGTTGTTGGAAAAGCGGCGGGCTGACTCGTTGGCACGGAGCCGCGGACCAAATGCGTCCGTCCGGGACCTGGTGGCAGCCGTCACGGTCGAGCGGCAACCGGGCCTTTGACGAATACCGCGAAGAAACCCTGCGGCGCCTCGAAGAGGAACAGCGAGAGTTTCAGGACTTTCTCGCTCGCCTGCGGATGGCGAAGGACAAAGCTGAGTTTGATCAGTTCATGGCGGAACGTCGCACGCGTACCGGTTCGTCACTATAACCTCAGAACTCTGTCCCCGTCGTCGCCGCTGCTACCGCCAGCCCGTTCCCCTTCGGCCTGCAAGCTTCAGGCGTGGATGCCAACGGCGGCTTGGAGTGGCTTTCAATTCTTGAATTCACGCGAGGACGGGGCCGCGGGGCTGGTCGGGCGGATGGCTGGGCTTGCGGATCGCTGCAGCAGCGCGCCCACGGTGGTCGCCGCTTCGTCGATCAGGGATTGCTGATAGCGATAGAACATTTCATCGCCCATGGGGGTGACAAGGGAATTTGTCTGACGCTGGCAACGGGCGCGCAGTTCCACCAATCGCTCCAGGATTGCCTGGGCGGCGGCGCGCCTCTCCGGTACGGCCGTCACCCGCTCTGCTGGAACTGCACGCATTTGTGCGTGGGTGAGTCTGGGATCGACAAGCTCCTTGAGGGCCGTCTCGAGCTTCTCGCGGGCCGCATCGATCCGCCATAGGCGAAATCGGCTGAATGCTTTCAACGCATTGAAAAGGATGGTCACCGCCATAACCAGGTAGACCCAGTAGGCAGGCGACATAAGGTTCACTAGCCACGGGAAGTATCGATCAGCGATCTCGGGGGCACCGGTAAGAAAGAATTGACGCGCCTCGGGTGCGAGCGGCAATACCGTAGCGGAGCTTGTGGAACTCGGAGGATTGCCGCGGACGAAGCCCGGCAGCTCAGCTGCGAGTAACATGAGAAGCGCGATCCGGTCGGCTCGCTGAGCACACGGACTAGCGATAACTAGGGTTCCGAGGCGCGCAATTTGTTTGTCCACTGCGGGGAGCGGGCGCACCACGTCATAGCGCCCGGCTGGGATACGGCCAAGACTGAGCCACGGGTAACGGGCAATTAAGCCCTGGAGGTCCTGGGGCGATACAATATCCAAACCGTGCTGGCGAATGATGGTGCGTAGAAGTTCGGCGTCTTCCTGAATCACGAAGGCGGCGAGGTCGAGTTTGCTCTGGGCCACCAACTCGGCCTGTTCGAGCAGTCCATGGTGCGAAAGATGGACATCGAGTTCTTGAAGATCGGGGTCTTCGAAGAGTTGCCGCACTAGGTATGCCGTGCCCGAGGCTTCTGGGCCGATCCCGATTGATGCACCGCGCAGATCGGCGAAGGAGTGAAAGGCATGGCCCGGTCTTCCGAGAAGTACAAGCGATTCCGGCTCGGGGAGCCGACCCAGCAGCTCGAGCCGAGCATCAGCCGGCACAGGCGTGCCGTCTTGGACGAGGGCGAATTTCTCGGCGCACCCTCCCCGAGCATTGGCCAAGCGGCTGACGTTCTCGATTGAGCCCGCAGTGGGTATGACCGTAAGAGTACCGTGCTCGCGCTTAGCCCGGTCAGCCAGGCGCGTGGCCAACGCGTGATACTGGCCTCCAGGAGAGCCGGTGAGAATCGACGCGTGCAGATAGCCGTAGTCGCGAGCTATGCCGAACGCTGAAGCGACCGCCGCGACCAACGCCGCCGCGGCCAGAAGAAGCGAAGCGCGGACAAGTCCCTTGCCGCGCCAGGCGACACCCAAACCTGCGAACGGATTTCGCGGTTGCATGGTGAGATCGACGCCTTTCTCTCGTCACAGCGGTGGCTAGAAAAACGAACAGCCCAACTCACATCCGCTTCAAATCTCCACCACCTTGTTCGGTAATTCGTCTGGGTTTAGTGCGCCGGGCGGGAAGTGCCGCGCCAGCTCCGCGCCGCACAATTCGACGGCAGCCACGAAGCCGTCCCCCGGACGCCCATCCTTGATTGCGGAAACCATGGCTGCAATGGCCTTGGACCATACGTCGGGCTGCACCTTGGCATTGATTCCGCTGTCGGCAACGATCTCGGCATAACGCTCGGCGACGGACGCGAATATCAACACGCCGGTACGGTCCTCGGTGAGGTGGATGCCTTGGGCCAAAAACTGATGCATTGCTTCAGCATGAGCGCGCCCCCACAGCCGGCGTTTCGGCACGATGCGAAAGCGGATCATAGGTAGCGACAGGACGAGCGCGACGACGATAAATGCGGCGAGTTGAAGCAGGTAGATAACGCCCGCGGGCCGGGCCGTGAGATAGATCAATGGCAACGGCACCGCGAGTGCAACCAGTGCAGCCCAGGCGATCGGCACGAGATGGTAGTCGCCGCAGGCGTGTGCGATGACACAGAAAATCTCGCCCGCGGTTTTCTCTTCGGCCACGCGGATGGCCTCGACGATGCGCGCCTTGTCTAACTCCGAGATCATCGCACTACCAGCTCCCGGAGGCGCCGCCGCCCCCGAACGAGCCGCCGCCGCCGGAGAAGCCGCCGCCCCCCGGGAAGCCGCCGGACCAGGACGAGCCCGACGATCCCCACGAACCCGGGATCGGGATGAAGATCGGTCCGCGTGCGCCTCGTCGCGGTCCTGCGCCGGTTTGCGCGTATCCGCGGTCTTGGCGGGCGACACTGCGGACAATCATGAAGAAAACGAACAAAAAGAACAGAAGGGCGAGGACATCGAGGAGGCTTGGCTCGTCGTCCGGTCGTCGTTTGGCGCGCGCCTTCCATTCCTCCGAATCGACCGACACTGCCTGGATGATGTCATCGACCCCGCGACCGATGCCGCCGGCGAAATCGTTGGCCCGAAGACGCGGAATGATGGAGTTCTCGATGATGAGCTTCGATACCGCGTCGGTGAGCGTTCCCTCGAAGCCGTAACCGACTTCGATGCGCACCTTGCGTTCGTTCGGCGCGACGACCAGCAGCGCGCCGGTATTCTTCTCTTTTCGTCCGATCTGCCAATGACGCCCGAGCTGGTAACCGTAGTCCTCGATCGAGGTTCCCTGAAGCGACTTCAGCGTAACCACAACGAGTTGTCCGGTGGTCTTGGTCTCGAACTCGGCGAGCTTGCGCTCGAGCGCGGCCTTGGTCGAAGGGTCGAGGATTCCGGCATCGTCGACCACACGGCCGGTGAGCTCAGGGAAGGTGAGCGCGTAGGCCGCAACCGCGACTACGCATAGGAGCACTCCGAGGATTACCCGGTCCCACGCCGCCCGAAATCGACAAAGCATGACTGCCCATCCGCGATAATACACGGCTGCTGAGCGCGCCGACCCGTCAGAACTTCACCGTCGGTGGCTTTGCCAGATCTTCCGCCACCGTGAACGTCTCCATCGGTTTGTAGCTTCGGTAGAGCGTCGATGCCCAGATCACGCCCGGAAATGTCTTGAGTTCCGTGTTGTAGGCCCGCACGCTATCGATGTAGTCGCGACGCGCAACCGAAATGCGGTTTTCGGTGCCTTCGAGCTGCGATTGCAGCGCGAGGAAATTCTGGTTCGACTTCAGGTCAGGGTAGCGCTCAACCGTGACCAGCAATCGGCCAAGCGCGCCGGTGAGCGCGTTCTGCGCATCTTGGAATTCTTTGAACTTGGCCGGATCGGTCACCGTCGAGGCGTCGACCTTGATTTGGCTTGCCTTGGCGCGGGCCTCGGTCACCTGCGTCAGCACCTCGCGTTCCTGCGCCGCATAGCCCTTCACCGTCTCGACGAGATTGGGAATCAAGTCGGCGCGACGCTGGTACTGGTTCTGCACATCCGACCACTTCGCCTTTGCGCTTTCGTCATAGGTCGGGATGTTGTTGACGCCGCAGCCCGAAAGCAGCAATCCGGCGAGCACGGCGAAAAGCGGGACGCGGGGGCGGCGGGGAACATATAGTGTATGGCTCATGCGATGGCTCCAATAGTCTTCTCATCCGCCCGAAACGGCGTTGCCGATATCGCGCGATGATCCCTCTGTCCCTATCGTTGCTAGGCGGCTTTGCGCTTCGATTTCGCGAGTTGATCGTAATCTTTTTGCGTGCGAACCGCGTAGGCCATCGCGAAAGATGCCAACGCATCGTCAAAGGCGTCGCTTTTTCCCATGTATCCGGCGAGCACAACTGGATCGGCTGAACGTGCATGCGCGCGGGCGAGCGTGCGCCCGCATAAGCGCGCGTAGTTGACGAGGGCATTCTCCTCCACGAGTTCGCCGATCGATCCGAGCCGCCGGTTCTTCAGTTGGCGTACATAGAAATGTCGACCTGACGCCTCGTCTTGCGTCCATCCCAGGAAGACGTCGCTCGCCGCCTGCATGATATGCTGACCTTCGACGACGCGCCGGCCGGGATGGCCATCGAATTTGGGCCCGAGGCATTCGAGCACCGATTTTGCCGCTTCTTTGACCTGAAGGAACAAAGGGGCGCCGTCCCCGCTCGTGAATAGACCGATCGCGCAAAACGTCCCGACGCTTCCGACTCCAACCGCCTTGAAGGCTATGTCACTCAGCGAGTACCGATCGAACAGGCACAGCCGCTCCGGCGTGAGACGCTTTTGGTAGGAGGCAAACATGCGCTCGGCATTGACGCGGTGCCGCGCGTCGCGCTTTCGCGTGAAATGGTAGATCAGCGGCGGCTTGTCTACGATCCGCGCCTGCCTACCCGTTACGAGATGAGGGAAGTTGTCATCTTGCTCGAGCCTTTTGCCCGCCTTGGTGAGGATGGCATGGAGCTGTCGCCTGAGCGCGCGGTCCTCGATATTTTTGATTTCGCTCCACACCTCGATCCTGCTGTGCCAGATTTCCAGCGGTGACAGCTTGGCAAGGGTGCGCATGCGGGTGCGATAGGCTTCGACCGTCGCGGCCGCGGTCGCGCGTGCCCGCTTGTTCGAAAACTTCGCTGCCAACGCGGCCACCGCGACGCTTGCAGCCAATCTCTTGAGGTCGATCGTGAAGTCGACACCGGGCAGCGTCTCGTCGAAATCATTGATATCGAAAAGAATATTTTCCTCTGGCGTGGCGAAGGCTCCGAAGTTCATCAGATGGCAGTCGCCGCAGGCCTGGACGGGGATTCCCGCGGTCGGTTGGTGCCTCAGGTCCTCCGCCATCACCGCAGCAGCGCCGCGTAGGAAAGCGAATGGACTTGTAAGCATTCGCTCATAGCGAACCGGCACCAGCTCCGGCACGCGCGTGCGGTCGCCCCGCGCCAGGATCGCCACCGGGTCGCGATCGGTGGGCCCGAGCAGATCAGCGTGCTTTTTGCGGGGAGTTTTTTGCCGCAGGCCCACGCCACGATCGTAACGTTCGGCAAGCATGCCAGTCGGCGCTGACGAGGATGCGCTGCTACGGCGAGCTGTCACATTAGGAGGCATCGTTGCCGCTCCAATTCTGTCCAAATCAACGACAGATGAGGCGGTGCGTACATCGGCAACGCCCGCCGCGCCGGTGCTGCGGCCCGGCGGGTAGCGGTCGTTTCAGCTAGGCTCCGCGGATGCGACCTACACCATCCGCGCCGCCTCCTGCTCGGTCGGCAAGCGCCCCTTTGGTGTAAGCTGATCAACCAAGTCCGGCAGATGCTGACTGAGGCCAGCGAGCAGATCGTTCATGCTCAGGCCGGTCTGCTTGCTCAGCGTGTTGAGCGTATCGCTGCCGAGCGCATTCGCCAGATCCTTGGGCGCGATCTCCTCGTTCGGGCCGGTGCCGACCCAGGATTGCGCGACGCGGCCATGTCCGCTGTCCTGCAGTTCTTTTATGATGTTCCCGAGGCCGCCGCTCAGCACGCTGCCCGCCGCGGCGCCGCCGAGCACACTGCCCAATCCGCCGGGGAAGAGGTCACTCAGGCTGCCACCGGGCTTGGCGCCGGTGGCTGCGCCACTCGGCATGCTGCCCGGCTTGCCGCCGAGCAATCCGCCGAGGATATCGCCGAGGTCTCCGCCCGAACCGCCGGCACTCATAGTGCCGCCTGGCGGGAGTCGGCTCGTCTGACCCATGCCGCCCGAAGGGGCTGTCTGGCCGCCCCGGCCCTTGAGCCCCTTGTAGGCGAGGAGCCCCAGCAGCGCCATCATGATCGGCGACATACCGCCGCCGCTAGCGCTGCTGGGTTGGCGCTGGCCGCGCGGGCCATTCAT
>Ga0310909_10000543_pt1 | contig 19974 bp, 20 predicted proteins | sample GREbulkMGT000H_FD_203449 | JGI IMG/M metagenome (GOLD analysis project Ga0310909, IMG submission 203449) | Lab enrichment of tropical soil microbial communities from Luquillo Experimental Forest, Puerto Rico - GRE.bulkMG.T000H | ecosystem: Environmental > Terrestrial > Soil > Tropical forest >... | reverse complement strand
ATGAGGCTTTCGGCCGGCGACCGGTTGCCGGTCAGTTTGTAGACGCCGCCCAATAACACCGGCACATACACGAATTTCGCACCGGTCCGCTGCTCGATCTTCGGGATCACCAGATGCGCCAGATAGGCGTTGGGGCTGCCGAAATCGAAGTGGAATTCTACCTTGGGCATGGCTTCACCATTTCTCCGCAAAAGGTCGGATCTCGCGTTCGAACGACCAGGCGTCACGCGGCTCCTGATAAATCTGCCAATAGGCCTCGGCGACCGCGGCCGGCCGCATCAGCCTTCCGGGATCAATATTGGCAAGGGCCGTCTCGCCCTCCCGTTCCTTGATCCGCTCGCGCACCCACGCGGTGTCGACGCCGGCGTCGATGACCAAATGAGCCACGTGGATGCCCTTCGGGCCGAGCTCGCGCGCGGCGGCCTGCGCTACCGCGCGAAGGCCGAACTTGGCGCTGGCGAAGGCGGCATAGCCGACCCCGCCGCGCATGCCGGCGGTGGCGCCGGTGAAGAAGATGTTGCCCTGGCCGCGCGGCAGCATCAGGCGTGCCGCCTCGCGACCGGCCAGAAAGCCCGCGTAGCAAGCCATCTCCCAGACCTTGCGGAACACCCGCTCGGTGGTCTCGAGCAACGGGAAATTGACATTGGCCCCGACGTTGAAAATGCAGACTTCGAGTGGTGCCGCCGCATCGGCGTCCTGGAGGAACGCGGCTATCTCGTCCTCCTTGCGCGCATCGAGCGAGCGTCCGACGATATGTCCGCCTGCCGCTTCGACCTCGGCCACCAGCGGCGCCAGCTTGTCACCGTTTCGGCGACCGACGAAGACGGTGAACTCTTCGGAAGCGAATTTCTTGGCAATCGCAGCGCCGATGAAATCGCCGGCGCCGATCACGGCAGCTGTTGCATTTCTGTGTACCAATGGACCCTCCTGCAATGTCGCTACGCGTCTCCGTCTCCCAAGCGGGGGGTCCGGGGCAGCCGCTGAGCCTCTGTAGCCCTGGGTTCCCGCTTTACGCGGGAATGACGAGTGAGGTTCTAGATATTCTGGTCGCGGGCCACCTCGGCCAGACGATGCTTGAGAATTTTGCCGGTCGATGCGGCCGGCAACGCATCCAGTACGATGATCTCGGAAGGGCGCTTGTAGGGCGTTAGTAACCCGGCTGCATGCGCCATGAGGTCGGCTGGGGTCTCGGTCGATCCAGCCAGCAGCTCAACATACGCGACGACCTCCTCGTTGCATGGGACCGAGCGCCCGATCACTGCGGATTGGACCAGCGCCGGATGCTCGTTCAGCACTGCTTCGACCTCGGCGGGATAGACATTGAAGCCGGAGCGGATGATCAGCTCCTTGGTGCGGCCAACGATATAGAGGATGTCGTCGTCGAAACGCGCGAGATCGCCCGTGTTGAACCAGCCCTCCGCATCGATCACCGCCGCAGTTCTCTCGCGAGCCCGGTAATAGCCGCGCATGACATTGGGACCGCGGACGTGCAGCTCACCCACCTCGCTTGGCGCGACAGCGCCGTCACCCGGCTTCACCAGGCGCGCCTCAATCCCGGTGATCAGCGAGCCGACGACGTCGTCGCTTCTCGGCGTCTCGGCCCAGACACTGGCAATTGCGGGGGCGGATTCGGTAATGCCATAGCCGTTGCGCAATGGCAGGCCGAATTCGGCCTCGATCTTGGATTTCAGCGTTACGTCAAGCGGCGCACCGGCGACAGCCAGTCGACGAAGCTTGCCGCGGGGCAGTCTGTCGATTCCGGCGACCGCCTTGTATTCCAGGAGCCGCTGATACATGACGGGCACACCGAACATAAGTGTGATGCCGTCATCGACGATCGCGGCGACCAGCGCGGCAGGATCGAAGCGCGACACCAGCTGCACGGTGGCGCCGGCCATCAGTGATGCGATCAAGATGGCCGAATAACCGACAATATGCGATATTGGGAGGACGCAGTACGCCTTGTCCGACGGCTCACGCTGTGCGCCCGCCACCCGCGCGCTGAACAGCAGGTTGCGGTGAGTCAGCATTACCCTTTGGGGTTGCCGGTGGTACCCGAGGTGTAGACGAGCGCTGCGACCTGGCGCGACCGATCCACCTCGACCGGCTCCGGCGCTGTATCCCGATTTAGCGGCCCGACGCCGAGCGTCCCCAGCCAACGAAGCACGGCGCTGTCGGCGCCGTGACGCTCCGCGTGCTGACGCGCAGCGTCGGACACCTCGATCGTATAAAAGACGCGGCGGGCACCGCTATGCTCGCGTATGAGATCGACCTCACAAGCCGACAGCCGCGGGTTCACCACCGACCAGGTATCGATCTCCGCGGCGGCAAGGATCAGCGCTACGAGCGCCAAGCTGTTCTCGCTGACGATCATGACCCGGTCGCCCGGACGAATATCGTAGAACTTGAGGATGCCGGCCGTGTCTGCGACCGCGGCGGCCAACTCGGCGTAAGTCCAGGTGACATTGCCCTGGACCAGGGCCGGATGGTCCGGGCTCTGGCGCGCGAACGGCTTGATGACATCGCTGATCCGGTCCGGGAGCTCAGCCAGGATCTTCTCCACTTCCTGTGGTGCTGCCGTCCGGCTCATACTCGGCCTCGATGCCCTTGCCGTGCGCAAACGACGTCAGGGATAATAGGTTTGCTTTTCACACTGTCAATCAGCAAACTGCACATCCGCTCGCACTTCTGAATCGCGCCGTCGCGTGGCCGCCCTGCACGTAAAGTGGCGCACATGGCCTAGCGAGTCGGTCACCTGAATGCGCGCTCGGATCGGAAATTTCCTTAACACGTGTGTTTTCAAAACTAGCTATGGCAGAGGACGATTAGATCGACGACCCCTCGATATCGACCACATCCAACCACCGGCTGGAAGGAGATGACAATGCCATGATGGAAAGTTTATCACCCGGCAGGCGCATATACTCGCGAAGACAAACACGCGTTTTCAAAGAAAGTAACTGACATATATTCTCAGCCATCCTTACCAAAATTCTATGTCACGGTAGTCTTTCAAGAAATTCCAAAGGACTCGTTCTACGTTGGCGGCGAGCCCGCTCGGAATTTTGTCAGGATCCATGTGGATCATATTGCGCGCCAGCTCACCTCGGAGGCGGCCAAGACGAAGTTTCTCGCCAGGGTCGAGGGTGCCATCGCGCCCTTCATCAAAGATCGGGGGTTCAATTGGGAGCTTCATATCGACGAGACGCCCTTTGATCTGTGGACAGTCCAGGGCATACGGCCGCCGCGGGCGGGAACTGAAGACGAAAAGCGATGGATTTCCGAAAATAGACCCTCGCCAAGAACGCATGATTGAGGCGGATTGGCCGGCTGTTGGTAGATCGGAAGAGTGTGATTGAAGAGGCCGAGCTGCCGCCTGCACTGGCGCCGCAAAGGGTGATGTTATGGGTGAAGGACGAGGTTTAGCCGTCGTAACGGGTGCTTCTTCGGGAATTGGCGCCGTCTACGCCGAACGGTTGGCGGCGCGTGGTCACGCGCTGTTGCTGGTTGCCCGTCGGCCTGATCGCCTGGCAAATACGAGGGATCGATTGTCCAGCAAGTATCTAGTCGAGGTGGTCACTCTGGTTGCAGATCTCGAGCGGCCCTCGGATGTGTCCGACCTCGCGGCCAGCATTGCAGCGGACGACGTGACCTTCGTGGTTAACAACGCGGGCGCGGGCGGGTTGGGCAGGAGTCAAGATATAACCGCTGATCAACTTGAACGAATCATTCAATTGAATATCACGGCTCTAACGCGACTCTCGCACGCGTCGCTTACGGGCTTCCGCAAGCGGGGAGCCGGTGTTCTCGTGAATATTGGCTCGATGATGGCGCATGCAGCGGCGGCAGGCGCTGCCGCATACAGCGGGTCCAAGGCGTATGTACTGAACTTTACGCAATCACTGCAAATGGAATACGCCGGCAGTTCAATCCGAATTCAGCTTATTTTGCCCGGGCCTATTCGCACCGAGTTTTTTTCATCCCAGGGCTTGAGCGAGTCGATTTTCCCGCCCGAGTCATACCTCGCCCCCGAACGGCTTGTGGATGCAGCGCTCGCTGGGCTGGATGCAGTGAATCCGTAACGATTCCGTCGTTGCTTGACGAACGGGCATGGACCACTCTGGAAGCGGCGCGCGCTGAATTAGTCAAGGCCATGATGTCGGGCAAAGTTGCCCTTCGATACCAGAGCTGAAAGGCGAGGCAGCGAGCAGCAAACAATGGATCCACAGCATCGTGCAACCGTCAGCGGGCATGGTCGTGCAGTGCATTTCTCTAGCCTTGAAAGGACTGGATAATGAAGATCGGGACGATCGGCGCGGGTGCCGTTGCGTCGGCGGTTGCGCGTGAGGCGCTTGCCCGCGGGCATGAGATTGTGTTGAGCAGTCGGAGCGGCCCCGGCGCTCTCGCCGGTGAGGTGAGCGAGCTCGGCAGGGGCGCTTCGGCGGCGACCGTGGAGGAAGCGGCCAGTCTGGACTACGTGCTGCTCGCCGTGTCGTGGACAAATGTCGAGGCGGCCTTGCGCGGCCTGCCCGAGTGGAACGGCCGTGTCCTCGTCGACGCCACCAATCCCTTCGCCGAGACCAGCCCGAGGCTCGTTCTCGCCGACTCGGCGGTATCGGCGCCAGCGAGATCGTGGCTGGCTTCGCGCGCCAGGGGCGCGCATCGTTAAAGCGTTCAATTCCATTCGCATGGCTACCTTCAATGACGGGCCGGTCAAGGGCCAGGGCAAGCGTGTAATCTTCGTCTCCGGGGATGACGAGGAATCCAAGCGTGTTGTGAAAGGCCTGATCGAGAGCCTCGGCTTTGCGGCCATCGACCTCGGAGGCCTCGTCACCGGCGGACGAATTCAGCAGGCGGGCGGACCGCTCGCCGGCCTCGACCTGTTTATTGCGGCCTGACGCGCGTAGCTGGAGCTGAGCTCTTGCCCGCATGAGGATGCGCTTTGCCGAGAGGTTGACCCATTAATAATGAGGCAGCAATGCGTGCAATGAGAGCAGAGGCCTTTGGTGGCTACCAGGATCTCAAGCTTACGGATATTCCTTCATCCGCCTCTCTGACGGATGAGTTTTGGTGCGAATGACCGCTGGGCGTCACGCCCCTCGATCACACGATTCTCTCGGGCCAATATCCGACAGCAAAAGCGCCTCTGGTGCTTGGGAACGAAGGGACCGGCATCGTTGAAGGGGGCGCAACGGTCGAATATCCGAAGGGCTCGAGAGTAATGTTCACGGGCCCCTACGGTGTGCTCGAAAACGGCACCTTGAGCGAGTTGGTCGCGGTCCAAAAGGAACATCTTTGCTTTGTTCCAGACAATGTCGATGACGCCGGCGCCGCGGGGCTGCCTGTCGCGTATTTGACCGCTTACCTGACGTTAAAGGCAGCAGGATTTCAGGCTGGGAAAACGGTCCTCGCTCCAGCAATTGGCGGCTCGGTGGGCAACGCCACCACACAGCTGGCCAGAGCGCTCGGAGCGAAGCACGCGATTTCGACGACCACCAGTCACTCAAAGGCGGAACACGCCAAAGAACAGGGCTTTTCAGAGGTGATCGACCTTTCCGAAGAAGGGTTGGCAGAAGGTGTGCGGCGCCTGACAGACGATTACGGGGCCGACATTGTCGTGGATGCCATCGGCGGACAGATCTTGAGCGAAGCGCTACAAATTTTGGCGCCCGATGGGAGTCTCACCACGCTCGGGTATGCGGCGAGCAGGAAGACAACTATTGATGTGACCGATCTGATCTGGAAGCGCGCCAGCATTAAGAGTTTCTCGCTGTTTCACCAGACTCTATCGGCCCGGTCCGAGGCGTGGAAGACGATCACCGGGCTTCTCAACGCGAGACGGATCGAGCCCGTCGTGGCCAAAACGTTCCCGCTTGAAGATGCGGCAAACGCAATTCGTTACCTGATCGAGGGGCGCCCTTTATTATTACGATCTGAGTCGGTCACGATCACCAGCGAACTGGGGGACGCGGACCGATGAGGACGCGCATCACCGAGCTCTTCGGAATAAAACATCCGATCATCCAGGGCGGCATGCATCGCGTCGGCTACGCCGAACTGGCGGCTGCCGTGTCCAATGCCGGCGGCCTCGGCATCATCACCGGTCTGACGCAGCCGACACCCGAGGATCTGGCGCGCGAAATCGACCGCTGCCGCGAAAAAACTGACCGGCCGTTTGGCGTTAATCTGACCTTTCTGCCCTCATTCGCGTCGCCGCCCTACCCGGAATACATCCATGCGATCGTTGAGGGCGGCGTGCGGATCGTCGAAACGGCCGGCCGCAACCCGGCACAATACATCCCGGCCCTGAAGGCGCACGGGGTCAAGGTCATCCACAAATGCACCTCGGTGCGTCATTCGCTGACCGCCGAGCGGATCGGCTGCGACGCGATCAGCGTTGACGGGTTCGAGTGCGGCGGCCACCCGGGTGAGGACGACATCCCCAACATGATCCTCCTGCCCCGCGTCGCCGAGGAGCTGAAGATCCCGTTCGTGGCTTCGGGCGGCATGGCGGATGGGCGGAGCCTTGTCGCGGCGCTCGCGCTCGGTGCCGACGGCATCAACATGGGCACGCGCTTCATCGCCACGAAGGAGGCGCCGGCGCACGACAACGTCAAGCAGGCACTGATTGCGGCGAATGAATTGCAGACGCGCCTGATCATGCGGTCGCTGCGCAATACCGAGCGGGTGCTGACAAATGCGGCCGTCGAGGAAATCCTCACTATCGAGCGCGAAAAAGGCGCTGCCACGACGATCGAGTACATTCGCCGGCGGCGCGGGGAACCGCCGCGTCTTGCAGGACGGCGAGATGGATGCGGGCGCTTGGAGTTGCGGAATGGTCGCCGGGCTGATCCACGACATCCCGACCTGCAAGGAATTGATCGACCGGATTATGGCCGAGGCCGAGGCGATCATCAGAAGCCGCCTCGAAGGCTTGCTGGCCGCGTGAGATTTTCGAACGGAGGAGAGGATGGACGCACTGCCAGAGCTGATCGAAACCACTGAGGACGGCATCGCCACACTGACTTTCAATCGGCCGGAGCGAATGAATGCGCTGTCGACGCCGATAATGCAGGGATTGCTCGACGGCCTGCCGCGGCTGGCCGGCGACCCGGCGGTCAAGGTAGTCGTCCTGACCGGCGCCGGCCGGGCCTTTTGTGCCGGCGGCGATGTCAAGGACATGGCGCAAGGCAGCCAGCAGCGCAGCGCGGCGGAGGCGACAGCGCATCTGCGGTCGCGGATGGAAGTGTCGCGCATCCTGCATGAGCTGCCAAAGCCGACAATCGCGATGATCAACGGCCCCGCCGCAGGCGCCGGGCTGGCACTGGCCCTGGCATGCGATCTGCGCGTCGCCGGCGCTTCGGCGAGGCTCGTGACCGCTTTTGCCAGGGTCGGATTTTCCGGCGATTTCGGCGGCAGCTTCTTTCTGACCCGGCTGGCCGGCACCGCCAAAGCGCGCGAGCTATATTTCACCGGTCGCGCGGTCGAGGCCAACGAAGCGTTATCGCTAGGTCTCGTCAACCGCGTCGTTGCCGACGAAGATCTCGCTACTGTCACGATGGAGCTGGCCCGGTCTCTGGCACATGGGCCCTCGATTGCGCTCAGCCTGATGAAGCGCAATCTGAACTGCGCCGAAAGCGGCAGTTTAGCCGAGCTGCTCGACATGGAAGCCGCCCATCAGGTGCAGACCGGTCGCACCGAGGACCATCGGGAAGCGGCGAAGGCCTTTGTCGAGAAGCTCGCGCCCATTTTCAGCGGCCGGTGAACAAGCAACCGGTATCCCGGAATCAGCACAGATCCTGCAATAGAGATATTCTCCCTCTCGCCGCCATGCCCATTGCTACAGCGGATTGACAGCCAGGAGATGACCATGGCCTTCACGATCAAAATCCAATGGGAAGCATTTCGGGTCGGGATCGTTGCAGTTTTTGTAGTGAAATTCTAGTCTCTTGCAGGCGCGGTCGTCTTCTCAGCAGGGCCACCATGGTGTTCAAGATCAATGTCAATGGTGTCGAGCGCGCCGCCGATGTCGACGGCGACACGCCTCTCGCTCGGCTGCGGCGCGCCCACTCGACCCATTACGAAACGGCACTTGCCATTTTTCGGTCGGCGCTTTACTTGGCCTGCAGTGCGAACACGTTGAATTGCCAAGGGGCGTGGTCGATGAAGAGGCCGGGACCTACTAGCTCGCTGCCGTCACGGTCGTAAACTTCGGTCCCCATGGCATCGATAAGGCGCACTTGCTTACCACGATATTCGGGAAACAGCAGCTGCAGGCGGCATTGCCCCTGGTTGCCGGCGTAGTTGACGACGACGAGATGGCGGCTGCCGTCCTCGCCGGCCCAGGTATACGCAACGAAGCCGTCCGATGTCCAGTTGCCGGACCAGGCCGGCAGCGATTGGATCTGCGACCAGGCGCCGAAGCGAAAGGCGCTGGTTTCCGTTAGTACCTGCAACAGCTTGGCATAGAACGCAGCGATCTCGGGATTTGTCGGCTCGACCGGTCCGCGGCAGAGATGAGTCGGCACCCGGACGTGAGCGCCCTCAAATTGGCCTTGGTGAAAGAAACGCAAACCGGGTGATAGGAAGGTGATGATCGCTGCCGCCTGGTGCTGCGGCCAAGGAAATTCGGACGCGGCGCGCGGCTCATCGTGGTTTTCCAGAAAGCGCGCGAGCTTGTCCTGATACTCCAGGCCGGCGAGCAAGTGATCGCGGATCGGCCCGACGTGCCCGTCTCTCAGGCGGTCGTATAGCCGTTTGTCGTAGCAGTAGTTGAAGCCCTGCCGTTGCAACGTCCATTCGAGGTCCCAATAGACCTCAGCCATGAAGGTGAAGGCGGGATACTTCGCGTGCACTGCCGCGATCGCCTTTGGCCAGAACGGCTCGGGTGTCAATCCCCAGGTGCGCTGGAATATCTCGGGCAGCAATAGCATCGCCATGTCGCAGCGCAGCCCGTCGCACTTGCCGGCGATCGCGGTTAGTTCATCGATCCGCGCCGCTTGCAGTTCAGGATTGGCGTAGTTGAGCTGCAGGGTGTCAGGCCAGCCGGGAAAATTGGGATCGCGGCCATAGGCCAGGATCTTTGGTCCACGGTCGGTCTCGACCCGCAGGTAATTTTGCGGCGAGCCGGCCAGCGCCTGTTCGCTGCCTTCGACGTAATAGTTGGGATGGGTCCTCACCCAGGGATGGTCGGGGGCTGTATGGTTCGGCACGAAGTCGAGCATCAGCTTGATGCCGCGCTTTGCCAGCCTTTCGCGAAATTGTGCCAACGCCGTCTCGCCGCCTAGCGCCTCGCTGACCGTGTAGGCGGTGATCGCAAAGCCCGAGCCGCAGATGTCGTCCTCGGTCAGATCAGGCAGAATGGCCTTGAACTCTGCGCGCCATTGCGGGTTTGCGCGCGACACGGCCCGACCGGCGGCGCCGATCTGCCAGACGCTCAACAGCCAGATCCAGTCAAAGCCCTTTTCCGCGAAGCCGTCGATCGTTGTGTCGTCGATGTCGGCCAGAGTGATCGGCTTGCGAGCCTCGCTGGACAGACACTCGAGCCAGACACGAGTATTGATCTGAAAAAGCGACGGATAGCGCGGTTCGGCCGCCAGGATTGTCCCCATCTAAACCCTCTCTTTTTCTCGGTTGAGCTTGCCAAAGATTTCGATCAGGCCGGCGATGACCCCGGTCCATCCCGTCTGGTGGCCAGCGGCGGGTGAGGCATCAACCCGTCCACGCAGCAACATCACCGGGGTGTCGAAGTGGCGAAATCAGTGCTTGAGGTCAGCTCGCCCGTGGCAAAGGCAAGCGCCGCCCCGTTGATCAGGGACTGCGCATGTGCCCGAGCCACTGCGGCGCGAGCCGTGGCGAGCCCCGTTTGCGCGGACGTCGCGTCGGTCAACGTACCCACACCGTGCGCATAGGAATCGCTGGCGCTGTGGAAGGCAGCCTCGGATGCGGTCTGCAGGGCGATGGCGGCATCGTATTGCTGCAGCCCCATATCGACCTGATCGTAGGCGAGCGCCACCTCGCGTAAAGCCTGGTCGGTGCGATCCTTCAGCGCGGCCTCCGCCTCGTCGCGCTTCGAGTGGGCGAGGCTCAATTTGTTCTGCAGCAAACCGCCTTCGTAGAGCGGCCATTCGAACTTCAGCAACGCCGCGCCCTGCGGCTTCTCGACCGGGAAATAGGGCGAGTTGTTTACGTTGAGCTGGCCGATATTGCCCTGAACGTTTGCGCTCAGCGATACCTTCGGAAACAGGGCGGAGCGTGCGGCTGCGATTTCAGCATCCGATGCGCGCAGCTTCGCCACGTTAGCCAGCAGGTCAGGCCGCTGGCGCAAGGCGTCGCTGAGCGCGTCGTCGACCGCGCGCGCGGTGCGTGGCGGCAGCGGGCGCTCGGCAGCGTTTGCCACGCGCAGCTTTGTGGTCGGCGGCAAGTCCATCGCCGCGAGCAAGGTGTACATCGCATCGTGCTGCGCGGTGTCGGCTTGCGCGAGATCGTACTGCGCCTGCGCTGTCCCGCGGCGGGCGAGCTGCACATCAACGATGGTGTCGAGCCCTCGGCCGAACAGCGCCTCGGCAGATTGCTGCACCACTTTCGCATCGGCCAGGGCTTGCCGCGCCGCGCGCAATGCGGCATCGGCGCCGTCCAGCGTGAAATACGAGCGAGCCACGTTGAAGATCAGTTGCTGGTGCGCCGCCGTGAATGCCACGTTCCCGGCGATCGAAAGCTGACCTGCCCCCTCGACCGCGGCTGCCCGGCCACCGAAATCGAGCAACAGATAGTTTACAGTGAGTTGCGGGAGTACTTCCTGAGCGTTGTAGACGATGAACCCTTGCGGGATGAGATTGCTGGGGAACGGTAATACGAAGTGCTCCCAGCCGCCGACCGCGCTCGCCGTGAGCGACGGAAGATAGGCGGCGCGCGCGATGCCTACATTGATCGCCGCCTGCCGCGCCTGTTCCCAGGCGACGCGCGTCGCCGGGTTGCGGCGCTGGGCGATATCGATCAGCTCGACGAGCGAATAGACATGGTTGGGCTCGATGTCGGCCGGCGACGGCAACTGGACTGCCGTGTTCTCTGGCACCGTGAACCGCTTGGCCACGGGGGTAGTCGGTGCAAGGGCTGACGGCGCTTCTTTGGACGGCTCGAATTGCCATGGGGTGTCGGGCGAAGGGGGTGCCAAGTCACGTGTGTCGTTGCAGGCGCCGAGCAGCACAAACCCGGCCAACGCGATGCGTCGGAGCCTAACCGGCGGCATGCAATGCATTTCGAACCGACGGCGAAGTCACCGGCGGCGATTGCGGACCAACCTCGTCGAGGATCTTGCGAATGTCCCCGTGCAGCAAGTGGTACCACGTCGCGAGCGCCGCGAGGTGATCACCCGCGCCGGACAGGGTCGGCGGTTCCGCAGGACCGGCTGCCATTTCGTCCGCTCCTTCGCCGTTGCGCGTCCATGACGCTGCCTGCCGGAACCACTCCGCCAGCGCCTGGTGATGCTCGCGGATCGCCTCTTGCGTCGGCTGCGGAAGGTCGTGCCCGGCCCGATCGCTACGCAGATCGAGGATCGCCAAGATCGGTATAAACAGCCGAGCGACCTCCACCACCACAGCCACGTCGATCGGCCGCCTGCCGACCGTGCGCCGCACCTCCCTTGTTTCGAACGGATCATTGACCAGGACCGCTCGTGCCTGCGCGATCGCCTGCCCGAACCCGACTTCCGCCGCTGACCGAGCGGTCGGCGAAATCTCGACATCGGCTCGGGAACCCAAACCCACCATTACCGCCAGCTGCTCCAGAGCTCTGGCGAGGTTGGTGCGCACAACATTACCCACGCTCACCGGCCAGATCGTCGTGAAGATCACGAAAGTCACAGCATTGCCGAACAGGATGCCGATCGTGCGGTCCCTGGCCGTATACATGTCGATTGTCGGGCCGTAGCCCTGCAGCACGACGAGATAGAAGGCGAGCCCGATCTGCCAGCCGGCATAGGAGATACGCTCGCTGCCATAGCCAACCCAGGCCGCGAGCAACGTTACTGGTGCCAGCAGCAGCAGCAGGTGGCCGAGGTCGGTCATCAGCGGCATCAGCAGCAGAATCGCACCCAGGCCGAGCCCGGCGCCGATCAGGCAGCCGACAAACCGCAATGTCGCTTTGTGCACCGTGTCGCCGATGGTCCCCAGGGCGACGAAAAAGGCGGTTACCACACAGGTGTGGATACCCGGCCAGCTGGTCATGTTCATCACGAAATAGCAGGTCATCACCGCCAGTGTGACCTTGAGGGCAAAACGAACGTACTCCGGGTTATTGAACGCATCGACCGCCAGCAGCCTTCCTTCCCCTGCGGCATGCGCTCCGTGCTCCGCCGCCGCTCCAGCCAGTGTCTCTCGGATTGCTCGCAGTGCGCGCGAGATCGCGTCGGCCAGTGGTAGAGCGGTGCCGACTGCAGTGATCGTGACGGGTTCGCCGCGCAGAGCTCCGCCGACTTCGATTGCTTTTTCCGCCTCGCGACAGGTCTCCGCCGCCGGGATAAGGACATTGCGCTGGCCGCCCTCGACGCGCAGCCAGGAGAGCAGCAGGAGGCCGAGCCGAGCGATGTCGTCGATCAGTGCGGCGCCCCAGACCGAGCGGTCCTTGCCGCGCCGCAGGAAACCGGCGAGATCGTACAATTTGTGCAGCTGCGCTGTGCCCTCGAAGGCCTGGGCTTCGAGCCGGCGTTCGGCACCCCTCTCCCCGACGCAAAAGCGTGCTGCCGTCGCCAACCGGTCGGCCAGCGCTCGGCGGAGCAGAAGCGCAGGATCTCGCCCCGTCAGCAGGTTGGCGGCGATCAACAGCGCGATGGGCAGGGCGACAGCCAGGCTGAACCACAGCAGGAAGCGCACCAGCGCTTCTTCCGGCGGGACGAAGAGGATCTCCGGCAACTCGAACAAGGGAGAGTTGCCAACGATAGCGGGCTGCAGCGCAAGGCCGATAACCTGGTCGCCCAAGGTCAGCCCGTAGGCGATGACAAAGCCGGCGACGAAGAATACCGGCCCAAGGGGCGACACTCGTGAAAGAAACATCGCGCCGAAAGTCGTTACTACCATCAGCGGGATACGCAGAGCCGGCTCTGACAGACTGAGCATAAAGACCGCGATCGCCGTGAAAATCGCCAGCACGACGGCGATCCCCGCTGCCAGCGCCGTCCGCACGGTGGAGGCCGCCTCGCGACCCGACAGGAACAACACAATATAGGCCGACACGGCGCTCTCAGGGATGCGGAACGTCTCTGCGATGGCGACGACGGCCAGCATCACAACGACAATGCGCACCGAATCGCCGAGCCGGCCGGGGGTCGCGCGCAGCTCGCGGCGCAGCAGTGCGACGAGGTCGCGCGCCTCGCCTTCGTCGACATCGGGCGGGCGGCCGCGGGGCGCAGCAGGCGCGCTCATTTATCGATCACGATTACCGCCGTGGCGCCATAGCGCATCAGGTCGTCGGGCGGCGCGTCGAGCAGAATGCGTACCGGGAAGCGCGCCGCGATCCGCACCCAGTTGAGGGTGCGCTCTACATGCGGAAGGCCGCCAAAGGTGGAGCTGACATCCGACGCCACACCCCAGCCGAGGCTGTCGATCTCGCCTGGCACGGGGCGGCTCGGCTGTGCCATCACGTAGACCGTCGCGCGCCGACCTGGCTCCATTCCCGCGAGGTCGGTCTCGCGGAAATTGCCGATCGCATACCAGTGTTCAGTGTCTATGATCGTGAACAGCGGATGGCCGGTCGCGGCGAACTCCCCGGCGGCGATGTCGAGCGCGGTAATCCGGCCATCGCAGGGCGCGCGCACGACCGTCTTGTTCAGGTCGCGCTCTGCGAGTGCCAGCGTCGCGCGCGCGCCCTCCAGCTCCGCTTCGGTGGGCTTGGTGTTGATGATGGCCTGGCGCGCCTCATCCGCCTGCAGCTGCGCCTGTTGCAATGCGATCTGTGCGGTGCGCTGCGCTGCGCGCGCCTGATCGACCTGCTGTGCGGTCACGAAGCCGCGCCCGAGCAGAGGCTCCATCCGCGCCAGGGTGCTCGAGGCGAGAGACCGCTGCGCCTCGGCGCTGCCGATGCCCCGAGCGGCGGCATCGGCCTTGGAGGTCTGCGACGCGACCTGGTCGGCAGTGAGCCCGAGCTTGGCCTCCAGGCCCTGCACCGCCGCACGAGCCTGGTCCACGCGCATCCGGTAAGGTTCGGGGTCGATCCGGAGCAGCACGTCGCCCTTGCGCACCGCCTGGTTGTCGCGGACGTTAAGCTCGACGATCCGGCCGCTGACGTCCGGCGCCAGGTGAACCAGGTCGGCCTGCAGATAGGCATCGTCGGTGCGCGGCCGCTGATCGATCCGCCGCGACGCAAGTACACCGGTCACCAGCACGCCGACCAGCGCGATCAGGCTGACGAGGACCCCGAGGACCTTGCGAACGGTCAACATCGCTCAGTGACCAAACCAGAGCAGCCAGGCGAGCAACGTAGCCGACACCGCGAGACCGGCATAGGTCAGCAACGGGGCGACGACGTAGTCCGTGATGCCGGCCACCGCGAGAATCTGCCGAATGACGATGGCGGCGACGATGCCCAGCGCGGCGCATAACATCCAGGCCGGGAAGTAGGAGCCGAACAGATCCATTGTCGGCGCGTAACTGCACCCGGCGACCGGCAGCACGATCACGACTCGTCCCAAGACCAGTGAACCGCGGCGGCGTCGACCGACGCGAAGCCCTCTGCCGCACCTGACCGTGATCGACCTAACGCGCCCGAACCCTGATGCACCTCCAACCCACATGCCGCCCCCACCCGACACAATCAGTCTCGAAATTAGCCTAGCGCGTCGGCAAGCCCGAGGCACGGCGGGTGCCGATCGAGTCGACGGAGTAGAGAATCGCCCCTTCGGGCGAGTTGAGCCTGCTAAACCACCAATATGCTGCCGCCCGAAGCGCCACCTCTATCTCGTATAGCGCAGCCAGAAGAAGTCTGACCACGCCAATCATGATCACGAATACATCACTCAAACCAGGACAGCGCCCCGGTAATCGCGGCGCGGGGGTTGGGCCGAATTCTCGGCCGCGGCGTGGCGGCATTAGTCTTGCTCGTGTCCCGGTTTCGTGTTGGAGGCCATGCGTTGGACGGGGGGGGGTCGGTCATCGTCCCCAGCGGCTGTAATGCCAGGAAGTGGCTGAATGGACCCAGGGAAGGCATGCCTGGCGAATATCGGCTTCACTCTTACCTGCAAGTAAGACACATTTGTGGCAATTCCTGAGATACGGCGGAATATGAAGGCGGATGCGATTGGAGGATTAGATGACCGATGCCAAGAATGACGAGCCGGGAGCCGACGGCAAGCTCAAACGGAAGGACTACGAGCGGGAACTCGCGCGGCTGCATGTCGAGTTCGTCAAGCTTCAGCAGTGGGTGGTGCACAAGGGCTTGCGAGTCTGCATCCTGTTTGAAGGGCGCGACGGGGCCGGCAAGGGCGGCACGATCAAGGCCATGACCGAGCGGGTGAGCCCGCGCATTTTTCGGGTGGTGGCGCTTCCTGCACCGACCGAGCGCGAGAAGTCGCAGATGTACGCCCAGCGTTACCTGCCACACATGCCGGCGGCCGGGGAGATCGTGATCTTCGATCGTAGCTGGTACAACCGGGCCGGCGTCGAGCGGGTCATGGGATTCTGCACTGAGGATGAAGTCGAGCGCTTCTTGGAAATGGTCCCCGCGTTTGAAAGGGTCGTCGTCGAAGATGGCATCGTTCTCTTGAAATATTGGCTGGAGGTCAGTCCCGAGGAGCAGACGCGGCGGCTTGAGGGGCGCATCGATGACGGGCGCAAGATCTGGAAACTGTCCGACATGGATCTCAAATCGTATTCCCGGTGGTACGACTACTCACGCGCCCGCGACGAGATGTTTCAGGCGAGCGATACGTCGTGGGCGCCCTGGTATGTTGTCCACTCCGATAACAAGCGGAAGGCGCGGCTCAACATACTTACGCACATTTTGAGCAAGATCCCCTACGAGGAGCCAAAGCGCGCAAAGGTGGAGCTGCCGAAACGGCAGCACCGCGGCGACTACAGGGACACCGACTACCCATTCAGGCTCGTCCCTGAGGTCTTCTAAGCCGAAGCAATCGCGGCCGTCGTGGCGAAAAAGCCCGTTACCGTATCAAGCCGCCCGATGGCTCCAGTTGCCCTCGGCGATCGAGGGCGGCTTTATGCGTTACAGGATCGGATCAGAGATCCGATGCTGACGGTTCTACTTGCCCTCGAGCTCTGCACGATCTTTCTCGCAGTGCCGCTGGCGGCGAAGGGACTTCCGAAAGCGCAGGCGGTTGGCGATGCGCTAATTCTCGCGGTGATAGCGATCGTCGTGATGCTGTCGCTCAGATGGAACGCGATCATTTTAATCTTGCTGGGCCTGGCGGCCATCGTCGCGAGCGTCGTGGTTAACGCGGAGGCCTCGCCGATCTCGATAGCCACGCTGCACCACGGCGGCGAGATCCTGACCTTCTCGGCCGTGACTTGGGTGGTGGCGCACGCGGTCTACGCGCCGGGACGTATTACCTTTCGTCGTCTTCAAGGCGCCATCGTGATGTATCTAAACTTCGCGACGATCTTTGCTGCGGCCTATGGCCTAATCTGGGAATTGAGCCCGGGTGCCTTCGCCAATCTCGTCGCCCCAGAAGGGGGCCCGGAGGAGATCGGGAGCATGCTGTATTTCAGCTTCACGACACTGACAACCACCGGCTACGGCGACATCGTTGCAATCGACCCGTTTGCCCGCAGCCTGGCCAATTTTGAGTCGGTCCTCGGACAATTCTTCATCGCCATCACGGTTGCCCGCCTCGTGACGATGGAACTCGCGGACCGCCGCCGATGAGCTCGACCACGGTCGAGGTGCCAAGTCACAGTAACGGTTGCCCGCTGTTCGCCTTCGCGTTCCGCGGCGGGCTAGTGGAGGCGCTGCGCGATTTTGCTCAGGCCGAAATCGAGGCTCGCAACGCGGATTTCGTCTGGGTGCATCTCGACCTTCGCGAAGCCGCAGCGCAGGCTTGGTTGCGCCGCCGACCCTGGCCGCCCGAAATCATCGAGATGGTTGTCGCGCCGATCCAGCGCGGCCGGCTCTTCACGACACCGGATCTGGTCTACGGTCATCTGCGCGACTTCCGCGACGAGCCCGGTACCGTCACCCTGCAAGCTGGCTCGCTCTGCATTGCGGTCTCGCGCACCCTGATGGTGACCGGTCGGCGCATCCCGCTCCTATCAGTCAAAGAGCTACAATGCCGGGTCGAAGCGCGGACGGTCCTGCCGGCAAGCCCGTTCGGGCTGATCACAGAATTCTTCAAAGCTCTGAACGACATCGGCGAGGGTATACTTCAAGACGCTAGTGAACGCCTTAGCGCAATGGGATCGATGGTGTTGAGACGCAACGGCGGTGGGCACCGCGACGACATCCTGGAGATGCGGCGCGAATCAATCCAGGTTGCCCGCGACATGGCCTACAAGCGCACCGCCATGCTCGAACTGGCGCGCGAGCACCCGGCACTGATCCCTTCCGATGAATTCGACCGCTTTGACCGCCAGATCCATCGTTATGCGGCATTGGTCGAGGATGCTGAGGACTACGCGGAACACTGCCAGTTTCTGCTCGAAGAATTGCGCGCGCAAGTCGAGGAGGAAACCAACCGAAACCTTTATATACTCACGATGTTCTCGGTGATATTCCTGCCGGCAACCCTGACCGCGAGCGTCTGGGGTATGAACGTCGGCGGCGTTCCGTTCAGCGGCAATCCGAACGGTTTTTGGGTGGTCGGTGGGCTGATAGCGGCGGTCTTCGCCTTGGTCGCGATTGTCCTTTTCCGGTTCAGGCTCAGGCTCTTCTAAGAAGCAGCAAGTAGGAGAAGGCTATGGCTAAACAGTTTCCAAAGACTGACACATCAGCTGCCAGCGTGGCTGATTACATCGTCGAGCGCCTTGCGGCAGAAGGAATTGACCACTGCTTTGGCGTTGCCGGGGATTACGTGTTTCCAATTTGCGATGCGGTCGACCGCAGCGCTAAGGTGAAGTGGATCGGCTGTGCCAATGAATTGAATGCATCTTACGCCGCAGATGGCTATGCGCGCATCCGGGGCGCGGCGATGTTGGTAACGACCTATGGCGTCGGCGAGCTATCTGCCATAAACGGCGTGATGGGCGCTAAGGCGGAACGATCACTGGTTTTTCACGTCGTCGGAATGCCATCCTATCAGCATCAGCGCTTGCACAAGATAGCCCATCACACGCTCGGTGATGGCGTCTTCGGTAATTTCGTCGACTTGTCCGCCGGCGCCGCGTGCTGTCATGCGGTCATCAATCCGGAGAACTGCATCATCGAAATGGAGCGCATCATCGCGGAGGCGCGCCGCAACAATCAGCCTGCCTATATCGCAGTGCTGTCGGACTACGCGCTATCCCCAGTCGTGTCGGCTGACGTGAAGCCGATCTTGCCTCGATCAAACGAAGCAGCGTTACAAAAGACGATGGCGATCATCGCAGAACACATCAACAAGGCGAAATCCATAATCGCATTTCCATCCTTCACAATTTCGCGGCTCGGCTTGCAGAAAGAGGCACAGAAGGCGATCGAAGCGCTGGGCTGTCCTTTCGTTACAACGCTCATGGAAAAATGCGTTATCGGTGAAAGTCATCCGCAGTTTGCCGGCATGTATGCCGGCGCGGTGTCGGAGCCGAAAACGCGCCAAATCGTCGAAAGCGCCGATCTGGTCCTCGATCTGGGCGGCGTCAATTTGAACGACATCACCACGGCGGCCTATTCCGGCCAACTCGATCTGTCGCGGTTTGTTACTGTCGGCATCGACGATGTCAGGATCGGAGACCGAGTCATCGCCAATGTCCGGCTCGAGGACGTTCTATCCGAGCTGGCCAAGCTCAAAACATCACCGACGCCAAACAAGGGAAAACCGCAGGGGCTCGCGCCGGTGAACGGCAGCCAGTCCGACAAGATCACGATGGCCGCGCTTTATCCGCGCTACGCTGCGTTTCTGCGCGCCGGAGACACGGTCGTTCTCGAAACAGGTAGCTCAAGCCTCGGCGTGACACCAACGATCCTTCCGGACGGCGTGCGGGTGGAAGCACAAGTTCTCTGGGGATCGATCGGTTGGGCGAACCGTCTTGAGGTCGAGACCCGCCGAAAAAGCGTTGCCTTCGCCAGTGAGAACCGCAGCCTTCACCACCACGTCCCCGGCCAAGCGCTCGAAGGTCGCGGCTAGCTCCTCCAGGGATGCCGAATCCATGGCATTTACCGGCGGGCGGGCAAAGGTCACGACGGTGATGCCGTCGCGGTCGGCAATTTTCAGTGCGCTCATGCACGCCTCGACCGTGAAGACGCCGTAAACCAGCTCGTGCGTGAAAGTGTACGAGGTTACAATTTATAGCACCAGCCCGGCCTCGTTGAGCTGACCCAACGCGGCCTGCAGCTCCTTCGCAGGACGCTGCGCCACCGGCTCGATCAGTTCATGGGAAAACTCGCGGCCGAGCACCGCGCCTATCTGCGCGATCTCCTTGGCGGCCGTTCCGAGCCGATCGAGCCGCGCCATCAGCGAGGCATGCAAGGTCGCCGGCACCGCCTGCGCGGCGAGCGATGCCGTTCCAGCATGCATAGAAACACATGAGCGCGCACGCGCTCGGCCAGCCAGTGATAGACCGGCCTGATCTGAAGGTCGACGGTCTTCAGGCAGCGAAAGGTGCGTTCCACCAAGCTCAGCGACTTGTAGCTGCGCTCCGTGGTGGCATCGTCGAGCATCGTGGTGGGCAGGTTGGTGCGCACAACGTAGATGCCGTCGAGCGCCACCTCGGCGGCGATCGCCTCGGTCTTGCGGGCAAAGCCAAAGCGATAGCGGCAATGTCGAGGGTGAAGTGCTTGGCCATTTTGTGCTTGTCGAACACGGCGCCGACGGCAAGGCCGATTTCGGCGGCGCCACGCAGC
>Ga0310909_10000542_pt1 | contig 19979 bp, 18 predicted proteins | sample GREbulkMGT000H_FD_203449 | JGI IMG/M metagenome (GOLD analysis project Ga0310909, IMG submission 203449) | Lab enrichment of tropical soil microbial communities from Luquillo Experimental Forest, Puerto Rico - GRE.bulkMG.T000H | ecosystem: Environmental > Terrestrial > Soil > Tropical forest >... | reverse complement strand
AAGACTGGGAAGCCTTTCTCTCACTGCGAGCGCGGGAATTGCGCCGCGGAGGGCAACTGGTGGTCGTGCTCCCGGCACTCGCTGAAGACGGATCGTCGGGCATCCAGAATCTTATGGACCAGCCAGCGCCTCGGCACATGGGATCATTCGAGAGGGGTGAAAAATCTCTCCAGCAGTTGATGCGCCACTTTCCTTCCTAGCACTTTTCCCTGAATTACAGAATGATGATAGTGGAAGCCAGCGTAAATCCGCGCGTGCTCGACTTCGTCCATAAGGTCGCGCGTGCTATCGAAGTTGTGCGTTGTGTGCGTTACTAGGCTATCCACGGAAAATTGGAAATCAGGTGTTCCGAAGTAACCCTTTAGAATGGTCGAGACTGCGCCAGTCACACAGCCATGAGCAGCGGGGTACTCCGGATGAGCAGGGGTGGACGCCAATGGCGCCCAGTTTGGGTCCGCCATGAGCTCGGGATTGCCACCGCCAGCAGGGATGGCTGTCACCGGCCGCCAAAAGCTGAAGAAGAATTTTGCGTTCCAGCAACCGATACCGGCGTCTGCATATCCGGTCCACAACATAGCCATCAATCGGGCCGTGTCGGAGGTGCCCAGTCCCTTCTGAGTGGCTAGGTTGCGAAACGCCCGTGCATATTGTTGTCCGGTATGTTCTGTCCAGAACAAGCCAATCTCGGTTTGTTCCGCAGTCCGCACAGTGCTATCGAGTGCGCCGAGTGTTCTTGTCTCATTGTAATCGTCGATCCATTCCTCACTGTTGAGGGGCGTCGGACCCTCTTCGGGAAAGAACTGCGTCGGTCTCGTCATGGTGAATGGCACCATCTGACCCAGCCACGGTGTCAGCGGGGACGCAAATGCTGGCGGCGTCGGTTGCCAAAAACCCGGGCCGACAGGAGGCGTGTAGGGGAGATTGGCCAATAAGCCGTCGCTGGCCCGTGCTGTGATTAATGCTCGGGCGGATGCCTCGCCCACGGCTACACCGGCTGCAATATTGGTTGCTGCATCGGAAATTGCTGCGAGCGAAGCCATAAATTGCCCGTCCAAGCTGGTCTGCTGCGTCGGAAAGTAATGCACCAGAATTCGATGGGCGGCCGCCACGGCGGCTGCGTCTTGGGAAGCCCCAACGGGAGGGTCTGTCGTGAATGCGTAAGGCCGAAAGCCGTGGTCGGTGGCGTTAACCGCGTCAAAGACGGCCAGATGAACATAGGCCAACCAGATCCCTGAAGCAACGGAAGCTTCCTTGGCATTAGTGATGATGGTTGTGGTGGCGATCGCGTCCCACTGCACGACGACGTTTTGTGCGTTTAGGCGAACAGCCACTAGAAGTGCGAATGCAAGTGTCACGGCGAATCGAAAGGGTTTCAACTTTGGCCTCCTTGTCGCATCTCGCAAGCTATGGGGCTTTGGCTCTGCGATGGCTCAGGAGCTTTGAATCTTCGCCCGTACATGTCAATCGCGAACACCTTGGGACTTTGTCACTTCTATCTATCGGTTTAACTGCATGATCAGATTAAGCTTATCGACGTGTTTCCCGTTGATCGGGACGAGGATATACTCGTTCGCGTCCTCCTGCGGGAAGCTCCCATGACCTCTGCAAAACTCCGTTTCCGTGAATACGAGCTGGATCCAGATGGGTTTACGCTGGTTCGTGCAGGCCACCGCATTCGCCTGGAGCGCAAGCCAATGGAGCTGCTCATCCTGCTCGCTGAAAGGCAAGGCCGCCTGATCGCACGCGAAGAAATCATCGACAAGATCTGGGGCAAAGAATTCTTCTTCGATTCAGAGAACGGCATAAATAACGCCGTTCGCAAAATTCGTTCGGCGCTGAACGACGATGCCGAGCATCCGCGCTTTGTGGAAACTGCGGTCGGCAAGGGTTACAGATTTATTGCCCTTGTCGAGCGAGTTCTGGAGCCAGCGGCCATGCCTCCCCCAGCCGCTTTGCCAAAAAACACTCAGAGGCTTCGGGCGTGGCGCGAATGGGGCCGCCTTCTCCTAGGAGCGTGCGCGCTTGTCGCGGGGGCCTTCGTGTTTAACGCCGCAGAAATCCGCAACCGAATTTTCACCCATGCCGTGCCGCCCATACGCTCCCTCGCCGTTCTGCCACTCGAGAACCTCTCCGGAGACCCGACCCAAGAATACTTCGTGGATGGCATGACCGACGCCCTAATTACCGATCTTGCGCAAATCCCCGATGTCAAAGTGATTTCCAGAACGTCCGCGATGCAATATAGGGGAGTTCGTAAGCCACTTCCGCAAATTGCGCAAGCTTTGGGCGTCGATGCCGTCGTAGAAGGCTCGGTGGTCCGTTCCGGCGACAAGGTCCGTATCACTGCCCAACTCATTCACGCGCCAACTGATCGCCATCTTTGGGCGGAGAGCTTCGAAGGTCCTGCGGATGATGTTCTATCCATTCAGGATCAGGTGGCGCGTGAAGTTGCTGAGCGCGTTCATGGAAAGCTGGACTCTCAGCCACGACAAACGGCAGTGGCCCGCAAGCCAGTTCCTACGGATGCCTACGAAGCCTATCTCCGTGGGCTGTACTTCTTTGATAAGCGTGAAGCCGAAGCTGCCAGAAAGAGCGCGGAGTACTTCCGAAAGGCGCTGGTAGTGGATCCAGAGTTTGCCCCTGCTTATGCTGGATTGGCAGAAGCACTGCCTGCGCTGAATTGGTTTAATAGCAGGCCACCCGTGGATGCGATGCTGGAGGCAAAGGTAGCTGCGAAGCGCGCGCTCGAACTTGACGACCGGCTGGCCGAGGCCCACACCGCTCTTGGCGCACTGTTATGTCTGTACGATTGGAATTGGCGCGAAGGAGAAAATGAGTTCAAGCGTGCTTTGGAGCTGAATCCTAACTATTCTTTGGCACATAACCGGTACATGATGTGGTTGCTGTCTGAGGGGCGACTTTCCGAAGCTGTCGTCGAAGCGAAACGAGCCCAGCAGCTTGACCCGCTCTCGTTTTTCATGAATCGAGAGGTAGGCCACAGTCTTTACGTAGCGCGGAGATACGATGAGGCCTTGGAACATTTGCGCAGGTCGGAGGAATTGGAGCCGCATAGCAAAGATGTGGTCCTGAATTGGATCGCGTGGATTTACGAGCTACAGGGAAAACAAAGAGAAGCAGTCGAGCTGGACTCTTCGCTTATGGCCGACGAAGGAATTCCACAAGCAGAAATCGATTCCCTGTGGAAAGTTTACACAAGGGATGGTTGGAAGGGCTATTGGACGAAATGGATTCAGCTTCATCTTACTCGGTCGGGTCATCGCGCTTCTTACGACATGGCCCTTGCACAAGCACGCCTGGGGCACGCCGACAAAGTTTGGGAGTGGATGGAAAAATCGGCTGACCAGAGAGAGGTCTGGGTTACTTGGATAAAAGTCGACCCGTTGCTCGAGAGTGCGCGTGCTCACCCTGCCTATAAGCAACTCTTGCAACGAATCAACCTTGCCGATTGACCGATTGACGGGGTACCACAAGCAGAGGATCCGATCGGGCGAATCGGTCTCGAGCCGGCCGCTTTAGTCAAAGTGTTAGCCAGGATCAACGACTGCTCGAAAAATAATCACTAACTGCAGGCACCTGACTTTCGCCAAAACTCCGACCGATTGTGGAATCAACAATATAGCTGCTTTCGTCTCCACCACCTTGTTGAGCCGCAGCGCACGCATGCATACCAGAAACCTCAGCATCGTGCGTCTCTCCCTTGAGTCGAATGCTCAGTCTTCTGCCGCCTGAGTTCGCACGCGTACATAATATGTTCGTTCCTGCTCGCGGCCATCTCGAATAGCCACGGATTCACTTACGCTGTGATAGTGCTGAACCTCTTTCAATAGCTCTGCCAAGTATTGCTTCCAAGCACGCGGATAAGAGTTGGTTGCGTGGCCCCGAGTCAGATCACTGATCGGCAGCAGAACAAATCGCCCGCGCTTCACTTTTTGCCGTCACCAAGCAATCTAAGCAAAGGCGCACCGCAAGAATGATCCGACAACTCCGAAGCCTCGGCTATAAGATCGAAGTGCCGAATCCTCAATCCAGCCAAGCACAAGCACAGGCGCAAGCTGCATCTTCTTGGGCCTTTGAACTTTGCGCCCGAACGCTCTCTCTTGCACGCATACATCGGCAAATTTCGCTCGCGAGACTCAGGCGAGCCACAAGCTGGTTGAGTCTTCGATTCGTTAGGGATATGACTCCGCCATAGGCTGTACGGAATTTTCAGGAGGGACAATCGCCGAGCTAACACCTAAGGCGGCCAAACAAAAACCTCCTCGCCAATAGCCCGGTGAAGCGCGCTGGGGACGTCGAGCGCTAACCGGACCAGTGGATTGCGGCCCCGATTGCGTCTTGGAGTTTCTGGACCGGATCGGCGATACTGAAGTTAGATCTCGCTTTGCGAGTCTCACCTTCTCAACTGACGGATTGCCCGTCACCCGCGAGTAGCTGCGATCGATTCTCAGAAGCGGACTTCCCAGATGGACTTATACAGCGATCGCGCCAAATCAGATGATACGGTCAAAGCCGCGCAGCCGGGACACCCCACAGCCTGCTACTCTGCCATTTCCGACGCCCAATTCAGGATGATCGGCAGTGGCGGGGCACTAGGTTCGTTCACTCTTGTATTGATCAAAAATTTGTGACCATCGGCGTCCACATCATATGAAAATGCATCCATCACGCCCGTGGACTGTCTTGCATAAGTTTGAAACAGCGCGACCGCCGGGCCTGCCTCGAACGCAACGCTCGTTTTCACCCCTACGACCATCATCTTGCCTTCCCTGGATAGATAGAACAGTTCCTTACCGTCCCGCCTCCACCGCGGTTCCTTTCCGCCTTCTCTCGACACTTGCCACTTGCTGCTTGTGTTCGGAAAGGGCGAAACGTACACCTCCCAACTTCCGGTTTCGTTCGACGTGTACGCTATCCATTTTCCATCGGGCGAAAACTGCGCGTTCCGGATCGTCCCCTTCACCCGCAACAGGGGTTTAGATTTCCATTCCTGTGACGTCAAGGACCACAGTTCGGTATTCTTCATCACCAGGAGATACTTTCCATCGCGCGACCAATCCCAAAACCCTTGCTGTTCGCTTCCCAAGTCAGCAACCTGATGTTCGGTTCCGGACCCGTCCGAGTTCTTTTGATAAAGGATGAAATGATTCTCGCGATTCGAACCGTACACGACCCACTTGCCATCGGGACTCCAAACCGGCAGCTGATCCGCCGCCTGGCTGAATGTGAACCGCATCGTCGATCCCTTCGAGAGATCACCGATCCAAAGGCTTACATGCCCATCCTGGTCGATCTCATCGAAGGCTACCCGTCTGCCATCGGGCGACAGGTTCGGATTCGCGAGGGGATTGGCCGGGCCGAAGCTCTCTCCAGCATGCCCGCTACGGTCAACCCACATCAGTTGAGATTTGGCCGGACCTTTCCCCGTTTGCGCCACGACCGTCTTCCCGGCAGCATCGAACAACGCAAGGTCAATTAATTGGGTGTATTGCACGTCGTCACTCACGGTCCGTGGCTCGCCCTTCAATTCGAATCTTCCGAGGTCAAAACGCTGCGCCACCAGCGTATTGTCCCGCATATAAAAAAGGTAACCAGGATCGGCATACGCCATATTCGAACTCGCGTTAACGACAGGATGCCTCTCGCTCGAGTCTAGTGCACCGACATAGATGAGATTCTTTTCGAAGTGTCCCGAGAAGTTTGCTCCCAGATAAAGAAAATGCCGCCCGTCCGGCAGAAATATGGGCCAGCGATGACTGAATTCCGACGACTCCACCTTAGTCACTCCCGTTGCCGCTCCGCCTGCGGCTGGCACGCGGTACAATCCGCCATATCCGTCCGGCGAATACAGGATCACTCCGTCCCAGTTCCAGGTTCCTCCACGCGCATTGGGCGCATCGCATAAAATCTGCGCACTCCTTCTCGAAAAGACGTCAACCCTCTTCAACTTTCCGTCTGCAAAGAAACCAAGGGACCGGCCGTCCGGCGACCAGAATGGGTGCATCGCATTTTCCGTTCCCACGACGACTGTTGCGCTTTGGGCTCCGACCGGTTGCGTCCAGATCATGTATTTGTTCGCGCGCTCCTCGTAGGCTACCATCGCGATCATTTTTCCATCTCGCGAAAGCGCCACGTCCGTCGCCGCGAACCGCACCGGGCTGTTGAAATACATCGCTGACGGCTCTTGCCTGCTCCTGGACCGCCATAGAACGCCCGCGACCAGGACGGTCAGCAACAGTGCAGAAACCACCCATCCAGCGCGCAGCCATCCCCACGAGGCCGAGCGTTCTAATGCTCCAGCTCTGTCCGCGGCTTGCAAGCCGCCCTTGGCAATCCACTTCAATTCGCTCGCCAGGTCCCGCGCGGTCTGCCAGCGCTCTTCGTGGTCTTTGGCCAAGCATCGACGAATCGTATGGTCCAACGCCGGCGGCATGTGCCGTGTCCCACTGAATCATCTCGTCGATCGCGAATTTTACGTCGGCGTTGTGCTGATGCGCGGCACGCGCCTCTGCGAGCCGTGCAAGCATTTGGAGGATCTCACGCAGCACGGCGTTATGAGCGGCCTGATTCATCGCGGGGGGCTGCGGGCTCAGATTCTGACCGAGGGCCTCATCCGTGTTGCCGATATCGTCCGCCCCAAAGCCTCCTGACGTCTTCTGGCACTGTGAACTGGGCGAACCGGCGTAGAAAGTTTGTAGGCGCGACTCGTATGGAGCACGTTCGAGCGTCGCACGAACCTTTCCTATTTGAAAAAGGCTGGACTCTGCGTTGCACCAAGTGCGGCGCGGGTTTTCAGGCTAAGAATCAGCCCTCCCGCAACGAGATAGACGAGCGCGATGAGCCCGAAGCTGGCCGCCAGCGAGTGCGTTCGATCATTCAGCAAACCAATCGTGTAGTTTCCAGCGAGCCCTCCGAGCTGTCCAATTGAATTCATCAGTGCGAAGGTGGCGGCTGCCGCTGTCTCGCCCAGCATCATCGCCGGTATCGCCCAGAAAGCTGGATAGTAAGCAAATAAAAAGCCACTCCCTAGAAGCAAGAACAGAATTGCCAACGGCGCCTCGTGGCGCGTGAGGGTCACAAGGGCAAACATCAAGCCCGCACCCAGGAGAGGCATAGCAGCGTGCCAATGTCGCTCACCAGTTCTGTCGGAGTGCCAGCCATTGACCAGTAGCCCCGTAAAGCCCAGTAAGGCTGGCAGCATCAACAGCGATGTCACCGTCTCGTTAGGAGCTCCGGAGAGCCGCTTCACGAAGGTCGGTATCCAGTAGACGGTTCCGAGAGCTCCAGTAAGCGCGAGAAAGAAGGCGGTAGTCAGTGTCAGAATTCGCCGGTCGCAGAACGCTTCCATGACTGTGTAATTTCGAAGCTTCTTTTTTGCTTCGAGCTCGGACCGCAATTCGTTGACGAGCCAGTTTCGCTCGTCATCAGGCAGCCAGCGCGCCTGCTCAGGCCGGTCGGTCATATAGAAAATGGTGATGATGCCCACGACGATGGCAGGCAGGCCCTCCAGAATAAAGAGCCACCGCCATCCAGCCAACGAGAGCCAATGTACCCTGAGCAGCCAGCCGGCCAAGGGCGCGCCGATTAGAGTGGCGGCGGGATTGGCTGTGTATAAGCAAGCGATGGACCGGCTACGATCACGCCCACAAAACCAGTGCGTCAAGTAGACGATCATGCCGGGGAAAAAGCTGGATTCAGCGACTCCCAAGAAGAGACGGGAGGCATAGAATTGCGGGGCAGTGCGCACAAAGCCGATCAGAATCGTAACGATTCCCCACGAGATCATTCGTCACTCCACTGCCCAATCGCCTTCATCCTTTCTACGGCTGGAGTTGCCTCACCGACCCTTTGCAAGCGCTTCGCGCGCACTTGGCTGAAGTCCTCCAGGCTGCCTTGACTAGCTTCTTGTAAAAGAATAGGGGCGGCGAAGGTGACGGAATGCGCACACTTTAGAACGAACAAAATCTCCTGTCGGTTCGCACCCGCTGCGATGGCTGCTCTGATATGGCGGCGCGTTCCATCGGGGCTGAGGTTTGTGTGCGCAGCATTCAAACCAACACTAGCCAACTCGATGAACTTGGTTGGCAAAGCCCCCTCTGTCCAGGGATTCGTTGTCATCTTTGCTCCGCCCAAAGGGGGTCCCATTCGCGCAGCTTGCTCAGGGCCGCCGCCCACGGGCTTGCAGCCTGGTCGCTGCTTAGAGTCTTCGCGGTCTCTTCCCCGGTTGCCATATTCTTTCCTCCTCTTCCGCTTGTCTTTAGCCAACTAGGGGCTTCTTTTGGGGCATTGGATGAACGGGCGGTGAAAATGATGCTACCATCCTTTTGTCGACTTGAGCATCCAAGCCAGCAGAAACTTACGTGCCAGGTCCTTCGATCCATGTCGGAAACGCTTGCCCTTGATTTTGGCTGTGTTCTGCGCACTGCAAGTGCTCTTGTCGCTCTAGGGTTCTTTTCGGCAACGCTACCTGCTCGGCAAGTGTTGGCAGGGGGCGCAAATCTCTTTGCTCCGTCGCCTCAAGTAGGTCGAGAGATCGATGCTGCGCGAGCGCTTCCTGTCACATCGTTTTACGCGACGGATGAGCTGAAAACAGGCGCTGATCCTGGGACCCTGGTTAGATCCGAACCGGCGACAGAGTACGCACTGCCTCCAGGTGTCACGGCGACCCGTATCCTCTATCACACTCGAACAGCAAGCAAGGAGGACGCAATATCTTCCGGCGTAGTCCTTGTGCCATACGGTCGTCCCCCAAAGGGAGGGTGGCCTCTACTTGCCTGGTCACATGGCACCAGCGGAGTAGCTAGAGCATGCGCTCCATCCCTCATGAAGTCGTTGTTTTACAACTGGGAAGGCCTCTACGAATACGTCCTGATGGGCTACGCGGTGGTGGCAACCGATTATGCGGGACTGGGAACGCAAGGCCGCCATGCCTACCTCGACATGTTGACCAACGGCACGGATGTAATTAACTCCGTACCCGCAGCGCGCGCAGCAGTTCCTGATCTCAGCAAAAAGTGGCTCGTCGTCGGCCATTCGCAGGGAGGGCTCTCGAGCCTGGGCGTTGCACAATTGGAAAGCGCCATCAAAGATGCCCATTTTCTCGGCACCGTGGCGCTGGCCGGAGCAAGCGACCTCGAGGATGGCCTCGACTCCGTTCTGCGCGTAAAGCTACCTGTGCTCAACGGCCTGGTAGCCTTCTGGGTGTACGGCGTCAAGGCCGTTTATCCGGAATTCGACCTCAAAGACATTCTGACCAGCAAGGCGCTCGCGGTTTACAACGCGTCCATTGAGGATGGGTGTAGTGCCGCTAGTGGAGCGTTTGCAGCCCTCTCCACAGACGAGATCTTTCTTCCCAATTGGAAGAACAACAAATACGTCCAGCAGTTCTTCCAGCGAGACCAACCAGGAAAGAAAACGGTTTACGGTCCCTTGCTGCTGGTCGGCGGCGACGACGACATTTTATTTACCGACACCGCCAGCCGAAAGATTTTTCACCGACTTTGCAATGCCGGGGCACGCGTCCAGCGGAACGTCTATCCCGGTCTGGGGCACGACCCTGTAGTCTACGGGTCGTTACGAGATCAATTGGATTGGATCGCGGCCCGATTTGCCGGAGAACCCGCGCCGAGCAATTGTCCCGTGTCATAGCCTTGCGAGAGGACGACATGTGTGAAGGTGCCCGCAACGCAGTAACGGATTCTTTTTATTGGTAGTTGCACGTACGTAGTTGTAGTGTTTGAATGCTTGAATCGATGCCTTGAGGCAGAGAGAAGGAGTTCTAACCATGGCCGCTGCTGGTACGCCGGCTCCGACCCCCGCAGCGAGCCCCGCTCCGACTCCAGTTTCTCACCCCGAACCGGCTCCGCCAAAGCCGAAGACAAGTTGGGAATGGCTGAAATACGCAACTCCCATCTTCGTCCTGTTGCTCGCCGCAGCTGTGGTGATCACTCTCACGCGGGATTGGAACGCTTGGGAGGGTGGCAAGGTCGAGCAGGTCACCGACGACGCGTTTGTGCGCGGCGACCTCACGCCCCTCAGCACTAAAGTGGCGGGCATTGTGCGGAGCGTGAAAGTGTCCGACTTTCAGCGTGTCCACGGCGGCGATCTCTTGGTCGAACTTCAGGATGACGACTACCAAGCGCAATTAGCGCAGGCGAGCGCTGCCGTAGAAGCCGCCAAAGCGGCCATTGAGAACAACCGGAGACAACGGGAGCTGCAGGACTCTCGCATCCAGCGAGCGCTTGCGGGAATCGACCAAGCCAAAGCGCAAATCACCGCCGCCGAAGCAGGGATCAGCGCCGTTCAGGCGGACGTTGTGCGAACCCAAGCAGAGCGTGCGCGTGAAGAGTCGCTCCTCGCGACTCAGGCTGCCACAAAGCAGAAGGTGGAGGCAGCCATCGCCGATGAACAGAGGTTCGCGGCGCAAGAGGCCAGCCGCAAGGCCGATCTGGAGCAAGCGAAGACAGCGCTACATAGCAACGAAATCGCGGTGGAGTCGGAGCGACGTGCCAAAGCGGTCCTGGAATCCCAGGACCAGCAACTCATCGCCGATCTGCACGCGAAAGAAGCCTCGCTCGTCGTGGCAAAGATCAACTTGGGATACACGAAAATCTCCGCTCCCGCGGATGGGACGGTAGGCGAAAGGCAAGTGCGGCCCGGGCAGCTAGTTTCTCCGGGAACGCAGGTCGTCACCTTTGTTGCGGAGACGAAATGGGTACAAGCGAACTATCGCGAGACGCAGCTCACGAATATGAAAGTTGGCGATCCTGCGGAGATTCGTATCGACGAGTACCCGGGGAAAGTCTTCCACGGTAAAGTGCTCGAAATTGCCCCCGCCAGCGGCTCGCAATTCGCTCTTTTGCCTCCCGACAACGCGACCGGTAACTTTACGAAAGTGGTCCAAAGAATTCCTGTGAAGATCGCCTTCGACGACGCGAAACTGGCGAGTAGTTTGCGCCCCGGCCTGTCTGTTATCGCCGCCGTCCTCACGAGGCACTGAGCGGAGCGGACGATGGCTTCCCAGTCAGCAGTTCTTCGTACGCCATCCAAGCAACAAATAGCGCATTCCATAGCCGGAGTATTGCCCTCGGAGCTTTCACAAAGTCCGTTGCTGGGCATTCTTGGCGTGGTCCTTGGTGCGGGAATCGTCACATTGACTGGCCGCATGCTTACGCTCGGCGCCGCCGACTTGAAAGGAAGTTTGGGAATCGGCTTTGACGATGGTGCTTGGATCGGCAGCGCCTACAACATTGCCCTCATGTTCATCGGCCCCTTCACCGTATACGTCGGCGGCCTGCTGGGGCCCCGCCGCGTTCTCCTTTTCGCCGCGAGTTGTTTCACCGTCATCTGCCTGTTTTTGCCGCTGATTCACAGCTACAGCTTGCTTCTCACGGCCCTCGTGCTTGCCGGATTGACTTCTGGAACCTTTTATCCGCTGACACTCACGTTTGCTCTCCGCAATATCCCTCTGCGATTCCTCCCTTTTACCCTGGCCCTTTATGCAACTTCCGTGGACGGAGCCGTCAATATCGCTCCTACCCTGTATGGTTGGTATCGCGAGCATCTTTCTTTCCACTGGATGTTCTGGAATTCGGCACTCATCACCCCCTTTATGATTTTGTCCATCTACCAGGGAATTCCGCCGGCGCCTCCCCGAAAAAGCACGGGACCGCCGCCCAGTTTCGTGGGATTTCTTTATGCAAGCTCCGGATTCGCGCTATTGTTCGCCGCGCTTGACCAGGGACAACGTCTCGACTGGTGGCGCTCCGGCCTCTTCAATGGTCTGTTCTTCGGCGCGATGATTTTCCTGCTGGCCACGCTTATTCGGCGTCTGCGCGGCCCAAACCCGTTGGTGGATCTCCCTTACCTTCGCCAATGGAACACGATTCTCCTTGGTGTCGCGCTGGGATTCTTCCGATTCAGCCTTCTTGCAACCATTATTCTCATCCCGCAGGCGATGGCGATTCACGGTTTTGAAGCGGATCAGATTGGCCCGGCGATCATCTGGACCGCTTTGCCGCAGTTTGTGATTGCATTTATCGCAGCGCTTCTTCTTCTGCATGAACTAGACTCGCGCCTATTGATGGCCACGGGATTCTTTTGCATCGCGGCCGCGTGCATTCTGAATGCGCACTACACGATCGCCTGGTCCGCGGCGAACTTCTACGGCACGGAATTGCTCATGGGCGTTGGCCAATCGTTTGCGTTTATCGGCCTTGTTTCGACGATCGTGTTGCAGGCCATCTTTTCCGGCGGACTCTCGAAACCACAGGACGCCCTGACCTTTTCCGCTTTCTTTCACGTTATTCGGTTGTTGGGTGGCCAAATGGGAGTGGCGCTCATGGGGCACTACATCGCCGTGCGCGAGCGGGTCCACTCAAACTTGCTCGGCCTTCACGTGCAAGGTGGTAACTGGGTTGATGAGATTTCCATCCGGCAGCTCACTGCGGGACTTTATGCCAAATCTTCCGGGTTATCGGCGGCCACTGGACGTGCGGTGGGCCTAATCGGTGCCCGCGTTCGCTTGCAGGCGTATGCCCTGAGCTTCATCGACGGATTCCATCTTATCGCCTGGGCGTGTGTTGCAGCGCTTCTTCTCGTGGCGTTGCTGCGCAAGTCGCCCTTGAGTTATGGGGAGCTCGGCTTCCCGGATGGGGGCTCCGCAAAAGAGAGGACAAAGTCATGATGAGACGAACCGCACTTTTTTGCACTCTGTTCTCGCTAACTTATGCAGGGGGTCTCAGCGCACAGGAGACCAAACAACCTGAGCCGCGCCGCATCACGCTGGAGCAAGCGGTTCAGCTGGCGCTCAAGCACAATCATGTCGTGCGCATAGCCGCTTATGGTGTTCAAGAGAAGGAACACACGAAAGAAATCGCACGGAGTGCTTATTTCCCAATACTCCGGAACGACAGCGTCCTGGCGCACCTGACAGACACGCAATTCATCGGGATCCCCGTGGGCGGCCTCGGGACGGTTGGTGGGACGCCGATTCCCCCTCAATCCACCATCTTGAACCAAGGCGGCCTCACCATTGTCACCAGTGGTACATCTCTGACCCAACCACTTTCTGAACTTTGGAAAGTTAAGTCTGCAAATGACGTCGCTGTCGCCGAATTAAACGAAACCCGCAGCAAAGCCCGCCAGACGCGAAACGACGTTGCACTTAGAGTTCACCTGCTTTACTACCGTATCCTCGTTCTGCAATCGCACAAAGAAGCGTCGCTGGCCAAAATCCAAGCCAACGAGGCCTTGCAAGCCGAGCGCGTGCAACAGGTCAAGTTTGGCAGCACCCTCGAGGAAGAAGCCATCGAGAGCCGCGCGCAGTCTCTCGAATCCAAGCAGGATCTCCTGACGACAGAATTACAGCTTTCGGATCTCACCATGCAACTCGACGACGCTATCGGCCTGCCACTGACCACGGCGTTGGTGCTCGATCCTTCCGTACGACAGGTCGGTAGCACCTGCGATCGTGAACAATGTATCCGCGTGGCGCTGGAGTCTCACCCGGAGATCGCAGAGGCACAGGAAAAAGTGGAACAAGCGTCCGCGGCCGAGCGCCTGGCCAAACGACAATACATTCCGGATGTTGAGGCATTCGCTCGCTACAGCTACGCCGACAATGTCCCCTTTCTGGTCCACAATTTTGGGACCTTCGGGGTGCACTTTGGTTACGATCTGTTTGATGGCGGCAGAAGAAAGGCTGCCATTGCAGAAAATAAGGTCCAGTTGGCTCAGGCGGAGGAAAATCTAGCCCGCGTAAAGGAAGAAGTCGAGCTTCGCGTGCAAACGGCCTACAACAAACTGGAACGCACGCGCCAGATGATGAAGGTTTCCGAACAGCTTCTGGCACTACGGACGGAATCGCACCGCGTATCCGTCCAGCAACTCCAGGAAGGCAGTGCCCTTCGCTCGCAAGCCGACCTGGCTGCGGCGCACGAACTAGAGGCCAAGACGCTACTCCTGCAGTCGCAGTTGGAGTATATCCAGGCAAACGACGAAATGACCGAGGCGATGGGGCAAACACCAGAATAAGCAATTACCGACAATGACCGAATCGCAACGTCATTCCGGCCAGGTCCTTTCCCACTACCGCATCCTGGAAAAGCTCGGCGGTGGAGGGATGGGTGTGGTTTACAAGACCGAAGACATTCGCCTTTACCGGCCCGTTGCCCTCAAATGTCTGCCGCCACAGTTAGCGCATGACGCCATTTCCACCCAGCGGTTTCGACGAGAAGCCGAAGCCGCTTCAGCAGTGAATCATCCGAACATATGCACCATTCACGACATCTGCGAAGAGAATGGGCAAACATTCATTCTTGCCCGTCGCGCGGCCGCCTCGATGCAAAACTCAATCTGTGTGGCCGTACCCCGGATTCGAACACCAAACTTTGGGAAAATTCATCCGTCTCTGGCTGCCGCCTTCTCGGTTGTTGGACCAGCGCACGTTGTCTTCGTTTGCTTTCGCGAGTTACACTTTCTCAGGCGATCGCGTTCCTGTTGTGGAAAGCCCGGGCGGAATCAAACCCTCCGTTGTAACGCAAAGTCGAATTGTTACTTGCCGCAAGAAACTGGCCACACCATCGAACGCAGGGTCTAATCATGAAGAAGAAAAGAGATATCCGCATCCCGCGCCAGGTCCAGATCTGTTTGCAACCATTTGGGACCATCCCTCGCGCCTATCAAACGATGCGAGAGCAATCGGAGGTAACGCGTCATGAAATCGAAACGCAGTGCGTTGGCAAATAGGTTTGCAGGAAACGACCAGGATCTTGCGAGAGCAAGAACTTGCGGATTACCGATGGCCATTCTGTGCCTGCTTGCGCTTTGCGCGTTGCCCTCGGCAAACCGTGCACAGGTTCCGGTCTACGAAGTCACGCCTGTGGAAAGCACGATCAAATTTGATGTCGAGTCTTCGGTCCCAATCAAAGGTACCTTCGAGAAATGGAACGCAAGCCTGAAGTTTTTGTCCACGGATGTGAGGAGCGGTGTTTTAGACATCGAAATTCAGGCAGACAGTGTGGACACCGGCAGCGGCATGAAAAACAACAAATTGAAGAGTAAGGATTTCTTTAACGCGCAAGACTCCCCCATGATCACGTTCAAATCCACGAAAGTGGTTCAGACCGGTCCAAACACATTCGACCTAGAAGGCGACTTCACCATTCGTGGCGTGACGAAAACAGAAAAACTCACTGTTACAGATAACGGCAAGGGAACAACCTCGGGGAGCATCGCGGGCACAATGGCCTTCGATCGCAAAGACTACGGCATGAACAGCAACATTCCCTTCATCAAGATCGCCAACCGTGTCGAAGTGAACGTCAGCCTGAAATGGAAGCGCGTTAGCGGGCCCCCTCCAGTATTCCAACAATAACTCGCCACTTGCAAGCGGGCAGCATGTTTGATATCGACGACACCGACCTGCCCGTCAGCGGTATGAGCTTTGCTCGTTCCTCCGACATGGTGGTCGGCCAAGTCGTGCAGATCGAGCCCACTTCTGCACTGGTCAGCGGAACTTTGCAACCGCTCAACACGAACCACGTGCGGCTGATGAAAACTTGGATGACCGCAAAAGTAGCGTCGACCGCGAATGCGGAAACGTTCACTTACGCGGTTTGTGGGACCCGCTGCACGAATTTCAGGCGCATGGAGCCTACTCCGCGTTCGAGCCGGGCCAGCTGACCGCGATCCCGCTCGCCTACGGAGTGTGTTGTCCAGCCATCGACTTGTGCTTGGTGGCGTATTTTTGTGCGCTCCATTCCGCGTGGATTGCTGCGTGGAAGGCGGTTCCACAGGGAGGATGGCTACCTGATTGGCTCCCGCTGATTGATGATAAATCGCCATTCCACTCAATTGACCGGCCTGGTCTGCACGAGTTTCGACTGAATCAGCAGAGCGAGATGACACTACCGACCAATCACGGCAATTTTGTACACCAGCAGAATGGGTACGGTCGCTAACGCGATCCAGGCGGACAGCGTATAGCGTCGTAAGAAGTACAAGGTCACAGCCGCCCAGCAGGAGCAAGCAGCTATCAGGCCGCCGCCGACATAAGGCGTAGCGACTGCAGTCGAGAAGTTCGTGCCAAGCGCGTGCCTGAGCCAGAAGAACTCACCTAGAGTCCTGACGACGATAAGAAATTCAGTCGTGATTCCTATCTGAGCCCAGCGTTCTTTAGTCACGCGGAAGATTGTAGCTTGGGGCGACACCTGTGATGATAAATCCCGACAACGCTCGAACCCCCGGTTTGAGCCATTACACATGAGCGCAAGCAGCCCCCGAACCTAACCAAAATTAAGCGCAAACGCACCCAAGAGTCCACGGGCGAGCAGCCCATAAAGACTTGCCAGCGGCGGCGCTAGCTACCCATTCGAAACGCGAGCGCAGGCGTCGGCAAGGAACGCACCCAGGAAGAGTTCTTCCACACCTTCAACGCCCTCTACGAGACTCGCTGCGCTTCGACCGAATGATCAGCTTCCGCGACCGTTTCCACACCGTCGACGTGCTGTTGGTAGATGATATAGCTAGAGAAAGAGAAGAAAAAGAAGTAGTCGTCCTGGCGATAACTCGCGTTGAGCTTATTGACAGCAGAAAAGTGTTGAGATTGTGCTTCCGCTGCGCCGATTATTCCCATCAACACGGTAAGCCACGTAAGCCACTTTACGGCCCCGTCAAAAAAGCTAAGTGATTGTTGTGCCGCATCTTAGCTTAGATTTTTCCTCGTTCGCAACGAGGAGGGCGGGGGTTCGAATCCCCTCTCGTCCACCAGATTTCAAAGGACTTGCATGATAAATCGAAGGTAGCTAATCGTCAGTTTTGGCCATAAAACGAGCGTGTCGGCGAACCAAGTGATAGCAGCAAGGCACTTTATCCTGGGAGCGCCTCGTTGGCCACGAGGAGCCCGCAACCATTTCACTCTCTCGCCGTGACCGTGTTTTTCACCTGAATCAATTTCAATTCGATCGCTTTTGTGTCGCTGCCGTTCAGGTCTATCGCGACACCCTTTTCGTCAGAATCTTTCAAGAAGTCCGTATCTTCCCACTCGCCCTGTTCCACGCCGTCCCAGCTGAACAATTTGTATTTTCCCGGCGCGAGTCCACGCAGATCAAAGAGCCCGTACTGATACGTCGTAATGGACTTGAACAGGTAATGCTGCTTTCTCTTTGCTTCTTCCGGCACTGCCACCACCCAAACACCTGCCACCGGCAGATTCTCCTCGTTCGTCACCGTTCCCTCTACGCGAGCCCCGAGGGAACTCACTGTAATCTCCAACGGACCGGCTGAGCCCTTCATAACGCGGAATGACATATCCGACATAGGGGCGTCGCTAAATCGCGCTTCCTTGACATAGCAGTCTTTGGACATCCCCGCGACTGTAAGCCGGAACTCGCCTTCAGGTACGTCTCTAAGCGTGAACTGATTTCAATTTGCTTAACCGCAGCGATCACGATATTGACTACGCCACTACGCCCATACCTCCCGAATAACGCCAACAGCCATGCCGGCATTCACAGACGTTTTCCACCCCGTCGAACCGTTTCAGGTGCGATTCGTGTTACGCGGAACGTTTTGACAAATGCCCCGTTTGTCGGCTCTCGGCAGCGTTGGGACCGATTGGGGCGCCTTTCAATGTGCTCGAAAGCATTCCCGCACTTCCTGCGAAGAAAACCCCTTACTGGATCTGTCCAATGGTTGCCACTGCTCCTGGTACATTTCCTGCCGCAAACGGTGATCCACTGACCTCCGTCAACGCCCCGCTTGCCGAATTGATGGTGAACACGGAGACGTTGTTCGAGCCTCCGTTTGCGACGTACAAGAACTTGCCCGAAAAATCGACCGCAACATCGTTCGGTCCCGTTCCTGCGGCGGTGGGTGAACCCGCTAGTGGCGTTAGCGCTCCAGTCGACGGATCGATCGAGTATGCCGTGACATTGTTCGCTCCGTGACTCGCCAAATAAAGGAATTTACCCGTGACATCGATTGCCAGGGCCACCGGGGTCTGCGGCGCTGCATAAGGTGAGCCCGTAATCGCGCCGAGGGCTCCGCTTAGGGGATCAATTCTAAATGCTGAAATGCTGTTCGACACCTGGTTGCCAACATAAACGAACTGGCCTGTCGGATCGATCGACACTGCCAAGGGATCGGTCCCCGTGGCGAAGGGTGACCCAAGAATGGCTGTAAGCAGACCCGTTGTCGGGTCAATCTCGAATCCCGAGACGCTGTTCGAAATCGGATTCGTCACATAGACGAACTTTCCCGTGGGTTCCACCCGCACCAGACTTGGTGCGGATCCAGCAGTGAAGGGGGACCCGGTCATTGCCGCCAATCCTCCCGTCGCTCGATCGATTGTGAAGCCCGAAACAGTAGTCGAACTCGGGCTATTATTCGAGACGTATGCGAATCTTCCGCTTGGTTCGATGGCCATTGAGTATGGCAGCATCAGCGTTCCGCCGGCAAAAGGGGATCCTGAGACCCCTGACAACACGCCCGAAGCCGCGTCTACGGTAAAGGCCGAAATGGTCCCGCCTGCCGAATCGACGGCATACAGAAACTTCCCAGCAGGGTCCGCAGTTACTGTCGGTGGGGCTGAGCCCGCAGCGAACGGTGACCCCGCTATGCTTGTCAGTTCGCCTGTGGTCGGATTTGTGCGGTAGGCGGACACACAGTTGCCGCTAAAGTTCGCCACATAAGCGTACCCTGGCGTGTAGGTCACCGCGGCGGTCCCGCTGCTCAAGGCGATCATTCTGCCTCCTCGCGTCCTTACATTTCCGAGCGCCGCGAGTTTTCCTGTCGTCGAATCGATCGCATACGCGCTGATGGTCTCGGAGGTTGATCCTTCATTTAAGACGTAGAGGAACTTCCCTGAAGGATCCGCTGCGAGCGAAACAGGATTCGCTCCAGAAGTAAACGGACCTCCGGTCACAGGGGTTAGAGCTGCCGTCGCGCTGTTGATTGAAAACGCGGAGACGCCATCCCCGTTGTTCGCCACGTAGACGTACTTCCCGGAAGGTTCTATCTCTACGGATACGGGAAAAGATCCGGCTGCGAAAGGCGACCCCGTCGCAGGGGTCAACGCGCCTGTCGTTATGTCAATCATAAACGTGGACACGTTGTTTGCGGTTTCATTTGCAACGACCGCAACCTTGCCCGCCGGATCGATAGCAATGGCAAAGGGGCCCGCCCCGGTCGCGAATGGCGAGCCCGGTATCGCGCTCAAAGCTCCGCTCGCAACATCAATTGCGTAGACCATAACATTGCTTGCAACGTTGTTGGTCACATACGCAAACCTGCCCCTTGGATCAAAGGCCACACAATTCGGCCCGGCATTTGCAGGAAAAGGTGAACCTGCAATCGTTGTGAGACTCCCGTTTGCACGATCGATCGCGTAACCCGACACATTCCCTGAAACTCCGTTCGTCACGTACGCAAAGCTCCCGGAAGGATCTATGGCGACGAAATTTGGACTCGTCCCGGCTGCGTACGGTGAACCGTTAACCGCAGTGAGTCGGCCAGCAGCAGGGTCAATGGCGAATGCCGTTAGCGTGTTGTCGCTCTGGTTCACCACGTAGGCGAACCTTCCTGCGGGGTCCGTCGCAATGGCGCTAGGTCCTGTTCCTGCTTGCGCGTAACCGTTCGCACGAAGCTGGCTGCTTACGGCATCGACGGTGTAAACCGATATCGTGTTGTCGCTTGGATTCGCGGAATATGCAAACCGCGGCACTAACCCTCCCGTCCCTTCGACCGCGATCAGTCGCGTCGACCCGTTTACACCGTTAAAGGTGGCCGTAATTTGCGGACGGCCTATGGCCGCCGCGCTAGCGAGCCCTGAGCTCGTGATGGACGCCAAGGTTGTGTCCGAAGTACTCCAATTAGCAGAGGAGGTTAGGTCTGTCGTACTGCTGTCGCTGAAAGTTCCCGTGGCCACAAATTGCTGCGTCCCGCCGGCGGAAATGGTCGGA
>Ga0310909_10000532_pt1 | contig 20133 bp, 20 predicted proteins | sample GREbulkMGT000H_FD_203449 | JGI IMG/M metagenome (GOLD analysis project Ga0310909, IMG submission 203449) | Lab enrichment of tropical soil microbial communities from Luquillo Experimental Forest, Puerto Rico - GRE.bulkMG.T000H | ecosystem: Environmental > Terrestrial > Soil > Tropical forest >... | reverse complement strand
ATGTGGGAATTGGTCTACGCGGACGGCCAGGTCAGCGAGTTCGAGGACAACGTCGTCTGGCGCGCAGCCGACCTGCTCGCGGTGTCTTCGCGCGACCGCATCGAACTCAAGCACCGCGTCGCCGATAGGCGGTCGGCATCGGTCGGGGGCGAGTAAGGGTCACCGCAAGCCGCGGCGAAGCGTCGCGCCGTACTGCGGCTTTTTGGCTCGTGCCCGCATGCCCGGACATGAAGAAACTTTAATGTAGACGCCGCTTGCCGCCGACTGCGGCAGGTCAGCTAATCCCCAACAGACTTTAGCATTCTGCATTTGCGCAAGGCTGCCTGCTTGCGGGACGGCTTGCATCCGTCCTAAAGCCTATGCTCTCGTCGGTTTTCGACATCATAGTCTGCAATTGATTTAAGAGCCTTCCATCGTGACCGAGCGTGTGACGCTGATTACCGGTGCCTCAGCGGGAATAGGCGCCGAGCTTGCGCGTGTTTTCGCGCGGAACGGTCATCGTGTGGCATTGACGGCGCGGCGCGAAGATCGCCTGGCAACCCTGGCACGCGAGATCACGGCCGCCGGCGGGAAGTCGCCGATCCTTATTCCCTGCGATCTCGAAGACCACGGTGCGAGAGATAAAATCGCAAGTAGGCTGGCCGATGCAGACGTGGACGTCGAGTATCTCGTCAACAATGCCGGCTTCGGGCTGTTCGGTAAGGCCATCGAGCTCGATCACGAGGGACAACTCGGCATCATCGACGTCAACATTCGTGCATTGACCGACCTATCGCTGCGGTTCTCCGATCAAGTGATCCGGAATCGCGGCGGTATTCTCAATGTCGGTTCGATTGCCGGCTTCCTGCCGGGGCCGGGCATGGCGGTGTACTACGCGTCAAAGGCCTATGTGCTGTCCTTCACCGAGGCGTTGCGGAAGGAGCTTGAGCCGCACGGCGTTCGGGTGTCCGTGTTGTGTCCCGGACCCGTGATGACCGAGTTTCAGGCGCGGGCCGGGTTTGCGCCCGGCTTCGACTCTACGATGCTTAACGTATCGGCCGCCGACGTCGCGCTGCAAGGCTATCGGGGGCTGATGGCCAACAAGCGGGCCGTGCTGCCCGGGTTCGCCATCAAGATGGTGCCTTCCATGCTGCGGTTTGCTCCGCGCGGTTTCATTCTGGCTGCGGTCGGCCGCTTTCAGATCCGCAAGCCGTAAGCCGCGACAGAAGGTTCGCGGCCTTGCGCCTCCTTCTTGGCCCGCTCTTTGCTTGGTTTCGCACCGTGCCGCAACTCACAGGATATTAACGCTTGCTTAGCTAACATTTCCGCTCGTGTGCGCATGCGGAGCCGATGACCTTGTTTGACCTGACCAGCGACGCGAATGTGCTGCCCTTCCCGGGGCGGCGAACGGCTGCCGTTTCATTGTGCAGGGAAAGCCTGGCGCCGGTGCTGATCGTCCTGCACCAGGAGAAATCGACGCCCGGGCGGGTCGGTAACGTGTTGCGGGCGCTCGGCTACCGCCTCGACATCCGCCGTCCCCGGTTCGGCGATCCGCTGCCTGAGACGCTCGACGCGCATGCGGGTGCGATCATCTTTGGCGGCCCGATGAGCGCCAATGATCCCGACGACTATGTGCGACAGGAGATCGACTGGATCGAGATTCCGCTGCGCGAGCAGCGGCCGTTTTTAGGCATTTGCCTGGGCGCGCAAATGCTCGCGATGCAGCTCGGCGCCGGCGTCGCGCCGCATCCGCAAGGCCTGACCCAGATCGGCTACTACCCGATACGCCCGACGGTCGCAGGCGAGGCGCTGTGCGGCGCCTGGCCCGATCAAGTCTATCACTGGCACCGCGAAGGCTTTGAGTTGCCGCGCGGCGCCGAACTGCTCGCCGAGGGCGACGATTTTCCCGTGCAGGCACTACGGTTCGGCCACGCTTTCGGCTTCCAGTTTCATCCCGACGTGACGACTGCGATGATGCATTGCTGGACCGCGCGCGGCGCGATGGATTTACCCGGCGCGCAGCCGCGTCATCGTCACTTCGAAGGGCGTGCGGTCTACGACGTGGCGGAACGCGCCTGGCTGACGAATTTCATGAGTGACTGGCTGGCGCGCGAGCCGATGCCGATGGCAGAGGCGGCGGAGTAATCCTTGGCAAACCGGTGGCAAATCAGCGGTTTTCGCCGTTCTTGACTTGACTGTGGTGCGGATTTAAATGGCCCAGATTGCGAGCCGCCTTACAAGGCGGCGGGTACGGGGCCATAGCTCAGCTGGGAGAGCGCATCGTTCGCAATGATGAGGTCGGCGGTTCGATCCCGCCTGGCTCCACCAGCCTTGGCTCGCGTCGCGAGCCTCCGGCTGGCAGGTCACGCTCCAGTCTTTCGTAGCGAATGAGCGAAGACCGTTCGCATCGCCCAATATGGCGACGGGAAAGTCCGTCAAGCCCGATGATCTGGGCAAAATCGGCAGCGAAGTCGAATCCGCTGCACCAGTTCCCTTGTTTGGTTGGGGTGGAACCGATATCTAGCGAAGGAGCCAAATCGCGATCTCAGCCCCGAGTCCCCAATGCGCGCCGTCCTCGACATCGTCCTTATCGTTCTTGATCTCTACATCTGGCTGTTGATCGCCTCCGCCATCCTGTCCTGGCTGATCGCCTTCAACGTCGTCAACACGCGCAACCAGTTCGTCTCGGCGGTCGCGGAGTTCCTGTATCGGATCACGGAACCGGTGCTGGCACCGATCCGCAATTTCCTGCCGAACCTCGGCGGGCTCGATATCTCGCCGATCATCCTGATCCTGATCATCATGTTCATCGAACGGGTGATCACCTATTACATCTATCCCGCGGTGTTCTGATCCGCGGGGGCGCGACGGACGCTCTATGGACCCTCTATGGACCCTTGGCGCACCTCGGCCGGCGGCGTCTGCGTTAGCCTGCGGGTGACGCCGCGCGGCGGCCGCGACGGCATTGACGGGATCGAAACGCTGAGCGACGGCCGCAGCGTGCTGAAAATTCGGGTACGCGCGATCGCGGACAACGGCGAGGCCAATCGCGCCGTGACGGAATTTCTCGCAAAGGCGCTCGGCGTGCCCAAATCGGCGGTCAAGCTCGCATCGGGTGCGACCTCGCGCCTGAAGCAGATTGCGGTGGACGGCGATCCCAAACGCCTTGGCGAGGCGTTGCGGGTTCTGACACAAGCAAAAGCGAAACAGTCGAAGGATTGAGATGACGGCCCGTATCATCGATGGCAAGGCGATTGCCGCAGGTCTGCGCGCCCGCGTCGCGGACGAAGTCGCCCGCGTCAAGCACGCGCACGGCCTGACGCCGGGGCTGGCGGTCGTGCTGGTCGGCAACGATCCCGCAAGCGAGGTCTATGTTCGCAGCAAGCACAGAGAGACGCAGGCCGCCGGCATGGCCTCCTCCGAGCACAAAGTGGCGGCCGATGTGTCGCAGGACGAGCTGTTGGCGCTGATCGCAAGGCTCAACCGCGACGCCGGTGTGCACGGCATCCTGGTGCAGTTGCCGCTGCCGAAATCGATCAACGCCGAAACCGTCATCAACGCGATCGATCCCGCCAAGGATGTCGACGGCCTGCATCCGGCCAACGCCGGGCGGCTCGCCGGCGGCTTTGCCGCGCTTGCGCCCTGCACGCCGCTCGGCTGCATCATCCTGACCAGGAGCGTTCATGCCTCGCTCGAAGGCATGAACGCCATCGTACTCGGCCGCTCCAACCTTGTCGGCCGGCCGCTCCTGCAATTGCTATTGAACGAAAACGCGACGGTTACGATAGCGCATTCGCGCTCGCGCGATCTGCCAAAGCTCTGCGCCCAGGCCGATCTGGTGTACGCCGCGGTGGGCCGGCCGGAGATGGTGCGCGGCAACTGGATCAAGCCGGGGGCGACAGTGATCGATGTGGGCATCAATCGCCTGCCTGCGGGTGACGGCAAGATGCGGCTGGTTGGCGACGTCGCCTTCGCCGAAGTGTCGGAGGTCGCGGGCGCGATCACGCCGGTTCCGGGCGGCGTCGGCCAGATGACGGTGGCGTGCCTGCTGGTGAATACGCTGCGCGCGGCCTGCGCGATTGCAGGATTACCCAAGCCCGCGGTGTGAGCCGGCAGATTCCGCTCGGCTCTCCCGCCCGGAAGCGGGGGGAAGAGGAGAGGTCGACGCTCGTCGACCTGCCTATTTCTTCCTCGCGCGCGCGATGCCGTCTTCGATCAGCTTGTGCGCCTCTTCAGGGCCGCCCCAGCGCAGCACCTTGACCCATTTGCCGCGTTCGAGGTCCTTGTAGTGCTCGAAGAAATGCTGAATTTGCGCCAGCGTGATCTCGGGCAGGTCACCAAAACTCTTCACCTTGTCGTAGCGCTGCGTGAGTTTCGACGAGGGAACCGCGATGATCTTCTCGTCGCCGCCGGCCTCGTCTTCCATCAGGAGCACGCCGACCGGCCGCACGCTCATGACGGCACCGGGGACGATCGCACGGGTGTTTGCGATCAGGACGTCGCAGGGGTCGCCGTCATTGGAGAGCGTGTGCGGGACGAAGCCGTAATTGCCGGGATAGCGCATGGCGGTATAGAGGAAGCGGTCGACCACCAGGGTTCCGGCCTCCTTGTCCATTTCGTATTTGATCGGCTCGCCGCCGACCGGGACTTCGATAATGACATTGACCTCGCGCGGGGGATCGATCCCGATCGGGATGGCGTCAATGCGCATGGGACGGCTCCGTGAGGCCTTAAATCAAAACAAACCGTGTCAGGTCGTCCGTCGCGCGTGCGGCGCGGCTTTCGCTGCGGTCAATTGGTCCAGGCGAACGCGACCTTGTCGAGCGATTTCGGCCCGAACTTCTCCGAGGAGCGCGCCACCATACGGCCGCCGAGAGCGCGGTAGAACTCGGTGGCGGGGTCGTTGTCCGAGAGTGCCCAGACCACCATGCTCTTCAATCCGCTCTGCGCGAGGTCGCGCTTGGCAGCGGTGAACAGTCGGCGGCCGAAGCCGAGCCCCTGGAACTCCGGTCGGAGATAAAGTTCGTAGATCTCGCCTTCGAAATGCAGGCTCCGCGCGCGGTTGCGGCCGTAATTGGCATAGCCCGCGACCCTGTCGCCGAACACCAGCACACTGACGCGACTGCCCTTGCGAATTGCCGAGTCCCACCAATGCGGACCGCGCCGATTGATCAGCTTCTCCAACTCGGAGCCGGGAATGATGCCCTGATAAGCCGCCCGCCAAGCTTCGTCGTGGGCGGATGCAATCGCTACTGCATCTGCAGCCTTGGCCGGTCGAACCTCGATTAGGGTGGTGCTCATGGAAGCTAATCAAAGCAAGTCAGCGGCCCGGCTTCAAGGTCTATCGTTAATTATCGGTTAACGTGTGGACTTTCTGCATCAGTTGCGCGGCTCGGGCTGTGCCGAAAAAGGACAAGACGCGGTTTTTCGCCAGCGTTCCGCCGATGCGAAGAGCGTCAGCGGTGGATGAAAGGGCGCCGGCGACCATTCCGCCGCCGGAAAAGAGTGGGGATATGATTCGCCTCCGGTATTCTGCCGCTCCGTTTGGAGACTGCCCGTTGTCCGCCCATCCCGTGCCTTTGCGACCGTTGCTCCTGGCGGCTCTTGCGTCGCTCGCGCTGGTGGTGCTCGCCAACCAGACCACGCTGCCGCCGCAACCCTACGGGGCGCAAGGCGCGGAAGGCGAACTCAACCGCGCGCAGCAATGGCTGGTGCCGACGCCGGCCGCCGATCGGGGGGCGCATGCCCTGCTGTTTCGCCCGCCCGGCGAGGGGCCGTTTCGGCTTGCCGTGATCGCGCACGCCTCATCCCAGAATGCGCTGCGTCGCACGCAAATGACAGCGCCTGAATATCGTGCGCTGGCGGCGTTCCTGGTCGCGCACGGCCTTGCCGTGCTGGTGCCGGAGCGGCTCGGCCATGGCGCAACCGGCGGCGCCTATTTGGAGGATCAAGGCGGCTGCGAGGACGCCGACTATGCAAGGTCGGCACGCGCGACTGCGGAGCAGATCAAGCTGGCGCTGGATTTCATGAGCCGCCAACCCTTCATCCGGAAGGACGGCGCGATCATTATCGGGCATTCGGCCGGCGGCTGGGGCGCGCTGGCGCTGGCCGGCGAAGATCCCAGGATGCTCTCCGCCATTATAGCTTTTGCACCGGGTCGGGGCGGCCACGCCAACGACGTCGAAAACCGGGTCTGCGCACCCGAGCGGCTGATCGAAGCGGCGACGAGCCTTGGCAAGGGCGCGAGGGTGCCGGTCACCTGGCTGGTCGCCGAGAACGACACGTATTTCCCGCCTGCGTTTTCGCAGCGGCTCGCCGGCGCGTTCCGCGGCGGCGGCGGCAAGGTCGCATTCTCGGTGCTGCCGGCTACGGGCCGCGAGGGGCATTGGCTGGCGGAGAGCGAAAACGGTATCAACAGCGCCAGCACCGAGCTCGAGCGCGCGCTGACTTTAGCCAGGCCCGTCACGTCCAAAAAACGATGACGCTGTATTTTCTGGTCAAATATCTGCACGTTCTCGGTGCCATCGTCATCGCCGACAGGGGTGAGATGCTGCCGGTCGCGCTGCCGACGCGGGACAACAGATAATGCAATGGCCCGACGACGACGTGATCCTGTTCGACGGCGTGTGCGTATTTTGCTCGCGCTGGGTCCGCTTTGTCGTCGATCGCGACGAGGCTCGACGCTTCCGTTTCACCGCGATCCAGTCGGCCTACGGCGCGCGCCTTGCGCAGGCGCTCGGCATCGATCCCAAAGATCCCGATACCAATGCCGTGCTCCATGGCGGGGTTGCCTACACCAGGAGCGATGCGGCGCTCACCGTGCTCTCGCTTCTTCCGGGCTTAAGCTTTGCGCGCGTGTTCCTTGTGGTCCCGAAGCCACTGCGCGACGCGGTCTATAATCTCGTCGCGCGCAATCGTTATCGGATTTTCGGTCGGTTCGATGCGTGTATCGTGCCGGATGCGGATTTGGCGGCGCGAGTGATAGAATAGCCTTGTCAAGCGCGGACCGGTCGGCTCGCAACGACGCAGAAAAGCTATCGCTTGACGAGCGCCCCCAACACCTCCCGCGCCGCCCTCTCGCCGCTGTCATGCGCGCCATGCGCGGTCGAGAAAAAATTCGGCGAGGTGGCTTCGCCCGCAAAGAACAGGCGGTCATCGACGGGCGCGGCGAGGATCGCGCGGTCGCCGGCCTGACCGGGCAGGGCATGCGAATAGGAGCCGCGGGCAAAGCGATCATGCGCCCAGCGCGATTCCTTCAGGGGTTTCAGCTTGCGGCGGAAGTCGTTGCCCAGGAGCGACACGATCTCGTCGATGGAAGCCGCCGCAATCGCGCCGTCGCCAGCGTCTTCCAGCTCCCTGGCGTAACGCCCGCCGAAAAAACCTTCGACGCAGGGCTGGCCGAACGGGCGCAAGTGATACGTGCCCATGGCCGTCCGCATGGTGGCGCCGCGCAGATTGCCTTCTTTCGGTAATGCATCGGGCTCGTCGAGCGCCAGCGTCACCTTGTCCGCGAGGCCGAGGGGCAGGCCCGCGGCGGCATCGACCTTCGCCGGAAGCGCCGGGTAAAACCGAAGCGCGTCAGTCGCGATCAAATTGGTCGGCACGGTGACGATGACCTTGTCGGCCACAAGCGTACCCTTCGATGTCTCGATGCGCAGGCGCTTTGCCGAATGATCGATCAGCGTGACCTCGCAGTCGAACGCGACCGGCAGCGCCGCGCCATAGGCAGCCATCAGCGCGCCGTAGCCGCGCCGCACCCGCCAATTGAGGTTGGTGTCCTCATAGGTGTCGAAGTCGAGGATCGAAACGCGATCGGTCTCGCACCCGTTGATGTAGGTCGAGATCGCATCGATCATCGGGTTCCAGCGGTTGCCGGTTTCCAGATAGAGGCTGGCCGGATGGTCGACGCCGGCTTTTGCGGCCTCGTGAAGGCGCTGGAAGAAATCGTCGAGCGCGTGGATGAAGCTCGCGCGCTCTTCCTGCGGGAACGCCTTGCCGACCGCGCGCTCTCGCCAGGGCGGCAGCGTCTTGTCGATTTCGAAATTCAGGCTCTCGGCGATGCCGACGAATGCGTTCCTGTCGGCCGAATGCAACCAACCGCAACCGAGATCAAAAGTGACCTCGGGCGAGGCCATGATGGTGTGGCCGCGTCCGCCGACTCGGTCGCGCGCTTCCAGCACGACAAAGGAGACGCCTGCGTTCTTCAGCGCATGCGCTGCACCAAGGCCCGCGGCGCCAGCGCCGATGACGGCGACGTCGATATGGGAGGGAAGGGACATATCAAGGTTTCGCCACTTGCGAAGCGCTTCGTCAAGAGAGGATTGGCCTTGAGCACGCTCGCTGCTCTCCCGCTAGCGGAGAGAAGCGAAGCAAAATCACGCCACCGCTTCCTTTGCCTTTTCGGCACGCTTGCGGTCGTTAGCGTCGAGAAACTTCTTGCGGAGCCGGATCGATTTCGGCGTCACCTCGACAAGCTCGTCGTCCTCGATATAGGCGAGTGCCTTTTCCAGGGTCATCTTGATCGGCGGCGTCAGGCGCACCGCTTCGTCCTTTGCGGTGGTGCGAATGTTGGTGAGCTGCTTGCCCTTGAGCACATTGATCTCGAGATCGTTGTCGCGGGTGTGCTCGCCGACGATCATGCCCTTGTAGACCTTCCAGCCCGGCTCGATCATCATCGGTCCGCGGTCCTCGAGCTTGAACATCGCGTAAGCTACCGCCTCGCCCTGGTCGTTGGAGATCAGAACGCCGTTGCGGCGGCCCTGGATCTCTCCCTTGTACGGGGAGTAGCCGTGGAACAGACGGTTCATGATCGCGGTGCCGCGGGTGTCGGTGAGAAGCTCGCCCTGGTATCCGATCAGGCCGCGGGTCGGCGCGTAGAACACCAGCCGCAGGCGGTGGCCGCCCGACGGCTTCATTTCGATCAATTCCGCCTTCCGCTCGCTCATCTTCTGCACGACGACGCCGGAATGCTCTTCGTCGACGTCGATTACGACTTCCTCGACGGGTTCGAGCAGTTGCCCGGTCGCATCGTCCTTCTTGTAGACGACGCGCGGCCGCGACACCGACAGCTCAAAGCCCTCGCGGCGCATGGTCTCGATCAGGATGGCAAGCTGCAATTCGCCACGCCCCGCGACCTCCATGGAATCCTTGTCTGCGGCCTCGGTGACGCGCAGCGCCACATTGCCTTCGGCCTCGCGCAGCAGGCGATCGCGGATCATGCGGCTTGTCACCTTGTCGCCCTCGGTGCCCGCCAGCGGCGAGTTGTTGACGATGAACGACATCGACACCGTCGGCGGATCAATCGGCTGCGCGGCCAGCGGCGTCTCGACCACGGGATCGCAGAAAGTATCGGCCACCGTGCCCTTGGTAAGACCGGCAATCGCGACGATGTCGCCGGCTTCGGCCTCCTCCAGCGGCGCGCGCTCGATGCCGCGAAACGCGAGAATTTTGGTGATGCGGCCTTGCTCGATCACTTTCCCGTCGGCGGAGAGCACCTTCACCTGCTGGTTCGGCTTGATCGCGCCCGAGGTGATGCGGCCGGTGACGATGCGGCCGAGATAGGGGTTCGCCTCGAGAATCGTGCCGATCATGCGGAACGGCCCCGGCTCGACCTTCGGCGGCGCGACATGGCGCAGGATCAGATCGAACAGCGGCTGCATGCCCTTGTCTTTGGGGCCTTCGGGGCTTTCCGCCATCCAGCCCTGCTTGGCCGAACCGTAAAGAATCGGGAAGTCGAGTTGCTCTTCGCTGGCATCGAGAGCCGCGAACAGGTCGAACACCTCGTTGATCACTTCGGTCGGCCGCGCGTCGGGCCGGTCGACCTTGTTGATCACGACGATCGGCTTCAAGCCGACCTTCAGGGCCTTCGAGACCACGAACTTGGTCTGCGGCAACGGGCCTTCGGCGGCATCGACCAGCACCAGCGCGCCATCGACCATGTTGAGGATGCGCTCGACCTCGCCGCCGAAATCGGCGTGGCCTGGCGTGTCGACGATGTTGATGCGGGTGTCCTTCCACTGCACGGAAGCCGCCTTGGCGAGAATCGTGATGCCGCGCTCGCGCTCCAGGTCATTGGAGTCCATCGCGCGCTCGGCGACCTTCTGGTTCTCCCGGAAAGTGCCGGATTGCTGCAGCAGGCGATCGACCAGGGTGGTCTTGCCATGGTCGACATGGGCGATGATGGCGATGTTGCGAAGGTTCATCTTTGAGCTTCTTTAGGATTCGACAATGACCTCACGCGCGATTTCGCCGGACGACCGGACCCCTCAAATCGCGCTCAAAACCTGAGATAAGCGGGCGCGGCGCGCCCAAAAAGGAAGCCCGGCCAATGGGACCGGGCGAATCCTTACGCGTTGCGCTGCAATATATTCAGAAAACGTCAAAAAACAATGGGTTGTTTGACAGTTTGGCTGGTTGGTGGACGGGATTTTCACCTGCTTTTTGGGGACAAGGGTGAGGCAGGGCTTCCGCCGACCCCTGCTTTCGCCGGAGCGTTGGGCTCCTGGGTCGGATAGACCCCTTGGAGCACCTCATCAAAGTGGAACTTGACCTGCTCGTTGCAGAGGCAGGCGCGCGCCTTCAGCGCGGCGAGGTTGCGCACCACGATCGCGCCGCGCCTCGTCTCCAGTGTCCCTTCCGCCTTGAAAGTCTGGAGCACGCGGCTGGCATAGCTGCGCCCGACGCCAAGCAGGGTCGCCAATTGCTCGTGGGTCAGCGGCACGATCGCGTCGTCGTCCGTGCGCTCCATTGCCGAGACGATCCATTTCGCCGTGCGCTGCTCGATCGAATGGATCGCGTTGCAGGCCGTCGACTGAAACATCTGCGCCATCATGCAGTCCGCATAACGGGCGAACACATTGCGCAGCGTCAGCGACTGCATCTTGGCTGCATCGAGCCTGCCGACTGGCAGCTTGACGAACGGTCCGCCGAATTTGACGACGATGCGGGTATAGGCGGGCAGGAAACCCTGGCTCACGATCCCGCCGACCGCGCCCTCGCGGCCGACCAGGATGGTTTCGACATCGCGGCCGTCCTCGTTTGCAACGAGATAGGATGCGAGCGACGGTCCGCAAGGAAAATGGACGACGTCGACATCGTCGCCGGGATTATAGAGGAGGTCGTTGGCCGCGGACTCTTGCAGCGAAAGATGCGACGCGATCAGCGCGTAGTCGGCTGAGTTCAGCCGGCGCAACAGATTGTTGTATGGCCGCTCGCCGTTACTGCTGCTCGTGGCGCGTGGCCCGTTCATTCAAGCTCCTGCCTCGGCCAAAACCATAGCGGTACCTTCCTGAAAAGCTGTGTTCACAAGTGCACAGACAGGGAAACGTCATTGTGGTGCCCTTCGTTCCGGGAACCCGTCGACGCGCTCGCAGGGAGGTGTCGGCCGCAGGGCTGTCCCGGTCAAAGCTCAATGGCTGGAACCAGTAGCATGCCCGCTCTTCCCCAAGACGTGCTGATCGTCGAGGACGATCCCATCATCGCGCTCGATCTCGAGGACACCGTCCTCGGTCTCGGGGCGGCCACCGTCAGGACCGCCGGACATGTCGCGACCGCGCTCGACATGATCGCCGCTCGTGCGCCGGATTTTGCCCTGCTCGATGTCGGGCTCGTTCACGAAAACAGCTTTGCTATCGCAGAGCGCCTCACGACGCTGAACATTCCGTTCGCCTTCGTTACCGGCTATGGGAGCGGCAAGGTGCCGGCTGTCTTTGCGGACCGGCCGCGGCTGCCAAAGCCATTTTCGACCGAGGCGCTGCTTGTGGTGTTGCGGCGCATCGGCGCGCGGGACCCCAAGGATAGCGGCGGGTTTGGCCCTCTCACCAACCCACCCGCTTTTTGACCCGTTAGGGTAGGGAGCGCATCTGCGCTTTCCGCCTCAGCGTGAATGTCTACGCCTGCTTCGGATCGAGCGTGGTCGACCATAAGGCGACGTCGGCGCGGTCACGCAGCGTCACCGTCATCTGCCCGGTTGCGCCCGCAATTTGCACGTGACCGAAGAACTGCATGCCGGCGGATGGCGGCAGGTTCTGCTTGTCCAGTCCCGGCGCCTTGATGAAACGCACCTCCGGGCCAAAGCTGTTGTCGAGCTCGTTCGGCCCGAACGTGCCGGCATGCAGCGGTCCCGAGACGAACTCCCAGAACGGCTCGAAATCCTGAAACTGCGCCTTGTTCGGATTGTAGTAGTGGGCTGCGGCGTAGTGCACGTCGGCGGTCAGCCAGACCGTGTTGTGGATCGGCGCGGCCTTGATGAAACGCAGGATTTCCGCAATTTCAAGTTCGCGGCCGCGCGGCGGGCCGTCGCCCTGCGCAAAGGCCTCAGAGCCCTTTCTGTTGGGCGCATCGTCGTAGACGATCAGCGACAAGGGCATGTCGGAGGCGATCACCTTCCAGGTCGCCCGCGAGTTCAATAGGTCCCGCTTCAGCCAGCGCATCTGGTCGGGCCCGAGAAAATAGGCATCAGGACCATAGCTCTCCTGCAGGTTCGGGCCATTGGGACCGCGATAGCTGCGCTCGTCCAGAACGAAGACGTCGAGCAGCGGACCGTAGCTCAAGGTGCGATAGACCCGGCCCGGCTCGACGATGCTTTCGCGCATCGGATACATTTCATGGAAGGCGCGCGCGGCGCGCGCGGCGAGCAGGGAGATGTTGCGCTCCTTGTAGGCGGCCGGCAGGTCCTTCGAAGCCGACCAGTTGTTGGTGACTTCGTGGTCGTCCCACTGCACAAAGATCGGCACTTCGGCGTTGAATGCGCGCACATTCTCGTCGAGGAAATTGTATTTGTGCGCGGCGCGGAACTCGTCGAGCGTCTCGGCGACCTTGGCCTTTTCGGGGATGGTGACGTTCTTCCAGATCTTTCCGTCGGCGAGCTTGACCTCCGAGGGGATCAGTCCGTCGGCGTAGATCGTGTCGCCGGAATGCAGGAAGAAATCCGGCCGGTGCTTCTTCATCGCCGAGAAGGTGAACATGCCACCGTCGTCAGGGTTGATGCCCCAGCCTTGACCGGCAACGTCGCCGCCCCAGACGAAACTGACGTCGCGCCTGTCGGACGGCGCCGTGCGGAAGCGACCGATCACGGGCTCGCTTTCGACCGAACTGTGCGAGAGATCGCGGAACTTCACGCGATAGAAGATATCCTGGCCGCCGGGGAGGTTTTCCAACAGCATTTTTGCGGTGAAGTCGCTTTCGGGCAGTGCTGCGATCGGCGGCAGCGCGCGCGCATTGCCGAACGATTCGGTCGTCGAGACTTCGACCAGCATCTGCGCGGGACGGTCGGCGCGCGCCCAGACCACGCCACTGTCGGCACCGACGTCGCCGGATTGCACGCCGTGGGTCACCACCGGCCGGTCGGCCGCGCGGGACAGATAGGGCATCGCGATTGCGCTGATGCCTGTCGCAGCGGCAGTCGACAGAAAACGCCGGCGGGACAGTCCACGAAATGTTTGACGGGGAATGCGAAGCGTCATGCGGGCCTCCTTTGCATCGTCGGAAATGGCGAGCCACCTTCCGTCATTACGAGGAACCGATGGGTCCGCGCGAAGCGCGGCCTAATGAAGACCTCCGCGACGGAGCAATCCAGAGGGACGCCATTCCCTGGCAAGACGCTATAGGAAGATTATGTGACGGCGCGATTAAATCGTCCCGGTGGCGCGGAATTGCGCACCGGCCCGTTGCAAATTTTGCGGCAGGCTCATCAACACGGCCCTGCGATCCGCGGCCGCGTGGTGAAATTGATCGAGCGCGATGTTGAAGGCGGTCAACGCGCCCTCCTGGATCGCGCCGTCCTCGAAACAGTGCAGGGTGTCGCGAAGGATATTGTCCGCCTCGCCTTGCATGCGATCGAGCTCTTCGGTCGAGTCGGCCTTGCGCGCGTCCGCGATCATCTCGAGCAGACGCTCGCGCAGGTGAGAGTTGGTGCTGCGCTCGTCCTTCTTCAGATAGCCGGCGAACCAGGCGCCCATCGAGCCCATCGCCGACAGCGCCATCAATCCCCACCAGATGTAATCGCTGTAGCGGTCGAGAAAGCTTTTCTCCTCGCCGTCAACGAACGCCGCGGCACCGGGATGTGCGGGAATGGCGGCGTCCTTGTCGGTGTCGGGCGTTTCGATCTTTGCGGCGAGCGGAAATTCCGCCATCAATTGCTGGCGGACCGCGAACAATTGCCGGGTAAAGGCGGCGACTGTCACGTCGGACAAGCCCTTGCGCGCCACGATATGGTGATTGAAGCTGATCGTCTTGACATCGTCGTCGGGGCGGTCGGACGCAAAGGTGCCGGCCGGAATGTCGCCGGCCTCATAGGCGGGATGATTTTGTGCGATCGCATCTGCCCGGTCGATCTCGAGGAAGGTGGGCGTGCCGCCGTCCTTGGCGGAGGCCGCGATCGCATCCGCGGTGACCTTGCTGTTGAGCGGACCCGCGGCAAGGTAGACATCTGCCTTCTGGTTCTTGATCGCCTCCGCAGATTCCTGCGCCGGAAACTGCACGATCTCGACCTTGTTCGGATCGACGGCGTATTGCTGCAGGATAATTTTAAGAAGGTTCACGTTGGCCTGGGTGCGGCCGACCACGCCGACCCGGTGCCCCGCAAGCTGTGCGATCTTGGTGATCTTCGGCGCCGCCTTCTTGCCCCTGCGTGGGGGGGCCCACAGCACCGCAAAATTCTTGCGCAGCGTCGCGACGGCTAGCGCATTTTTCGGCACGTCGAGGTCGCCGCGAACCACCGCGAGATCGACCTTGCCAAGCGCGAGTGCGTCGGCGCTTGCGGAGGCGCCGTCGGTCTGCACCGGGCGGAGGCGGATATAGGCGTGGTTCTGGGTGAAGGCCTGGGTCAGCGCCTGCACCACCTTGAGGTCGTCGCTGTTGGCCGGCCCCACCGCGATCTTGAGGGTGACCGGCCGCATAGCGAAATAATAGGCGCCCGCGAGCGCGCCGATGATGGCGAGGATGCCCGCCACCGTAACGAACGTCGCCCTCCGCACCGCCGAGCGTGGCGATGGCGGCGTAGGCTCGGCAAGCTCAAAACCCCCGGTCATCGATCTCGTAAACAATCGTTTGAGGTTCAAATTCAGTGTCCAGATTGCGAAAGTTGCTGACTTCCGAACCGCCACACTGGCCGGCATGATTATTTGTATATGCTAGCAAATTTCTTGCCTGCCAGAGGTTACATCTGCGTCATGGTTACCGGCGATGACCACAGAGAGGGTAAAGTTCCAATGAAACGGGAGGTTTGAGATGGCAGAGCGGCTATCGGGAGCAGCGCGGCAATCGGCGCTCAAGGAATTACCCGGCTGGACGGAGGTTGCCGGCCGTGAGGCGATCGCAAAAACCTTCGTCTTCAAGGACTTCAACGAGGCCTTCGGCTTCATGTCCCGCGTTGCGCTGGTGGCGGAAAAGCACGACCATCACCCGGAATGGCGCAACGTCTACAAGACGGTCGAGGTCGTGCTTTCGACCCATGATGCCGGCGGCCTCACGTCGAGGGATATCGAGCTTGCCAAGGCGATGAATGCGATCGCCGGGCATTAGCCGGACCTTGCAGCGGTCACGCTGAGTCCCCAATTTCGGGAAGCAGCCCGCGGCGATCCGCCGCGCGGCGGATGGGACAGGGAGCAAGCCATGGCCACCGACTATAGCGTTGGGTTCGACCCGGCCGACCGGCTGGTGCACGACCGCGACAGCGTGCGCAGGCGCTTCTGGTTCAAGCTGAAGAGGGTGGCGGCCAGGCTCCCCTTCGTTGAAGACCTGCTCGCGGCCTATTACTGCGCCTTCGACAAGCGGACGCCGCGCCATGTCCAGGGCGCGCTGCTCGGCGCCATCGCCTATTTCATCCTGCCGTTCGATTTCATCCCCGATATGCTGCCGGTGCTCGGTTTCACCGACGATGCCGCGGTGCTTGCCACCGCAATCCGGCTGGTCGCGAACTATGTCACCGAGGATCACCGCGAGGCGGCGCGCGCAGCGTTGAAGCGGGGAATCGACGACCAGGCTTGAGCTGTCGCCGTGCCCCAGCCTGCCGGCCGAGGCGACACGCATCCCGTGATCCGTTGGCTGATGAGCGACGCGCGCAAGCTCGCAGACCCCGGCGAATTTCTGGAGGCCTTTGCGGGCGAATTGCGTAGATCAGGCATCGACGTGTCGCGCATCACGACGGGCGTGCCGATCCTGCATCCGCAGATCTTTTCCTTCAGCGGTCTCTGGGAACTCGGTAAAGGCACCAGCGAGCGCCTTTACCGCGCCGGGCCCGAGCCGTTGCAGGCCATTTCGAACAGCCCGATCCGCACTGCCTATGAGGGCGGCGGGCCGGTGCGCTGCGATCCCACCGCCCCGCCGACGCCTGGCGAATACGCCATTCTCGAGGATTTGCGACGCGACGGCTACACCGACTATGTCGTCCACGCGGTTCCCTTTGCCGACGGCAGCTTCAAGGCGCTGTCGCTCGCCACACGGCGACGAACGGGCTTCACCGCCGAAGAGCTTGGCCTGTTCGACGCGTTGATCCCTGCGCTTGCCTTCAATCTCGAAGTCCAGGCGCTGCGCCGTACTGCGCGTACGCTGCTCGACACCTATGTCGGCGCGCAATCCGGCGGCCGTGTGCTCGAAGGGCAGATCCAGCGCGGCACCGGCGAGACCATCTCCGCGGTGATCTGGCTCTGCGACCTGCGCGGCTTCACCGATCTGTCGGAACGTCTGCCGCGCGACACCCTGATCGACATGCTCAACGGCTATTTCGGGCCGATGTGCGATGCGGTGCTAAGCCATGGCGGCGAGGTCTTGAAATTCATCGGCGACGCGATGCTCGCGATCTTTCCAATTCGCGGCGATCCCGCGGCCACCTGCAAGGCGGCGCTGGTCGCGGCCGAAAGCGCGCAGGCCGTGCTGGCCGAAGACAATCGACGACGCGCCGCGGCCGGCCTGCCGCGCATCGATTATGGTCTCGCGCTGCATATCGGCGACGTCATGTACGGCAATATCGGGAGCGACACCCGGCTCGACTTCACGGTGATCGGGCCGGCCGTCAATCTCACCGCACGCATCGAATCGCTGTGCCGGCAACTCGGACGTCAGCTTCTGCTGTCGTCCGATTTCGTGCGCGCGGGGGGTATTTCGGCAAATCCGCTCGGCCGCTTCTCGCTCAAGGGCGTAGCAGCCGACCAGGAGATATTTGCGCCCGTCAGCCCGGACCAGGTACCGGGCTGACGGGTCGTGACTTATTGCTGCTTCCCCCGGCCAACCTGCGCCCGCGCGCCTTCCTTGGCCGTCTGATCGGCCTGCCAGGCCTGGAATTGCTTGAACAGCGCTTCGCGATCGGTCTGCGACTGCGGCGCGGTCTTCGACGCGGCGGGGTTCTGGTTCATGAAATCGTCGAACCGGCTGCGTGCCGTCGCCCCGATACCATGCGTATCCAGCCACTGTTGCGCATAAGGAAGGCGCGTCCAGCCAGCGAGCGGCGCCGCCAGCGACACCTCCTTCCACTTCGGATGGAAGGGCGGGTTCTGCAGCGTCGGGAACTTGCTGAAGAACGCGTCGACAAACTGCGACAGCTTGCGATAGCGCTCGCTGCCGGGCGCCCAATTATAGGCGGCGAGCACGGCGGGCACCGCGATGGTATCGACCGTTTCACCCTCCGCGATCAGGTTCGGGTAGTCCTTCGCCGTCAAGCTCGCCGGCAAATAGTCGCCTTGCAGCGGCCTGTCGTAATCGACCGTGACGAGATGGAAGCGGCCGTCATTCTGGAAAGTCGAGACCGACTTGTACGGCTTGCCGCCGACGACGATCACGCCGTCGAGCTCGCCCTTCTTCAGTTTCTCCATCGCGATGCGTTGCTCGATATAGGCGAAGTCGGCCTTGAGCCCGATCCGTTCTGCGACCGTCAGCGCGGTTACGAAGGTGCCACCATTGGGAAGGTCGACGCTGACCTTCTTGCCCTCAAGATCCTTGAGGGTTCGCACCGATTTCGGTGCGATGATCGTCATTTCTTCGTTGTAGAGCTTGGTCACGAAGGTGAATTGCCGCTTGATGTCCTTCGCAAACCCCTTCTTCTCGAGATAGTCGAGCGTGTCGGAGCGCACGATGCCAACGTCGACGCCTTGCAGGAACAGGATGTCGGCGACGCTCTGCACCGAACCGCGACCGACGATCGGGAGCACGCGCAGCTTGTTGCCGTCGTCGAGCACGGAGGCGAGGTCCGCGCCGATCTGAACATAGGTGCCGCCGATCGTGCCGGTGATCAGCGTCACGGTGTTGGCGTTCAGCGCCTGCTTGGTCTGGGCCGAGCCAAACTGGAAGATGGCTCTCAAGCTGTCGCTGACCTTTGCGGGATCGTATTCGCCTTCCTCGGCGCGGGCTGCAAAGCCGCACGCCATTATGATGGCAACGAGTGCCAGTCCAAACAAACGTCGCATATGACCTCTCTCTTGAAAATTAGTTCTGAATTTGCGCGAGGCGCCGCTGTGCGTCGGTAGAGCCGAGCTGCGCGGCCTTCTCGTACCAGGTGCGCGCCATCGCGAGGTCCGGATTGATGTTGCGGACGTCCTGCGTTCCCAGCACGTCGGGATCGTAGGTTTGTGCAAGCATCAATGCGGCTGTCGGCTCCTGCGCGTCAGCCGCCCGCCGCAGCAACAGCCTCGCGGCGGGAATATCGCCGGCGGAGAGAAGACCCTTCGCCCGCTTCATCAGAACGGCGATTTCGTCGGCGTCGAGCTGCCTCGCCTGCGGCGTGGCGACCGGAGGCGCGGCGGGAGCCGGCGGAGCGACCGCTACCGGCGGCGGCATTGCGGCGGGCGCCGCCGCATGGCTTTGCACCGCGTTCTGATAGGCGCTTGAAATCTCTTCGCGGGTCGGGGCCATCGCAACAACAGGGCCGCGGGCTGCCGGCGGCGTTTGCGCGGCCGGTGATGCCTGCCAGCGCGCGGGGTCCTTGAGCTGGACGTCGCCCGCGGTGAGCTGTGTGGCGGGAGCCTGCGGCGCCGGAACTTCCGGCTGCGCTGCTGCGGAGGGAATGGGAAGCACGCTCGAAAGCGACGCTTTGGCGCTGACGAGCACGTCGCGCGTGGCGTCGGAGGTGAACCATGCAAAGAGGACCGCAACGCCGGAGGCTGCGAGCACGCCCATCAGGATGCGCAACGAGATTGCAGCGCCGCCGCGCTTGCGCAAGGGGTTTGCGTATTCGAGCGGATCGGGCTCGCCGTCAGGATCGGAGAGGAAGAGCGGGATGGAATCGTTGGAGCCGTATTCCGTCCGCGCAGAGCGTCCGAAGGCATAGGGCCTTGTGGGCGTGCTGTCGAAGTCTTCGTCGTCGTAGCGATCGAAGTCGGGTTCGTCTGACCGAAAGTGTTTCCTGTCCACCATGGTGATTTCCCCACTCAGCTTGACGCAACAAATCGGGGCACCAGGCTCCCTGTTATGGCTTGTTTGCTGTCCGGAAGCGCCCCGTTACTTTAGCCTAGATTCGCAAGCTGAATCAGCCCAAAAGACGGCCACGGTCGGCGCGAATGGGGTGATATTTTGGATTCTTTGCGGCAGCGCCCAGTAATGTTTGCGCAAAACCTGAACGAAAGCGGGGTATAGCGAGGCTATTTCGTGGCGCATGCGTGGCAAAACTGCGACCGGATCGATGGTCGGGGTTCATGCTGTTTCGAATTGCGAAAAGCAGATGCGATAAATCGCCGTTAGCGTGCTGACTTAGCGGCTAACCACCTCCGCGAGGCTGACCCGTTTCAGGGATGCAGGATGACCTTGCCCATCGCCTTGCGACCTGCGAGCACCTTCAACGCATCCGCCGTCTGCGCCAGCGGGAAGGTGCGGTCGACATGGGATGAGATCTTGCCTTCCGCGGTCCACTTCACGAGCTTCTCGAGATTGGCGCGGTTCTTGGCCGGATTGAGCCGCGCCCAATTGCCCCAGAACACGCCGCGGATATCGCAGCCCTTCAGGAGCGCGAGGTTGAGCGGCATCTTCGGAATATCGCCGGCGGCAAAACCGATCACGAGGAATCGTCCTTCCCAGGCGATCGAGCGCAGCGCTGCTTCGGCATAGGTGCCGCCGACGGGATCGAAGATGATGTCGACGCCCTTGCCGCCGGTGAGGCGCCGCAATCCCTCCTTGAGGTCTTCCTTGGCGTAATTGAGCGTGAGCTCCGCGCCATGCGCCTTGGCGAAT
>Ga0310909_10000523_pt1 | contig 20239 bp, 18 predicted proteins | sample GREbulkMGT000H_FD_203449 | JGI IMG/M metagenome (GOLD analysis project Ga0310909, IMG submission 203449) | Lab enrichment of tropical soil microbial communities from Luquillo Experimental Forest, Puerto Rico - GRE.bulkMG.T000H | ecosystem: Environmental > Terrestrial > Soil > Tropical forest >... | reverse complement strand
CTGCAGACGAGCTGGCCTATATTGCCACCCATTACATCTACACCGATCACAGCCAGGTCTTGACCGCATCGGCCGGGGCTTCGTATCTGTGGAACGACACGCGCTTTTCCGCCTCGATGATCTATGGCAGCGGGCTTCGTTCGGGCTTTGCCAACACCGATCACCTGCCGTCCTACAACCAGGTCAATATGGGCGTGTCGCACGATTTCTACATCGTGGCGCCAAACAAGCCGACCACGCTGCGCTTCGATGTCGTGAACGTGTTCGACAAGATCTATGAGATCAGGGACGGCTCCGGTATCGGTGTGTTCGCCCCGCAATTCGGGCCACGCCGGGCCTTCTATTTCGGCATCTCGCAGAAAATATGAGCGTGGAAGCAATGATGGGCCAAACAGAAGAAAAGATGCGGCACTGCGGAAAGACAGGCGGCGACCGGCTTTGGCGCGCGCCGATAAGGCGGATCGCGGGGATCGCGGGCCTTGCGTTCGCGGCTGCCATGCTCGCGCATCCCGCTCTGGCGCAGGCGCCAAATCCCCTGCTTCCGCGCAACCTCTCGCCATGGGGCATGTTCCTCAACGCCGACATCGTGGTGAAGGTGGTCATGGTCGGGCTGGCCTTTGCCTCGCTCGTGACCTGGACGGTCTGGCTCGCCAAGACAATCGAACTCAGGGTCGCGACCAGGCTGGCGCGGCGGCGGATGAAAATGCTGGAGGAGGGCGGCAGCCTTTCGGCGGCGGTGCGCGCCTGCGGCGACGAGCGCGATGCGATTGCGCAGCTCATCCTGTCCACCGCGCGGGAGGCGGAACTCTCCGACGGCATCGTCGATGAGGGCTTCAAAGAGCGCGTGGCCTTGCGGCTCGAGCGCGTGGAGGCGGCGATGACGCGGCAGGTCTCGCGCGGCGTCGGCATTCTGGCCACCATCGGCGCCACGGCGCCGTTCGTCGGCCTGTTCGGCACGGTGTGGGGGATCATGAACTCCTTCATCGGCATTTCGGAAGCCCACACCACCAATCTCGCGGTGGTGGCGCCGGGCATCGCGGAAGCGCTGCTTGCGACCGCGCTTGGCCTGGTCGCCGCCATTCCGGCGGTCGTGATCTACAACCATCTTGCCCGCGTCATCGCCGGCTACCGCACGCTGCTCGGTGACGCCTCGGCACAGTTGCTGCTGTTGATCAGCCGCGGGCATCGCGGTCGCGCCGCGACGCTGCCCCGCGCGGCGGAGTAACCGACATGGCGCTCCGTCTCGGTTCACGCTCGCCCGATGATCTCGAGATCCAGCACGAGATCAACGTCACGCCGTTCATCGACGTGATACTGGTGCTGCTCATCATCTTCATGGTCGCCGCGCCGCTCGCGACCGTCGATATCGGCGTCAATCTTCCCGCCTCGACCGCGCCCGAACAGCCGCGGCCGGACAAGCCGATCTTCGTCACCATCAAGCCGGATCTTTCGATCGCAATCGGCGAGACCATGGTTTCGCGCGAAGGACTCCCGGAGGCGCTCGATCTGGCCACCAACAGCCACAAGGATGAGACGATCTTCATTCGCGCCGACAAGGCGCTGAGCTATGGCGAACTGATGGAGGTGATGAACACCTTGCGCGATGCCGGATATCTCAAGCTTGCCCTGGTCGGGCTCGAAACGCCGGCCGAGAAGAAATGAACGCCCTCGCGCTGCATCTGCCGGAAGAGCGCTCGCTGTCGCGCTGGATGCTCGCGGGCCTGGCGATTCTTCTCGCCCATGCTGCGATCGTGGCAGCGGTTGTGCTGTGGTATGCAAGACAGCCCGTCCAGCCGAACATCATTCCCGCGATTGCCGTGAGTCTGGCGCCGGTCGAAGCCAGTTCGCCAGAGATTCAAAATCAGGACATCGCGATTGGACCGGCCATGCAACAGGCCGAGGAAGTACCGAAGGAGCAGCCGAAAGAAGAGAAGCCGACGGAAAAGCTGCAGGAGCCGCCACCGCCCCAGCCGCAAGCCGAGGTCACGCTGCCGCGGGAAGAACCGAAGCAGGTGGAGAAGCCGAAGGCCGCGGTTCAGCCGCCTGCGCCGGAGACGCGTGCGCCGCCGAAGACCGAGCATGTCGGGCAGTTCACCGTTGCCGCCGCCAACGCCTATAACGCGCTCGTGTTCGGCCATCTGCAGCGCTTCAAGCGCTATCCGCTGGCCGCGAAGGGGGCATCGGGCACGGTGGTGCTGCGGTTCGACTTGAGTCGCGCGGGTGAGGTGATCAACAGCACGGTCACGAAATCTTCCGGCAACGCGCTGCTGGATGAGGCGGCGCTCGACCTGCTCCGGCGCGCCAGTCCGTTCCCGCCGTTTCCTGCCTTGAAGCCCGGCAGCCGGGACAGCTACATCGCGCCCGTGAATTTCTCGCGGTAGCGCATGATCCGGAAAGGCGCGCAGCGGCGCGCACCGTGAGATCAATCACTCAGGACAAGATCCGGACAACGCGATCGCATCCTCGGACAAGAATGCGATCGCGCAGAACATCACGCGCCGTTATTTCTCAAACGGAATGTATTTCTGGTATTCCTTCGGCACCTGGCTGCGATAGCGCGACGGCACCGTTCCGCTCTGGATCGAATGGTCGATCTCCTGTTGCCGGCTCGTCGACTTGCCCGACTTTTTCTTCTTCGTTCCCGTCTCCTTCTCGGTCGTGGTGGTTGGCTTTTCGGTTGCCGGCTTGTCGGTGGTCGTGGTGGTCGTCTGGGGCGCCGTCGTGGTCGGGGCTGCTGCTGCGGGCGGCGGAGCCGGTGCGGGCGCTGCGGCCGGAGGCGGAGGAGCCGGCGGGGGCGGAGGGGGTGGTGGAGGCGGCGGAGGCGTCGCGCCGGTATCCTGCGTCGATTGGGCCAGCACGGCCGGCGTCGGCAGGGCCATGAACAGAGCTGCGGCTATCGCAATAAGAGAAAGTCTCTTCATCGGAAAACTCCGGGTGTTGATCCCGCTGGCGGAACAATACAGTAGCGCAAGCATACACCAATTTTGACCGGGGTCTGCCCGCCGTCGGTCGGAGCCCGCTTCGAGGCGGGAGGGGGTCAATGCGCCCGGCCCTTCGCGGCTTCGGGCGGTGAACGGCTCAAAACATCTCGAAATATTCGCGGTGTTCCCAGTCCGACACTTCGGCCTGGAAGCGTTCGATCTCGGCATTCTTGATGTGCACGTAATAGTCCACAAACTCCGCGCCGAGTGCCTGCCGGAAGAAGGGATCGTCATTCAGCGCTGTGACCGCTTCGCGCAGCGATTTCGGCAAGAGGTCGGCCTTCGTCTCATAGGGCGTATCCGCCGAGGGGCCGGGGTCGCGCTTGCGGTCGATTCCATCGAGGCCCGAGACAATTTGCGAGGCCATGTAGAGATAGGGATTGGCGGCGGGCTCGCCGATCCGGTTCTCAAGCCGCGTTGCGCCGTCGCCCGCGCCGCCGAGCACGCGGATCATCACGCCGCGATTGTCCTTGCCCCAGATCGCGCGATCCGGCGCCAGCGAATAGGAGCGGTAGCGCTTGTAACCGTTGATGGTCGGCGTGGTGAACACGGTCGATGCACGGGCGTGTTCCAGCAGGCCTGCGAGATAGCAGCGGCCATGATCGGAAAGCGGCGTGGAGCCCTCCTTCGCCGCGAACACATTCTCGCCGGTGGCGCGCGACGCCAGCGACTGGTGCAGGTGCCATCCGCTTGCGAATGCATTCGGAAGTTTCGGCCGGCACATGAAGGTCGCGTGGTATCCATGCCGCCGCGCAATCTGTTTGACCGCGCTTCGGAACAGCACCATGTTGTCCGCGGGCTCGAGACCCCGGCGTGGCGCAAAGGTGAATTCGCACTGGCTCGGGCCGAACTCGACTTCGACCGAACGCAAGGGCAGGCCGAGTGCCGTGATGTCGCGCCTGATGATGTCGAGCGCGGGCTCCATCTGGTCGTAGCGCTGTTCGGTCAGATATTGGTAGCCGTGCGAGAGCAGGCTGACGGACGGCGGCTGGCCGGGTTGGCCCGCATCCTCCGGCGCCATTTTGGGATCGTCGAGCTTGAAGATATGGAATTCGACTTCAAGGCCGACGACGAAATCGTAGCCGCGTTCGGCAAGCTTGTTGAGGACCGAACGATAAAGTGCGCGCGTCGAGAAGGGTACCGGTCGGCCGTCGCCAAAATAAATGTCGCACAACACCCAGCCCGTGGCCGGCGACCAGGGCAGCACGCGGAAGGTCGTGGGATCGGGCACCATCAAGACGTCGGCAGCACCTTCCATCTCCTTCATGCCGAAACCGCCGCCGGCGGTGAATACCGGGAACACCGTGCGGTGCGCGGTGTCTTTGGCGAGCATCGTTGTGGTGATGGTGCATCCGCTTTCGAGCGAGGCAAGCGCCTCCGATGCCACCAGCGTCTTGCCGCGCAGAATGCCGTGCTGGTCGGCAAAGGACAGGCGGATGGTCTCGAGGTTTTTTTCTTCGGCAAGGCGGCGCAGCCGCCGCGCCGCTTCCTTCTGCTCCTCGGACCAAAGCGCGTGCCGCGCGACGAAACTCAACGCATGTCCCCCCGCAAGCCAATCATTCAGCCGCCGTCAGATGCGTCACTTTTCCGGCGATGTCCTGCGGCACTGGTGCCGCCCATGGCGCACCACGCCGCCGCCTCACGTCGACTTCCATCCAGTAGATCTCCCAGCCCTGGGTCGGCCCGATGCCGTCCATGGTGGCCGGGCCCTGGATACTGCGGGCGTTGTCCTGGTCCAGGCACAGGATCGGCTTCTCGCCGGAAGCGACCTTCTCGATCTGGTCGCGCAGCATGCGGCGGTATTGCACGATCGCCTTGTCGCTCTGGCCGAGATGTTCCTTGGTGCGATCCTGGATCGCGCCCATCGATTCCACCGCCCACTGGTCGTGCACGTTGATGTCCATGCCCATGCCGGTATAGGTCGCGGTTTCCTGCTCGTGCGGATCGAAGCCGTAATCGTTCGCTTTGTTGCGTCGCGACTTGTAGTCGGGCAGCTCGTACGTCGCCAGACGCTGGTCGCGCATCTTCTTCTTGTCGACCGGCGTCGAGTAGGAGGTGAAGATCGAGTACCAGTAGCAGTTCTCGTCGTCGATCGGCACGTGGTACTGCGTGATCGTCATCTCGGTGTTCATGGGGATGACAAAAGCGTGCGGGAAGAGCTGGTTGGTGACGCGCACATGAGTGCGCTCGGCGTCGATCTCGCGCAGCGTGATCAGCCGCATCCCGTATTCGGTGTGCTCGACATTGATGATGGGACGGTCGTATTCGCGCATCACCTTGGTCATCGGCATTTCGCTGCCGGCGGACGCGCCGCGGAACTGGCGGCCGTACGCGTTCGACGTATCCTCGTCCTCGAAGAAGCGATGCAGGTAGGACGCGTGCGAAGGATCGACGCCGACTTCGAGCGCCTGCAGCCAGTTGCAGGCCCAATGGCCCTTGAATGCGAAGACGTGGCTCTCGGGCGCAATGAAGCAGTCGATCTCCGGAAAGGCCGGCGGGTCGCCTTCGCCAAGATAAGCCCAGAGGATGCCGCTCTTCTCGATCACGGGATAAGCGCGCTGCTTGATCCCGGAGCAGAGCTTTGAGCCCCTGGGCTCGGCTGGTGTGTCGAGGCACTGGCCGGTCGTGTCGTAAAGCCAGCCATGAAATGAGCAGCGCAGGCCGCCATGCTCCAGCCGGCCAAAGGCGAGGTCGGCGCCCCGATGCGCGCAGTGGCGATCGATCAGGCCGTAACGGCCTTGCTCGTCGCGGAACAGCACCAGGTTCTCCCCGAGCAGTTTCACGGGCCGCACCGGCCGCGGGCCGTGCAGTTCGTCGACCAGCGCCGCCGGCTGCCAATACATCCGCATCAGTTTTCCGCAGGGGTCCTTGGGCCCGATGCGGGTGATCAGGTCGTTCTGGTCCTGGCTCCTCATGGCGGCGTCACCTCGCGTTACGTGATCGGACTTCATGGGGCTTGCGAGTGCAAGCGGTTCTGGCTATCCTGTTCGTCTATTGAACATATGTTCAATATCGTAACACGAGCCAAAAACTTCGCAAGCGACTTTCATGGTCAAGCCAAAGCGCACCGACGGTGAGCCCCGCGCCACCGACTTTGTCGAAAGCCTCGATCGCGGCCTGCGGTTGTTGCGAGCCTTCGGCCAGAGCACGGCGCCGATGAGCCTGAGCGAGATCGCCCGTGCCGCCGATCTGCCCCGCGCCACTGCGCGGCGGATTCTCTTTACCCTGCAGCACGGCGGTTATGTCAGGTGCGACGGCAAGCTGTTTGCGCTGACCGCGCATGTGCTGACGCTTGCGGGCAGCTTTCTGCGCTCGAACCAGATCGTTGCGGTGCTGCAGCCGGTGCTCGACGCAATCGCAGTCGCGGCCCAGGAGATCTCGTCGCTTGCCGTGCTCGACGGCGATGATGTCGTGTTCGTTGCCCGCGGCAGTCCGACGCGGATTTTTTCCGGCGGGCTCGAGATCGGCTATCGGCTGCCCTCCTTCTGCACCTCGGTCGGCCGCGCCATGCTCGGGCGGTTGGGCGATGCCGAATTGAAGCAAAGGCTGGCGGCGATGCGGCGCGAACCGCTGACGCCGCAGACCGTGATCGATCCGAAGCGCTTGTTTGCTTCCATCGTTGCCGACCGCGAGCGCGGCTATTCGCTGGTCGATCGCGAGGCCGAGCCGCATTTCCGCTCGATCTCGGTGCCGGTGCACCGCTACGACAACGTCATCGTCGGCGCGATCAACATCGGCGCGCATGTCGACCGCGTACCCGCGCGCGAACTGGTCGACCGCTTCCTGCCGCTTTTGCGACAGGGTGCGGCGGATGTACAGGACAAGCTGCTTTGAACCGCAGCCTCAGCCCGTAAGCTCGAATCGGTTGACGATTTCCCGCGCGACCGTGTCAGACGGCATCTTTTCGGTATCGAATCTGATGCAGTCGGTCCGCGGCACCGATGTGTAATTGTAGCGATCGAGGTCCTTGAGCAGGATTTCCGCCGACGTCAGCTTGCGCCGCTCGACCCGGTCGGGGTTGCCGACTCGCCGTGCGGCCTCCTCGCGCGAGCAGTGCAGGAAGACCGGAAGCAATTCGCCGCCATACAGGCGGGTAATTGCCTGGAAGTCCGCAAAGTTGGCCTGGTCATGCGGATCGGCGTAGCAGAACGTCATCGCCAGCAATGGCACGTCGTGTTCCCCCGCCACTTGCAGCGCAGCGCAGCGGGAAGCGTGCACCATCTCCCAGAATCCCGGCGCGCCGAAATCGAAGATAGTGCGGGCGAGATCGATGGCTGCGTGATTGTCCATCAGCCGGCCCGGCACAAGACGCAGCAGCGCCTTGGCCACCGTCAGTTTGCCAACAGCCGGCGCGCCATGGAGGAAGATCAGTTTCATGGGCCGCAGTATAACCGGCATAGCCGGCCAGCCGGCAAGCGCTACACCGCAACCGTTCGCAGCCCGAACGACCGCGCCTCGTTCTGCAGCACGGGCCTCACGGTGTCGATCAGCTTCGCCGCGGCGGCATCGACCGAAAGACCGGCGGTGTCGACCACCGCGGATGCGCGCGAATACAGCGGCTCGCGGCTCAAGAGGATGTTGCGCAACTCGGCCATCGCAGAACGGTCGTCGGCCATCGGGCGCAAATCGCCTTGCTTGCGCACGCGGCCCATGTGCTCCTCCGGCTCGGCCTTGAGCCACACCGTGTAGAACGACGACAGGATCAGATCGAAGGTGAGGGGTTCGGAGACGATGCCGCCGCCAGTCGCGAGCACCATCAATTCCTTGCGCGCCAGCAGTTGCTGAAGCGCGCTCTGCTCCATGCGGCGAAAGCCCTCCTGCCCGTAGAGTGCGATGACCTCCGCGACCGACAATCCGTTCTGCGCTTCGATCTCCTTGTTCAGCTCGACGAAATTCCAGCCGATCCGTTTCGCGAGGATTTTCCCCAGCGTCGATTTGCCGGCGCCGCGCAGTCCGATCAGCGCGATGCCGCAGAACGACGCGTGATGCGATGATGTGCTGTGACCGGCGAGCACGTCTTTTGCCTGCGCGATCTGGGCGGGCGTTGCCTTGCGCACGAGGTCCCGAAGCACGGGCCAGTCCGGCGCCGGATCCGATGACGGAATGAGGTCTTCGAGATGCGCGCCCATCGCGTTCGAGACGCGGCGCAGCAGCACGATCGAGACATTGCCCTTGCCGCTTTCGAGCTGCGCGATGTAGCGCTCGGAAATTCCAGACACCTTGGCGAGCACCTTCCGCGACATGCCGCGCAGCGCGCGCATGGTGCGGACGCGCTGCCCAAGCTGTTCGAGAAAGAAGGATTCGGGATCGGCAGCTTCACTCATGTTCCGGAAACATAATGCCGAAGAGGATTGACAGCAAGCGCACTTGGTGCCTTTCTATGAATTATAATTCGCAAATGCGGGGAGAAACGTCGTGACTTCCTACAATGCGGTGACCTGGTTGCTCGACCGCAATGTCGAGGAGGGGCGCGGTGCCAAGCTTGCCTATACCGACACGGTCTCCGAACTGACCTATGGCGCCCTGCAGCAACAGACCCGGCGGCTCGCCAATCTGTTGCGCCGTCTTGGCGTCCGCCGCGAGGAGCGGGTCGCCATGATCATGCTCGATACCGTGGATTTCCCGGTCACCTTTCTCGGCGCGATCCGCGCCGGCATCGTGCCGGTGCCGCTGAATACGCTGCTCACGTCCGAGCAATATGCCTACGTGCTGGCGGATTGCCGGGCGCGCGTGCTGTTCGTCTCCGAGGCGCTGTTTCCCGTCGTGAAGGACATGGTCGGCCGCTTGCCCGACCTCGAACATGTCGTGGTGTCGGGCAAGAGCGCTTCCGGCCACAAGCTGTTCGCCGAGGAGATCGCGCGCGAGAGCGACAGCTTTGCTACCGTGGCGACGCATGCCGACGAGCCGGCTTTCTGGCTCTATTCATCGGGCTCGACCGGCATGCCCAAGGGTGTGCGGCACCTGCACGCCAATCTCGAAGCCACCGCCAATACCTATGCGAAGCAGGTGCTCGGCATCCGCGAGGACGATGTCTGCCTGTCCGCGGCAAAACTGTTCTTCGCCTACGGTCTCGGCAATGCGATGACTTTTCCGATGTCGGTCGGTGCGACCACGGTTCTCAATGCGGAGCGATCGACGCCGGCGCTGATGTTCGCGCTGATGAACAAATACAACCCGACCATTTTCTACGGCGTGCCGACGCTGTTTGCCGCCATGCTCAACGATGAGACGGTGAAACATGAGCGCTGCGGCAACCGGCTGCGCGTCTGTACCTCGGCCGGCGAGGCGCTGCCGGAATCGGTCGGCAATAGCTGGAAGGCGCGTTTTGGCGTCGACATCCTCGACGGCGTCGGCTCGACCGAGCTGTTGCATATCTTCCTGTCGAACGCGCCCGGCGACATCAAATACGGCTCCTCGGGACGTCCGGTGCCAGGCTACGAGGTGCGGCTCGTGAACGAGAACGGTGGCGACGTCGCCGATGGCGAGGTCGGCGAGATGCTGGTGCATGCGCCGTCCGCGGGAGAAGGTTACTGGAATCAGCGCTCGAAGAGCCGTTCGACGTTCGAAGGCTATTGGACCCGAACCGGCGACAAATATGTGCGCGATGCCGACGGGCGCTACACCTTCTGCGGCCGCAGCGACGACATGTTCAAAGTATCGGGCATCTGGGTCTCGCCGTTCGAGGTGGAGAGCGCGCTGATTACCCATCCGTCGGTGCTGGAGGCCGCCGTCGTGCCGAAGGCCGATCCCGAAGGCCTGCTCAAGCCGAAGGCGTTCGTCGTGCTGCGTCCGGAGGCCAAGCGAGACGGGCTCGACGAGACGTTGAAGGACTACGTCAAGCAGAAGATCGGCGTGTGGAAATATCCGCGTTGGATCGAGACGGTCGATGCCTTGCCAAAAACCGCAACCGGAAAAATCCAGCGCTTCAAGCTGCGGGACAATCCACGTCACTAGCCGTCATGCCATGGCCGGGTCAGGCCCGGCCATGACGAGAGGAAAAATGCATGACCCTTTTGTCCACAGGCTTTCTGCGCGTCGGCATGTCCGAACTCGAATACCGCATGATCGGCCCTGCGCCCGACAAGGCGCCGACCATCGTCATGCTGCATGAGGGATTGGGTTCGGCCGCGCTGTGGGGCGACTTCCCCGAGCAGTTGCAGAGCGCGACCGGCGCCGGCGTGTTCGTCTATTCGCGCGCCGGTTATGGTGCATCGAGCCCGGTCAAGCTGCCGCGCCCGCTCGACTATATGCAGATCGAGGCGCTCGACGTGCTGCCGCAATTGCTCGAGCAAATCGACTTTCGTCACGGTCTTTTGGTCGGGCACTCCGACGGCGCCTCGATTGCGGCGATCTATGCCGGCGGCACCGGGGATCACCGCGTGCGCGGCGTTGCGCTGATTGCACCGCATTTCATCGTCGAGGATATCTCGGTTGCGTCCATCGCGGAGATCAAAACGGCCTACGAGACCACGGATCTGCGCGCAAAGCTCGCGCGCTGGCACAAGGATGTCGACAACGCCTTTTACGGCTGGAACGGCGCCTGGCTCGATCCGAAATTCCGCAACTGGGACATTTCCGATTATCTCGCCTACATCCGCGTGCCGGTTGCGGTCATCCAGGGCGCCGACGACCAGTATGGGACGATCCGACAGGTCGCGATCGCGCAGGAAGAATGCTACTGCCCCGTCGACGTGACGATCATTGCCGGGGCCGGACACCAGCCGCATCGTGAGGCGCCGGCGGCTACGCTGGATGCGATCTCGGATTTTGCCAACGCGGTGTTGCGGACGCACGGGGGTTTTCGGGGGCGGGCCGCCTGAGCCGTCCGCGGTTCGACATGACGAGAGTTTGAGGAGCACGCCATGAACGCCAACATCATGAATGTCGATTACACCACCAAGATTCCGAACAACGTGAATCTTGCCGCCGATCGCCAGGTGCTCAAGGCGCTGGAGGGCTGGCATCCCGGTTACATCGACTGGTGGAACGACATGGGCCCGGAGGGCTTCCAGCAATCGCTGGTCTATCTGCGCACGGCCTATTCGGTCGATCCGCGCGGCTGGGCCAAGTTCGACTATGTCAGGATGCCCGACTATCGCTGGGGCATTCTTCTTGCGCCGCAGGAGGAAAATCGCGTCATCCCCTTCGGCGAGCATTATGGCGAGCCGGCCTGGCAGGAAGTGCCGGGCGAGCATCGCGCCATGCTGCGGCGGCTGATCGTGATCCAGGGCGACACGGAGCCGGCTTCCGTGGAGCAGCAGCGCCATCTCGGCAAGACCGCGCCCTCGCTCTACGACATGCGCAACCTGTTCCAGGTCAATGTCGAGGAGGGCCGCCACCTCTGGGCGATGGTCTATCTCCTGCAGAAATATTTTGGCCGCGACGGCCGCGAGGAGGCGGACGAATTGCTGCGGCGCCGCTCGGGCGATGCCGATTCCCCGCGCATGCTGGGCGCCTTCAACGAGAAGACGCCGGACTGGCTGTCCTTCTTCATGTTCACCTACTTCACCGACCGTGACGGCAAGATGCAGTTGCACTCGCTCGCGCAGTCCGGTTTCGATCCCTTGTCGCGCACCTGCCGCTTCATGCTGACGGAAGAGGCGCACCACATGTTCGTCGGCGAGACCGGGATCACGCGCGTGGTGCAGCGGACCTGCGACGCCATGAGGGAAGCCGGCATCGACGATCCGACTGACGTCGCCAAGGTGCGCGCGCTCGGCGTGATCGATCTGCCGACCATCCAGAAAAAACTCAACCTGCATTATTCGCTCTCTCTCGACCTGTTCGGCTCGGAGGTTTCGACCAATGCGGCGAACGCGTTCAACGCCGGCATCAAGGGCCGTTACAGGGAGACGCAGATCGAGGACGATCACCGCCTGCAGAACTCGACCTATCCGGTGCTGAAGCTGGTCGAGGGCGAGATCAAGCCGGTCGATGAGCCGGCGCTCACCGCGCTCAACATGCGCCTTCGCGACGACTACACGCAGGATTGCGTCAAGGGCATGCTGCGCTGGAACAGGGTGATCTCGACCGCGGGCTACGACTACAGGCTGACGCTGCCGCATGTCGCCTTCCATCGCGACATCGGCGAGTTCAAGGACGTGCACGCGACGCCGGACGGCATCCTGATCGACGATGCGACCTGGGCGAAGCGTCGCGACGAGTGGCTGCCGTCGACCAGTGACGGCGATTTCATCACTTCGCTCATGACGCCGGTGACCGAGATCGGCGAGTTCGCGCCCTGGATCTCGCCGCCCAAGGTCGGCATCGACAACAAGCCCGGCGACTTCGAATATGTAAAAATCGAGTCGTGAGAAGCCGGCGTTCTTGTCCTCGCGGAGAGAGCAGGGAAGGGGCAAGCCTATAATGGTCCAGGCCTGCCCCTTTGTTTTGTGCGGCTGCCATCGTCACGGCATGGGACGCAGCCGGCAGCGTGCTTACCCCGCGATCTCGAGCCCCGCACTCGCATAGACGACGCCTCCATCGACCGCGATTGTTGTCCCGACAACGTAGTCGCCGGCGCGCGAGGCGAGATAGATCGCAACGCCCGCCATATCCTCATCGGTTCCCACGCGGCCTGCCGGAACGCGCTTTGCGACCTCGTCGGCCTGGTCGCGCGCGGCGCGGTTCATGTCCGACTTGAATGCTCCCGGCGCAATGGCGGTGACGTTGACATGATCCTTGATCAGCTTGGTCGCCATGCGCCGCGTCAGATGGATCACTGCGGCTTTGCTCGCGGCATAGGAATAGGTTTCGTTCGGATTGACGAAGATGCCGTCAATGGAGGCGATGTTGATCACCTTGGCTGGACGTTCGGCGCTCGCGGCCGCGCGCAGCGGTTTCGCCAGGGCCTTGGTCAGGAAGAACAGCGCCTTGACGTTGAGGTCCATGACCTTGTCCCAGCCGTTTTCCGGAAACTCGTCGAAATCCGCGCCCCAGGCCGCGCCGGCATTGTTGACGAGGATGTCGAGCTTCGGCTGCAGCTTGATGATTTCGCCGGCAAGCTTTTCGCAGCCCGCGACCGTCGAAATGTCTATCGGCAGTGCGATACATGCGCCGCCATAGGTGGCGGTGAGTTCCTTCGCGGTCGCTTCGCAGGGGCCGGCCTTGCGCGCGGTGATGTAAACCTTCGCGGCGCCCTGCGCGAGAAAACCCGCCGCGATCATCTTGCCGATGCCGCGCGAGCCGCCGGTGACCAGCGCGGTGCGTCCCTCGAGCGAAAACAGATCCTTGAACATGGGTGCCTCCCTGCATGTCCGTCATTGCCGGGTTCGACCCGGCAATCCATCTTGAAGACTCATTTCGAAGCTGGATGGATGCGCGGGTCAAGCCCGCGATGACGCGTTTTTCTTTGGGTGAGTTCGGGCGACTTACGCCGCGTCCACGCGGCGAAAGCCGTTCCACATCGCGGTCGCGGCGCCCGAGGTCAGGACCGGAAGGATCCGCGCGTCCTGGTAATTGCCGTTGAGCGAAACCCGAGGCAGCGCGGTCAGATGCTGCCCGCTTTCCGGAAAGATCATACCCGGCCGCGTCGTCACCGCGGTCTTGTAGCCGGCCGCACGTGCGAGCGCGAACTCGCGCGCGCCCGCCGCCAGCCTGTCGCCATAGGGGTAGGCGAGGTGCAGGACCGGTCGCTGCAGCGCCCTCTCGAGGCGCGTGCGGCTCGAATTGAGCTCTTGTCGAGCCTTCCCTTCGCTCTGGTGCGCCAAATTGCAATGGCTGACGGAATGGGCGCCGACCGTGACCAGGGGATCGGCAGCGAACGATTTCAGCTCTTCCCAGGACATGCAGAGGTCGCGGCAGATCGCCGCATCGTCGATGCCGTGGCGCATGCAGAGGGCGTGGACCTCGCGCTGCATATCCGGTTCCGGCAGCGTGCGCAGCCAGTCATGCAGGCGTTCGAACGCGGCCTGCTTGGCCGCGGCGCCCGCGGTGTCGAGGCGGGTCGGCGTCCCGCCCATCGAAAGCTCGATCGCGGAGGCTCTTGCGATCGCCATTTCGAGCGCGATCCACCACAGATGGCCCGTTCCTTCCGCGAAATCGCTGGCGACAAAGAGGGTGAAGGGCGCCTCAAATTCGCGCAGCACGGGCAGCGCAAAGTCGCGGTTGTCGCGATAGCCGTCGTCGAGTGTGAAACAGGCGAAGCGGCGCGAGAAATTTCGCTCGAGCAGCCGCTTGTGCACCTCGTCCATGCTGATGATGTCGATGGCCTGTGTGCGCAAATGCGACAGCATCGCGCGCAGAAAGTCGGGCGTCACTTCCAGGTGCCGGTTCGGCTGGAAATCACCGGTGCGGCCGGGGCGTACGTGGTGCAGCATGAAAATTGCACCGACGCCCGAAAAGATCGGCCGCAACAGGACATGCGCCCCCGAGAAATAGAGCGCTCCCAAGCCGGCGCGTATGACGGTATTGCGGAACTGCTTCATTCAAGAAAGCTGGCTGGCCGGTTGGGATATGTTTTGAGGAAGTTAACGAGACATCACTGAAGAAACGGTTAGCCGGCGAGAGGGAAAGCCTTAAGTCCGGTTTCGCCATTTCCGGTTTGACAGCCCGCCAAGGGTTTGTTTTCTCTCTGTTTCCCAGGACCCGCCGATTTGCAGTTCCTTATCCCCTCAGGACGGCCCCTCCGCACGCAGGACGGTCAGGTCGGAAAGCGGCACTGGAATCAGAGAGTTGGTGGTCCCTCCGCGGGATATCGAATGCACGGACCGTTCAGGTGGAGTAGCAAATGGTGGCCGGGTGTCATCCCTCTGGTCGTCCTTTGGGCGTTCGCGGCATGGACCAATACCGACCCCGTTGAAGCCGATCTCGCGGCGCGCAGTACTGCCGCGCTGAAGGACGTCGTCCTGGACAAAACCAGAATTGCCGTCGAAGGGCGCGACGTCACCCTCGGCGCCGACGCCTTTTCGGAGGACGGCCGTCGCAGCGCGCTGGCTTCCGTCAGAGCCGTGCCCGGGGTGCGGCTGGTGAATGACGAAACGCGCCTGGTTCCTGAGGCAAAACCGTTCGTCTGGTCGGCGGAACGGGACGTCGTCAGGGTGACGCTTGGCGGCAGCGCGCCGCTGCCGGCGGTGAGAGCCAAGCTTGCAGACGCCGCGCGCGCGGGCCTCGGCGGCGTCGAGGTCGCCGACCAGATGTCGCTCGCACGCGGCGCACCGCCGCGGTTCGAGACGGCCGCGCTGCTCCTGATCGACCAGATCGGCAAGTTGAAGGACGGCAAGATCACGATCTCCGACAATGCCGTGACGCTGTCCGGCATGGCGCGCGAGCTTGGCGGCCGCGAAGCGATCGCGGCCAGCCTGAAGGATCTACCCGAGGGGTTTTCGGTCAAGGCCAACGACGTCAAGGCGCCGCCTTACGTGTTCCAGGCCTACAAGGATCCCGTCGCGGTGACGCTCACGCTGTCGGGCAACGTGCCTGACAACAGCATTCACGCCGCAATCGCGCAGGCTGCTTCGCGAAAATTCTTCGGCGAGAAGGTGGTCGATAATCTGAAGGCGAGCGTCGGCGCGCCGTCCGGCTTTGCCGCGGCCGTCGTGCCGGCGCTTGGCGCGCTGTCGCGGGTCTCGACCGGCACGCTGGTGGTAACGGATCGCGAGGTGAAGCTGTCGGGAGATGCACTTTACGATGCCGCCGCCGCGCAAATCCGCGCCGGGCTGGGCAAGGACTTTCCGCAAGGTTTTCAGTTCAAGCCGGATATCTCGGTGAAGCCCGCTTCCGCGCCGGTCGATGCGTCGGTCTGCCAGCAATTGTTCTCCGAACTGCTCGGCAAGGCCAAGGTCCGCTTCGAGTCCGGGCGCGCCAGCATCGATCCGGATTCGACCGGGCTGCTCGATCATTTGGTCGAAATCGCGCTGCGCTGCCCAAACTCCAATATCGAGGTTGCCGGACATACCGACGCCGACGGTGAGGACGCGGCCAACCAGGCCTTGTCCGAGAAGCGCGCACAGGCGGTGGTCGATTATCTGGTCAAGGCCGGCCTGCCGGCGAGCCGCTTCACTGCGGTCGGCTACGGCAGCACGCAACCGGTCGCCGGCAACGATACCGACGACGGCAAGGCGCAAAACCGCCGCATCGAGTTTCTGGTGAGGTGACGGCGATGGCCTATCTGGTGACGTTTCATTGGGGCTGGCTGTCGGGGGCGCTGCTGCTTGGGCTCGCGATGGGATGGATCGCGGTGGTGCATCGCGGCCCCGGGGTTTCGAAACCGATGGCGCGTTGGCTTGCCTTGCTCGTCGCCGCCCTCGTCGCGCTGTCGCTCGCGCGCGTCGTTCCCGGGCGCTTCGGCTATTGGCTTGATCTCGGGTTGATCCTGTTTGCCTGCTATCTTGCAGGCTGTGCCGTCGGCTCGTGGCTGCGCGCCTGGGTCGTCATGCGCAGCCGGCCGGCAGCCTGAGCGTCCCGATCCCGTTCGGGGCCGACATGTCTGCGCTTTTCCTCATCCGCTTGAGGCAAAATGCTTCCGCCGTGCGCGCTCCTTGGCGCCCGGAATCCATAGCAAGCAGCACGAATGCAGCAAAACTGTGCATTCCTCCGTCATCAATTCAACCTAAAATATTGAAGCGGCGCATTTTTATTCGCACTTCGCGAATTCCACTCCGGCCCAAAACGCGCTACCACGTCCAATCAGTGTCCCGAACCCGAAGTTCGCAGAATTGTGCGGCGGCCTCTATTGCGAACTTCGGGTTCGGCTGGCTCTGGTCTATGATTCCAGTGTGGCTTTGGTTCAGACGTCCGGCGGACTGCTGAACAACCACACCGTGCGGCGGGTTTGACGTTCGCTTCAGTTTCCTGGCGAATGTCAAATCCAAAACCGCACTGGAAGGTCGGAACTGGGGCATGCCCACGGCGGTGCGGTTGGTGATCGAGGTCTAGATGCTGGAAGCAACACGCAGAACGCTCTCGTTTCTGCGCCAAAAACAAGTCCTGCACAGACTCGGAGTTGTGATCAGCGTCACGGTCATCGGGATCGCTTGCTATGTGCTCTACCACATGCTCCGCGGCATCGATGTTGACGAAGTCATCGAAGCCATCAAGGGCACCGAGCCGCGCCAGATCGCGCTCGCCGCGCTGTTCGTTGCCGCCGGCTATTTTACCCTGACCTTCTATGACCTGTTCGCGGTCCGCGCGATCGGCCGCAGCAACGTACCCTACCGCGTCAACGCGCTCGCCGCCTTCACCAGCTATTCGATCGGCCACAATGTCGGCGCCAGCGTCTTCACCGGCGGCGCGGTGCGCTATCGCATCTATTCCGCCTATGGGCTGAACGCGATCGACGTCGCCAAGATCTGCTTTCTGGCCGGTCTGACCTTCTGGCTCGGCAACGCTGCCGTGCTGGGACTGGGCATCGCCTACCATCCGGAAGCCGCCGCGTCGATCGATCAATTGCCGGTCTGGTTCAACCGCACGGTGGCGATCGGGATCATTGTCGCCCTGGTCGCTTACGTGGTCTGGGTCTGGACCCAGCCCAGGGCCGTCGGGCGCGGCCCCTGGACCGTGGTGCTTCCGGGCGGCCCGTTGACGCTGTTGCAGATCGCAATCGGGATCGTCGACCTCGGCTTCTGTGCGCTTGCGATGTACGTGCTGGTGCCCGATGAGCCCAATCTCGGCTTTGTCGTGGTCGCCGTCATTTTCGTCTCGGCGACGCTGCTCGGCTTTGCCAGCCACTCCCCGGGCGGCCTTGGCGTATTCGACGCTGCCATGCTGGTCGGGCTGTGGGAGATGGACCGGGAGGACCTGCTCGCCGGTATGTTATTGTTCCGCTTGCTCTATTATATTGCGCCATTCGTCATATCTGTAATCTTGCTGACGTTTCGGGAGGTTATTCTCGGCACCCGATCGAAGCGCCTGCGTCAGGCCGCAGCGCTTGGGCTCGACGCCGGTCCGCCGCGTGAGGCCGCTTACGTAAGAGAGCGTGGAGACAAGCACGGCTGACCGGGGAGATAAAACGGCCAGATGGCACTAGAAGCTCCTTCCTCATCGTCGTCTTCACTGTTTTCGCCGTGGCCCGACCGGCTGCGGCATTCGGCCATTATCCTGCTCGTCGCCGGCCTGGCGCTGTCCCTCCTCGTCCTGTTCGACGAATTGTCGCCGCTGCGCGCGGGTGCGGTGTTTGTCTGCATTGCCGCCGCGGCGCTGGTGCCGTGGCGGCTGCACCACGCGGTGGCCTCGCGCGAGGACGTCCGCGGCGTCAACCCGGTCGAAACCCCGGCCGTCAGCGCCGTCGTCGCGGGCATGCCTGATCCCGCGGTGCTGCTCGACCGTGCCGGCCGCGTCATCCACCTCAATGCCGCCGCGGCCCAGCTTGCGCCCGCCTTGCGCAAGAACGAACTCGCGCAGTTTGCGCTGCGCTCGCCTGAAATCATCACCGCGCTGCGCGAGGCGATCGCCACCTCCGAACCGCGCCGCTGCAGCTATCTCGATCACGCGCCGGTCGACCGCTGGATGGAGCTGATCATCACGCCGGTGCCGGTGCCCACCGTGTTCGGCGGCGTCGACAAATGCATGCTGATGACCTTCCACGACCAGACGCCGCTGCGCCGGGTCGAGGAAATGCGCGCCGATTTCGTCGCCAATGCCAGCCATGAATTGCGCACCCCTCTTGCAGCGCTCTCCGGCTTCATCGACACCTTGCAGGGTCCGGCCAAGGAGGATGCGAGGGCCCGCGAGCGCTTTCTCTCCATCATGCATGTGCAGGCCACGCGCATGGCGCGGCTGATCGACGACCTGTTGTCGCTGTCGCGGGTCGAACTGTCGGCCCATGTCCGACCCGACACCACCGTCGACATCGTCCCCATCATCCGTCAGGTCGCCGACGGGCTCGAGCCGCTCGCGCGCGAGCGCCAGGTGGTGGTCGATATCGATCTGCCGGAAACGCCGGTGCCGATCGCGGGCGACCGCGAGGAACTGCTCAGGTTGTTCGAGAACCTGATCGAGAACGCCCTCAAATATGGCGCCTCGGGCGGCAAGGTGATCGTCTCCCTGACCTCGGCCTTGTCGGCCGAGGGCACACCGGAGGTGCGGGTCCTGGTGCGCGATTTCGGACCCGGCATCGCGCCCGAGCACCTGCCGCGCCTCACCGAGCGGTTCTACCGGGTGGATGTGGGCGACAGCCGTTCCCAGGGTGGAACCGGGCTCGGTTTATCGCTGGTGAAACATATTCTTAACCGTCACCGGGGCCGGCTTTTGATCGAAAGCCTGCCGCGACACGGGGCGACCTTTACCGCCTGTTTCCCCCAGCCAAAAAACGCGGTTGTGGCGCAAAGCTGAGCTATTTCAGTACCTTGATACCGTCATCCGACTGTCATCAAACCTTTATAAAAGCGGTAACGACAGCTCTTAAACGGGCGGCCGGGGAGCGCGATCGGGCGCAAGTAGCGCTTCGCTCTCCAGGATGGAGACCAGCAATGAATTTCGTCAAAGCTATCGTCGCTGCCGGCCTGGTCGCCGCATCGACGTCGGCCTTCGCCGCCGATATTACCGGAGCGGGTGCGACGTTCCCGTTCCCGATCTATTCGAAATGGGCTGACGCCTACAAGAAGGAGACGGGCAACGGTCTGAACTATCAGTCGATCGGCTCCGGCGGCGGCATCAAGCAGATCGAAGCCAAGACCGTCACTTTCGGCGCGACCGACATGCCGCTAAAGGTCGAACAGCTCGACAAGGACGGCCTCGTACAGTGGCCGATGGTGATGGGCGCGATCGTTCCGGTGGTCAACATCGACGGCATCAAGGCCGGCGACCTCGTGTTCGACGGCCCGACGCTCGCCGATATCTATCTCGGCAAGATCACCAAATGGGATGATCCCGCGATCAAGAAGCTCAATCCGAACGCGAAGCTGCCGTCGGAAGCGATCACCGTGGTGCGCCGCTCCGACGGATCGGGCACGACCTTCAACTTCACCGACTATCTGTCGAAGGTGAGCCCTGATTGGAAGAGCAAGGTCGGTTCCGGCACCGCCGTCGAATGGCCGACCGGCGTCGGCGCCAAGGGCAACGAAGGCGTCTCCGGCAACATCAGCCAGACCAAGAACTCGATCGGCTATGTCGAATACGCCTATGCCAAGCAGAACAAGCTGACCTACACCGCCTTGGTCAACAAGGGCGGCAAGACCGTGCAGCCCACCGTCGAAGCCTTCCAGGCCGCAGCCTCGAATGCCGACTGGACGCATGCGCCCGGCTATTACGTGATCCTGACCGATCAGCCCGGCGACAAGTCCTGGCCGATCACCGCCTCGACCTTCATCCTGATGCATCGC
>Ga0310909_10000521_pt1 | contig 20247 bp, 25 predicted proteins | sample GREbulkMGT000H_FD_203449 | JGI IMG/M metagenome (GOLD analysis project Ga0310909, IMG submission 203449) | Lab enrichment of tropical soil microbial communities from Luquillo Experimental Forest, Puerto Rico - GRE.bulkMG.T000H | ecosystem: Environmental > Terrestrial > Soil > Tropical forest >... | reverse complement strand
GCGTCTTCCCGGCCATTATCTCAGCAGCGAGACACAATCCACTATAACAGTGTCGGTTGCCGTCATTGGCACTTTGTCAGCCCTCGTCCTCGGCTTAATGATTTCGGCAGCCTACAGTTCCTATTCCAAGGCCCGGGACGAAGTGAAGGCCTTATCTCTGCAACTCATCCGGATGGAGCGCAACCTGCGGCGCTATGGACCAGAAACCACGGAGACGCGTGCAGCGTTGCACATCTGGGCAATCGCAAAGACCCAGGAGCTTTTCCCGGAGAAAGGGAAACCCCCTGTATCAAGTGAAACAACCATCCAAATGCTCGAGAACGTGCAGGAGGCGGTGCTCGATTTAACGCCGCAAAATGAACGGCAGAAGTACTTAGGCACACTCTGCGCGACGCTATCGAGCACCATGATCCAGGCGCGATGGGCATTGGAACAGACCGGGCACAGCATCCCGGTTCCCTTTTTGGTTTTGTTGATCTTTTGGCTCGCCATTGTCTTCGCCAGCTTTGGACTGTTTACGCCGGCAAATCCCACGGCCATGGTCGCGTTGTTCCTCTGTTCCGTGGCGGTTGCCGGTGGAATCGCTTTGATTGAGGACCTGAGCGACCCTCGCGCCGGTCTCATCCGGTTCCCGGCAGAGTCGATGCGCAGGGCGTTAAGCGAAGTTGCACGACCTTTGTGATCGCGGTCGAGACGAAAACCGGCTAACGAACCGATGAAGCGAATCGCTGCCCGGCGCGATGAACAGTTTGCCGCCCCGTACATCAGGAGGTCGACTCTGTAATGTCTACACACCCAAGAACAACAAAAACCTCTTTATGGAGAACACACTACCTCCCGTTGTTAATCGGACTCGCAACGATCACCGCAAATGCTCACGCAGAAACGTTGGTCATCAAAGGTTCGGATACGCTTGGAGCCAAGCTGGTTCCGCAGCTCGCCGAAGAATTTAAAGCGCAACAGCCGGGAACGACTTTCAACATTGCCGCCGAAGGATCGACGACCGGCATCGCTGCGATCATCGACGGCACCGCGCAAATTGGAATGAGCAGCCGGCCGACGAAACCGGGAGAAGTTGTAGCTGCAAAAGTAAAAGGCGTCGACTTCAAAGAAACGTTGGTCGCCTATGACGGAATCGCGGTGATCGTGAACTCGGCGAACCCGGTGAAGGCGCTAACCAAGCTGCAGGTGGAACAAATCTTCACCGGCGACACGACTGATTGGCGCGTGGTCGGCGGACCAGCCGGGAAGATATCGGTTTACACACGGAACAGTTCCTCGGGCACATATTCGCAATTCAAGGAGCTGGCGATGAAGAAGCGCGATTACGCCCCCGACTCGCAGAAAATGGCCGGCAACGAGCAGATCGCCTCCGAAGTGAGCAAGAATCCGAACGGTGTTGGATATGTCGGGCTGGCTTACACCAAAGCGAGCGGCATCAAGGTTGTCGAGATCGATGGGGTGACGCCCTCGAAAGAAAGCGTGCTTGGCAAAACGTATCCCTACGCCCGGCCTACCTTTTACTATACAAATGGCGAGCCAACGGGGCTGGCGAAGCAGTTTATTGATTTTACGGTCAGCAATGCCGGACAAAAAATTGTCGAACAAGTTGGGTTCGTTCCAATCAAATAATCGCTTCAGAGGCCAACATGATTGCGTTCTTGCTTCGTTCGATCGCGGTTGGTGGGATTGTTTTGATTGAGGACTTGGACAATCCCGGCTCCGGTTTCATCCAGCTCCCAGCCGATTCCCTGCGCAAGGCGTTGGTCGTGATCACTTCATAACTTGTTATGCGATAATCCGGAATTTCTTCGATGAGTCCTACCATTATTGGCTTAATTTCACTCGTAGTGATCTTTGGTGGCGTTATTGCCGGCATGCTGGTCGCGCGCCGTCTCCCCGGTCACCATCTTAGCACTGAGACACAATCGGTGGTCACGATCTCGGTCGCCGTGATTGGCACCTTATCGGCCCTTGTCCTCGGGTTGATGATCAGCGCGGCTAACCGGTCCTTTTCGGCACGCGCGGATGACGTGACAGAGTTATCTGTGCAACTTATCCGAATCGACCGGAACCTGCACCGTTATGGACCCGAAGCGGATGATGCGCGCCTAGCTCTGCATGCCTGGGCAAAAGCGAAGACGCAGCAGCTTTTTCCAGAAAAAGGCCAGGAGCGACCGTCAATGCAAGGAACTGTCATCATGCTCGAGAGCGTCCAGGATGAGATCCTCGACCTCGAGCCGAAGAATCCGCAACAGAATTACCTGCGCACACTCTCCCTCACCTTAACGACTTCCATCATCCAGGCAGGGTGGTCCCTGGAAACGCTGACTGGACAGAGCATCCCGGTTCCCTTTTTGATCTTACTCGTCTTCTGGCTCTCGATCGTCTTTGCCAGTTTTGGACTGTTTGCGCCGCCCAACCCCGCCACGATTGTTATGTTACTGCTCTGTTCGATAGCGGTTTCCGGTGGGATCTATTTCATCGAGGAACTGGACAATCCCGCCTCAGGCTTGATCCAAATTTCGCCCGAAGCGATGCGCAAAGCAGTAAATGAAATCGCCAATTTGACTCGTTAGGCGACAATCGCTTCAACCCCTCAACGCTGTAACCCTTCAACCAAACAGAAAAATTGATGGAGATAGCCGTTAAATGTCCGGTGCATCGCACGCTGAAGTCAGAAATTAATATCCGGCTGCCGGAATAATCCGGGGGAGAGGCTTCGGGATCGTCTGGACGCCCGAAGCGTCTTCCTTCAAACATCCCTTCGCCGGTCAAAATATACCGCAAAATATGGTCGATCCTTTCGATCTGTTCGTGTAAGTTGAGAGCCGACCTGAAGATTGGCTTCCGGCAGTCAGCCTGGCGGTGTCAGTAATCATGCGGTTGAAGGCGGGCGGGGCTTTGGATGTCGTTCTTGGGCCGCCAAATTAACCCGGAGGTGACGCCATGCCTAGAATACTGGTTGCTATCTTCTCACTTGCCGCGTTGCTCGTTAGCGGCGGCTGCAATAAAACGTCGCAACCGAAAACAACGGAGTCTACCAAAGTTCGAATCGGTTATGTTGGTTTGACCTGCGAAGCATCAATCTTCGCCGCCTACGAGAAAGGCTTCTTTAAGGACGAAGGACTCGAACCGGAGTTGATCAAGTGTTCCTGGCAAAACTACACGGATACCCTCGCACTCGGCGAGTACGACATTACCCAGCACTTGGTGATGTATTTCCTGAAACCGATCGAGCAAGGACAGGACCTGAAGTTTACCGCCGGGATTCATCGCGGATGTCTCCGCGTCCAGGTCGCGAATAACTCGAACATTAACTCGATCGCGGATCTCAAGGGCAAACGAATTGGCGTTCCGGGCATGGGAACGCCGCCGTTCACTTTCGCTCAACGGGCATTGCGCGATAAAGGGATTGATGCGGACAAGGATATTACTTGGAACGTATATCGGGCCGGCGAGCTTGGTTTGGCGCTTGAAAAAGGCGAGGTTGATGCCGTGGCCAATGCGGAGCCGATTGGCAGCCTTCTCCTGGCCACGGGCACAGTCCATAATGTCGCGGATCAGGCGACCCAGGAGCCTTACTCAGATGAGTATTGCTGTGAGGTCGTCGCCAACGGCAAGTGGATGTCAGCTAACCCTAAGGCCGCCGCCGCCGCCACCCGCGCCTTGTTGCGCGGGGCTAAATGGGTGCAGACAAATCCCGCGGCCGCGGCGCAGCTTTCAGTAGAAAAGAAGTATGTCGTGGCCGATGCCAAACTCAATGCCGTGGCCCTCTCACATCTGAATTACATCCCGAGCATCTCGAAAGCTGAGTCTTCGATCATGACCGCGGCCAAAGGAATGCAGGCCGCGGGCCTGCTCGTGCCCACGACCAACCTGAATGAGTTAGCCAAACGCGCTTTTGTCCATCTCGACGGCGTGACTGATGAATGGATCGAACAACTCCAGGTCGAGAAGGTGGCTGGAGGCCAGCTGCCTCAAAACTGGAAGATCACACAATTAGCCGGTGTCTCGGAAAAGGGTGACTGCTGCCGTTTGGCAACGAAATAGTCCGTGTAGCGGCACTCTATGAGCGCGGAATAATAAAGGGGTCGGCGGTCAAAGAGCGCCGCTGCAAATTAAACGCGCGGAAGCGCGGCAGAGAGTCGTTCGATCGACGCGCTCTCCTTTTCTACCGTCTAAATTGTCGGCCTATCCACCAAGTAGGCCTGTACACTCGCCAAAAGCCGTCCGATCTGGCTTTATGCGATCGCTGGATGTCCTCGGGCAAGTAAGCCCGAGGACATTCACAACGCTTGAATCTAGGCGGCCGGGGTGACTGCGGATTCTGCGGCAGCGACACGGGCAACAACCCGCTTCGCTCGCCCGATTCTCCGACCTGCGCTCCGAACACGGCGGGCCGCTCCGCGTGCCCTGCGGCGGGCCCTGCGAGCGACAACTCGCCCAGCGCGACGTACTCTGCGCGCAGCTCTCCGTCCCCGGCGACGCGATAGGCGTGCACTACGCCGCACAGCACGCCGTTTTCGCCGTCTCGCTATCCTTGTTGCTATAGGCATTGTCTACATCCTCTCTTTCTTTTTCTTAGGTTTATTTTTTCCTGAATTCTCTCTGCCAAGAAGACTGAGAAACCTCAAATTCGTCCCATCTCCCACTTCAGGACGATTGGACTTTAGGCCTACATCCTTGGTTCTCTTAGAAGTACACCGAATTTGATAAACTGCCTGGTCGCCGTCCTTCTGAGTGCGTAGTGGAAAGCACGTCGTTTTCCGGTGCAAGGCGCCGTCGAAAATCGGTTAGATAGCTTTTTAGAAACATTCTTTTCAGACATGAAGCAAATTGATTTCGAAGACTTCCTGGATTCGATTCTTTCGAGCGATGGGTTCTAAATCCTGCAAATGACGGAATTCAAAATTAGACCAATGCGACTGTTAATCGGCCTTCTTATGTAGTACGCTGCGATGGCAGGCTTCGTCCGCTCTATAGGACAAACCAATGAATCCGATTCCACAACCAGGTCCCGAGGCCAAACCGCGAACGTCATCAAATCTGCTGGATATATCGATTCGCGGCGCCTTGCTTATCGCCCTGGCCGTGTTGTGCTACCGAGCCTTTTCGCCCTTCCTGTCGTTGATGGCTTGGTCGATCATCTTGGCGGTCACGATGTACCCGTTGCATCAATGGCTCGCCCGCGCAGTCGGCAGTAGGCAATGGCTCGCTTCGACCATTCTGGTTATCATCGGGTTTTTGTTGCTCATCATCCCAACGGGGTTACTGCTGAATTCTTTTGCCGACTCTGTTCGTAATCTCGTCGGCGCGGTGCAAAACAACACACTGGAAATACGTGGCCCGCCAGAGGGAGTCGCGCGGTGGCCGATAGTCGGCAACAAGGTCTACGACACTTGGTCGAAAGCTCACGCTGACCTACCTGGGCTGGTGCAGAGTATGCAACCGAAGATTGGCGCATTGGCCCACAAAGCACTTGCCATGGTCGCAAGCATCGGCGGCGGCCTATTGCTGTTTCTTGGCTCGTTCATCATCGCCGGCATCCTAATGGCGTACGGTGAATCAGGTTCGCGCAGCAGCGAAGCGATTTTCCGTCGGGTCGCCGGCTTGGCAAGGGGCGAGGCGCTCGCCAAACTATCCACAGCAACCATCCGTGCCGTCGCGCTAGGTGTCATCGGCGTCGCTTTCATTCAGGCGATCCTCATTGGGTTGGCGCTGCTGCTGGCGGGCGTACCTTCGGCGGGTTTGTTGTCTATCATTGCGCTCCTCTTGGGTATTGCCCAAGTGCCAGCACTGCTCATCACAGTCCCAGTCATCGTTTACATTTGGTCGAGTGGCGATTACAGCAGCTGGGCCGCGATCACATATACCGTCATCCTGCTGGTGACCGGCATGGCTGACAACGTTTTGAAACCGCTTATGCTCGGCCGCGGCGTTGCGGTTCCGATGCCGGTGATCTTGTTTGGCGCATTGGGCGGTATTGCAAGCGGCGGAATTCTAGGGATGTTTGTGGGCGCGACGGTTTTGGCCCTTGGATACCACATTTTCAAGGGTTGGGTTGCCACTGACGGGGACGACGAGCCGGTACCACAGAGTGAACGGATCAAGCAAGGCGATTCGGGACTAAAGACTTAAACCCATTTCTGCTGTTCGGACATTGTTTGGGGAAATTGGTCGCCTCTTATTTCACATGCTTGCCATCGAGCGGCCCTTTTTCGGGGTATAGTTTATGGAGGCAGAAATAGACCGCACGATGCGGTCTAATCCTAGTTAACAAGACGGCATCACGACAACACGCATCTCCCTGTCACTTTCCAGGCCGGATCCAGTGACCTCGTCAACCACCCCAAGCCAATACGCCTCTTCCGGTGTTAGTTGGTAATCTTTCGTTTGCAGCAGACGACACAATGAAACGACGAAATACCATAGGACCTTCAGCTTGTCTGCCGCATGGCTCTCCAGATAAACTTTGTGCTCTTCTTCTCTTTTGCTTTTGAATTCGGCGCTTTACGGGTTGCCGACTCCGGCGACAGGATCATTTCAATCATCTCCCTGTCACTTTCCAGGCCGGATCCAGTGACCTCGTCAACCACCCCAAGCCAATACGCCTCTTCCGGTGTTAGTTGGTAATCTTTCGTTTGCAGCAGACGACACAATGAAACGACGAAATACCATAGGACCTTCAGCTTGTCTGCCGCATGGCTCTCCAGATAAACTTTGTGCTCTTCTTCTCTTTTGCTTTTGAATTCGGCGCCTTGCGCCTGGTTCAGAAACAGGCTGCCATAAACCTCCAGCAGAGCATCCAGGTCCTTCGTTTGCGAAGCGTAATCATGAATGAGATTGAAGTCGCTCGCCACTTCGCGCATTCCCGTGCGGCTCAACAGCCAATCATCTTCCTTATGCAGTCTGCTTCTGTAGTCCACGATGGCCCGCACCAACCCGGGCTCCAACTGCTTGTTTGGCCACTGCGCGACGTTCTTGCGCCTCTTCAAGTAATTATCGGCCGCAGTCTTGACCTCTTGCAGCGATTTTTGCTTTGCAATCGCCTCTCTCAGCAGCATCGCATTTCCCGGCTTGAATTTGGCCGTCAAAGCCTCGACCAATTCTTCCAGCCCTTCCGGTCCATCCCGAAATTTCTCGATCGCATCCTTCAACTGGACTACGCGCCAGATAATCCTTCGGAACGAAGAACGCGCCAGGCGAAGCGCAAGCCTTTCGTTGGCTTCTAGCAGATTGGCTGCGACCGAGGTTGCCCCCTCAAAAGTCAGCACCTGCTCGAACGCCTGTCTGGACCCGTGATAAAGAATGTCAGCTTGAGGTTCCGCGATGGCGTAATCACCCAGCGCCAACAAATCCGCTGCCGCGCTCGCTGCTGTCCCTATCGCGACCGTAATTAATCGACATCTTTTTCCGTCTTGATCCGGGGCCTTAATTAGAAAACGGATGCCCTCCGCTACTGCAGATGATCCCCCAGGGCTGTCGATGTAAAGGGTTATCGGATCTCCGCTGGCGGCTCGGAGCTCTTTTATTCGCGGGCTTAGGGCGTGCGCCGTCTCCTGGGTTATTTTTCCCGTCAGGAACAATGAGCGCGCGAAATTCTCTCGATAATCCTTGTCGTGGACGGGCATTTACGCCAACGCCGCCTCGTCGCCATTGTGCGACGCGGCCTCAGCCTTCCGATTCACCTCTATTCTGTAACGGGTCGAGTCGACAAACGCCTTCACATCCCCGTCATATTGCTCAACAATCATCCGAACAACACTCCCCAGACGTTTATCCACGCTCGGGGCTTGTTCTTCTAATTCAAGGCTTTGGTCTAGCATGTTTGTCAATCCCTTACGGTCCAGTAGCCGGCGCGAGAGCTTCGCGCCAGCCACCTTGCGTTTCAATCGTCATCGGATCACACCGCAGCGTAACCCAGAAACTCCTTTGCTTTGGCCACTTCGGTATCCCATTTCTTTAACTGTTCCGGGGTAAGGAAGCGCTCCACCGCCTCGCGCAGTTCGGTTCGGTGAGATCCGACCGCTTTGATGATGTCCTGCCGGGTAACGTCCGGATGGGACTTTTTGAATTCAAACAGCCTGCCGGCCGCAAAAGCCAACCGCTCGTGAAGTTTTGTCTTTTGTTCATCCGAGAGGTTTATATCCCCAGCGAAGCGTTTGAGTTCATCTTTGATCATTTGAGCTTGTTCAGTGCTAATATCCATTCTTCCACTCCTTATTAAACTAAACCGGGAATTTGAATTTGGCTCCCGTCCGCCATCCGGCCAGATTGTCCACTCTCGGGGCACACTCGCCGGATGGGCTAATACATCGCAGGTTAAACCTTAATCAATTGGACTTTAGTCCTATAAGCCTTCGGCCACGGGTTCGCAATTCGCTATGTGGGTTTCTACGGGCACGCACACCGAGGCGCGATGTTTTCATATCGTGCATGCGATTGCCAACCAGAATGCCAAATGTCGTCGGTGTCGTTGGCCATAACGGGTCCGCATGCGTGCGCGCCGGTGTGTGGTAAGGAACACCAAGCTTTCGGAGGCGGAGAAATTTCACGGTCGTTTTCTACGGTCTAAAGATTTTTGTCTGCAAAACTACGCAATTCAGCGAAACGCGTCGCAGATCGGATTCGTTAGGTTTACCTATGAAAAACACGCTGTGCAATGCTGTGAAACGATGTGCAATTCGTTAGGCTTGAATCCGTAGTCAGATGCTCTATCCGGTTGAGCTACGGGAAGAGCCGCTAATTTGCGGAGGAAGTGCAGGGCGTCAGCCGGCAGCGTCAGCGAAGTGCGCATCGACGGCGCGAAACAATTGAAACAAATTTGTAGGGAAATTTTGACGAAACGAATCTATCGGGCGCGGAACGACAGCCGGATTGCGTGGCTAATTTCGGTAGAACCGGCATCGCAGTCAGATGCGTTTGTAAAATGGAGAATCATCTATGAAATCACCGCAACCGGATCAATCACCCAATAGCGACAATCATCATGTCAGTCGAAGAAGCTTTATCGGAACAACCGCAGCCGGTGGCGCTGCATTGCTAGCCGGCGGGCTCGCATCGTTCTTCAAAGAGAGCGCAAACGCGGGCACGAATTTTCCGTTTATTGAAATGAGCATCACGCAATTGCAGGCGGCGATGGCGGCCGGACAACTAAGCGCGACGGATTTGGTCCAGGACTATTTGAATCGGATCCAACAACTGGGCCCGACGCTGAACGCGGTGATCGAGACGAACACCAACGCGATTGCAATTGCAAACAGTCTTGACAGCGAACGCAAAGCCGGTCACGTGCGCGGTCCGCTCCACGGCATTCCGCTGTTGGTGAAAGACAACATCGCGACGAACGACAACATGCAAACGACAGCGGGCTCGCTTGCGCTCTATAACAGCAAAGTTCCAGCCGATGCGCCGTTGATTGCGCGACTGCGCGCCGCGGGAGCGATCATTCTCGGCAAATCGAACCTCGGCGAATGGGCGAATTTCCGCGGGAACGATAACGTTTATCCGCTCGCGGTCGGCTGGAGCGCACGCGGCGGGGATACAAAGAATGCTTATGACTTGAGCTACACTTCGTGGGGCTCGAGCTCGGGTTCCGGCGCGGGAGCTGCAGCAAGTCTGTGCGCGGCAGCTGTCGGCACGGAGACCGATGGCTCGATTACCGGTCCATCCGCGGTTGAAAACCTCTTTGGCCTAAAGCCGACGGTCGGCCTCATCTCGCAGGACGGTATTGTTCCGATCAGCCATCAGCAAGACACGGCGGGTCCGATGGCACGCAGCGTTACGGACGTCGCGATTCTGCTCGGCGTGTTGCAAACGCCGTTCGGCGCCGTCGCCGGGCATTCGTTGCCGACTGATTACACGCAATTTCTGCAGCGCGGCTCTTTGAAGGGAAAGCGTATCGGACGCGACAAGCGCTTTTTCGACAATTACGCCTTCTACGGCAGCGGCATCCTTGGCGACGATGAAACGGTCGCGTTCGCGAATCACGCGCTCGACGTGATGGCCAGCCTCGGGGCGAAGATTGTCGATACAGATAGTGGCGCCATCGAGAACTACTTTAATGACGAGTTCACGGCCTTACTGTTCGAGTTCAAGGTACAGATCGCGCAATATCTGCAGACGCTGTCGCACACAAACATGACCACGTTGGCCGATCTCATTGCATTCGACAATTCACGCTGTGTCCAGGAGCTCGTCTATTACGGGCAGGAAGTTTTTGAGGCGGCCGAAATGACGAGCGGCGACTTGACCGATCCGACCTATGTTGCGGCGCGAAATAACGCGACGGGCTCAGCTCGCAGCGGAATCGACGGCGCACTAACGAAGGATAAGCTCGACGCGATCGTCGCACCCCATCTGACGAATTCGACTGCGCCTGCGGTCGCAGGTTATCCAAACTTCTCGATGCCGGTCGGTATTCGATCCTCAGGTAGACCTGCCGGTATGCTGATGTACAGCACGTTCCTACACGAGCCGCAGCTGATCGCGATGGCGTACGATCTCGAACAAGAGTTGAACGCGCGACAGCAACCACAGCTCCTCAACGCGATCATACCGATCCCGAACGCCGATCTGTGCAACAAGCCGCAGCCGCAAGGAAAGGCGCACCTGCCGCACGGCCGGATCTAATTCCGAGCCGGACTGGCATTACATTCAGGCTTGAGCGCGCGAGCAGATTGATCACTCTGCTCGCGTGACGGTTTTTCTCGGCGGCGGTTTTGCGGCGAAATATCTGCAGGGCGGCGGAAATTTCTCGGTGCCGTTGCAATGGATGTTCGGTTTGCGCCGGTTAACGCTCGACGCGATCTGGCTGGAACATTTGCCAAGCGAAGGAAATTCGCGCGACGATCAGCGCAAGATCGACAACTTCCGGCGGCAACTGCGCGCGCACGGGCTCGGCGACCGATATTGTTTGCTCTACCAAGAAAAACCGTACAGCGCCCACGATCTCGATGCAATCCGCTGCATCGGAATGTCGAAACGCGAATTGCTCGATCGACTTGCCGGCCCGAACACGCTGCTAAACCTCAGCTATTCGATTCATCCGCCGCTGCTGTTGAAATTCGAGCGGCGAATTTTCTGCGACCTCGATCCGAGCGAAATCATTTACTGGATGACACGGATGGAGATGGGCCAATCAACTCATCACGAATTTTGGACGATTGGGCTGAATGTGAACGATCCGGATTGCAAGCTATTGAAAATGGCTCCGACGAAATTGTCAGGTATGCAGGCGGAACTGCCGCCGACACGGCCGCCCCTACGGTGGAAGACTTTTTATCCTTTGGTCGACACAAACTTGTATCGACCGCAGCCGCGTCCGCGTTCGCCGAAGTTTACGACGATCGGCCAGTGGTACTGGGGCGGGGCAGTTGAAGTCGACGGCGAATTTCCTGACCTCTCGAAAAAGTATGCATTCGAACCTTATCTCGATCTTCCGAAACGCGTACCGAAGGCAAGATTCGAATTGGCGATGCACATGGGCGCGGACGATCCAGACCGTGAGCGGCTGCGTCAGCGAGGATGGCGGGTTGTTGACCCACATCGAGTCGCGACAACGCCAAAAAAATACCGTCGTTATCTGGCGAGCGCGCTCGGCGAATTCACCGTGATCAAAGGTGTCGATGTGAGCTGGAAGACCGGCTGGCTGAGCGATCGGGCCGCCGCCTTTCTCGCAACCGGACGGCCTGTGATTACTGAGAACAGTGGCGCGGGAAAATATCTTCCGCGAAGGAGCGGCTTTCATTTTGTTGGCGATTTGAAAAGTGCGGGCGCAGCGGTTGAGGACCTGCTGGCAAACTGGCGGCGCCGGTCGCGCGAGGCGCGGGATTGCGCCGTCGAGGTGTTCGATTCAGTCAAAAACCTCCGGAAAATCCTCGGCACTTGAACCCGTTCGTTTTGACGTTGCAAAACGATTTTCGGGTGTTACTCGTTTTCCCGTTATGGCCGATCTGATGAAAGCGCCGGAGCTGAAAGAGCGCATGAAAAGGATCCCGGAATGGGAGCTGGAAAAGAAGCACATCGAGCGCACTTTCGAGTTCGACGATTTTGCCGACGCGATCGATTTCGTGAACGCCGTCGCCGAACTGGCTGACGAAGAGGAGCACCATCCCGACATCGACATCCGGTATAACAAAGTTAAGCTCGTGCTCTCGACACACAGCAAAGGCGGCTTGACTGAACTCGATTTTGCGCTCGCGGAACGAATCGATACGCTTTCAGAATAGTGACGCTACGTCATTGGATTGCGACGATCGCGGTAACTCTCGTAGTGACCGCAGTCTGAAAATTTATCGACTGGCGAATGCGCCCGGCGCCCCGCCGAATAAAATCGCGATTCCAGTGCCAGCGCCGATACCGTAGCGCTACTGTAGGGCGTGTGTCAGACGCCGACCAATTACGATTAGCGCTAGTTGAATTGAAATTGGTACGGCCAGTCGTTCGGTTCTTCACAAGACCGACGTCAACGGGTTCTGACAAATGTAATCCTATTTTTCGCTTAGAGATTCATCTGAGCGAATCAATCGATCAAAACAGCCTTCTTGTCATCGCCAGATGAGGTCGCCGTCTGACACAGACGGCCTACAAACTGATGAGCGGTGGTCGCCGATTTGGAATTCGGAGTCGCGACTCCCTTTCTGGGGGAAATCACCAATGCCGTCTCACAGAGACGGCGCATAATTAAATCTAGTCCGGCGCTGTCTGCAGCTTGGCGTTACCCACCGATAAACGCCCTTCATCCGCGTCGATGAAAGTGAACATGGTTTGGATTTCAGATCGTCCGGCCATGCCGGCCTCTTTTTTTCGGCGCTTCAGAGTCGCGGACAGCTCGTCGTTCCAACCGCGTTTCCGCATGAATTCGTTCCAGACATAAGTCTCGTCGTCTGTCGGGCGACGCCCAATGACGAAACACCATTGCAGAATTTCTTCGTCGGCCCCGCCTTGTTTCACGCGTTCAACCAGCTGATTGTAATCAACGCGCAAAAATGTGATGCAGCTTGCGTCAAAGCCGCGACCGAGGTTTGCCTGATACTCGGAGGGCAATTGTCCCTTTTCGTGCCGTCGAATTTTGTCGAGCAACCGCCCAAAATAGACGATGCCGCCAACTTTCGCGGACGGACTGCGCAGGCCTAACTCCTTCATCCGCCGTCGAGTCTGTCCTTTTTTATGCAAATTTCAAGCCTGCGCTCGAGGACTCAGTAGCCTGAGAGGCGAACCTCGAGTGCGAATTCGGTCGGTGGGCCGTAAACCGCTCGATTCGCCTCTTCATCGCTGAGCTCGAGGCCGAAAATCGAGTAGCCGATTTGAGTGATAGGCAGTGCGGGGCGGTTGAAGCTATCGAGAGCTCCATCTCGCCTCAACACAGCAGGGCGCGTGCGAAAACATTTAGAGATTTGCCGAATCGATGGTTAAATCCTTAGCCGATGGACCGGATCGTTGGCATCGAGACGGAGTATGGCTGCCTGATGAGCAGCGAAGAGTTGCGCTGCAACTCGGAGGTTTGGCCGGCGAAGGTAAAGAACTATCTCTTCAACAAGGCGCGTGCCGGAACAATTGATCTTCACTACCGCGATTATGAAGAACCGCCGGGTAACGGTGGTTTTTTATTGAACGGCGGCCGGCTTTATCTCGACATGGGCCACATTGAATACGCGTCGCCCGAATGCTTGCATCTGCACGACCTCGTTGCTTACGAAATGGCGGGTGATCAGTTGCTGCGCGAATCGCTTGCCGCGCTCGAGGCCGCCGACCGCGTCTCGTTCATCAAGAACAATGTCGATCATCACACCGGCGCGACGTTTGGTTGCCACGAGAATTATTTAATGAAGCGCGAGGCACAGTTCACACCATCGGTGCTCGGCACGTTGCTCACGTTTCTCGCCACACGCCAGATTTTCACTGGTGCCGGAAGAGTGGGGCAGGCAAACCCGCTCGCGTTCGATTTCGAGCCGCCGCAAGCCGAGACGCCGGTCTCGTTCCAGCTCAGCCAGCGCGCCGACCACATTGTCAACGACATTTACCAGTGGGTGCAGTTCAACCGTGCCATCATCAACGCGCGCGATGAGCCGCTCGCCGACTATCGCAAGTATCGCCGGCTTCACTTGCTTATCGGCGATTCGAACATGAGCCCGTTCGCCAACGCATTGAAGATTGGCACGACCGCGTGCGTGCTTTCGCTGCTCGAGCAACGTCAGTTACCGCGCAATATGGTGCTCAATGACGCCGTTCGCAGCACGCGCGACATCTCGCGCGATCCAACCCGCAAATGGACCGTCGATCTAGAGAACGGTAAGACCATTGGCGCGCTCGATGTACAATGGCAGTTCCACGATCTCGCTCAACAACATTTGCGCGGCAAAGATCCCGAGACCGATTGGTTGCTCGAGACCTGGAGTTTCACGCTCGAGTCGATCGGGCAAAATCCGCAGGCGCTCATTGGCGGCGTCGATTGGATCACCAAGAAATGGTTGCTCGAGACTTTCATGGAATCGGAAAAAATCGAGTGGGAAGATCCCTGGCTGCAAAGTTTGGATCTCGAATATCATAACATCGATCCAACGCGCGGATTGTTCTTCAGCGTTACCCCTGGCAAACGCGTCGCCGAATGGAACAAGAGTTTCGAACCGGAGAATGCGACGCGGGTTGCGCCAGCGAACACGCGCGCATCAGGTCGCGCGCGGGCGGTCGCGTATTTTCAGGACCAACATCAACCGTACGTCATCAACTGGGACTCGGTCGCGTACGACAGCCGCGACTTTCTCGTCATGGGCGACCCATTTGAAACCTACAATACCGAAGTCGACAAATTCCTTTCGAAACCGCGGCTGATCGTTAACCAAGACGAGCGCGAATGAGCGGAGAGTTCGGTTGGCCGTGGGTTGCGGCGGTAATCGCTCTCGCGTTGCATGTCGCGGACGAAGCGGCTCATGATTTTCTCTCCTGGTACAATCCTCAAGCGCTCAGGATTCGAAAGTTTCTTAGAATTCCGTTTCCGCCAACATTCGCGTTTTGGCCGTGGATCATTGCACTCGTCGCGGCCGTAATCATTCTCGCTGCGCTCACACGAGCAGCCTACGCAGGCACTCCTTGGCTTCGCCCGCTTGCGATTGTCATGGGAATAGAGCACGTCGGCAACGGCTTGCTTCATCTTGTCGCCGCGATTATACGGCGTCGAGTCGTGCCTGGGATTTGGTCCGCACCGCTAATGCTCGTAACTGGCGCTTGGTTACTGCAGACTACAATTCGTTTCTAGGTGGAGGTGATAGCGGATGAAATTATATCCACTATTGCTTGGGCAAACGAAGAAGCTCTTCGTGTTTACCATACGTTCCACTCAGGCAGCGGTTGGGTTCTATCAAGCTACTGGGGGCGTCATCGAGAATGGGGACGACCTTCGTGTATCCAATTCGTAGGCGGTCGACCAAAGATACCAACGCGAAAAATCGTGAGCGCCGGAAGTAATCTGCGGGATCAATTGCGAAAGCCCACGGGGTGGGTTGGTCGATTCGTCTTGTGGGAAATGAATCGCCATCATTCGAAGTTGACCGATTGGGGATTAAGTCACGTCGCGATCAAGAAGATCGACACGATTCTCGACATTGGCTGCGGCGGAGGAAGGACGATTAGCAAACTGGCCGCAATCGCGAGCGACGGCAGAGTTCACGGGATCGATTATTCTGAAGAGAGTGTCGCAGCGGCCAAGAGACAGAACGCGCGCTGGATCGACATCGGTCGCGTCGAGATCAATCAGGCATCGGTATCACAATTGCCGTTTGCCGATAACACATTTGATCTCGTCACCGCCATAGAAACGCATTTCTTCTGGCCGAATTTGCATGCGGACGTGGAAGAAGTTTTGCGCGTCATTAAATCCGGTGGGGCTTTCATCATCATCGCCGAGGTTTACAAAGGCGGAAAGAAAATGGCGGGAAAGCTCGCCGAAAAATACATTGAGCTAACGAATATGACGCTCCTGACGGTCGACGAGCATTATGAATTGTTCAAGAACGCCGGTTTTTCGGACGTCCGGATTTTCGAGGAACAGGACAAAGGCTGGATCTGTGGCATCGGTAGAAAACATTGACATGAGCTCCGACATTTCCGACGCGGATGCGATGGAACCAACATTTCCGACGCCAGTCGTTGTCTTGATCGTGTCTTTCACAGCGAGCGCGTTCGGGGCGGATCAATCTCAAGACGAAGCCGCGATTCGAGAGTTGGAAGCACGGTAGCCGGAAGCGTGGAATCATCACGATGCGAAAGCGTACGCGAGCCTGTTCACAGAAGAGGGCGATTGCGTGAATGTGGTCGGCTGGTGGTGGAAAGGGCGCGCGGACATCGAGAAAAAACTCACTGATGCCTACATCTATGTTTTTAAAGAGAGCACTCTAACCATCACCGGAGTCGATATTCGACTTTTGAGCCCCGAATTTGCGGTTGCGCATGTTCGCTGGACGATGACCGGTGCGAGAACTCCGGCCGAGCTTCCGGTGCCGCGACAAGGTATTCAAACGCACTTCCAAAAGCGAAACGGCCGGTGGTTGATCGCAGCGTTCCAAAATACGAATTGGTTACCGGAAATGCTTTTCCCCAAGGACAGCTGCGCCTCAACCTAATTCGACGCCGAGGTCTTGATCGAATTATCGAACATTCAAATCAACCCAAGCGCGTAAACAGTTGGGCCGTCGATTACTCCATTAACTTCTAATCCTAGGTCATCTTGGTAAGCGCTGATTGCTCGACGCGTTGCCGGACTGAGTGAACCGGTTATCGCGCCGGCGTAGTAACCTAGTTCTTGGAGAGCGTGCTGGACATTCACGATGACCTGATCCGGCAAAAGATTTCCGTAAGTGAAAATTGGCCCGTCGTAATCGTAGGCTTCGTAGTTCGCATCGTAACCCCACGCCGGGAACCAATATCCCGAGTCGAAATAGTAATACCCGGCTCCAACCAAAACGAAGGTTGTGAAATGGCGCCTCCACCAAAAACGGGTGTGCCGCGCGTGTTGATATCGGCCAAGAGCTTCCGAGTAAGCGATGAAATCGACTGGTCTCCGCGTTGGAGCAATTATCGTCGGCATTCGAAGACTTGGCGACGGCTTCGGAGCGACGTTGCGGGTCTTAGGCTTGTGCGATGGTGCCGGCGTGTTACCGGCCGAAGTACTTTGTGCTCTCGGCGCCGGTGCGGTTGCGATTGCGCAAAGCAATGCGAAGGCGAGCTGTTTCACGCCTATTTGACATCGTCCCGTTCATTTTTGTTCGGCAGTTTCTTCAGGCACGGGTGCGCGATCGACAGCAAGCCAACGCTGGGTTTAAAAGTGAAACAACCGCGATCTTGCTCGCCGGCTCTTGCGCAGAACAAAAATCCAGGCGGCGATCGATACCAGCCCGAAAACGACAACCGCGTAAAGAAGTTGGGAGGTGTGCACGGTGAAATCGCGCGAGCCGGTCCAGTACGTCGGCGCACCCGGCTTGCCGTTGTTCCCGATCGCCGAAGTTATTGAATACATGATCTACACCCTGCCGCCGGCGAGCGTTGTCCCGAGCGTGATGAGAGTCCAATTGCGAATGCGCTAGATCTTCGAGATCGTTGTCGCATCCATGCCGCGATGAGAGCAATTGAGACTCGCGAGCCAGAGTTTGTAATGCTCGCTCTCCTCGTCGTGATGATCCTTTTCGGACGGACGCTGATGACTTCTGCTGAATGGCACATCGCGACTGTTGCCACCCAGGGTGCATCGTCTGCCTTTTTAGGACTGCGGCAAGCGGAGCGCTTGCTCTACAATTCGACGCGTTCGGGCTCGATTTGGTATAAGCCAGGGCCAAGATGAAGGTGAGTTGGTTTCTTACAGCTCTCGCGTTCGCGACGATTGCATTCGCTCAACAAAAACAAGGCAGCATAGTAACTGACGACTTGCTTTGGAAGAAGCTCGATGCGCTCGTTGGCGACACCGTCGAGAAATTCGATGGGGTAATGGGTGTGGCGATTGTCGATTTTACCGATGGCCGCGCGATTCTGAAAAATGCGGACCGCGTGTTCCCGACGGCGAGCTCGATCAAGATCGCGGTCTTGCTGGAACTTTATCATCAGGAACAGAGCGGCAAGGCGAAGCTCAGCGATGTTTACCTATTCGATCCGAAAGATTTAGTCGAAGACAGTCAGATCATGACCGGACTTACTCCCGGCGTGACCAAAGTCACGAATCGCGATCTCGCACAGTTCATGGTCACCGCGAGCGATAACGCAGCGACCAATGTCCTGATCGATCGCGTCGGAATGGAAAACGTAAACGCAACGCTGCGCAGTCTCGATCTCACGAGAACGACGTTGCGTCGCAAAATGATGGACATCGCGGCAGCAAAACGCGGTGACGAAAACGTTTCGACGCCGCAGGAAATGGCGCGTTTGTTGGAAGCGATCTACAAAGGCAAAGCGCTGAACAAGGAACTTACCGAATCGATGATCAAACAACTCAAGGCGCTTAAGAAGGACAGTTGGCTCTCGACTGATTTGCCGCTTGATGTCGAAATTGCCGATAAGCCCGGGAGTCTGGAAGGCATTCGAACGGATTCGGGAATTATTTTCGCGAAGAATCGGCCATTCGTGATCAGTGTAATGACTTCCTTCGTTCGCGACGAACCTGTCGCTGAGCGCGCGATCGGTAGAATCGCGCTCGAAGCATTCCGTTACTTCGAGATGCGAGGAAAAACTTCTCAATACGGACGCATCTTGGAAGAGAATAAGAATTGAAGATCCGTTTTCCGTTCCACCAGAACTGGAATTTAGCCCGTATCGTTAGGCCGATGTGTCGCGTTTTTAAACCCGACACAGTGTCGCGCGCAACCATACCGGTAACCTTTACTCTTCTGCCGGACGCGAATAGAATTGGGCAAAATCGGGATTTTCCGCCAGGGGAATGAGTCGGTCACGGCGATCCAGGCACGGGCCGTAAAGAGTGAGGTTGCGAATCCGGCGGCACCGAGCAGTGTTTCCGCCGGAGGGTAACGAATGAAAGTATTAGCGTTCACAATTGCTTTGTCGGTCGCATGTGCCGCGACTGGCCTTGCGCGGGTTGGCGACGATGAGAAACAAATCGAGTCGCTTTATGGCAAAGCAGCAAAAGTGTTGGACGAAAAGGGCAACTTCCGTCAGGCCGGCTATACCGCCGGAGCGTTCGCGGTGGTTGTCGATTTTGTCAACGGAATCAGTCGTCGCGAAGGGTTCGCGAAACCGGATACCTCGCCCCTAACACCAGAGGACATTCAGCAAATTCTTTCGGTCAGTGCTGCCAATGGAACAACGTGGAAGGAAACGGTCGGACAAGCAGGCGACAAAAAGTGGGATCGCTCCGACAACAAAGCCGTAGCGATTTTTCCGGCGCGCGGGACGTATCTCGTCGTCCAGGATGTCGCATACGTGCAGCCGGAGTAAAACCGACCGCGAGAAGTCATTTATTCGAGCCGCTGGAGCGAAGGAATACCGTAATTTTCCTGAAGGTCGGCCGCTTCCCCAGCAACTGCTTTCGCCTCGAGCTCGATCTGTTTGGGATCTTCTTCGGTCTCGATTTTGATAAAGCCGCCCTCGACCGGTTGTTTCACTGCCTCGGCCAGGTCGTTTAGCGACTTAATTTCTTTTCCGTTCACTTTCGTAACGGTCAGATAAGAAAATTCATCGTAGCCGATCGTGTTGTTGGCGGGAAGGACCTGGCTCAAAATCACGATTCGTCGATTCTCGCCTGGGAAAAGCTCGGATTGAAATCGGTCGAGATAGACAAAGCGCTGCGGCGCTTCACGCTGCCAATTTGGGCCCCATTCCTTCAGATACTGACGCGACAATTCCTGAAAAATCAAACCGCCGAGCACTAGATACATCGGCGCGTCATCCGACGCATACGGCGGACTTATGTAATCTTTTGCATCACGATGCTCAAGCGTGACCTTCAGCTCCATCGGCTTGCCTTCGCGCTGAATTTGAAAAGGAAGGACATCGCCCGCGTAGGAATGCGCGCTAACCAGATTCGTGAAGTCGATTTTGCCGTAAAGTGGATCGACGTAGTTTCCGTTTTGGTCGATCTCATGATTACCGATCGCCGTTACGATGTCGCCAACTTTCAGACCCGCCTTCATCGCCGGCATGTTCGGTTCGACATTCGTCACGTAAACGCCGCCCGCCTTGCCGGTCTGACCGGCGAATTTTCTTAATTGCGGGTCCCGTGTTGGAAAGAACGAAAACCCGACCGCC
>Ga0310909_10000514_pt1 | contig 20350 bp, 32 predicted proteins | sample GREbulkMGT000H_FD_203449 | JGI IMG/M metagenome (GOLD analysis project Ga0310909, IMG submission 203449) | Lab enrichment of tropical soil microbial communities from Luquillo Experimental Forest, Puerto Rico - GRE.bulkMG.T000H | ecosystem: Environmental > Terrestrial > Soil > Tropical forest >... | reverse complement strand
GTACACGGCTCGCCCATTTTTTCGGCTCAAAAGTGTTACCGAAAACTCCTCGGTGAAAAGGCCCAACATTTTGGGCCGATTTGCCGTAATTTGCCCATTGCGACGCGTTACCATAAATGTTTACTTTTTCGATAACACGTTCTAATGCTGGTTAACCGGCTACGGACCTTGTCCCCAAAACCCGCCATATCGCATCTCTGACCCTCTGCTGCACGTATTTCGCGTCGTCGGTTCACGCGTCAATCTGGGGTCCGAGGTCAATCACATGAACCACGATAACGACGACGCCTGCATCGGTCTGCTAATGAGCGAGTTCGACGCGGTCGAGAACGTAAAACGCGCCGCCGGTATAAGCGCGAAGTCCGATCAGGCCGATACCGGGCGCGCCTTTGTTCGGGCCGCCTTCGAATGGTTGTTCAGTCAAAGCACCTGTCTGGAGATGACGCGGGAATTGTTCGACGCCTTGCGCACCGCGCTGCGCGTCTGGGTTAGCGCGCCTTCGCCCGCCGAGCAGCTCGCCAAGCTCGAAGCGGTCATGATGCGGGAATTTGCGTATTCTGGCGCCGAGATGGACCGGCTCAAGCGCATGCTGCAGAACGGCGAGCGCATCGTCGAGATACTCCCGCGCTCAGTGATGACCGACCGCCGCGAGCTCAAGCGCTGCGACCTCCCCGGACCGATGCCCCCCGGCCAGTACAGCGAGGAGGGCTGGGCCCGATACCTGAGAATGAACTACCCCTCGGAAGCGACCCTGCGTCAGGTCGAGGAGAACTATGTGGCGACGGTGCGCATGCGTGAGCAAGTCGCCCGCAATGCCATACGATACGCCGAGCAATCACACGTAGCACAAGAACAACTCGAAGCCAGTCGGGTGTGTCAGCAGCAAGCCGCCGAGGATGCCCTCGCGCTGATAGTCGAACGGTCGCAGGCCCGTCGTGGTATCGCCCCGGCTGCTGCACCGAACAAGCGTGCGGGCAAGTGAATTAGCAACCTCGCTATTGTTACGGATATAAATTTGAAAAAAAATTCCTAATTTATATTCATAACATGCAATGCCCTAAATGCCATCGAGAACTGAGCAGCGACGAGCCGGTCTAGGTGTTTTCGCTACCAATGCCCCCGGCCAGTGTTCCCAGAAATCAAAAAGTTCGAGGCAAAGCGGGCGGCCCACCAGCGCCGCAACTCGGCCAGTGCCTTTTCGGGCGTTTCACCCACTGCGGCACAATCTGGCCGCCCCGCCGCATATGCAGTCCATAACTCGGTGGTCGCCGCCGGTGTTCCCTGCCCTTCGCCCATCACCATAACCACGGTCGGCCCATGAAACGGCAGCAAATGAACAGCATCACCCGACAGTAACGGCACAGCCCCTGTCATTCGCGTTGCCATTGTCTGCGTAGGTCTCGAAGAGCTGGTCTTTATTCTTGGGGTTTCGCAAGGGATCGCTTGACCCCTTCGGAGGCAATCGCCCGAATCTCGCCATGACGGCAGGTCGCCGGCGTCACCGGGATGCCCCGGTAACATAACAAACAGAACCCTTCCGCCTCCATACCATTGGCATTTCTGCGTGGAATGCACGCACTAATCCACGTCACCAGCTCCATCAGCCGCTGGTGCTCCCTCCGCAGCCGCGCCAACTCTATGTCTCGCGCCGCTGAGTTCGCGTCGGCGGCCTTACCCACTACTCCATTCGGGCTCGTTCCTGGCGGCAATTGTAGCTCGGCCATGCTGACAACTTAGCAGTTCTCACTAAATTGTGTGAGATTTGCGGGAATGCCTTTGCGGCCAAGGAAGCATCAGAGCCTCGAGCTGCGCCCGTGCCGGATGGCAGGGACAGCCGCAATGGCCGGCGGCGCCATAGGCATGGACCGGGTGCTCGCCACAGCACCTTGGCAGCGGCAGCTGAAAGGCGCCGATGAAGGTAAGCAGGGCGCGCAGCTGGACCGCCGACTGCGGCGGTTGGCGAGGGGCCGGTAGCGGCGGCACCGGCCGTCCAAGCTTGCGCGCCAAGGCCCTGGCGCGGTTCGCCTCCCACGCCCGCGCCAGATTGGGAAAGCCGCGGGCCCGCATCACCGCCACAGCCTTGCGGCTGCGTTGGGACTGCTTGAAGCAGAAGCCCGCATAAGAGTCGCCAGCCTGCAGAGCCAGACTTAATTCGTGCTTGCGCTCAGGGGTCATCACGCCCGCCATGCTGGCCGAATTCACAAATAAATGCGCGAGGGTCAAACCTCAATTTCATATAAGTCCGAATCAATCCAGGGAACTAGCGTAATCCGCAAGCAGGGGATTAACCAAGCGCTGAGTAGCCACGCGACAGGTCCGTTGCCACGGCGTTTAAACGGGCGGGTAGTAGTCCAGCGGAGGGGGAAAGCAGAACTAGCGAACCAGTTTCAATTTAGGTGATTGCTTAGCCTTAAATTTGCGCGGTTGCTTGGCCTTATTCGAGCGCCAGCGTTGTTGGCGGAGAGTGTTATTGCAATCGTCCGAGCAACCGTCGCCCTTGTTGTCGGAGCGGATGCGATAGAAGAAATGTTGGCAGACCGGGCAACGGCGGAAGCGATCCAAGTCGGTATCCAGTAGCGCCTCAATAAACACACTTCGGAGATCGTCGCGATTTGATGCCAGGCGGTAGTCGGACCCGAATGTCAAATCACCCCAGGGTCCATTGCCCTCAGCGGGCCAGGACAAATGGATTCTAAAGCGGCGAGGTGCTCCTGCCCCTGCATACCGAGTGAAATAGTCGGGATATTCAGTCCGGAACGTTTTGAGCACTGAAATGAGGTGCGCAAAGCTGGCGCGCACGTTTTCTTGCAAGGGTTTGAAATACGTCTCCAGCGGAAGGTCATGGAGAATCCCGCCCAAGTAAAGCGGCGGCTTGACGGTGTCGTTGGCGATATCGAACCAAAGGGCAAGGTCCTTAGCCGCGGCGAGCACCCTCGCCCGTCTGTAACGCTTAGCACGCCATTTTCGACCACTACCCGCGAGGCTCGGCGCAACGGCGGCAAGTTACTCACTGTACTACTCACTTTGAGCCGATGCGTTCCATAGCAGGTTCATCCTGGACTTCTATCGCCATTTCCCTGCTCACCTGCTTAACCCGCGCCGCGCCTTCAATATCAGCTTGAAATGACATTGAATTCCTGTCGCCGCCGCGGACCTGAGCGTCTCGGCTACTGGTACCACTGCCGACAGAATTACCCAGTTACAAAGCGTGCCGGGAAAAGCGTGTTCCGACAGTGGCAACAGGCGGACGAAGGTGGTTAAAATAAAATAGCAGTGGCAACCACCCATCACAGTAGCCGCCGCAGCGTTCCCGAGGCGGGAACATCGAGCGTACAAGCGATGTTATCGTACAATACCACCAGGCAGAGCAGCAACCCCGAACCCCCGACGCTCGGCGACTACTTTCCTGCACTTGGCAGCGCACTCGCAAAGTCTCCCCAATGCACAAGGCCACGCAACCCGTCCTTCAAGGACGACCTCCAGCTCAATGGCCTCATGAGGGCCTTCAGCATGGACCCGGAACCCGGCCTCCAGCTCGCACAAGCCTGCGAGGACAGCCTTGTCCGCCAGTACCTTGAGGAAAGGTGGAGACGCCGGCGTGCGTATGAGCGCCAAGCCTGGACACTGACTGCGGTTCGTCGGCCGCCGCTTCGCCCTTACCATGCTACGCGTGCACGTCGGCCAGCCGGGGTTCATGTCCGCGGCTCCCGCCGCCGGGTGCGCCGGGCCACCAGTCGCGCCTCACCATCAGCTGACCCTGACGGTAGTAGTCCCGCCCCGCCACTAGCTTCATCACCTTCCTGGCGTGGCGCCCACCCTCTATGGGTTGGCGCCCGTAGCGCACACTTTTGCACCGCTGCCGCCGAGCTTTGTCGTGCGGTGGCGTGGTTGCGCTCGCCCGCAGTCCGCACGCCCCGGACGAAACGCGAGCGTGCGCCCTGGGCGCCAAGCCCAAGGTGCACGCTCCAATTCTCTCTCACCGATTTTGCGCTGGTGACCAGCCAGCACTGCAGAAACCGCATGAACCATATGACCCACAGGAGATTCACATGATTCTCCCTCAATCTACCGAAGCGATCCCTCACGATTCAAGTGAACTTGTAGTTAAGGCGTGGTTCCGCCATCGGCGTTCGCGCGAAGCCGCCATCAGCGATTGCATCCCCATCAGGAAGGAAGGCCGACATCATGAATAGCGGTACACCAGACGATGCTGTCACTGGGCAGGCACCCGAAAACGAGAGTGAACAGCGCCCTAAAGCTTACAGCGAGCTGCCGCCAGAAAAGCGGATCAATGACATCCTGGAAGAGGCGGCAGACCTGCCTGAGAGGCAGGTTTTCCGCAAGAGACAAGAGATTGCACAACGGCTGTATTGTGTGACGGGACAAGAATGGGACACGTATGAGGTTGTTAAGGAAGTCAGACGCCGGCGCCAGGAACGCCAGGGGGTGCCGCAACCGAATCCCGGGCAATCTGCCACGGCACCTTCGAAGCTAACGCGCATCGGGCCAATCATTCGCGACGAATATTGTAAAGAAGGCGCTGGTCTTCTGCCCCATCACCACCAGCTGATTACCGCTTCGGCAATCAAGCCCGAAGTCGCACGCGAACGCGGCTATCGCACAATTTTCACCAAAGCCGAGTTGCGCAACTACGGCTTCGGCCAAAGCCAGCAAATCACCCCCACTCTGCTCCTCCCTCTGTACGATGCGAAGAGCAAGCTGGCGGGTTATCAGCATCGCCCTGACTACCCGCGCCTCGTCGGCGACCCGCCCAAGTCGATAAAATACGAGACCCCTTCGAAGTGGCGGATGAGAATCGATGTTCCGCCGTTGCTTACCCGCAAATCCGAGATTCAGAACGAGGAACCATATTTCGATACCACCGAAGTCCCTGCACCCATTAGCAACCCCACCATACCGCTGCTCATCACCGAAGGCGTACGCAAAGCCGATAGCGCAGTATCAATCGCACTCTGCTGCATCGCACTACTGGGCGTATGGAATTGGCGCGGTGCCAATGATGCTGGCGGCAAGACTGCGCTGACGGATTGGGACGATATCGCACTCAACGATCGCGTCGTCTACATCACATTCGATTCCGATGTGATGACCAATGGACACGTGCATGCGGCGCTGGTTCGTTTGCGGGACTTCCTGACCCGGCGTGAGGCCATAGTCAGACAATGCCCTGGAGAACACCGCAACCGAACATTGCGATGCGCTGCTGGTGCTCGACGAGATTGGCCAGGCCGAACCAAGGGTGGTAGCTCAAGCAGCTTATTTGTTGGCCAACGGCCAGGGTGCTGGCCGTATGCGGCGCGACACTTCCAGCCGTCCGGTGGCAACGTGGCGCACGCTTTATCTCAGTTCGGGGGAAATTCCACTGGCGACCAAGATTGAAGAAGATGGACGGCACAAAGCCAGCGCAGGCCAAGAAGTTCGCATTCTCGATATCCCTGCGAAGGCAAGCGATGAGCTGGGCTTGTTCGAAGATTTACATGGGTTCCCTTCCAGTAAGAAATTTGCCGAAGAGATACAGAAGGCCGCAAACACTTATTACGGTACCCCAATCAGGCAGTTTCTCGCTCGACTTGTCGCAGATATCGATGAAGCGAAGGAAGCGATAGAAAAAACCAAAGCTGATTTTCTCGACGAATACCTTCCCAAAGGCGCGGATGGACAGGTTGGCCGCGCTGCCAGCCGATTCGCTCTGGTGGCTGCTTCCGGAGAATTGGTCGTCGCATACGACATCCTGCCGTGGCCGATAGGCGAAGCTATTCGCGGCGCCGTTGCCTGCTTCAACGCTTGGCTCGAACAGCGTGCGGCTGGAGCTGGAGCAGCCGAGATAGCCGCAGGCATTGCCCAAATCAGACGATTCTTTGAATTGCACGGCGAATCCCGGTTCACGGAATGGCGCGACGACGATAGCGCTGGCAACGCCTTTTTTGACGGTGATAACGCCAACCAGCCACACCCCACCATCAATCGCGCTGGCGTACGACGAAAGAAGCCCGATGGCTCCACCGAATTCTACGTTTTCCCAGAAACATTCAAGACCGAACTTTGCGCTGGCTTCGACGCTAGATTGCTCGCCAAGGAGCTAGTCAAGAGCGGATTGCTTGAAACCGACAAGGAAAAGAAGTCATCGCGAAACGTCAGGCTCCCAGGAATCGGGAAAATGCGTGTTTATCACTTCACCCCCCACATCTTAACCGACCCAGACGATACGGAGCCGACCAATGAAGGTTGACCACTTCGCACGTATCCGCAGCGCCAATCCCAGCTTTGTAAAAAACAGTGACAAAAAAACCCTTGAAAACATTGATGTCCCACCTGTCCCACATCGAGAAAATGCAAGGTGGGACACTTCCGCAGAAAAAACATCAATGAATTCCAGTGTTCTTAGCCAATGTCCCACCGTCCCACATGTCCCACCGGGGAATATAGTGTTACCCCAGAATTTCAGTGCGTGCGTGCTTTTACTTCGCCACAGTTTCGCCTTGGAGCAGAAGAACGCCATAGGACAGCAAGAAGCGAAGACACAGCGGCAAGAGGCGAAAACGCAGCGAACAGGGAGCGCGCACACGCATGCTTGCCAAGGTGCACACTTAAAAAACGGTGGGACATGTGGGACACGTGGGACAAGCGAAAAACCCTTGGAAAATGAAAGGGTTTTAGCCGCAAACCTGTCCCACCTTCCAAAAAATCAAGGTGGGACAGGTGGGACAAATGCGGAAAGCGGCGATGTGGCGGCGCGCATTGCCCAGCTCGATGCGGAACGGAACGAACGCGACCGATTAGCCAAACGCGGTTACGACTACGACGGCCGTGGCGACCAATCCTACCAGTCCAAGCCTGGCGAAACGGTCATGCGAGTCTTTGCCCATAACCACCGTGTCCGCAACGCCGCACCAGACCTGCTCGACCCGTACGCAGCACTCGGATTGACCCAATTGCGCGAAGCCGAGCTCGACCGCCTGGCTATTGCTGACACCGCCCAGCCAGAGGATGTCGACGAAGTCCTATTAACCGGTGCTGCTCAGCCCACGACTCAGGGGAGCCAAGCAGCACCCAAAACTAGAGGAGCACATCAACATGCCCTATCAGCAGAAACCTGGTCAAACCAATCTGTTCTCGAACCGCGACAAGAAAGAGGAACGCCATCCCGACTTCAAGGGCGAGTGCCAGGTTGAAATTAATGGCCACCTCTACCCGCTCGACATTGCCATGTGGCGCAAAGAATCCGAACGGGCCGGCGAGTTTTTCAGCGTGTCGATTAGGCTTAAGGGAGAGCGGCAGCCACGTCCAAGCAACGGCTGCCAACACGTCAGCGATTATGTGAACCAGCACGGCACTGCGTTCGACGACGAGGGCGTACCACCGGACGACAAAGATATTCCCTTCTGACTTACTCGGGAATCCGCCGACCATAACCCAAAGTGAAGGAGACTTAACCCATGGCTGATACTACACGCCGGCGCCGCTGTGGGCTCTGCGACCGGCCGCTGCGTCCGCACGAAAAGGGACTTTGCAGTCCATGCGAAGGCGATCTGATGTACGAGGACGAAGCCAACCCGTGGACCGACGACATGCAGGAGGATGTGAACCGCATGAATGCAGAGGCCCGGACCGCAGCGAACAAGGACGAAGCCCGATGACGCCTGACGCCCTGGCCCGCTTGATGCGCGAACTGGAAGCGACCGTGCCGAAGTGTACGCACCTCGACGGTTGCAGCAGCAAACCGCCAGCAAGCTGAAGATCAGGACAGAGCACGACGACCATTTGCAGGTCGCAGCCGTCAATGAGCCGTTGCCGCGTCGTGACAACTCGGTCATACAGGAATCAGGATAGCGCCATGGGGTCGGTTAATTTTGACAGTGCAGAACTGAGTCAGTCCTTCACACTTACCGAAGGCGGTCCCGGAGCCGCCTTCATGAAGCGGATACACCTGGTCCATCCAGAACGGGGGGCAGGCCTAGGACGCACCGCGCTGATCCTGATGGCGATTACCTGGGTGCCCCTGTTCGTCCTCTGCGGGTTTGAGGGCCTCCTCTTTGGCCGGGTAAAGATGCCCTTCTTTTACGATATCGCGGCCCACGCTCGCTTCCTGCTGGCGGTGCCAGTGCTGGTCCTGGCCGATATTCCGGTTGGTGTCCGTTTGCGGCAAGTAATGGGGCATTTCGTTGGCGCGCATCTGGTGCGCGACGACGAGCTAGGAAAATTCGAAAAGATTGTTCGCGACTCATTGAGATTTCGCGATTCGCACCTGGGGGAAATTATCGTGCTGGCCTTGACATACCTGGCGACCTACAATGCGCTGTTTGGTGCATCCTCTCAGAGCGGCACTTGGTTCAGGCCGGAGATAGGTCGGGGATTGACGCTGGTCGGCTACTGGTATGTGTTGGTGGCGCTGCCGATTTTCCAGTTCCTGATTTTTCGGTGGATTTACCGGATGGCGGTCTGGAGCAGGTTTCTGTGGAAAGTGTCCCGGCTTGACCTTCTCCTTACACCGACTCATCCCGACGCCGCCGGCGGACTGGCATTCGTTGGTAGGTCGCTGATTCCATTCGGCGTCATCCTGTTCGCCATAAGCGCAGTGGTCTCGAGTGGCATTGCGGAGCGCATCTTGTTCGGGGGCGCGAGACTCCAAGAATACCAGTGGAGCTACCTGACCTTGTTCGTGTTTGCGCTGGCCATTTTCGCGGCACCGCTGCTGATTTTCGTACCCAATTTGCTTGTGCTCAAACAGCGCGGCCTTATGGAATACGGAACACTCGGGAGCGAATATACGCAGGCCTTCTACCGAAGATGGGTGGGCAAGACCGAGCCAGCCGAAGAACCGCTGCTTGGCACCGGTGACATTCAATCCCTGGCGGATCTGGGCAATAGCTTCGACATCATCAGGAAAATGAGGATCCTGCCGGTCGAGCTGAGCGACTTCATCGCATTCGTGCTTCCGGGGCTGATTCCGGCCCTGCCGCTGGCCGCTACGGTGATGCCCTTGGGCGAGATTGTAAAAGGTCTCCTTAAATTAATCGCGTAAATCCCAGCTTAGCTGCCCTCGATGGCGCGTCCGGAAAGGCGCCGGGCGCTGCGCGGGATCGGCAAAGGTTGCGATGTTATCGGTTTCCGTACGGATGCGTGCGACGATGACGCGATTATACGGTTGATGCTGGCGATAGACCGCGTGCTCGCTGTCGGCGTAACACCCATGGAACCATTCACCAAAGCCCTGGAAACCATTGCCCAGGTCATGCGCGACGGCGCCGCCACGCACCCAGAGAACGACTGGCTCCGCTGGCCCGTCGACTATCACCTCGCCCGGGCCGAGCAACACCTGCGCCTGCTGCGCGACGGCGACCAGCGCGAGGTGCGCAGCCCGGACAAGGCGCGCGGGATAGTGCCGCCCCAGGAGACGCGCTCGGTTCGGCAAGCGCGGCCCGCCGATGATCGCGACGAGATCCGGCGCAACCTAGGGCTCGACCCGCAGATACCGCCCAGCGAGTTGTGCAGGGCGATGACGAAGCTGTGCGTGCGCTCGGCCATCGAGCGTGGCAACGATCACATCCTGGCGAACCTGATGCCGGCCACGAGCTGGCGCGGACCAGCGCCGGACTGATCACGCATGATGTGATAGCGCTATCACTCTCAGTCACGTCATGATGCTATGGCGTGAACTGTTCAGTTGCGCAAGTGGTCGAAGTTATTCAGACACCGATCTTCGGCTTATCCCGCAAGCGCTTGACGCGCTCGATCTGGCGCATGAGCTTCGCTTCGTTCCGCCGCGCCTCGCGCTCACGCTTCTTGACCCCGCCGCCTATCCTACGTCTCTTGCTACCCATCACATCATCCTCCGCCCGCTTCGGCGTTGACCACCGCGGCAGCCACCAGCGCTCCTGTTCGAGCGTCATCCGTCCATCTTCGCGGGCCCGATCATATCAGCGAACAGGACCAATTGCGGCGACTTCCTGACCTTAAATTCAGCGATCAAACCCAAGTCGCCGAACTGACGGATGAAGCGCTGGCGCCGGAGGCCACAGTAGACCAGCACGGAGGGGAACGGCGCGGGCTGCTTCCAGCCGGAGAACTTGAGCCGTTTGCTGATGAACAACACCGCACTGGCCACCGGCACCAGCAGCGTTTGAAACCGGTCGGTGTCGGCGCGCGTGGCGCGGTGATTGCCATGGGTGAGTGCAGGCTGGCAGGACCAGCCGCGTGTTGAACCGGGCGTTAATTTGTAGTAACTAAGTGTTCATCCGGCCGGTACGCGCCAGCCACTCTTGCGGTATCAAATCCCCCGAGCGCTGGAAGATGGCGGCGCCGCCCGGAACGATTATCGTGCTCCTTCTGCCGGCGCTTGGTATTGCGCGATTACCGGGTGGATTTGGATTCGAGCGGCTTGGTCGCGCCGCGCGCCTGGTCGGCTGACTTGATGCCGCGCTGGAGGTCGCCGCTGGTGCGCCAGATGGCCTCGCTAACGTTCGGTTCAGCCTCGTCGTCATTGCCGTTGTCGGCGAGAAACTCGACCTCGAACTGGCGGATGGCGGCGGCGAGCTTGCGGCGTAGGAGGCCTGCGCGGGTCCTGGCGTCGTCTTCGTTCATCACGGCTTTGATGCTCGACATCATCGCTTTGCGCGTGATGCTCATGATGGTCACCTCATTTGTCTTTGGTCCGCTCGACTCGAATCATGCGGCCTGAGTTGGCCGGTGCGCAGATCGACGATACCGTTGCGAACGCAGAGCAAACCGAGCGCGCGGTCGAGCTAGTCAACTCGTTTGGCGCATACTTCACGCGCATACTTCACGGCGCCGTCAGTATGGCGGCTGCGCCAGCGACTTGGACGGCTCATGCAGGACTGCCAGCGGCTGACTATCCCTGATCCGATAGTCACTTTCGAGGCGCATTTGAAGGCCGGCTTGTGGCGGCGCATGGAAGAAATGGGTTGGGACTCGGAGTGACGATATGCCAAGAAATTCTTTATGATCCGGCGGTTAAGAAAAATCCTGTGAGAGTTTTGGTACCTTTGTTGGAATTTAACCAACACATGAAGGATGCACGTCTGGGCATTCCGACGCCTGCTCTGCTTGCTAAAACGGTTGAAAAGCTCGACGCGGTGCGGATAGAAGATCGCAATACAAAGGGCGACGTGTATGAGTACATGCTCAGCGAGATCGCGACAGCCGGGCAAAATGGCCAATTCCGTACTCCACACCATATCATCGCTCTCATGGTCGAACTGACTGAGCCGAAGGTCATAGATATCGCCTGCGATCCCGCTGCGGGCACGTGCAGTTTTCTGGTCGCTTGTGGGGAATATTGGTACGACGCCGAGCGCCCTCACCAGGCTCTTGGCTATCGCAGCCCGCGAGCGCAAACGATGCCCGGTTTCGAAGGCAATGGAGAGAGGGAACACATGCCAGAGATTGATGATCTGATTCGCGAGGTGATCAGGAGTAACGCATCGGCCGATGATAAGACAAAGATTATTCAAGTATTGTTAATGGGGGCTCCGGCTGATCGATGGGGAATCAACCGCTACGTAATATGGGGCCTAATCGCGGTGATAGTAATGACAGTCATAGGAGTGGTCATCACGTGGGGCAGGGCAACAGGAAACCTCACTGAATTCAAGGTCCCGGAGGGACTCGTTGCTCTTGCCACGACCGCATTGGGGGCGTTGGCCGCATATTTAGTGCCGCCCAGCCATCCGGCAGCGACAACGCTTACGACCTCCGCTGGGGGACCGGCAGCTGGCTCAGAACCGGCAACTGGCTCAGGACCGGCAACTGGCTCAGGACCGGCAACTGGCTCAGGACCGGCAAGCGATGGCAATGGCGATGATCTATCCGGAAGCTAAGCGCGGAAGAGGTAATAAAGAAGAGGTAATAAAGACGAAGCAAGAAAAGCGTTACAAAGTGACGATTTTGGCAACACCTTGTTGAAATATGCCCGCTTCGCGTTTCTCGAAGACATTCGCCGAGAGCCGGACAGGTTGGCGGCATTGCCGGCTGACAGTTCGGTCGACGCTCGCGGCCTGCGAGTCGTCGGTCGTACGGATCCAATGTCAGGTAATTTTGGTCCTCGCCCTCGACGGCGACGCAGAAAATGAAAGGTCTGTTCGCAGGCTGCATCCAGACGCGCTTTCGAAACCGTAGTGCGGTGGCACGGAAACGCCCCTAGAAACGATTTTCAGCATGCAGGCTAAGCTCAGGGCCGCTCGGCTTACTTCGGCGTTAGGCAAATTTCGAGCTTTACCTTAGGATCCGCTGGTTTGGAGCACGATCTCACGATTGCGGTCGCTTACGTGTTATGAAAACCGCGTTTCGTCTTTAGAATCGCGCCGAATTCCACAAATAGATCGTTGAGGTCAATTGGCAGGAGAGAGTCGAGACACCCATCACAGAGGTAAAGAGACCGGATTATAGGCTTGTGCTTCTGAAGCCGCATTCGGCCTAAGTTCAGGCAGCCCGGGTGCTGACATGACTTTAGCGCCACGGCCAACGCAACGGCGCTTCGAGGCTTCATTTCGGGGCTCCCGGCGCTAGCCGTTTCCGCGCTCGGGCCCGCTCGGGCGCCGGTTTGATTGGTGGCCACAACTTCCCCTGACGACGCATGAAGGCACGCCGGCGGTTTTCCTGGCGCGTGCGCAAGCGGCCGAGCAAGTCTTCTGGGTGGCGGTATTGGTTGAAAAGATTCTGCCGCAAATCGCGCAATTGAAGCTCAGCGGCACGGTGGTTTGCCATGGTATGAGGCAAACTATAGCATCTGCCATCCCACTATCTATAGTTTGCCTCATGGTTTGGCCGCCTCATGAGGCAAAGCTATATAGTTTGCCTCACCTTCTAGTCGCCATTGCTATCGACGCGCTCCCGCAGAGCCTAAGCGAGACTGGCTGGTTTTCCGTCCGTGTCAGATACTGGCGGCGGCGCCACGAAGTCCTGAAAGCGGCCGAGCGGCCGCATGCCGAGCTGAAGCGCCACTTTAAGCACGAGCAACTACGATTGTTTGTCCGGGCCGGTAGCGGGCGGCTGAGCGTTTGCGGCCCGCCTGCGTTGTTGCTTGCGGGCCTGCTTGTCGAGCTTGCGCACTTCCTTCTCTGCTTCGCAGTTGCACTGCTGTGCGGTCGAAGTTCGGGCCCGGCGCTTGGGCCTGGGCGGCGGTAAGCTCGATAACCTGCGGCTCGATTTTCGGTTCGGGCCGCTGTTCCCCCCGCCGGGTTTCTTCTCTGCGCGCGCGCTCGGCGGCGAGGTTGATCACTTCGGCCTGATGCGCAGCAAGCTCAGCGCGTTGCTCTTGGCTCGCGAGATAGTAGTCTTGTTCCGCCCACAGGCAGTTGCAGCCTGTCCAAGTGTGAGGTGCACCCTATTTTTTTCCCTGGTTGCGTTGCTGGTGCGTCAACCTTACAGGTTAAAGGTTAAGATTTAATTGAACTGTCTCCTCCCTCGCTGAGTTTCTTCTGTGTATTGATGGCGTTCTTGCTACCAATGCCCCCGGCCAGTGTTCCCTAAAATTAGAAAGTCCGAGGCTTTGCCTCGGTCCTTATTGCCGCGTAGCCGAAGGCGAAGCGGCTTTTAAGAAGGATTGGAGGTCGCGCGGTTCTTACCGTGCGCACCTTCTCCCTGTTATTAAAGGTTATAAAAGGTTATCGGTGGCCAAAACCCCGAAAAGTGCTTGAATTCATTATATAATCTGGAAAACTGAGATACACGCTATCCCGTGCTTCCATACACGCTATCCCGTGCTTCCATACACGCTATCCCGTGCTTCCATACACGCTATCCCGTGCTTCCATACACGCTATCCCGTGCCTGAAGCGGATGAAAAATTGTGGTGATTATGGGTGTTATTCGGTGGGACGCTGCGTTCGTTTACGGCGCTCCCGGATTACTTTCTTGACGATGTGGTGGGCTTGTCCGGGGGTCGGGTTAATGTGAACCTTGATAGTGCTGCCGTTCTCGGAAACGCTGTAGTCGCGGAGAAAGCCAACTTTCTTCAGGTGTTCATGAGCCTTGATAATGTGGGCGCGAAGGCGCGGCTTATTTGAATCCTGCCGTCCGGTGATTTCCGTCAGTGTCTCAAACTTGTGAGCGCTAGGAGCCGCATGAGTCGAGTAGTAGGTATGGAGAGCCTTCGCCGTCACATCGCGGCCAAGCGCGTAACGTTGGTCGCGGTCGATGCTTGACCACATTCCAAAGCCGAACAGCACGCCAAATTTCGGGTTGATGGTGATGCGATAATGCTTGTCGAGTTCATCCTTTAAGCCGCCTTCAATCAGGTGGCCGAAAACGCGTTTCTTGTGGTCAGTGATGTCGATGGTGCTGGTGCAGAGCCGAATAAGCACCCTATGCAGCCATTCGTGGTCACTGAGTCCTGTCTGCCGGTTAAGCCGTTTCAACATACCGTGTGCAGTGAAGCTGCATTCGGTTCCGAGCGGGTGAGAACAAACTAAATCCAGCAGTTCGAGATAAACGTCTAGGTCGGACTGGTCGAATCGTTCACCATTAAAAAAAGCCTCGATGCCGGAAATGGCAAAGATGCGCTGCTGCTCGCGGAAAAGCGGGCGCTGTTCCTTGAAGTTGAGCGCAGGGAATAGCGCTGAGCGAAAAAAGGCATTAGGCGCAGCGCGGCGGGCTTCCCCCCAGAGGTGAAGCTGAACGACTTTCGCCAGGGCGAGGTGATTTGGCGCTGGCGGTTCTGGTTCCGGTCGCTGTTGAGTATCCTCTTTCGTGGCGCTCGCGTGGCCTGCGGCGAGAAAACTTTCGAGGGTTTTGGCTAACTCCGGGTTCGTCTCGCGAATTTCCGCTAACTTCTCGTCGGTGATGTCGGTAGGTTCGGCGGCGGTCTGTTGGTTGCTCATGGGGCCTCGCGTTGTCGTCCACGTCTGCTGCGCTCGATGATGGTTCGTTGGGGGAATGCTGCTGAGGTTCTTGATTGCGCCGTGCATCGCGCAATTCGAGAGCTGCTTTAAATGCGATAAGCGCTTCGTCGAGCTGGTCACTGATGCGGGTCCGCATTGAAGTTAGCCCTTTATCCCTGTTTGCGCTGGTTCGTCCTGGTCGTCAATTCTCATGCAAGCGTTCTATAAACAGTGGCACGGCTGACGTTGAGAATACCGGCTATGGCGTTGGCGCTATCACCTTTCTCATGAAGCTTCCGGGCATGCTCGATTTGCGAGGCGGTTAGTTTCGGCTTGGGGCCTGGGCGCATTCCTCGGGTGCGCTCGATGATAAGGCTGCGTTCGAGTTCCGCGAGCAGGGCTATCATCTGCCACATGGCGCGGCCCGTCGGCGTTTCCGTGTCGATGGCTTCTGTGAGCGAACGAAATTTCACGCTTCGGGTTTTGAGGTCGTCGAGCATGGTGATGAGGTCGCGCAACAGGCAGCGACTTTTCAGAAGGCCAACCAAACAGAGAGGCTATAAGCTCCTTATATATCAGGACGATTTGGACGCTCGCCTGATTCTTATTTCCAAGATTTCGGCATAACCAGGTCATGCGGTAGTTCGGTATCTTTATTTCCTCTGGCTGAATTAAGCTGTTCTTGCGTTAGATCAATAGCATCGGAAGCACCAACCGATAGATGCGCGCCGGTCAGGTTCGCGCCGGTCAGGTTCGCGCGGTACAGGTCCGCGCCGGCCAGGTGCGCGCGGTACAGGTCCGCGCCGGCCAGGTGCGCGCCGTACAGGTTCGCGACGGTCAGGTCTACATATTCCAGGTCTTGTTTAGTTAGGTCAGCTTTTTGCAAATGTAGTTGCCGACTTAATACTCTGCGGAAGTATATCTGCCAGAACTGCGGGTCGTGGCGGCCGAGCATGTGGTTGCTGGCCCATGAATAAAAGGCTAGAGCAGCGAAAGAGACGCTGCACAAAAACGTTAGCCAAAGTAAAAAGAGGCCGATTTTGGACGTCTGATTAGAGCGCCGACGTATCAGAAGAAACAGAAACACGACTACGAAAGAGCTTGTAAATGCAATCAATGTGGGCGCTTCAGGGCGAGGCAGTACCTTCCAAGTGAAGACCCCAAGCATGATGGGTACAAGCCAGTAAAATAGAAAAGTTGAGAGCCAAGTCGCAGTGCGATATGGGAGATTGAAAACGAATGGCAGCTCCGGGTGCAAAAGCTCTGAGTTTGAAGGGCTTGGTCGCTGACGCGTGAGGTTTAGCCAGTATCCAGCAAAAATGTGGAGATAGAACGATAGCGCAGTCAACACCAACGGGGCGAGGATAAGAAAAGCGACGAAGGAGATTTCGGTATCGGCGAAAGGCAGTTTGATTTTTGCATCGCTTGCAAGTAGAGACCTATCCGGCGCTCCAAGGGCTAGTCCGCAAAAGAAACAAAAGCCGATGAGGACGAGCAGCAACTTGTTAAGCGCCTTGGATATTTCATCGTGTTGTTTCTTCCAATCCTCCTCGGATAATTCGATTTTCTTTGATGCCGGCCACCACCATTTGCGTGGCCACTTCGTACGGTCAGCAAGTCTCACTCGTAATGGCACCTCGGTCGAGAGGGTGTTCTCTTGAGGTGTTGCTAGCTGGAGGTCACGTCTGGCCGGTGGCTCAGATAGTTCAGATTCCGGCGCTTGCCGTAATTCTGTGGCTTCAGGGGCGCTTTGTTGCGTCGCCATGAAATTACCATTTAGCACATTCGGCGGTTAACGATAGTCGCGACTGCGAGGTGCTTCATATCGAAATCTTCTCGACCTCATCGAGTGAAATCTCCTCCGCTCTCCTGTCATAAAGCTTCGTCGTGCGCGGTGACTCGTGGTTGGCGAGGTGCTGCGCATGTTCGAGCGTGCCGTTGTTCTTGAGGTAGGCGGTGATGCCGGTAGCGCGGAAGGTGTGGTTGCCGATTTGGGAAAAGACGAATTCTCTACCGCTCGAATACCGACCGGCGACGTGGGAGAACCTCCTACTTGATGCAGAGTCGCTGCTTCCGCACGTCGGACCCGTGCTGGTGTTAATGGCTGCGAGCATCGAGACCGCTATATCAGCGGTATTGAGACATTTGGCAACGAAGGGTCTTGTGCCTGACCAATTGTGGCAATGGATCAATGATCGTGGCGACTACCGCAAGGAGCCGTCAGTGGAGGAGGAATGCGACGTTCTTTTGAACGTGCTCGGTGGCAAAAGCCTCAAAACAGAGCCCAAGCTGTGGCAATCGTTCAAGAACATCAAGAACGCTCGAAACAACTTCGTTCATGAAGGCATACCCTCGATTACCAAAGGGGGAAAGGCGTTGAGCTCCGCTGAAGTCTCGCAACTCTTAGATTCTGCAAAGCAGATTATTAAGTTTCTTGAGGAGTTTTTACCCGAAAACCCTAGGCGACCAATCGCGATGGAGAAAACGGAATTTGAGTTCAGGCGTGAAGTTGGAGAAGGAGCGCTGGAGCCGCGCGTAATAAGCGGGCAAGGAATATTAGTGCCGCATCTTAAAACGGGTTAGGGTCACACCTGTAATGGTTTAACTGGTTTTGGGTCTTTGTGATCAGATACGTCTCGTGCCTTCCTTATTTCATGCACGATGGATGTTGCGAATCGCGAGTGTCTACTCCAGAGTGTAGCGCTGCGCATCGAATAGCCAGACCGCAAGCATACGGCTCTTTATGAGACCACGTCGGCAAGTTGTTCGCGTCAAGGGCAAGTACGAATCGCGAACATGCGTATGATCGTCGCCAAGTAAAAGCGGGCCGGAACGTCACTATTGCTTCTATATCTGAGTCAACAACTATAGGAGCGTTTATGTGGCGCACTGCAAAGTTAAAATGCTGTCCAGGTGTGAGAACTTTCTGTATTTCTCCATAGGGAATAATTGAGTCATGGACCACGAGAATGGCTCCGTTCGGAAATCGTGTTTTGATTTTGATCCCGAACAATAGAGCTCTCACGTGATGAATCGGTAAGATACCATCGTTGCGAACCGAGAATGAAAGCGGCTGAGGTGCAGAAAATGAAGACGACGAAATATCCAGAATGATACGGGGAAGATAAAATGGTAACGATAAAGCTATGCCGACAATGCCAATCACAACTAACATCGTCCAAGCCCAGAATCGAGGTGTGCGATAGAAGGGGCGACGATCTGCTCCTATTGAGGTCTGCATAATATAGTTACATCATCCTTCATAGAAAATAGTGCGGGACAAGGACTATTTCGTGCTCAGGTCGTAACAATATTCTGCAAATATCAATAGTGCTTGAATTATCCCAATGACGGTTACAATTATTGCCGCCAATGAATGTCTCATCGACTTCGACCGGGCTCATCAGTTCGGGAATTCATCATTCGCCAGCATCGCACGAACGCGAGGGCAGATGTAAGCCGGAATTTCCGTTTTGACCTTCTCGGTTAGGTTCCTCATAGACCCAATGGCACGTGTAGTGCAACGGTTGCGAGCCTTCATCCCGCTGCGAGCCGCGGCCTGCTGCTGAAGCGGCCGATTCTATCGTTGCAGCCGTGCCCCAACCCGATGCTGCCCATTCGCAGCCGATTTTCGAAGATACCTCTCCTCCCCCTGCCTATTGCCCGCCCGGTTTGAAGGTCAGCACCAACCACCGCTACCCTGCCGGTACCGGCAGCGCCGCGATCTTACCCAGCATCCCGGCAAACAGCCGCCGCGTGAGATGACTCTCGGCCAGCAAGAGCCAGTAGCATCGCTGTCCACCCTGATTTCCAGCGCGGGGTTATACATTGGGTGGCCAGGCTCTCCCGCCACGCCAAAGAGCATGCCGGGGGAGGTCTCCCCGAGCGGAATCCGGACCCGCGCGCGCTTATCGACGGCTTGGACGTGGCCACGACCGAGACATAGACCACCACTGCCGTAGGGCGTTAGCGCCAGGCCGACGCCACGGCATATTCGCGGGGAGCCGCCCGCAAAGGGTTGCCGGCCAGGATATCTCCGGACCGCCTGGCGCCAACGGGCAATCGAGCGCCGAGCCGCGGGCTTTGCTCACAGTGGGTGAACAGGGCAATGCATGGTATTGTCCTAATTCGACTGAGGCGGTCCAGAACCAAATTGGGGCAGAGCATCCCTGATCTCGAACCACGACGCTCTGCGATCAACAAAAACGTGCATCTCAGGTTCGAGGGCTAGTTTATCGTCCAGAGTGCCTGCTGGAAGCCCAACGATAGACTCGTCCACATACGGAGCCGGGCCGCCACAGACCGAACAGAAGGTTCGGGTATAACCGGGTGGCGTCTCCTTCACCGGCGCAACATACCGGCGGACCAATTCCTCGCCAGCTATCCATCGGAATCCGGGACGTTGTCCTACGATCCAAGCAGCGAACGCTGACCCGGTCGATTTTTGGCACCGTGAACAGTGGTCCAAACTAAATCGAATGATTTCGCCGTTATACTCGTATTGAATGCCGCCACATAGGCAACTGCCGCGCAATACGCCCTCGCTTGCTGTCTTCAGTTTGGGGTCTCTCAACCAATTCCTCGAGCGATCCATAGCCGATCTGATGCCCACGCTGTCATCGGCGGCATGTCAGTCAAAAATGGCTATGTCAAATCAGGACACTACCATGGCTTTTACTCAATCATCATGCCGTGTCGTTGCGATGAAGGCTTTGTGACGAAAGCGGAGCCAACCGAACAAGCCGTGTGATCCAACCAGACCGAGGGCGAGTGGCACACGGCTTGTCCGTTTTGCGGTGCAAAGTGTTACCGAAAACTCCTCAATGAAAGGACCTCACATTTTTGGGCTGATTTGCCGTAATTTGCCCATTACGACGCGTTACCATTAATGTTTACTTTTTCGATAACGCGTTCTAATGCTGATTAATCCGGCTGCGGACCTTGTCCCGAAAACCCGCCATATCGCTTCTCTGATCCTCTGCTGCACGTATTTCGCGTCGTCGGTTCACGCGTCAATCTGGAGTCCGAGGTCAATCACATGAACCACGATAACGACGACGCCTGCATCGGTCTGTTAATGAGCGAGTTCGACGCGGTCGAGAACGTAAAACGCGCCGCCAGTATAAGCGCGCAGTCCCATCAGGCCGATACCGGGCGCGCCTTTGTCCGGGCCGCCTTCGAATGGTTGTTCAGTCAAAGCACCTGTCCGGAGATGACGCGGGAATTGTTCGACGCCTTGCGCACCGCGCTGCGCGTCTGGGTTAACGCGCCTTCGCCCGCCGAGCAGCTCGCCAAGCTCGAAGCGGTCATGATGCGGGAATTTGCATATTCCGGCGCCGAGATGGACCGGCTCAAGCGCATGCTGCAGAAGGGCGAGCGCATCGTCGAGATACTCCCGCGCTCAGTGATGACCGACCGCCGCGAGCTCAAGCGCTGCGACCTCCCCGGACCGATGCCCCCCGGCCAGTACAGCGAGGAGGGCTGGGCCCGAT
>Ga0310909_10000513_pt1 | contig 20361 bp, 17 predicted proteins | sample GREbulkMGT000H_FD_203449 | JGI IMG/M metagenome (GOLD analysis project Ga0310909, IMG submission 203449) | Lab enrichment of tropical soil microbial communities from Luquillo Experimental Forest, Puerto Rico - GRE.bulkMG.T000H | ecosystem: Environmental > Terrestrial > Soil > Tropical forest >... | reverse complement strand
GGGTTTCCGATCGGACGTGTCACGCATCCCGGTCTTTGGGCTCGGATGTGCGGGCGGCGTCTCGGGACTGTCGATCGCAGCCAAGCTCGCGCAGGCGCGGCCCGGGACCAACGTGCTGCTGGTCGCGCTCGAGTTGTGCACGCTTGCGGTTCGCCACGATACCCTGACCAAGGCCAACATCGTCGCCGCCAGCCTGTTCGGCGATGGAGCCGCAGCCGTCGTGTTGCGTGCAGGCGACGGCGGCGCCACGCGAATCGAGGCGGCAGGCGAAAAGCTCTGGCCCGATACGCTCGATGTGATGGGCTGGAATGTCGACCCGCAGGGGTTCGGCGTGGTGTTCCAGCGAACGATCCCCGATTTCATCAGCGAACGCTTTAAGCCGGCAGTTGCCGAAATCGTTTCGCAGATGGATCTTTCGATCGACGACATCGACCGTTTCATCTGCCATCCCGGTGGTACGAAGGTTATCATGGCACTCGAAGGCGCTCTGTCACTCGACCAGGGCACGCTCGATCACGAGCGCGACATCATCGCCGACTACGGCAACATGTCGGCGCCGACCGTACTGTTCGTGCTGGAACGCGCCCGCGCGCAAGGCCTGCCCCCGCGCTCGCTGTTGACCGCGCTTGGGCCCGGCTTCACCGCAAGTTGCGTCGCGCTGCGGCACGACGCGTGACGCTGGCCTCGCTCATTCTGACCCTGGTTACGCTGGAGCGTATTGCCGAGCTCATGCTCGCCCGCCGCAACACCAAGGCGCTGCTGGCGCGCGGCGCGACAGAGGTCGGCGCCAACCACTACCCCTGGATCGTGCTGGTTCATGCGGCCTGGCTCGCAGCCCTTTGGATCTTCGGCCGGAATCAGCAGGTGAGCCTTGCCGCCCTTGCGATCTACATCGCGTTGCAGGGTTGTCGTATCTGGATCTTGTCGACACTCGGATCGCGCTGGACCACGCGCATCATCGTGCTGCCGGGCGAGCCGCTGATCGCGAGCGGTCCCTATCGATACCTGTCCCATCCGAACTATGTCATTGTGGTCGCCGAGATCGCGGTACTCCCGCTCGCGCTGCATTTGCCGCTGCTCGCGCTGGTGTTCACGCTTCTAAATGGGGCGGTTCTCGTCGTCCGCATCCGCACCGAAGCCCAGGCGCTGTCAGCGTGCACCGAACGCGTGAGCAGGGCGTCATGACGATGTTGCAGGAACAGCCCGCGGACGTCCGGCGGATCGCGCCATCGCTGCCGCCTTCTTTTGCGACCTGGACCGCGTTCCTGTTGATGTGCCTCGGCATGTTCATGGCGATCCTCGACATCCAGGTCGTGGCGACGTCGCTGCCGACGATCCAGGATGCGCTCGGCATTTCGCCGGAGGCGATGAGCTGGATCCAGACCGCCTATCTGATCGCGGAGGTCATCGCGATCCCCTTGACCGGCGTATTGACGCGGGTCCTGACCCTGCGATGGCTATTCGCGGGTGCGGTCTGCATTTTCACGCTGGCCTCGATCGGTTGCGCCTTCAGCCAGGACTTTTCAGTGCTGCTGGTGTTTCGCGTCATACAAGGCTTTTCCGGCGGCGTGTTGATCCCTGCGGTGTTCTCGGCGGTCTTCCTGCTGTTCCCGCAGCATCTGCATGCCGTCGCTACCACCATCGGCGGCGTGGTCGCGGTGCTTGCCCCCACGATCGGGCCGGTCGTTGGCGGCTTCATCACGGATACCTGGTCGTGGCCGTGGTTGTTCCTGATCAACGTCATTCCCGGACTGATCGCAGCGCTGCTGACGCCCTTCCTCCTGCCGCGAGACGGCACAGATTTCGCTGAGCTGAAAAAGCTCGATGTGCGTGCACTCGTCCTGATGGCGGCCGCACTTGCGTTCCTTGAGATCGCGTTGAAGCAGGCGCCGCAGAACGGCTGGCTGTCGCTTCCTTGCGCGGGCCTGCTGCTGGCAAGCATGATCGGCTTCGCTGTGTTCGTGTGGCGGTCATCTTATGCGCAGCATCCGGTCCTGCGGCTCGTGGCGCTCGAGCGGCGCTCCTTTGCGGTCGGTTGCGCTTTGAGCTTCTGCCTCGGCGTCGGGCTTTTCGGCTCGGTCTATCTCATGCCGGTGTTTCTTGCCTTCGTTCGCGGCCACGACGCCTTCGAGATCGGCACGATCATGCTGGTGACGGGCGTCGCGCAGCTCGTCGGCGCGCCGCTTGCGGTCATCCTGGAGAGCCGTCTGGGAGCTCGCCCCGTGACGGCCCTTGGCTTTGCGTTGTTCGCCCTCGGGCTTGGCCTCAGTTCCTTGCAGCCGCGTATCGCCGATTTCGACGAGATGTTCTGGCCGCAAATCGTGCGCGGCATTGCCATCATGCTCTGCCTGCTGCCGCCCACTCGCTTCGCGCTCGGCGAGCTTCCCGAAGGCGAGGTTGCTGACGCCAGTGGATTGTTCAACCTGATGCGCAATCTCGGTGGCGCCATCGGCATCGCGCTGATCGACACGATCCTCTATGGCCGGGTCGCAATCCATGCCATGGATTTTCGCGATCGTCTGCTTGCAGGTGACGTGAGCGCTGCCGAGGCAATAGGGCTCAATCCCGAGCTCTTCATCAATCGGCCTCCGGGACCGCCGGATGACGCAGCCATCGCCTATGTCCGCCCGATGGTCGAAAAGGCGTCCCTCGCACTCTGCGTCAACGAGGCCTGGGCGCTGCTCGCCTGCGTGGCAGTTGCCGGCGTTCTTCTGGTGCCGTTTGCGCGCGACGTTACGAGATCTAACGCCAGGGGATGATCTCCACGCAAACGCGTTTCGCGTTTGTCGCGAGGCAAAACCTGTGCCCACTTTTCCGGATCATGCGCTGGGAACGCTGGTCCGGCGCGACTGCTCGATCACCTCGGGCCGGGAGCCCGAGAGCAGCTTGTGCATGTGCACCATGAAGGCCATGCCGAACAGGGGCGTTGCCAAATTGACGATCGGGATCGACACGAAGGCAGCGATGATGAGGCCCGCCGTGAAGATCGTCAGGGCGTTGTCCTTTCGCATCATTCGCGTTTCGGCGGGCGAGCGGAAACGCATGGCCGCGAGCTCGAAATATTGCTTGCCGAGCAGCCACGCCGTCGCAATGAAGAACACGAGAAAACCCGCGCCGGCGACCAGCACGAAGGGCAGCGCCACCAGATAGACCACGATCGTCAGCAGAGCGGTGCGGATGCCCTCGCTCATGGCAAGCCCGAGCGGCAGCGCGACGCCGGGACGCTCGGCCGGATAATGCTCGCGCTCGACCAGGTCCGCGACATCGTCGACGAAGAAGCTTGCGACCAGCGAGGTGATCGCCGGCATCAGGAATATCCCGCCGAGCACGACGCCAAGTCCGGCGGCGATCGACACGATCCAGGCGAGCACGTTCAGCGGCGTGTGGAAACCGGGACCAAGCATCGTTTCGGCCCAGCCCTCGCCATACGTCGCAAACCAGCTCAGCAGGCGCTGCAGGCCGACCGCAAGTACTGTAATCAGCACCAGCGCAAGTCCGATCGATCGCCACAGGATCGAACGCATCGGCGGCGACAGGATTTGCGAAAGCGCCTTGACGGCGGCATCGATCATGATTGTCTTACCTCGTAACCAATTGCCCACGGAGAGTTAGATACGCCTGCTTGCTTCGGCAAGGGCTGCAAATGCGTCAAGCATCGAGCGGTTTGCCGCGGACGTTGGGACCGAATGCCGCAAGTGTGACGATCACGATCAGCATGGCGGCGGTGATCAGGCCGAACACGCCGCCGACCCCGCCTTCCTTGAGCATGAAGGCGACGATGAAGCCGGAAAAGGTCGCGCTGATCCGGCTCATCGAATAGACCAGCCCCGCCGCCCGCGCACGAATCGCGGTCGGGAATACCTCGGTCTGGTAGGCGTGATAGGCATAGGACATCGTCATGTTGGCAGCGGTCAGCAACACGCCGAAGGCGATCAGCAGCGCGGGCTGCACGAGTTGCGCAAACGAGAGCCCGAAGATGATGATCGCGGTGCAGGCGCCGCAAATGATCCATTTGCGCTCGAAACGGTCGGCGAAGCTTGCGGCGACAAGCGGCGCGATCGGATAGGCGAAAGCGACGATGAACGAATATTCGAGGCTTTTGGTGACGGTGATGCCCTTCTCGACCAATAGCGTCGGCACCCAATTGGCAAAGCCGTAGAAGCCAAACGCCTGGCAGAAATTGAACACCATGAACAGGACGACCAGCGATAAATAGGGCGCCCTCAACAGGTCGGCAAAACCCGCTGGCTTGATCGCGACTGACGCGCGCGCTTCCGCCGCGCGTCCCGGACGCTGATCGGCGCCTGTCGCCGCTTCGAGCTTGCGTACGATATCGATCGCCTCGCTGTTGCGGCCATGGCGTGCGAGCCAGAGCGGGCTCTCCGGCAGGTAGAGCCGCAGGATCCAGATCACCATGCTGGCGGCTGCGCCGATCAGCACGACCCAGCGCCATCCATCGATGCCATGGGGCGTGAGCGGCACCAGCCACCAGGCGAGGAAGGCCACGATGGGCACGGCGATGAACATCACGGCCTGGTTGACTGCGAAGGCGCTACCACGCATCCGGCTTGGCACGAGTTCGGTGATGTAGGCGTCGACCGTGATGATTTCGACGCCGATGCCGATACCTGCCAGGAATCGCCACAACAGAAGGCCGCCGGAGGTGGTCTGACAGGCCATGATAACGGAGGCGGCGCTGTAGCCGAGCAGGGCAAAAGGGAAGATTGCGCGGCGGCCGAAGCGGTCGGCGAGGAAGCCCAGAAAGAACGTGCCGGCGAACAAGCCGGCAAAGGTCGCGGCGACAAAAGCACCGATCCCGGAAAAGCCGAAAAACGCCTGTGTCGTCGTGGTCAACAGGCCGCTGCGGTTCAAGCCGGGTGCGATATAGCCGGTCAGGAACAGATCGTAGATTTCAAAGCAGCCGCCGAGGGAGAGCAGGATCACCAGCCGCCAGAGATAGGAGGACGCCGGCAGGCGCTCCAACCGCTGCGAGATTTCGCTGGGCCCGCTGGACGCGGCCGCGACATCGGTTCCAGTCGCGACGCTGACTGTCGTCATCCTTTCCTCCCGTGTCGGCAGCCGATCTCGGGCGGCTTGCCTCGGCGACTACCGCCCAGGCTCCGCTGCGGCTGCGCCGTTTTCGCATCGCGTTATGCAAGCAGGAATGCGCGGTTGCAAAGATTATATTTTCAAGATGGCCGCTGAAAGCCTAGTGTGACTTGACAAAAAAAGGAGAGCAGCATGGAGGGATCCGGGTTGCCGCTTGAGGGCGTGCGGGTCGTCGAGATGACCCACATGGTGATGGGCCCGACGTGCGGCATGATCCTCGCGCAGTTGGGCGCCGAAGTGATCAAGGTCGAGCCGCCTGCAGGCGACAAGACCCGCTCTCTCGGTGGCATGGGAACCTCATTCTTCCCGCTGTTCAACCGGGGAAAACGCAGTGTCGTGCTCGACTTTGCACGCGAGGAAGACCGCAAGACCATGCATCGTCTGCTCGAGACGGCCGACGTGTTCCTGGAAAATTTTCGCGACGGCCAGCTTGAGAAACAGGGAATGGGAGCGGAGGAGCTGCGCAAGCAGCATCCGCATCTGATCGTTGCGGGACACAAGGGCTTTCTGTCCGGCCCCTACGACCATCGGCCTGCGCTCGACGAGGTCGTGCAGATGATGTCGGGGCTCGCCGCCATGACCGGAACGAAGGAGAAACCGCAGCGCGTCGGCTCCTCCGCCAACGACATCATGGGCGGCATGTTCGGTGCAATTTCCATCCTCGCGGCGCTCTATCAGAAGCGGGGCGGCGCACCGTCCGGCGCGGACATCCGCATCGGCCTGTTCGAGAACTGCCTGTTTCTCGTCGCCCAGCACATGGTCGAATTTGAAATGACCGGAAACAGGCCACGCTCGATGCCGGAGCGCGAGCATGCGTGGCCGATCTACGATATTTTCGACACTGCAGGCGGCAACCGCATCTTCATCGGCGTGGTCACCGAAGGCCACTGGCAGAGCTTCTGTCGTGAGTTCGGTCTGCAGGAATTCCTGGATGATCCGAGCTTGCGCACCACCACCGACCGGATCCTGGCGCGCTCGCGCATCATTCCGCGGGTTGCCGACGTGATCCGGTGCTGGAACGTGGCCGAGCTTTCCGAAAAACTCGACCGCCTCAATATCTGCTTCTCGCCGATCAATCGCCCGGAAGACCTGTTCGGCGATCCGCATGTGTTGCGGCCGGGCGGGCTCGTCAACAATTTCAACGCCGATGGTGCAGTTTTCCGCGTCCCGGCGCTGCCGGTGCAATGGAACGGCGCCAATATCGGCGAAGGCTTGAAAGTGCCGCCGCTCGGCGCCGACACCGCGGCGATCCGCACCGAGCTTGCAACCAAAGACAATCCTAAAGCCGAGAGGAAGCGCGCATGAGCAGAGTACAAGACGTCTATCCCGAAGGCCGCGTGAGCTTGCGCGAAGTCGGCTTGCGCGACGGCCTCCAGCTCGTAAAGACCTTTCCCTCGACGGCGGCGAAACAACGCTGGCTCCGCGAGGAATATGCCGCCGGCGTCAGGCACTTCGAGGTCGGCTCGTTCCTGCCGGCAAAGACCTTTCCGCAATTTGCCGACGTGCGCGACATCGTCGCTGCCGTCGCCGCGCTGCCCGGCGCCCATGGCATTGCGCTTGTGTTGAACGAGCGCGGTGCGAACGAAGCGCTGGCCTCAGGCGTCGCCGAAATCGCCTCCGTCGTCTCCGCAACCGAGGAGCACAGCCAGGCCAATGCCAACCGCTCGCGGGAGTCGGCGATCGCCAATGTGAGGCGGCTTTGCGAGTTGCGCGACGCCAGCACGCACAAGCCGATCGTGCATGCGGCAATCTCGATGGCGCTCGGCTGCTCGATTTCGGGCGAGGTCGATCCGAACGAGGTGCTGCGTCTGGTCGAAAAATGCCTTGAGGCCGGTGTCGATGCGGTCGGCATTGCCGACACGGTCGGCTATGCCGGTCCGAAACAGGTCGGCGATCTGACCCGTGGCGCAGTCAAGATCGCGGGCAAGCGGCCAATTTGCGTTCACCTGCACGACACCCGCGGCATGGGGATTGCGAACGCCTCTGCCGCGCTTGATCAGGGCGCGCAAATCCTGGATGGCTCGCTCGGCGGGCTCGGCGGATGCCCGTTCGCGCCGGGCGCAACCGGCAATGTCGTGTTCGAGGATCTGGTGTTCCTCTGCGAGAGCAAGGGATTTGCCACTGGCATCGACATCGAGAAGCTGATCGCCGTGCGTGCGATCCTGAAGGAGGCGATGCCGAACGAGCCGCTTTATGGCGGGCTTGCGCGGGCAGGTTTGCCCTGCGCCTCGACGGCCAAAGCGGCCTGATCAGAGCCTTGCCGCGCGCAGCCTGAGTGCGTTGCCGACCACGCTTACCGAGGACAGCGCCATCGCGGCTGCCGAGATGATGGGTGACAACAGCAATCCGAACGCGGGATAGAGCACGCCGGCCGCAATCGGGATGCCGGCCGCATTGTAGATAAAGGCAAAGAACAGGTTCTGACGGATGTTCCGCATCGTCGCCTGCGACAATTTTCTCGCGCGGACGATTCCGGTGAGATCGCCTTTCAGAAGCGTGATTCCGGCGCTCTCCATCGCGACGTCGGTGCCGGTGCCCATGGCGATCCCAACATCGGCAGCCGCCAGCGCCGGCGCATCGTTGACGCCGTCGCCTGCCATCGCGACGATTTTGCCTCTCTCGCGCAATCTCCTGACTACCGCGCTCTTCTGATCCGGAAGCACTTCCGCCTCGACATCGGTGATCCCGAGATTCCGTGCAACGGCCTTGGCCGTCGTGCGATTGTCGCCGGTGAGCATGATGACTTTCACGCCCTCGGCTGCGAGCGACTTTAATGCCGCAGGCGTCGAAGCCTTGACGGGATCGGCGACTGCGAAAAGCCCGGCGATCCTTCCATCAATGGCGATATGAATGACGGTGGCGCCGCCTTCACGCAAGCGCTCGGCTTCGCCGCCGAGCGAGGCCACGCCGATGCCGAGAGCGCCGAGATAGGCTGCGTTTCCGAGTACGATCGCGTTGCCCTCGACCTGTCCGGTTGCGCCTCTGCCGCTCGGCGAATCGAATCCCTCGACCTCGGCGAGCTTGAGTCCGCGGTCCTTTGCGGCCCGCAGGATCGCATCCGCCAGGGGGTGTTCGCTTGCACGCTCGACGCTTGCGCCGAGCCGAAGCAATTCGGCCTCGTCAAATCCGGCCGCGGCGACGATCGCCGTCACCTTTGGCTTGCCCTCGGTTAGCGTGCCGGTCTTGTCGACCACCAGCGTGTCGACCTTTTCCATGCGTTCGAGCGCCTCGGCATTCTTGATCAATACGCCCGCCTGCGCGCCGCGGCCGACGCCGACCATGATCGACATCGGCGTCGCAAGCCCGAGCGCGCAAGGACAGGCGATGATCAGCACGCTGACGGCGGCAACGAGGCCAAAGGCCATTTTCGGTTCGGGGCCGAACCAGGCCCATGCCACGAACGCCACGATTGCCGCGACAATCACCGAAGGCACGAACCAGCCCGCGACCTGGTCGGCCAGCCGCTGGATCGGCGCTCGCGACCGCTGCGCATCAGCGACCATCTGCACGATCTGCGCCAGCAGCGTGTCGCGCCCGACCTTGTCGGCGCGCATGACGAAGCTGCCGGATTGATTGAGCGTGCCGGCGATCACCTTGTCGTTGCTCTCTCTGGTGACGGGCATGGATTCGCCCGTTACCAGCGATTCATCAAGCGAGGAGCGGCCTTCGAGAATGATGCCGTCAACCGGCACTTTTTCGCCCGGCCGCACGCGCAGCCTGTTGCCGACCTTGAGCTGATCGATTTCAACCTCGTGGTCAATGCCGTCATCGCCGACGCGGCGGGCAGTCTTTGGCGCGAGTTGCAAAAGCGCCTTGATCGCGCCCGAGGTCGCGGCGCGTGCGCGCAACTCCAGCACCTGACCCAGCAGGACGAGCACGGTGATCACGGCGGCCGCCTCGAAATACACCGCGACTGCGCCGGAATGATCGCGGAAAGTCGCAGGAAAGATCTGCGGCGCGACCGTTCCGATCACGCTGTAGGCGTAAGCCACGCCCGTACCCATGGCGATCAAAGTGAACATGTTGAGATTGCGCGTCACAAGAGATTGCCAGCCGCGAACGAAGAACGGCCAGCCGGCCCACAGCACCACCGGCGTCGCGAAAACGAGCTGGATCCAGTTCGACAGCGTGGGATCGATCCATTTGTGCGGGCCGGCGAGATGGCCCCCCATCTCCAGAACCACTGGCGGCACCGATAACAGAGCGCCGATCCAGAAGCGGAGCGTCATGTCGGTGAGTTCGGGATTTGGCTCAGCCTCCAGACTTGCGACCTCGGGCTCCAGCGCCATGCCGCAGATCGGGCAGGTGCCGGGTCCGACCTGGCGAATTTGTGGATGCATCGGGCAAGTGTAGATCGTACCGGCAGGCACGTTGGCCGGTGCCGTCGTCTTCTTTTCCAGATATTTTGCCGGATCGGTCTCGAATTTGGTGCGGCAGCCAGCCGAACAGAAATGAAAGGTCTCGCCTTTGTGCTCGAAGCGGTGCTTTGACGTCGCCGGATCGACGCTCATGCCGCAGACGGGATCGCGCACCGTCTGCGCGGCGTCCGCGCGATGGAGATGGTCGTGCGAGGGGGCGGCATGATCGCCGTGTCCGGCGCAGCAGTTGTTGCCCGCGCCTGAATGCTCAGAAACGGCTTCGCTCATCGGCACGCTCCGGCCTCTTGAAACCTATACCCTGTGGGGGTATATAGGCCTCATGCGCAGGGACATCAAGTCATCCGTTCAAAAGCGTCTGAGTCGGATCGAAGGGCAGGTCCGCGGACTCTCCAGGATGGTCGACGAGGACCGTTATTGCATCGACGTCGTCACGCAGATTTCCGCGGTGCGCGCGGCGCTGCGGCGGGTCGAGGAGGAGGTCTTGCAGGATCACGTCGCGCACTGCGTGGAGCACGCGATTTCAAGCGGCAACAAGGCCGATCAGCGACAGAAGATTACCGAGCTAATGGCCGTGATCGGTCGCTCCGACCGCTAGGCGACGAGAAGTCTTTCCCGCTGCTTCCTGCGGCGCTCGGGCAGCCGCGCCGGAACATATTCGACGCGCAGGAAGTGCTCCTCCACAATGAAGCGCTCGATCAGCATCGTGGCTTCAGCATCCAGCATCACTTCCTCAGCCGCAAGCGGCGCTTCCGCGTCAATCTCTTCAGGAACAAGCGGCGGCGACCCGACCGTTTCGGGAAACGGTCCGAACTCGCCCGCTACCTCCTGGAGCGGCTTTTGCTTGTCGGCCCAGTGCAGCGTGGTGTAGTCGAACCCGCGCACGATGGTGGGTTTGACGATTTCGAAATAGGGCGAGATGTCGAAATCGCGGGGCATGTAAAGCGAGGAATCGCGGATGTGCAGGATCTCGCGCCGGGCCTGCCTGGAGCCGGCTCGCGTGATCTTGGGCAGGATCGGGTAGCGCACCGCATCGAAGGCCTGTGCGATCAGCGCCGAGCAGATCATCTTGGTCGGATCACCCGAGCCGAGCGCGATCATCCGCCGCCGCCAGCGCTGCGGCACCGGCAGGGGGAACAGATAGCGCATCAGATCGAGAATGTTCTTGGTGTCGTAGCCGAAGCCGATGCGGTTGATCGCGTAACGGCATACCGTGTTGCGATCCTCATAGGACAGGCCGACAGGTCGGCAGAGCCGGGTGTGATAGGTGAAATATTTCGAGAGTGGAGCCGAACTGACGCCTTCGCCGACATTGGCCTCGATCAGCACATGGGACTCGCCGTCTTCTTCAAATGCACCGTCGATCGGTCCGACATAGAGCGCGGCGTGCGACCAGGTAGACTGCGTCAAATATTTGATGATGCCGGAGATGCGGTTGTTGCCCTCGACGAGCAGCACATCGCCTGGCTCGATGACGCTGCGCAGATATTCCGGATCGGAGGGCGTGAACGGCTCGTATCCCGGCACCTCCTTTTGCAGGTAGCCGGCAATCAACTTGCCGATCGTGTCGAGCACGAAGCCCATGATGAAAATCCCCCCGGCCGGACGGCCTTGCCGGCCGATTTTTCCCTTCTCTTATCATGCTCGAAAGCCGTTGCAATTTGGTTCATGCGAAAACGACATCAATCATGATTGATTCACCATCATGGTTGCCGTGCCGCATCAGATGCGGCAAAGTTCGCTGGCTGTTCTGCCCGCTTTCAAAGATTTCGGAAACCATGCCATGACAATGACGCGCCGCGGCTTTCTTTCGGCGTCCGCGGCACTGGCATCCGCTCCGGCCTGGTCGGGGGGCGCCTTCAGCGCGGCCCTGCCGCGCGATGCCGACATTGTGGTGATCGGCGCGGGCGCCGCCGGAATTGCCGCAGCGCGGCGCATCATGGCTGCCAACCGCAAGGTGATCGTGGTGGAGGCGGCAGATCGCGTCGGGGGCCGATGCATCACCGATACATCGAGCTTCGAGGTGCCGTTCGATCGCGGCGCGCGCTGGATGCATAATCCGGATTCCAACCCGATGATCAGGCTCGCGCGGGGAGCCGGGTTTGAGATCGTGACGGCGCCCGGACAGAAAATCCGGATCGGCCGCCGCAACGCACGCGCCGGCGAGACCGAGGATTTTTTGGCGACCCTGGTCCGCGCCAACCGCGCTATCGACGACGCCTCGCGCAGGCTCGACGGGTCCTGTGCGGCCGCATTGCCGAAGGATATCGGCGACTGGGCGGGCGCAATCGAGTTCACGCTCGGCGCCAGTTTCGCGGGCAAGGACCTGAAGGAACTCTCCACGGTCGACAAGGCGCGTGCCGGCGATCGCGGCTCGGTGTTCGCGTGCCGCCAGGGGCTGGGGACGCTGATCGCGAAGCTTTCCGAGCAGGTGCCGGTCACGCTGTCGACACCCGTAAACCGGATCGTCTGGTCAACCCGCGACGTCGGGGTCGAAACACCCGCCGGCAAAATTACCGCACGCGCCGCGGTCATCACGGTGTCGACCAATGTCCTGGCTGCGGGCAACATCAAGTTCAACCCCGACATTCCCAAACGAGCGCTGGACGCCGCAGCAAAGCTCACTCTCGGCAGCTACGACCACATCGCGCTCGTGATGCCCCGCAATCCGCTCGGGCTGTCGCGCGACGACGTGATTATCGAGCAGAGCACGTCGGCGCGGACCGCGCTGCTTTATGCCAATATCGGCGGATCGTCGTTGTGCTCGGTCGATGTTGCCGGTTCCTTCGGGCGCGATCTCTCGGCGGAGGGGGAGGCAGCCATGGTCGCGTTCGCGCTGGAATGGCTGACCAAGCTGTTCGGCAGCGACGCGGCGGCCGCGGTGAAGAAATCCGGCGCCACCCGATGGAATGCATCACCGTACGTGCTGGGCGCGATCTCGGCGGCAGCCCCGGGCGCACAATCATCGCGCAAGGCCCTGCTCGAGCCGATCGGATCGCTATTCCTCGCCGGCGAAGCGACCCATGAGACGCTGTGGGGCACCGTCGACGGCGCCTGGGAGAGCGGCGAGCGCGCCGCGGAGGCTGCGCTGCGCCGGATCGGTGCGCTGAAGGACACCGAGCCCTTGGCGGGTGTGCCGGAGCCGCGAAGGCGGCAGCGCCGGGGCGCGCCGCAGATCAACTGATCCTGACGCAGATCCATCGCGTCAGAGAGGCAGCCTCAGCTCCATCAGGTCTCTTGCGACGACGATCCGGCCCTTGAAGTTTTTGGCTGCCTCGCTGCGCCAGTCGTCATCCGTGACGTCCGGGTCGTCGGGCACCAGGTGGCTCATCACCAGCACCTTGACGTTGGCGGCGTCGGCGATGCGGCCGACATCTTCGGCCGCGGTATGGCTTTCAAGAAGATGCTTCTTCAGCGTCGCACCGTTCTTGACCCGGGTGACGAGGCGATCGACCCAGGGCAGATACAGCGCCTCGTGCACGAGCACGTCGGCGCGCTTGGCAAATTCGGCGAGCTGCGGATTGTAATTGGTATCGCTGGAGAACACGACGACGCCGTCCGGCGTCTCGAACTTGTAAGCGAAGTTATCCGTTATCGGCGGATGCGGCGTGCGAAACGCGGTGACTTTCACGTCAGCCGTCTGCAGCACCACGCCATCTTCGGTGATGTCTTTGGCGATCAGAAGCTTGCGCAGGTCGGGACGGCCTTCGTCCTCGATGCGGGTTTCGATATCGAACCTGTTCAGTTCGAAAAACGTTTTCGTCATCGCCTCGATGCCCTTCGGGCCGAACGAATGGATCGGCGTCGAAAGTCCCGTGGCCCAGGCATTATAGACGAGATTGCCGTATTCGAGATTGTGATCGGAATGGTGATGGCTGATGAAAATGTATCTCACCGTTTCCAGCGGCACGCCCGCGGCGACAAGCTGGCGACTGACGCCCATCCCGCAATCGATCACGAAAGGCGTGTCGTTCACGACCACGAGATTTGCGGGATTCGAGCGCCCGAGTCCGACACGCGGCCCACCTTTCGTTCCCAGGAAGACGATGCGGGTGCGCGGCTTTGCGGCTTGCGCAAACGCCGCCGGCGCAGTCAGCGCCGCGGCGGCGGAAAGCCCCAGTTTCAATACATCGCGGCGATCGACCATCACATCCTCCCCTCGGATTTTCGTTTGCTGCAAGCCTAGCCCGCGCGAAGCACACCGTCGAGAACCGGCGGACCGAAGACCACCGCGAACGCAATCAAGGCGTAACAGATCGCGCGGAACAGGGCCTCGCTCGCGCGCCCGAATAATGAGACTCCGAACTTGATGCCGAGCGCATAGACCGGGCCGACGACCAGTGCGAACAGGATTGCATCGCGCGTGATCAGCCCGCTCACGGCATAGCTCACGAGCGAAAAGAAATCGGACGCACCGAAGAAAAGCACGATGTTGGCGCGCGCGACGACCGAAGCGATCGGACGTCCCAGCCAGTAGCCGACGATCGGCGGCCCCCCAGTCTGCGCCAGACCCGAACAGAAGCCGGCGAGAGCGCCGATGCCGACGGACAGCGCGACATGGTCCTTGCCGCGATAGCGCCAGCCGGACAGCAGCAGGATCAGGAGCGCAAACACGAAAAAGGAGATGATCCAGCGCGTGGTCACGGGATCGAGCCGGCTCAGGAGGTAGGTCCCGACGGGGACTCCGAGCAGCGCGCCGACCGCGATGATCCCGGTGGCCTTACGGTCCGCCTTCGTCCACGCATTCGGGAGAAGCGGAGCGGCGGCAACGAAGTCGATGATCAGGAGCAGCGCGGCGACGAGGCGCGGGGAGGCCACGCTGCTTGCGAGCGGCATGAAAATGAGCGCCGAACCGAAGCCGGAGAATCCGCGCGCGGTGGCGAGACGAAGGCGATCGCGCAGATCGCGATCGCGGCGCTGGTGCTGACGTCGGCCGGGATGATGCCCGACAGACTCATCCGCGCAACGTGCCGCCGGTCTTTTTCGTCACCTCGGCCACGATCTTTGTCGCCACCGCATCGATCTCTTCGTCGGTCATGGTTTTTTCGCGCGGCTGCATGGTCACGGCGATTGCGATCGACTTCTTGCCCTCGTCGATGCCTTTACCCTCATAAACGTCGAACACCGTGACCTCGGAGATCAGCTTCTTGTCCACGTTTTGTGCCGTGCGCACGATGTCGCCGGCTTTCACGGCGCGGTCGACGATGAAGGCGAAGTCGCGCGACACCGGCTGGAACAGCGAGAGCTCGAGCGGCGGCTTGGCGCGGGTCGGCTTCTGCCTGGCCGGAGGGATGCGATCGAGAATGACCTCGAACGCAACCACCGGACCGTCGGCGCGCAGAGCCTGGAGCGTGCGGGGATGCAACTCGCCAAAGTAGCCCAGAATATTTTGTGGACCGATCTGGATCGTGCCGGAACGTCCTGGATGCAGAAAACTGGCTCCGCCCGGTACGATTTGCAGCGCCTGCATCGGCGCGCCGGCGGCGGCAAGCACCGCGAGTGCATCGGCCTTGACGTCGAACGCATCGGCTTGTGCCGAACCCGACCAGTGCCGTCCGATTCCCTTCGACGAGGCAAAGCCGCGGCGGACGCCCGCGGCGGCGACCAATTGATCCTCCGGCCGATCGCCCTCGAAGATCTGGCCGACCTCGAACAGGGCCACATCGGCAAAACCACGGTCGACATTCGACTGTGCGGCCGCGATCAGTCCGGGCAGGAGGCTCGGCCGCATGTCGGAAAGATCGGAGGCAATCGGATTGGCGAGCGTGAGCTCGCTCTTGCCGCCGCCGAACAATTCGGCCGCCTGTTTCGAGATGAACGACCAGGTTACCGCCTCGACCATGCCGCGCGCAGCGGCCGCGCGCTTGGCGCGACGAGTACGGAGCTGTATCGGGGTCAGCACCGCTTTGCGCGGCTCTTCGCCACGCTCGAACGGCGTCTCCGGCACCTTGTCGACGCCGACAATGCGGACGATTTCTTCGACAATATCGGCCTTGCCTTCCACGTCGCTGCGCCAGGATGGGATTGCGACCTTCATCACCGGCCCGTTGCCAGCCGTAATGAAGCCGAGACGGGTCAGGATGCCGCGCATCTCCGGCAGCGGCACCTCGATGCCGGCCAGCCGCTTCACCTCGGTCAGCGGAAAATCGATCACCCGATCGTCACCATGGGCCTTGCCGACCACGACACTTTCCGATGGCGTGCCACCGCAGATTTCCATGACCATGCGCGTGGCAAGCTCCAGCCCCGGCACCATGAAAGCCGGGTCGACGCCGCGCTCGAAGCGATAGCGCGCGTCCGAGCTGATGCCGAGCTTGCGCCCGGTCTGCGCGATGTTGATCTCGTTCCACAGCGCGGATTCAATCAGCACGTCGGTGGTGTTCTCGTCGCAGCCGGACGCCTCGCCGCCCATGATGCCGGCAAGCGATTCGACGCCATGCTCGTCGGCGATCACGCAGACGTTGTTGTCGAGCGTATAGGTGCGGCCGTCGAGCGCGAGCAGCGTCTCGCCGTCGCGGGCACGGCGCACGACCAGATTGCCCTTCACCTTTTTGGCATCGAACACGTGCAGCGGTCTCGCCCGGTCGTAGGTCATGAAGTTCGTGATATCGACCAGCGCGTTGATGGGCCGCAGCCCGATCGAGGTCAGGCGCTGCTGCAGCCATTTCGGCGACGGACCGTTCTTCACGCCGCGCACCAGCCGCAGCGCGAAACCGGGGCACAGCGTCGCGTCGTCAACCGTTACCTTGACCGGGCAGGGGAACTCGCCCTTGACGGGCTTGATGGCGGGATCCTTGAACTTGCCCATGTCGGCTGCGAAGAGGTCGCGCGCGATACCATGCACGCCGGCGCAGTCCTGCCGGTTCGGCGTGAGGTTGATTTCAAAGGTGGGATCGCCCATTCCCGCCCACTCTGCATAGCGTTTGCCGATCGGCGCGTCGGCAGGCAGCTCCATGATGCCATCGTGGTTTTCGGAAAGCTGCAACTCGGCCTCCGAGCACAGCATGCCGCGGCTCTCGACACCTCGGATGGTGCCGACGCCAAGCGTGATGTTCTTGCCGGGAATGTACGTACCGGGCGCGGAGAACACGCTGACAAGACCTGCGCGCGCATTCGGCGCGCCGCAGACGACCTGCACGGGCGCGCTGCCATCGCCGGTATCGACCATGCAGACCCGCAGCCGGTCAGCATTGGGATGCTGTTCGGCGGAAATCACGCGTGCGATGGTGAAGGGCGCCAAAAGCTTCGCCTTGTCCTCGATGTTCTCGACCTCAAGCCCGATCATGGTCAGCTTGTCGGCGAGCTGCTCGACCGAGGCGTCGGTGTCGAGATGTTCCTTCAGCCAGGAGAGGGTGAACTTCACGAGCTCAGCCCTCCCGCAAGCGTCGGGAAATCGAGCGGCCGGAAGCCGTAGTGCGAGAGCCAGCGCACGTCGGCCTCGAAGAACGCGCGCAAATCGTGCATGCCGTATTTCAACATTGCGATCCGGTCGATGCCCATGCCCCAGGCAAACCCCTGGTACGCGTCGGGGTCGATGCCGCAGGCGCGCAGCACATTGGGATGCACCATGCCGCAGCCCAAAATCTCCAACCAATCCTCGCCTTCGCCGAAGCGGATTTCGCCCTTGTCGCGTCGGCACTGGATATCGGCCTCGAGCGACGGCTCGGTGAACGGGAAGAACGACGGCCGGAAGCGCATGTTGATGTGGTCGACCTCGAAGAACGCCTTGCAGAACTCGTGCAGGATCCATTTGAGGTGACCAAGATGGGAACCCTTGTCGATGACAAGGCCTTCGACCTGGTGGAACTGCGGCGTGTGGGTCGCATCCGAATCGATGCGGTAAGTCCGGCCCGGGCAGACGACGCGGATCGGCGGCTTTTGACTCAACATGGTGCGCACTTGCACCGGCGAGGTGTGAGTGCGCAGCAGCATGCGCGTGCCGCCTGTCTCTGCCGGCGAGCCGCCATCCTCCTTCGAATTGAAGAAGAAGGTGTCGTGCATCTCGCGCGCCGGATGGCCGACCGGGAAATTCAGCTTGGTGAAATTGTAGTCGTCGGTCTCGATATCGGGGCCCTCGGCAATGGCAAATCCCATATCGGCGAAGATTGAGGTCAGTTCGTCCATCACCTGGCTGAGCGGGTGGATTCTCCCGGATTCCACCGGTGCCTCGCGTACGGGCAGCGTGACGTCGATGGTCTCGCTTGCAAGACGGGCGTCGAGCGCGGCTGACCTCAATACGTCCCGTCGCGCGGCGAGCGCTTCCGTCACCTTGTCCTTGGCGAGGTTGATCGCCGCGCCTTGCGTCTTGCGCTCGTCCGGCGACATCTTGCCGAGCGTGGAAAGCAGTGCGGAAATCGAGCCCTTTTTGCCAAGGGCTGCGACGCGGACGGCTTCGAGCGCCCCCTCGTCGCCGGCGGCGGCAATCTCGCCCAGGATTTTTTGTTCAAGCGTTACGAGGTCGGACACGGGTCAAATCTCTCCTTGTGGCGTTCGGCGACTGCCTTCTGCCGGAAAGAAGTCGCCCACTGCCACGCGCGGCCTTCGGAAATGAGCGGGCGAACCCGCCCGCGCCGCCCTGTTTCAGGCTGCGAGCGCGGCCTTCGCCTTCTCCGCGATCGCCTGGAACGCCGCCGGTTCGGAGATCGCGAGGTCCGACAGCACCTTGCGGTCGACGACGATGCCGGACTTGGAAAGGCCGTCGATGAACCGGCTGTAGGTCATGCCGAACGGGCGGACGGCGGCGTTGATGCGCTGGATCCAAAGTGCGCGGAAGGTGCGCTTCTTGCGCTTGCGGTCGCGAAACGCGTATTGGCCGGCCTTTTCGACGGCCTGCTTGGCGACGCGGATCGTGTTCTTGCGGCGGCCGAAATAGCCCTTGGCAGCCTTGTAGACTTTCTTGTGCTTGGCGTGGGACGTCACACCGCGTTTGACGCGAGACATGACTGATATCCTTGACGTGTGAGGTGACGGGTTCGCCGCGCAAACAACGCGGCTCGGCTTTGTTTGAGCGGGGGTGCGTCCGATCAGGCGTTCGGCAAGAAGTATTTCTTGATGTTATCGCCGTCGGTTTTGAACAGCACGCGGGTGCCGCGGAGTTGACGGATCTGCTTCTTCGTCCGCTTGATCATGCCGTGGCGCTTGCCGCGCTGGGCATGCATCACCTTGCCGGTGGCAGTCACCTTGAAGCGCTTTTTGGCGCCCGACTTGGTCTTCAGTTTGGGCATTTGGCTCTCCTTGAATAGCCGCAGCACGAAACCGCCCGAATGGGCGCCGGCCGGCTGAAATGCTCTTTAGAGCGTTGAAAGTACTGAGGTTTTCCGAAAGATGGAACCCAGCACAGTAAATCGCCACGGCAGCCCTAAATCAGCCGGGCGATTGAAGGTTGCGCTTATGGCAGAGCGGGAGGGAAATGGCAACGATGAACCGCTGATGTCCGAGGGTCGACGAATGATCCAGCGGGCACCCGGCAGGCACACGGAGTGGACCAGCCGAACAGGACAAAGGCCCGCCAGATCACCTGGACCGGCCTTTTTCCTGTCGTGCTTCTCGTTTGTGGAATCAGCGGGGCGCCAGCACCATCACAACCTGACGGCCTTCGAACTTGGCGTCCTGCTCCACCTTGGCGAAATCGGCAACGTCGGCTTTCACCTTGTCCAACAGCTTGGTGCCGATCTCCTGGTGCGCCATCTCGCGGCCGCGATAGCGCAAGGTGATCTTCACCTTGTCGCCTTCTTCGAAGAAGCGCTGCATCGCCCGCATTTTCACGTCGTAGTCGTGGTCGTCGATCATCGGGCGGAGCTTGATCTCCTTGATCTCGACGATTTTCTGCTTCTTGCGGGCTTCCGCTGCTTTTTTCTGCGCCGAATATTTGTACTTCCCGTAGTCCATAATCTTGCAGACGGGAGGGATGTTGTTCGGCGAAATTTCAACCAGATCCATGCCCGCTTCGAGGGCCATCTTGATCGCAAGCACGGTTTCGACCGTGCCGCGGTTCTGTCCGTTCTGATCGATTAGCTGGATCTGCGCATTGCGGATATCATCATTGACGCGCGGCCCGTCTTTGGTGGCAGCGGGCGGGGCTCTATTGGGACGGCGAATGGGTCCTTCTCCAAGGTTGTGAACGGTAGCGATAGTTTGAAGCAAGACACGGCAACGGGCAAGCGAACTCGTCAGTTGCAGCGACAAAACCGGTAAATGCGAGGCATTTCGGTCACGGCTCGTATGGCTTTGGTTGTGAAGTCCGCATCATTCTCGCTGCGAGTTCGTCATGCGGATTTCTGAACCAAAGCCACACGAGATCAATAAGTTGCTAGTTTCCTTCGATTTCGAAGTTCGCAAAACGGGGGGGCCACAGAGCGATGCGAACTTCGGAATCGGGACGTAAGCGACATAGCCATCAACTTTCTATTCCGCAAGCGCGCCGAATGCCTTAGGTGACAGTCTCTTTGCAGGCGCAGCCAAGAGACCGCATTGGAGCGACTAATCCATGACCGATTTCCCCGGTCCCGCGCTTGAACCGGCCTATATCGAGGTGGGCGAGGGACATTCCGCGCGCCGGATCGCAGTCCGGGCCCGCGCGGGTCGCGCCCCCGGTCTGGTCTGGCTTGGCGGGTTCAATTCCGACATGAAGGGCACCAAGGCGCTCGCCCTCGATGCGTGGGCCGCCGAACATGGCCGCGCCTGCATTCGCTTCGATTATTCCGGCCACGGCGAATCCGGCGGAAAATTCGTCGATGGAACCATCGGCCGTTGGCTCGAGGAGAGCGTCGCGGTGTTCGAGCGGTTTTGTCGCGGTCCCCAGGTGATGATCGGTTCGTCCATGGGCGGCTGGATCGCGCTGTTGCTGGCGCGCGAGGTCGCAAGGCGTCCGAACGAC
>Ga0310909_10000512_pt1 | contig 20371 bp, 15 predicted proteins | sample GREbulkMGT000H_FD_203449 | JGI IMG/M metagenome (GOLD analysis project Ga0310909, IMG submission 203449) | Lab enrichment of tropical soil microbial communities from Luquillo Experimental Forest, Puerto Rico - GRE.bulkMG.T000H | ecosystem: Environmental > Terrestrial > Soil > Tropical forest >... | reverse complement strand
TCGAGGAGTTCGGCAACCTGCAGCGGCGTTTCACTTCGGACGTCAGCCACGAGCTTCGCACCCCGCTGACCACGGTGCGGATGGCCGCCGACCTGATCTATGACCACAGTGCCGACCTCGACCCCACGCTGGCGCGGTCCACCGAGCTGATGGTGAGCGAGCTGGACCGATTCGAGACGCTGCTCAACGACCTGCTGGAGATCTCCCGGCACGACGCCGGTGTGGCCGAGTTGTCCGTCGAGGCGGTGGACTTGCGGACCACCGTGCGGAGCGCGCTGGGCAACGTGGGCCACCTCGCCGAAGAGGCCGGCATCGAGCTGCAGGTGGACCTGCCCACCGATGAGGTCATCGCCGAGGTCGATGCGCGCCGGGTGGAACGGATCCTGCGCAATCTGATCGCCAACGCCATCGACCACGCCGAGCACAAACCGGTGGAGATCCGCATGGGCGCCGACGAAGACACCGTCGCCGTCACCGTGCGCGACCACGGGGTGGGGTTGCGGCCCGGCGAGGAGAAGCTGGTGTTCAGCCGGTTCTGGCGCTCGGACCCATCACGGGTGCGGCGGTCCGGCGGCACCGGGCTGGGTCTGGCGATCAGCATCGAGGACGCGCGACTGCACCAGGGCCGGTTGGAGGCGTGGGGTGAGCCCGGGCAGGGTGCCTGCTTCAGGCTGACGCTGCCGCTGGTTCGCGGCCACAAGGTGACCACCAGTCCGCTGCCCCTGAAGCCGATTCCCCAACCGGCCCAGCCCGCCCAACCGGCCGCGCCGCAGCACGCGGAATATGAGCCGCAACGCGAGCACGCCGAGAGGAGCGGATAGTGCGCAAGCCTGATCGCCCGACTCCTCCTCGGGCCGTAACGGCCCGCATCGTCGTTGGGCCGAAGGTGCTGGCTCTCTTGATGCTGGCGGTGTCGCTCGCCGGCTGCGCGGGGGTGCCCAGCTGGTCGGCGCCGCAGGCCATCGGCACCGTCGAGCGACCGGCGCCGTCGAACCTGCCCAAGCCAACCCCGGGCATGGACCCCGACGTGTTGCTACGCGAATTCCTCAAGGCCACAGCCGATCCGGCGAACCGGCACCTGGCCGCGCGGCAGTTCCTCACCCAGTCGGCATCCAACGCATGGGACGACGCCGGTGGCGCGCTGCTGATCGACCATGTGGTGTTTGTGGAAACCCGCGGCGCCGAACGGGTCTCGGCGACGATGCGGGCGGACATCCTGGGCTCGCTGTCCGATGTGGGTGTGTTCGAAACCGCCGAGGGCGTGCTGCCCGACCCGGGTCCGATCGAGTTGGTCAAGACGTCCGGCGGCTGGCGAATCGACCGCCTGCCCAACGGGGTCTTCCTGGACTGGCAGCAGTTCCAGGCGACCTACAAACGCAACACGCTGTACTTCGCCGACCCGACCGGCAAGACGGTCGTCCCCGATCCGCGCTACGTCGCGGTGTCCGATCACGATCAGTTGGCGACCGAACTCGTCTCAAAGCTGCTGGCCGGACCCCGGCCCGAAATGGCGCACACGGTCCGCAATCTGCTTGCCCCGCCGTTGCGGCTGCGCGGGCCGGTGACCCGGGCCGACGGCGGCAAGAACGGGATCGGGCGCGGCTACGGCGGCGCGCGCATCGATCTGGAGAAACTATCGACCACCGACCCGCACAGCCGGCAATTGCTTGCCGCACAGATCATTTGGACACTCGCGCGGGCCGACATCAGAGGCCCGTACGTGATCAACGCCGACGGCGCACCGCTCGACGACAGGTTCGCCGACGGGTGGACCACCTCCGATGTCGCGGCCACCGACCCCGGCGTGGCCGACGGCGCGGGGGCCGGATTGCACGCCCTGATCAACGGGTCACTGGTCGCGTGGGACGGGCAGCGCGCCACCCCCGTGCCGGGGGCCTTCGGGCGGACGGGGGATCAGACGGCCGCCGCGCTGTCCCGCAGCGGGCGGCAGGTGGCGTCGGTGGTGACGCTGCGGCGGGGTGCCCCGGATCAGGCGGCATCGCTGTGGATCGGTGACCTCGGTGGCGAGGCCGTGCAGTCCGCCGACGGGCACAGCCTGACGCGGCCCAGCTGGTCGCTGGACGACGCCGTCTGGGTTGTGGTCGACAACACCAACGTGCTGCGGGCGATTCAGGAACCGGCGTCGGGGCAACCTGCACGCATCCCGGTGGATTCCGCCGCGGTGGCCACCAGCTTCCCGGGGCCGATCACCGACCTGCAGCTGTCCCGGGATGGAACGCGTGCCGCGATGGTGATCAACGGTCAGGTGATCCTCGCCAGCGTCGAGCAGACCCAGGCCGGGCAGTATGCTCTCACCTTCCCGCGGCGGTTGGGTTTCGGCCTGGGCAGTTCGGTGGTCTCGTTGTCCTGGCGCACCGGCGATGACATCGTGGTGACCCGCACCGACGCCAGCCACCCGGTGTCTTACGTCAACATCGACGGGGTGAACTCCGACGCGCCGGCCCACGGTCTGCAGATCCCCGTGACGACGGTCGCGGCCAATCAGTCAACGGTTTATGTCGCGGGTCCGCAAGGGGTGCTGCAGTATTCGGCGTCGATCGCCGAGGCCCAACAGAGTTGGTCGGACGTATCCGGATTGACGGTGGCCGGAGCGGCGCCGGTGTTGCCCGGCTGAGCACCTGGCAGCGCTCGCCTCACCGGTTACGCTCCCAGTGAGGAGGCGCTTGTCGATGTCGCCTAAAGTTCCGCGGTTGCGCTGGGATGATCCCTTCCGTGCCCTCGACGTGCTGTCTTCGTTGTGGTCGTCGGCCGGGTTGCCGTCCGTCAGCGCGGGTGCCACCCAGGCGGTCGCTTTGCCCTTACGAACGTTGTTCACAGCGCTTCAACAGTTGCTCATCGGCAAGGAAGTCAAAGTGCGCGCGGGAGACCACGATGTGGTACTCACCGTCACCGAGTTCGACTCTGCGCTCGAACCCCGCGAATTAGCCGTCGGTCAGCTCGGCCAGGTCCGGGTCGGCGCACGCGACATCACCTGGGATCAGCACCACCTGCAGCACGCCGTTGCTGTGCTGCACAACGTGCACTTCCGTCCCGGCGTGCCGCCGACGGTGGTCGGGGCGCCGGCGGAGTTGACCCTGAGCCTGCCGGCAAAGGTTGTCGACGATGCGCTGCGTCGGGCGGCCCCCCAACTGCGCAGTGTGCTGGGCGCAGACGGCACAGCCTTGCTTCAATGGAGCCGCCGCCCCGGTTGGGGCGGCCTCGAGGTCGGCGTTGATGTGGTGGGGACGACGTTATGGCTGCGACCGTCCGCACTGATCACCGGACAACGGCGATGGACACTGCCCGCGCGGACTCCCGCCTACCCGGTGCCGCTGCCCGACCTGCCGCATGGGCTGCTGGTCACCGACGTCCGCCTCGGACCGGACGCGTTGGAGGTGTCCGGCCTGCTGCCGCAATGGCGAATGGAGTTGCCGCTGCGCAATCTCGAAGAGATCATCACCCAGTTGAGCCAGGGTGTGTTCAGCTTGGTTCTGCCGTAGCCGCGGCTGTCACCCCCGGCCGCGACACTTGCCCTGTGCTCGACCTCATCCTGCCCCTGGAATGCGGCGGCTGCGGGGCGCCGTCCACCCGCTGGTGTGACGCCTGCGCAGCAGAGCTGTCGGTCACCGTCGGGCAGCCGATCGTCGCGAACCCGCGCATCGATCCGCAGGTGCCGGTGTTCGCGCTGGGCCGCTACGTCGGCGCCCGTCGCCAGGCCATCCTCGCGGTGAAGGAGCACGGCCGCGACGACCTGATCGCACCGCTGGCCCACGCACTGGCCGTGGGGGTGCACCGGCTGCTGACCTGGGGGATGGCAGACACTCCGCTGACGATCGTGCCCGCGCCGACACGGCGCTCGGCGGCGCGCCGGCGCGGCGGTGACCCCGTCACCCGTCTGGCCCGGGCCGCGGTGGCCGCACACCCCGACGTGACCGTCGTCCAGGCATTGCGAATGAAGGCGCTGGCCCGCGACTCGGTGGGCCTGGGAACTTCCGCCCGCGAGCGCAATATCGCCGGCCGGGTGCTGTTGCGTGGTCACCGGCCGCGTACCGAAGTCGTGATAGTCGACGACATCGTCACCACCGGGGCGACGGCGCGCGAGTCGGTGCGCACCCTGCACGCCGCAGGGATTCGGGTGGTCGCCGTGCTGGCCATCGCGGCCGCTTAACCATGAAACGCCGATGAGGCGGCCAAGAGCTTGTGAAGAACTCGTATCAGCTGAGGGAAATTGGTGGCATCCCAAGGCGAACACGAGCTAACGTCGAGAACAACCGTCAATGACTTCCTGGTCTGACTCACCGGGTCGCGATTCCCAGGTTGAGGCGCCACTGCAAAGGGGGTGAGTATTCGACACCTTGCACCGGCGGGCAGCCTGCGGCCGCAACCGCTCCAACCCCGTCGGCGCGTCTCCTAGAAAGCCGGCACGCTGAGCGTGCGACGTGGAAAGAGAAACGAGTTGACACGTATGTCAAGGCCTACCGTGGATTCCGGTCAGATTCTGGACCAACCGCTGGCAGAACCCAACGATCCGGCCGAACCGACACTTAGCGCCGAAGTCGTGTTCAAGGGCCGCAACGTCGAAATCCCCGATCACTACCGCATATACGTTTCGCAAAAGCTCGCCCGCCTCGAACGGTTCGATCGCTCCATCTACCTCTTCGACGTCGAGCTGAAGCACGCGCCCAATCGGCGTCAGCGCAAGTCCTGTCAACGCGTTGAAATCACCGCCCGGGGCCGCGGACCGGTCAGCCGGGCGGAGGCCTGCGCCGACAGCTTCTACGCCGCGTTTGAATCCGCGGTCGACAAGCTGGAGAACCGGCTGCGCCGGGTCAAGGACCGCCGCAAGGTGCACTACGGCGACAAGACCCCGGTTTCACTCGCGGCCGCCACCGCGGCGGCCCCGCAGCAGGGCAAGGCCTTCGACACCGAGCCGGTGGAGCCCCACGAACACGACCGCGAAGAACCCGACCGCAAGGTCGGCAGGGACCGCGCGCCGGGACGGGTGGTGCGAACCAAGGAGCACCATGCCAAGCCGATGACGGTCGACGACGCGCTCTACGAGATGGAGCTCGTCGGCCACGACTTCTTCTTGTTCTACGACAAGCAGACCGAACGGCCGTCCGTCGTCTACCGCCGCCACGCCTACGATTACGGCCTGATCAGCCTGTCCTGACCGGGTCGCGCGTCTGCAGAAAGTCCGCCGAGCGCCGACGTTCGCCGGCTTTGTGCGCGTGTCACCTACGATGGATGGCGCCTCATCCCAAAGATTGACATCCAACAGGGGACATAGCTGTGCTGTCGAAGTTGCTGCGCCTTGGTGAAGGACGCATGGTCAAGCGCCTCAAAAGGGTGGCCGACTATGTCAACACGTTGTCCGACGACGTCGAGAAACTCACGGACGCCGAGCTGAGGGCCAAGACCGACGAGTTCAGGAAGCGCCTGGAAGAGGGCGAAACCCTCGACGACCTGCTGCCCGAGGCGTTCGCCGTGGCCCGCGAGGCGGCCTGGCGGGTGCTCGACCAGCGGCCGTTCGACGTGCAGGTGATGGGCGCGGCCGCCCTGCACCTGGGCAACGTCGCCGAGATGAAGACCGGTGAAGGCAAGACCCTGACCTGCGTGTTGCCCGCATACCTCAACGCGCTGGCCGGCAATGGCGTGCACATCGTCACCGTCAACGACTACCTGGCCAAACGCGACAGCGAGTGGATGGGCCGCGTGCACCGGTTCCTCGGGCTGCAGGTCGGGGTGATCCTGGCCCCGATGATGCCCGACGAGCGCCGGGTCGCCTACAACGCGGACATCACCTACGGCACCAACAACGAGTTCGGCTTCGACTACCTGCGCGACAACATGGCGCACTCGCTCGACGACCTGGTGCAGCGCGGGCACAGCTACGCGATCGTCGACGAGGTCGACTCCATCCTGATCGACGAGGCTCGCACCCCGCTGATCATCTCCGGTCCGGCCGACGGTGCCTCAAACTGGTACACCGAGTTCGCCCGGTTGGCGCCGCTGATGGAAAAGGATCGGCACTACGAGGTCGACCTGCGCAAACGCACCGTCGGCGTGCACGAAAAGGGCGTCGAGTTCGTCGAGGACCAGCTCGGCATCGACAACCTCTACGAGGCCGCCAACTCGCCGCTGGTCAGCTACCTCAACAACGCCCTGAAGGCCAAGGAGCTGTTCAACCGCGACAAGGACTACATCGTCCGCGACGGCGAGGTGCTCATCGTCGACGAGTTCACCGGCCGCGTGCTGATCGGGCGCCGCTACAACGAGGGCATGCACCAGGCCATCGAGGCCAAGGAGCACGTCGAGATCAAGGCCGAGAACCAGACGCTGGCCACGATCACGTTGCAGAACTACTTCCGGCTCTACGACAAGCTCGCCGGGATGACCGGCACCGCCCAGACCGAGGCGGCCGAGCTGCACGAGATCTACAAGCTCGGCGTGGTGTCCATCCCGACCAACAAGCCGATGATCCGGGGAGACCAGTCCGACCTCATCTACAAGACCGAGGAAGCCAAGTACATCGCGGTGGTAGACGACGTCTCGGAGCGTTACGAGAAGGGCCAGCCGGTCCTGATCGGCACCACCAGCGTCGAGCGCTCGGAGTATCTGTCGCGGCAGTTCAACAAGCGGCGCATCCCGCACAACGTGCTCAACGCCAAGTACCACGAGCAGGAGGCGGCCATCATCGCCGAGGCGGGCCGGCGGGGCGGCATCACCGTCGCGACCAACATGGCCGGTCGCGGCACCGACATCGTGCTGGGCGGCAACGTCGACTTTCTCACCGACCTGCGGCTGCGTGCCCGCGGACTGGACCCGGTGGAGACGCCCGATGAGTACGAGGCGGCCTGGCACGAGGAGCTGCCCCTCGTCAAGGAGGAGGCCGGCAAAGAGGCGACCGAGGTTATCGAGGCGGGCGGCCTGTATGTGCTGGGCACCGAACGGCACGAGTCGCGGCGCATCGACAACCAGCTGCGTGGCCGCTCAGGCCGACAGGGCGATCCCGGCGAGTCGCGCTTCTACTTGTCGCTGAGCGACGAGCTGATGCGCCGGTTCAACGGTGCCGCGCTGGAGGCGATGCTCAACCGGCTGAACCTGCCCGACGACGTCCCGATCGAAAACAAGATGGTGACCCGTGCGATCAAGAGCGCGCAGACCCAGGTCGAGCAGCAGAACTTCGAGGTCAGAAAGAACGTCCTCAAGTACGACGAGGTGATGAACCAGCAGCGCAAGGTGGTTTACGCCGAGCGTCACCGCATCCTGGAGGGCGAGAACCTGCAGCAGCAGGCCAAAGACATGCTCGTCGACGTCATCACCGCCTACGTCGACGGCGCGACCGCCGAGGGCTACGCCGAGGATTGGGATCTGGACGCGCTGTGGTCGGCGCTCAAGACGCTCTACCCGCTCGGGATCGACCACGATAGCCTGACGCGTCACGACACGGACTCCGAGCGCGATGAGCTCACCCGCGACGAGCTGCTCAACGCACTGCTCAAAGATGCCGAACGCGCTTATGCCGCAAGGGAAGCCGAGCTCGAGGAAATCGCCGGCGAGGGCGCGATGCGTCAACTGGAGCGCAACGTGTTGCTCAACGTCATCGACCGCAAGTGGCGCGAGCACCTCTACGAGATGGACTACCTCAAGGAGGGAATCGGCCTGCGCGCGATGGCGCAGCGCGATCCGTTGGTGGAGTACCAGCGCGAGGGCTTTGACATGTTCATGGCCATGCTCGACGGCATGAAGGAGGAGTCGGTCGGCTTCTTGTTCAATGTCACCGTGGAGAGGGTGCCGGCCCCGCAGGTCGCCCCGATCGAGGCACCGGAAGGCCTGGCGCAACTGGGGACGGAAGCCGGCGACGGCGAAGCGGCAGAGGGTGCCGGCGGTGGGCCCGCCGCAGTAGCTGAAGAAGCCCCAAGCACATTGCGCGCCAAGGGTATTGAAAACGAGGCGCCCGCCCTGACGTATTCCGGCCCGTCCGAGGACGGTTCGGCACAGGTGCAACGCAACGGCGGTGGTGCGCAGAAGACGCCGGCCGGCGTGCCCGCCGGTGCCAGCCGGCGCGAGCGGCGTGCGGCCGCGCGCCAACAAGGTCGCGGCGCCAAGCCGCCGAAGTCGGTCAAGCGGCGCTAGCCGCGCAATCGGCCTTCGGCACCCGCCGTTTCGGCGCCGAGTGTACGGCTGACTGCACACTCGGCATCCAGTGTGCGGCTCGCGGCACATTCGCGGCCCAAGCCAAGCAATCTGACCGACGGCTTCTGCGTGGCTACACTGATGCCGCGGGTCTGACCAGGTCGAGAAAGGGGCGAGTTTCGTGCCCTTCGGCGGAGCTGTGTCGCGGACGGAGGTTTTGGCGGCGCTGTCTTTGGCGGTCGACCTTGGGCTCGGGCAGCCGATGGATCACATGCTGCGGTCGGCGGTGATGGGCACGAGGCTTGCCGAGCGGCTTGGGCTTGCCGAGGGTGAGCGTGGGACCGTTTTCTATACGGGTCTGGTGATGTGGATCGGGTGTCATGCCGACTCCCACGAGTACGCGCGCTGGTTTGGCGACGACATCGCGATGCGACATGACAGTCATTTCATCGACTGGTCCGGCGCGCCGTACCGGCGATTTCTCATCGGCAATCTGGGCCGTGGGTCGACGTTGCCGAAACGAGCCCAGTTGGCAGCCAAACTGTTCTTGGACGCGCGTGGGAATCTCGGCGCGTTGGTGCAGTCCCATTGCCTGTCGGCCGCATTGCTCGCCGAGGAGATCGGCTTGGGCGCGGAGGTATGCGAAGCCCTCCCCTACGCGTACGAACGGTGGGACGGCAGCGGTCTTCCCGCTGGGGCCGCCGGGGCCCGGATACCGGTGACGATGCGGGTGGCGCAGCTTGCCGACATCGCCGAAGTGCACCATCGCGCTTACGGCGCGACGGCCGCGGTCGCGGAGGTTCGCCGGCGCAGCGGCAAACAGTTCGACCCGGATATCGTCGCCGTGTTCACGGCCGCCGCCGACGACCTGCTGCGCGAGAACGAAGATGCGTGGTCGATCGCTGCCGGATTGGCGCCGGATCCGGGGGAGGCGCTGAGCGGTACCGCGCTAGACCGACTCCTGCGCGCGATGGGTGACTTCGTGGACCTGAAGTGCCCATTCACGCTTGGCCATTCTCGCGCCGTGGCCGAGCTGGCAGAGAACGCCGGGAAATGTGCCGGGCTGCCGCAGGACGAGATCGACGTTTTGCGCCGCGCGGGCTACGTTCACGATCTCGGTCGGATTGGCGTGTCTAACCGGGTGTGGGAAAAGCCGGGCGAATTGACCGACGCCGAACGCGAGCGTGTGCATATGCATCCGTATCTGACCGGCAGGATTTTGGCCCGGGTCGGTGGGCTGAAGGCCGTGCGGGATGTTGCCGTGAACCATCACGAACGGCTGGACGGGTCGGGCTATCCGAATGGTCTGCGGGGTGATGACATGTCTGTTTGCGATCGGATACTTGCCGCCGCCGAAAGCTATTGCGCCTCAATGGAGCCACGACCACATCGCGACGCGCTGGACGACACCGCCGCGGCCGGCCGACTACGAAGTGAAGCGGCCCGCGGCCGCATGGACGGCGACGCGGTCGAGGCGGTCCTGGAGGCCGCGGGCCACCGGCCGTCGCGCAAAGCCTCCAGGCCTGCCGGGTTGACGAGGCGCGAGGCCGAGGTGTTGCTGCATGTCGCACAGGGGCGATCCAACCGGGAGATCGCCTCGGCCCTTTGGATTTCCGAGAAGACCGTGCGCAATCACGTGGAGCACATCTATGCCAAGATCGGGGTCACGAACCGGATCGGGGCGAGCTTGTACGCGACACGGCACGGCCTGACCGGCAGTGCATTCCACTAAGACATGGCTTCTTGGGCGCGCCGGGCCGTCATCGCTGGGATGCGCCGGCCCGGGATCGCCGGTCGAGCACCCAAGCAGTTGCCAGCGTCAGGGCAACGGCGAACGAGGCGAGCGCGATGAGGCTGGCGGTGGTGCCCCCGTGGAAGGTGTCGCGGTATGCGGACATGGCTGGCAGCGTGGTGGTGTAGCGGTCGAGCCCTAGGTCGCGACCCAATGCGTCGAAGGCGTGCCGGTTGGATAGGACCATGCTCATCAGGCGTCCGGGGGTAGTCATCTGGTCGACGGGGACGATGGCGCCACCGAACAGAACCTGAGGGAAGCACAGCATCGGCAGGGCGAGGGCCGCCTGCGCGGCGTTGGAGACGGCCGCCGAGGCGAGGAGGCCCAGGGCCAGTGCCGAAGTCGCCTCGACCATGATGGTCGCGAACAGCGAGGCGTACACGTCCCATCCGACGGCAGGAAGCCGACCGAGCGCGCGCAGCACAACCAGCAACACCGCGCTCACTCCCGCGAGAACCGGAAGCAGCGCTGTGACCTTTGATGCCACATAGGCACCCACGCTGAGCCCGGCCAGGCGTTCGCGGCGGAAGACGGCCAGCTCGCCGACGATCTGCAGCAGGCCGTACGTCAGGCCGAAGAAGAAGCCGTCAAAAGCAATCCAGAACACGATCTGGGCGGGGCCGACGTCGGCTGCGCTACCCGGATCGAACGCGCCGCGCTTGAACAGCGTCGCCATCATCGCGGTCACAAGCACCGGTGAGCCGAGCAGGATCGCAAGGGTCAGCCGGTTGCGAAAGAGAACATCAACATTGCGCCGGGTGAGCAGCCACCATTGCCGGGCCATGCCCGTGCGCTTGACGCCGGAAGGGGTGGCCGGGACAGGCTCTGGAGCGAAGCCGGGCTGGGTTTTCGACTTCACGCGGCTTGCCCCGAATCGCTCGGCCCAGATCTGCGGAGTGTGCTCGCCGGCCAGGCGCTCGTACACCTCGGCGAGGTTTTCCACGCCGAAGTAGCGCCGCGCGGCGGCCGGACTGCCGGTGAACGCCAGGTGGCCGTCGCGAGCAAGGAAGACCACGCGGTCACACCGGTCGATGCCGGCCGGCTCATGTGTTGTGAGAACGATGGTGACCCCGCGTTGGCTGAGCCGGCGCAGCAGGCGCATTACGTCGGCCGCAGTCGAGGGATCGAGCCCGGAGGTGGGTTCGTCGAGGAAGAAAAGACGTGGCCGGGTCAGTAGCTCCACGGCAATGCTGGCCCGCTTGCGTTGACCGCCGGACAGCGCGCGCACCGGCACGTCGGCCCGATCAGCCAAGTCGAGGTCCTGCAGGGTCTGCTCCACGATCTCTTCCGCTTCGGCCGCAGACGTGCCCGCGGGAAGCCTTAGTAGCGCCGCGTAGCGCAGCGTGCGCCGCAAGGGCATCTCGAGGTGAATGATGTCGTCCTGGGGCACGAAGCCGACCACAGAGTCGGCGCTGGCGCGAGCTTGGCGGTCGACACCGTCGTGCCGAAGCTCTCCGGTGGTCGGCGGTTGCAGTCCGGCGAGAATCTCCAGCAATGTGGTTTTCCCTGCCCCGCTGCCCCCGGCGATGGCGACCAATTCGCCGGGTTCCACTGACAGCGAGAGTTTGTGGAGGATCTGTCGCCCACCGACGCGCCGGCTGACGTCGATCGCGTCAACCCGCCCTCCGCCGGGCGCTTTGGAAGCGTGATCTGATCGCTGTGGATTGGGCCGCTCTATGGTCGCCGCCTTAAAACCGGTCATGATCTGGCCTCCATGCTTTCCCGAAGTGGCTTTGTCATGGCCGATCATCGGTCCACCGCTTGCGCGGTCGCATGAGGCGGTTGCCTCAAATCTCAAAGTCAGCGACAGCGCGTCGAATGGCGACTAGTCAAAAATAACTAGAGCCGGCCGGACGAAAATGAGGCAAAAGACCCATGTGCGAACGTGACCGTGCGGCGGACACTTAGCCCATGAAGCGTTACTTGATCGTCGGTTACGGCGCCGCGGCTTACCTGCTATTCCTTGCCGCCTTCTTGTATCTGGTTGGTTTCGTGGGCAACATCGTGGTGCCACGAAGCGTCGATCACGGGCTCTCGGCGCCCATCGGCCTGGCCGTGCCGATCAACGTGGCGCTGGTCGCACTGTTTGGCGTCCAGCACAGCGTCATGGCGCGGCCTGCGTTCAAGCGGTGGTGGACGCGGTTCGTGCCGTCGTCGATTGAGCGCAGTACCTACGTAGTGGTGGCGAGCGCCGTGCTGGTGCTGCTCTACTGGCAATGGCGAACGATGCCCGCGATCATCTGGGATGTGCGGGAGCCGGGCGGGCGCCTGGCGGTGTGGGCGGTGTTCTGGCTCGGCTGGGCGATCGCGCTGGCCTCGACGTTCATGGTCAGCCACTTCGACCTGTTCGGGCTTCGGCAGGTGTATCTGGCCTGGCGCGGGAAGCCCTACACCCACATAGGGTTTCATGCTCGATTGTTCTATCGGCTGGTGCGCCACCCGCTCATGCTCGGTTTCCTCATCGCCTTCTGGGCGGCGCCCACCATGACGGCCGGGCACTTGCTGTTCTCGATCGCCATGACGGCGTACATCCTGATCGCCATACAGGTGGAGGAGCGTGACCTCGTCGCGGCGCTGGGCGATCAATACCGCGATTACCGCCGCGACGTGCCGGGGTTGCTACCGCTAAAACGCTCGTCGCGCCGGCACCCGGTCCAAACGGTTGGCCAGCACTGACCCTCTAGAAGCGACGCGGCGGCGGTCAACCGATGTGCAGGGCCACCACCAGCCACCGGGTCCCCGCACCTCCCACGCCGGCGCGCACCCGTTCCACGCGGCAGGCGATGGCGTGCATGCGGTCCCCGCGGCTGTAGGAGCCGAAGACCTCGGCCGCGGTGTCCGGGTCGCGGTGCCCGGCCGGCTGCAGCCGCAGCCGGCGCAGCACCGCGGCACCCTCGTGGCCCGGGCCCACTGCCGAACGGCCAATTGCGAGCACCGACTCCACTAGACCGGGTGCCAGCATGGGTCGGAGCTGGGCGGCGGGACGGCGGCGGTCGATGACTTCCAGCACTCGGCGCACCGCGGCGTCGGCGAAGATCGCCGCCTGGCGCATCGGCGCCGACGTGATATTGGTGACCTCCGCCGTCGGCGCTTTCGGTTGCCTGCTGGGTTGGCCGCTGTACTGCCGGCGCGGCGCGCGCACGCTGCGCCCGCGCCGCGTCGCGTGGGGTGATTTCCGCCACTGGGGGACGTCTCGCCTCGGCGGCTCGTAGTCGACGACGGGTGTCACGGCGAAGGCGTCGCGGCCGGGGGGATTCACGACAGGACCACTGGTCAACACACTCTCCAACTCAAACGATGAAACCAACCCGTTCGATTCGAACGTGAGCCCGCTGGAGAGTGGCAGACCACGGTCATCATGGCACAACTCGAGCCGACGCGTACCCGCGCTGAGCCGTGCCATGGCCGGACGATTACGGTGAGCGGGTGCGTCGGTCCACAAAACGAAACGAGGGCGAATTGACAAGGAGGACAGGGCCGCAATGGTGACCCGGTTGTCCCCGGCGGACGCCTCTTTCTACCGGCTGGAGAATACGGCCACCCCGATGTACGTCGGATCGCTGTCTATCCTGCGCCGTCCGCGCGCCGGATTGAGCTACGAGACGATACTGGCCACCGTCGAACAGCGGCTTGCCCAGATACCGCGTTACCGGCAGAAGGTCCGGGAAGTGCAAATCGGTATGGCCAGGCCCGTTTGGATCGATGACGGCGAGTTCGACATCACCTATCACGTGCGGCGGTCGGCGCTGCCCTCGCCGGGCAGTGACGAGCAGCTGCACGAGCTGATCGCGCGACTGGCCGCCCGGCCGCTGGATAAGTCGCGGCCGTTGTGGGAGATGTACCTGGTCGAGGGCCTGTCCAAAAACCGGGTCGCCCTGTACACCAAATCGCACCAGGCGCTGATCAACGGCATGACCGCAATGGAGATCGGCCATGTCATCGTCGACCGGACGCGACGTTCGCCGCCGTTCCCCGAAGACATCTGGATACCGGAACGCAACCCCGGTAACGCCCGGCTGGTGTTGGGCGCCATCGGCGACTGGCTGGTGGGGCCGGGCACGCAACTGCAGGCCGTCGGGTCTGCGGTGGCCGGAGTGGTGACGAACTATGGCGAATTTCTCAACGCGGGCCGCCGCGTCATCGACCTCGCGCGCGCGGTGGCGCTTGGCCCAGCTCCGAGCAGCCCGCTCAACGCGCCCGTGTCGCGCCACCGGCGGTTCACGGTCGCCCGTGGCAGCCTCGAGGACTACCGCACCGTACGTGCGCGCTATGACTGCGACATCAACGACGTGGTGCTCGCCGTGATAGCCGGCGCACTGGGCAACTGGTTGATGTCGCGTGGGGTAGCGGTGTCATCGACCGTGACCGTCCGCGCGATGGCGCCGCTGTCGGTCTATGCCGATGGCCAACTCGACCCAACCGGCCCCGGCCAAACGATCAGTCAGGTCGTGCCGTACCTGGTTGATCTGCCCGTAGGAGAGGCAAATCCGGTGGTGCGGTTGTCGCAGATCGCTCACGCCACGGAAGCCAACCCGACGGCCGCCAGCCTGGTGGACGCCAGGACCATCGTCACCTTGTCGGGTTTCGCGCCACCGACCTTGCATGCGATGGGTATTCGAGTCGCCACCGGCTTCCCGAGCTTCTCCAAGCGGACGTTCAACCTGTTGATCACCAACGCCCCGGGAGCTCAGTCGCAGATGTACATCGCCGGGACCAAGCTACTGGAGACCTACGCCGTGCCACCGCTGCTGCAGGACCAGGCGTTGGCGATCAGCGTGACGTCCTACAACGGCATGCTGTATTTCGGCATCAATGCCGATCGCGAAGCGATGAGCGACGTCAATCTGCTGCCCGGCCTGTTGAGCCAATCGCTCGAAGAACTTCTCGAAGCTTCCCGTTAGTTTGGGGCGAAAATTGGTGCCGGGATCTATGATTCGTTGCTGTGAGCACCACGACAAACGCCGCCACGGCGAAGAAAAATAAGGCAACCAAGCCGGCCGCGCGAATTGTTTCCAATGCCGTCTATCAAGCCGAATTATTCCGGCTGCAAACGGAATTGGTGAAGCTGCAAGAGTGGGTGCGAGATTCCGGGGCGCGTGTGGTGGTGATCTTCGAGGGCCGCGACGGAGCGGGCAAAGGTGGAACCATCAAGCGGATCACCGAATACCTGAACCCCCGCGTCGCCCGCATCGTGGCGTTGCCCGCCCCGACCGATCGGCAACGCGGCCAGTGGTACTACCAGCGCTATATCGCCCACCTGCCGGCCAAGGGGGAGATAGTGCTCTTCGATCGGTCGTGGTACAACCGCGCCGGCGTCGAGAAAGTCATGGGATTCTGTACGCCGCAAGAGTATGTGCTGTTTTTGCGGCAGACGCCGATTTTCGAACAGATGTTGATCGACGACGGGATCCTGTTGCGTAAGTATTGGTTTTCCGTCTCGGAGGCCGAACAGCTGCGCCGTTTCAAGGCGCGACGGAGTGACCCTGTGCGGCAATGGAAACTCAGCCCGATGGACATGGAATCGCTCTATCGGTGGGAGGATTATTCGCGCGCCAAAGACGAGATGATGGTGCACACCGACACCCCGCTCAGCCCCTGGTACGTCGTGGAATCGGATATCAAGAAGCACGCTCGGCTGAATATGATTGCCCACCTGCTGTCCACGATCGAGTACCACGAAGTGGAGAGGCCCAAAGTCAGACTGCCGAAACTTCCGCTCGTGAGCGAGAACTACCAGCGACCGCCACGTGAGCTGTCAACGTACGTCGATGACTATGCCGCCACCTTGATCGGGGGTTGAGCGTGGGGAATCCCGCGATCGAGGTCTACATTCCGGCGACACTGGCGATGTTGCAGCAACTCGTCACCGACGGCTCGTTGTGGCCGGTCAACGGCACCGCGTTCGCGCTGACGCCGAAGTTGCGCGAGGCCTACGCCGAGGGTGATGACGACGAGCTCGCCGAGGTGGCGCGGCGGGAGGCGGCGCTGGCGTCGCTGCGATTGCTGGCGGCCGACACGAACCAGACCCTGCCGCCCCGGCGCGCGGTGCTGGCCGCCGAGGTCGACGACGCCAAGTTCCGTCCCGACCTCGACGACGCCGTCGTCAGGCTGGGCGCGCCCGTCACGATCGACCAGGTGGTCGCCGCCTATGTCGACAACGCCGCGGCCGAGCCGGCCGTTGTGCGGGCGATTGGGGCCGTCGACGCCGCTGACCTGGGCGACGAGGACGCCGAGCTGATTGTCGGCGACGCTTTGGACCACGATTTGGCCTGGTATGCCAACCAGGAGCTGCCGTTCCTGCTCGACCTGCTCTGACACGAATGTGACGCAATCCCCGGCGTGCCAGCCTGGATACTCCACCGTAGGTTACGGTACCGTAGCCTTTGTGCGGGGCGTGGAATCGCCTCCACGTGGGCGGAAGCTATGGGCCGCATCGTCAGCAGGAGCTTCCTTTGAGCAAGAAATATGCATCGATCACCGCCAATGTCGTCGATACCAAGCGCCCGGTCATCGCGGGCGCCGAGAGGCACCCTGGCTGGCACGCGCTGCGCAAGTTAGCCGCTCGCATCACGACGCCGCTGTTGCCCGACGACTATCTGCACCTGGCCAATCCGCTTTGGTCCGCGCGGGAATTGCGGGGCCGCATCCTCGAGGTGCGCCGGGAGACCGAAGACTCCGCGACGCTGGTCATCAAACCGGGCTGGGGCTTCAGTTTCGACTACCAACCGGGCCAGTACATGGGGATCGGCCTGCTGATGGACGGGCGCTGGCGCTGGAGGTCGTATTCGCTGACGTCGAGCCCCGCTGACCCGTCGGGGTCAGGATCGTCGAGGACGGTGACCATCACCGTCAAGGCGATGCCCGAGGGCTTCCTGTCCACCCACCTCGTGGCCGGTGTCGAACCCGGGACCATCGTGCGACTGGCCGCGCCGCAGGGCAATTTCGTGCTGCCCGACCCCGCGCCGCCGTCGATTCTCTTCCTCACCGCGGGGTCGGGGATCACGCCGGTGATGTCGATGCTGCGGACGCTGGTGCGCCGCAACCAAATTGGTGACATCACCCACCTGCACTCGGCACCCACCGAATCCGACGTGATGTTTCACGCCGAGCTGGCCGCGCTGGCGGCCGACCAGCCGGGCTATCGCCTGCAGGTGCGGGAGACCCGCAAACAGGGCCGCCTCAACCTCGCTTCGCTCGATCAAGAGGTGCCCGACTGGCGCGAGCGCCAGACCTGGGCGTGCGGGCCGGAGGGCATGCTCGTCCAGGCTGAAAAGGTATGGGCGTCGGCGGGCATCGACGACCGGCTGCACTTGGAGCGATTCGCGTTGTCCAGGGCCGCACCCGCCGGGGCGGGCGGAACGGTGACGTTCGTGCGGAGCGGGCGCGCGGTCGCCGCCGACGCCGCGACGTCGCTGATGGACGCCGGTGAAGGCGCCGGCGTGCAGATGCCCTTCGGCTGCCGGATGGGCATCTGCCAGTCGTGCGTGGTTAGCCTGGTGGAGGGCCACGTCCGTGATTTGCGAACCGGGGCCGAACACGACCCCGGAACCCGCGTTCAGACGTGTGTGTCGGCCGCCTCGGGGGATTGCGTGCTCGACATCTGAACGCTACTTGCAGGTAACCTACGGGTTCGTAGGTTACGATAGCGTAGGTCTGAGAACAGTTTGAAAACCGGACAAACGACCGCAGGGAGACGAAGACGATGGCGATCACAGACGTCGACGTATTCGCCCATCTGACGGACGCCGACATCGAAAGCCTGGCCGTTGAGCTGGATGCCATCCGCCAGGACGTGGAAGACTCTCGCGGCACGCGCGACGCCCGCTACATCCGCCGCACCATCGCGGCGCAGCGTGCGCTGGAGGTGGCCGGCCGGCTGCTGCTGGCCGCCAGTTCACGGCGTTCGGCCTGGTGGGCCGGCACGGTGACCCTGAGCGTGGCCAAGATCATCGAGAACATGGAGATCGGCCACAATGTGATGCACGGCCAGTGGGACTGGATGAACGACCCGGAGATTCACTCCTCCACATGGGAGTGGGACATGAGCGGGTCGTCCAAGCACTGGCGGTACACCCACAACTTCGTGCATCACAAGTACACCAACATCCTCGGGATGGACGACGACGTCGGCTACGGCCTGTTGCGCGTCACCCGAGACCAGCGCTGGAAGCGCTTCAACATCTTCAACCTGCTGTACAACACCCTGCTCGCGCTCGGCTTCGAATGGGGCGTCGGACTGCAGCACGTGGAGATCGGCAAGATCGTCAAGAAGCGCATGGGCCACGAGGAAGCCCGGCAAAGGACCGACGAGTTCTTGGCCAAGGCCGGCCGCCAGGTGCTCAAGGACTATGTCGCGTTCCCGGCGCTGACCGCGCTGTCACCGGGCGCGACCTACCGGTCCACCCTGACGGCCAACGCGACGGCCAACGTGATCCGCAATGTCTGGGCCAACGCCGTCATCTTCTGCGGCCATTTCCCCGATGGCGCAGAGAAGTTCACCAAAACCGACATGATCGGCGAGACGAAGGGCCAGTGGTACCTGCGCCAGATGCTGGGCAGTGCGAACTTCGAGGGCGGGCCCGTGCTGCGGTTCATGAGCGGCAACCTGTGCCACCAGATCGAGCACCACCTGTACCCCGACCTGCCGAGCAACCGTCTGCACGAGATCTCGGTGCGGGTGCGCGCGGTCTGCGACAAGTACGACTTGCCCTACACCACAGGCTCATTCCTGGTGCAGTACGGCAAGACGTGGCGCACCATCGCCAAGCTGTCGCTGCCGAACAAGTACCTGCGCGACGACGCCGACGACGCACCGGAGACCCGTAGCGAGCGGATGTTCGCCGAACTTGAGCCGGGTTTCGCGGGCACCGATCCGGCGACGGGACGCCGGCGGGGGCTGAAGACCGCAATCGCCACCGTGCGGGGTTGGCGGCGCGACAGGCGCGCCAAGAAGCAAGCGGCGCAAGGGATCGAGGACGCCGACGGCCTAGCGGCCTAGCGTTCTGCACGTTCGGCGCGTTCAGACCGTTACCTTTTCGGCGAGTGCTGCCAGCTTGGCATCGAGTTCCTGTGCGGCGCTGCGTAATTCCGGATTGGGCTCGACCGCCATCAGCGATGACGGCTTGACGTAGGTCAAGCTGCTGCGACCCGAGCCCTCGTCGGCGAGCAGCATCTCGACCGGGGCGAACAGACCGGCGCTCACGTCGTGACGCAGCATCGTGATGGCGATCAGCGGGTTTGCCAAGGATGACGCGCATCAGCCTGCGGTCGATGCCGGCCTTGGTGATCCAGGCGCCGTGGTCGATGAGATTGAACAGCATGAATCCGCTTGGCCCGACCAGGGGTTCAACCTGTTGCTGAAACGAATCCCAACTGCCTGGCGTCCTCACCAGGTCGTCCAGCGACACCGGCTCGCCGATGTCGGCCAGCAGCGCGGCGAGCAGCTCGTCGTAGCTCTTGGCGCTGTCGTAGCGCATTCGTACACCGTCGAAACGGATTTCATCTGGCTTGCTCACGACCTCGCCTCCTCAGCCGAACTGCTCGATGTTGGTGGCGTTCACCATCGCGCCGCCCTCCACATCGTCTGCAGACCATACCGGCCGGCGCGCTCCTCCAGCGCGTTGACCAGGGTGGTCATGGTGCGGGCCGATCGCGATGGCGCCGCTGCGGGTCACAGGCTGGCGATGACCTGCTGGCGCTTGGCGGCGTACTCGGACTCCGTGATCGCCCCGGTCGCCCGCAGCGTCTCCAGTTCCTGCAACCGCTGTGCGGCAGACGGCGCCGGCGGCGGCGGAAGCCACGCGGGGGCTGGGTTCGGCGACGCCGCAGCCGGGGAGAATTGTTGGGCGCTCGGCCGGGGCGCCTGCGCGGCAGCATTGCTCCGCAGGATCTCCAGAACCTGTTCACGCACAACCGGATAGGCCCGAAGGTCGAACGACCCGCCGAACGGGAGACCGTGGGAACGCAAAACCTGCAAGATCTCCAACACCGGGCCGGCCTGACCGGTGATGTCGTAAGTCCTGTTGTCCTCGGCGATCGTGAACTGCATGGGCATCACCCCGCTGACCAAGGCGCTTGCCTGCATATCGATTTCGCAATCGTGCATAGCGGGATCGACCAGTACAACCAGCCGCCGCGCGGCGAGGACCGGCATGGCGGTGACACCCACGGTCGTCCGCGCTTCGGTGTTGAACGGCGCTAGGCCCGGCTGCCCTTCGACGTGCAGATTCACCTTGACCACCGGTCTGTCGTTGATCGATACACCGGTCTCGGCATAACCCATGACCTGGGCCAAGGCCAGCACTCCCCGCTGTCGTATTTGTTCACGTCGTTGCCGGTTTTTTTCGAAATAGGCCACGCCCTTGGCGATGAAGTGCGCCACGACCAGCCCCACCAGCACGCTGCCCACGGTGAGCGCCCCACCGACCGGCAACATCCAGG
>Ga0310909_10000510_pt1 | contig 20400 bp, 17 predicted proteins | sample GREbulkMGT000H_FD_203449 | JGI IMG/M metagenome (GOLD analysis project Ga0310909, IMG submission 203449) | Lab enrichment of tropical soil microbial communities from Luquillo Experimental Forest, Puerto Rico - GRE.bulkMG.T000H | ecosystem: Environmental > Terrestrial > Soil > Tropical forest >... | reverse complement strand
GCTGCCGTCGGCGCCGACGATCTCGATGGTCGGCGGACGCTTGGGGATTTCGAGCGACTGGATCGGCGGCAAATGGGCGCCGACCCACACCACCACGCCAATGCCGAAGATCGCGGCCCACAGCGAGAGCACCGCGCCCCAATAAATCAGACGCGGAAAGCTCACAGGCAAGCGCGACCTGGAGCGCCGTTTGCCGCCACGTTTGTCGCGCGACTTTCGCTCGCGGGGTGGGGGCGGGGGCGGCGGATCGTCGTCCTCGTCCTCTTCAGGCTTGCGTTTGGCCGCGGCTTTCTTCGGCTTGTCGTCGGCGTCGGGGATGCGGTCCTTGGGGTCGAGCCGCAGATCGGCAAGGGCTGCCGCGAGGCCAAATCGCGGCTCCTTGCGTCCGCCGCCTTTTTTTCGTCCCCACGCCATACGCGACACGCCGCCCGCAGAAGTACCCGCCGAACGCTACCGTTGGGAATTTAAGGGACGGTTACGGAAACCCTAACGCGTCATTAGGAGGTGCGGCCGCGCGTGCTAAGCATCTCTTCCGACAGAGCCTCAAGGAGGGCCGCATGGGCCATATCGATCCTACCAAGGACGTGTTCGCGCAGTTCCGGAGCAATGATCGGCCGGGGCCGATCCACATGCTCAACCTGGTCCGCCTGCGCAAGGAGGCTGCCTATCCTGACGGCCGCAGGGCGACCGGCGCCGAAGCCTATGCGGCATATGGCCGCGAAAGCGGCCCGGTGTTCGAGCGCCTGGGCGGCCGCATCGTCTGGCAGGGCCGCTTCGAATTGATGCTGATCGGCCCGCAGGAGGAGCGCTGGGACCATTGCTTCATCGCCGAATATCCAAGCGTCGCTGCCTTTGTGGAGATGATCCGCGATCCCGCCTATCGCGAGGCAGTGAAGCACCGCCAGGCGGCGGTGGAGGATTCCCGCCTGATCCGCCACGCCGTGCTGCCGGTCGGCAAGACCTTCGGCGAAATTCCAAAGTAGGGTAAAAAAATCGGCGGCCTGGAAAGCCGCCGACAATTCGCGTCGATACGGCGATCAGCCCGATGCGCCGACGTCCTCGAGGATCGGTCCGAACAGCTCCCAGCGCTCGCCGTTGAACTTCTGCATCTGCAGTTGCTTGTTGACGCGGTAGTCGGTGGGCGAGGTATTCGCCTTGATCCCCGGCAGCGCGAGATCGAGCACGACGTCCTTCAGCGAAGTGGCCTGCTTCATCACGTTCTCGCGCGTCAGGTCGTCGCCGCACTGTTTCAACGTGTAGACTAGAAGCTGCGCCGTCGAGTAGCCGTAGGTGTTGAACAGCGAGCCCTTGTCGCCGTCCGGATAGTACTTCGTCATGAAGTCGAGATAGCGCTTCATGCCGGGATCGTCCTTCCATGTTGGATCGGCCGGATCCTTGCCGTAGTTGACGCTGATCACGCCCGTCGACGCCTCAAGCCCCGCCGGCTTCAACGTCGCGCCGACCGAGGTCGCGTTGATGTCGAGGATGTGCACGGGGTGCCAGTTGAGCTCAAAGTTCTTCTTGATCGCCTGCGCCGCGAATTTCGGCGTGGAGGCGCTGAAGAACAGATCGGCACCGGCGTCCTTGATCTTCAGGATCTGCGAATCGATGGTCGGATCGGAAACCTCGTAGGAGGCTTCCGCCACCACCATGCTCGCGGCCTTGTCGCCAAGGCCCGCCTTGATGCCGTTCAAATAGTCCTTACCCAGATCGTCGTTCTGGTAGAGGATGCCGACCTTGGCGTTGGGATAATTTTTCAGGATGTATTGGCCGTAGATGCGGCCCTCGACGAAGTAATTCGGATTGAAGCCCATCGTCCAGGGGAAGTTCTTCGGATCGGTGAAGCGCGACGCGCCGGTTGCCGCATAGAGCTGCGGCACCTTCTTGGCGTTGAGATATTTCTGAACCGCGGCGTTCGACGGCGTGCCGATGATCTGGAAGGTGAGCAGCACCTCGTCGCTCTCGACGAGCTTGCGCACCTGTTCGACCGCCTTCGGCGGGCTGTAGGCGTCGTCATACTGGATCAGCGTGATCTTGCGACCGTTGATCCCACCCTGGTCGTTGATCATCTGGATATAGGCAGCCTGGGTCTTGCCGATCGAGGCGTAGGCGGAGGCCGGCCCGGAGAACGGCACGGTCTGGCCGATCTTGATTTCGGTATCTGACGCGCCGGTGTCGTATTTCTTCTGCGCGAAGGCCGGCGACGCCGACAGCGTAATCGCCAGCGCTGCACCGGCGACAAGATGAAAAAGCCCTTTCCTCATGTCGTAGCGTTCCTCTTGTGATTTTGTGTGTTGGGATTTTTGTCGGTGTCTCGCCACCGCGGCGCGATACTGGAGGAAGCAATACCGCGATGCAAGATGATACGGGACGGAAAGGCGAATTTCCGCCGACACGCGTCCCGGCTTTCGGGTGGCGGCTCGCGCATGGCGAAAGTAAGAAGATACCATGTTGCTCCGGAGACCGGCGACGATGGCAGCCAACACAATTGGCACGACAGCCGCAACAGCGCGCGCATCCTTCGCGCTCGACCGCCTGAAAACCCCGATCGGCACGGCGCTGCTCGTGACGGACCGGGATGGTCTGTTGCGTGCGCTCGACTGGGAGGATCACGCAAGGCGCATGAAGGAGCTGCTGCGGCTGCATTATGGTGCGGTGATGCTCTCCGACGCCCGTGCCCCGCGCGAGATTCGAGTCGCGCTGTCGGGATATTTCGAGGGCGAGTTCCATCGGCTTGAAACGATCGGATGGCGCGTTGCGGGCACGCCTTTCCAGCGCAAGGTGTGGTCGGCGTTGCCGGCGATTCCACCGGGCAGGACCATGAGCTATGGCGCGCTGGCGGCGCGTCTCAACGTGCCGAAGGCGGCGCGTGCAGTCGGCCACGCCAACGGCGCCAATCCGATCAGCATCGTCATTCCCTGCCATCGCCTGATCGGCGCCGACGGCTCGCTGGTCAAATATGGTGGCGGGCTCAGCCGCAAACGCTGGCTGCTGCAGCACGAAGGCGCGCTTTGACCGGGGACGTATCGTGCCGCGCTCAGGCCGCGGGCTTTTCCGCCGCCTCTTCGGAGGACAGAAGATGCAAGAGCGCGCTTCGGATCGCGGCCTGCCGGGTCGGCGCGTTGATCTGCGCCCCGAGCAGGTCGGTGACATAGAACACGTCGCGCGCGCGTTCGCCGAAGGTCGCGACGTGGGCGGAGGCGATGTTGAGATTGAGTTTCGAGAGCGCGGTCGTCAGTTGATAGAGCAGACCCGGCCGGTCGAGGCCGGACACCTCGATGACGGTATAAAGCTCCGACCATTGGTTGTTGATGGTCACTTCGGGCTCGACCACGAACGGACGCACCCGTCCGCCGCGACCGGCCGCGCGGCGCGCCACGGCTTCCGGCAGGCGCAGCTTGCCTTCCAGCACGTCCTCGATCATTTCGCCGATCCGCGTGGCGCGGCGCGCTTCGTCCTCGTCGCGCTCATATTCCCGCGAGATCGCGATGGTATCGAGCGCGCGCCCGTCGGTCGTGGTGTAGATCTGCGCGTCGACGATATTGGCGCCGGCCGAGGCGCAGGCGCCGGCGATGATCGAGAGCAGCCAGGGATGGTCGGCCACGAAGATCGTAAGCTCGGTGACGCTGCGCGCCTCGTCGAAGCCGACATTGATCGCAAGCTTGTGCCCCGCCTGTTCGCTTGCGCGGATGAAGCGGGCCTGACGGATCTTGCGCGGCAGCTCGACCTTGAGCCAATAGGCCGGATAATGCCGCGCGATATAGGCGGCGAGCTCGGCCTCGGGCCACTCGGTGAACGTCGCGCGGAACTCGGCCTGCGCCGCGGCGATGCGGCGGGCGCGGTTCACTTCCGAGAAGCCGCCGGTCAGGACCGGCTCGGTCTCGTAATAGAGCGTGCGCAAGAGCTGCGCTTTCCAGCCGTTCCACACGCCGGGGCCGACGCCGCGAATGTCGGCGGTGGTGAGGATCGTGAGCAGCTTCATTTGCTCGACCGACTGCACGACGCTCGCGAAATTCTCGATGGTGCGGCGGTCGGAGAGGTCGCGTGACTGCGCGACCGTCGACATGGTCAGATGCACCTCGATCAGCCAGGCGACGAGCTCGGTGTCGGCCGCGGAGAAGCCGAGCCGCGGACATAGCCGCCGCGCTACCTTCGCGCCCGCGATCGAATGGTCTTCGGGCCGGCCCTTGGCGATATCGTGCAGGAGCACGGCGACATAGATCACGGGGCGATGTTCGGGGCGGATCTTGCGCATCAGGTCGGCCGCCAGCACCAGCTCGTCATTGCTGCCGCGCTCGATCTCCTGCAGGAAACCGATGCAGCGGATCAGATGCTCGTCCACCGTGTAGTGGTGGTACATGTTGAACTGCATCATCGACACGATCTTGCCAAAGGCGCGGATGAAATGACCGAGCACGCCGGTCTCGTTCATCCGCCGCAGCACGGTCTCGGCGTCGTTGGAGGTGAGGATCTCCATGAACAGCCGGTTGGCCTCCGGATTCTCGCGCAGCTCCGTATTGATCAGCTTCAGCGAGCGCGTCACGTTGCGCATGGCGTCGGGATGAAAGGCGAGATTGTTCTTCTGCGCGAGCCGGAAGATCCGGATCAGGTTGACCGGATCGTGCTTGAACACGTCGGGTGCCGCGAGATTGATGCGGTTGTTGTCGACGATGAAATCGTCGCTCTCCGGCACGCGCCGCCGGTGCATGCTGGGCCGAAGCCGCGCCATGAAGCGGCTCAACACCGGCGCGGGCTTCGCCTGCTGGTCCTCCAGCTTGGCACAGAGGATCGCGGTGAGGTCGCCGACGTCTTTTGCGACCAGGAAGTAGTGCTTCATGAAGCGCTCGACGTCCTGCATGCCGGGATGGCTGGTATAGCCGAGCTGGACGGCGATCTCGCGCTGCAGGTCGAACGATAGCCGCTCCTCGGCGCGGCCGGTGATAAAGTGCAGGTTGCAACGGACCGACCACAGGAAATCGGCGCATCGGCGGAAAGTGCGATATTCCTGCGCGTCGAATACGCCGCGCTCCAGGAGCTCGTCCGTCTCGCGCACGCGATAGACATATTTCGCGATCCAGAACAGCGTGTGCAGGTCGCGCAGGCCGCCTTTGCCGTCCTTGACGTTGGGTTCGACCAGATAACGTGATTGGCCCGCGCGGCGATGTCGTTCCTCGCGCTCGGCGAGTTTCGCGGTCACGAACTCGGCGGCGGAACCCTGCACGACTTCCTTGTCGAAGCGTGCGACCAGTTCGTCGTATAGCGGCTTGTCGCCGGTCAGAAACCGCGTCTCCAGGATCGCGGTGCGGATCGTCATGTCGCCGCGCGCCTGGCGAATCGATTCATCAACCGAGCGCGTGGCATGGCCTACCTTCAAGCCCATGTCCCACAGGCAATAGAGGATCGCCTCGGCCACCTGCTCGCCCCAGGCGGTCTGCTTGTAGGGCAGGATGAACAACAGATCGATGTCGGATTCGGGCGCCATCAGGCCGCGCCCGTAGCCGCCGGTCGCCACGATCGCCATGCGCTCGGCGCCGGAGGGAACATGGGAGCGGTAGAGATGTCGTGTGGCCGCCGCAAACAGGATGCGGATGATCTCGTCCTGCACGAAGCAGAGCCGCTCGGCGCAGCGGCGGCCGTGGCGATCCCTCAGCAGCACCTTTTGCGCAGCATCGCGCGCGTCGATCAGTTCGGCCTTCAGGAGCTGCGCCACGGCAGAGCGGAACGCGTCCTCGCGGCCCACGTGCTTTTCAGCCAGCGCGTCGATCGCCGCCGTAATCCGGGCGGTGTCGAAAACCGCGTCGGTTTCGTGCTGTGGCTGCGTGACGATACTGTCCATGGGCTAATCGGTATCGGACGGGGGTCGTGCTGTCACCCGACATTGTAAAATAATACATAGGAGGCCCATGCTGCGTTTGCCCGGCGGCAAGCAAAATCGTTCTCGCAGCCGCGGCTTCGAGCGTGCGGATTTTCTTGTTGACCGCGGGAGGTAACGCATTGAAATAACGGTTGATTTTTTAGGCTTCGGAGGAGGTGAGTAATGACGGCAGGAATTTCAAGACGCGCATTGGCGCTGCTCTCGGCGATGTGGGTCGCGATGCCGGGCGCGGCGACCGCGGCAGAAGCGCTCAAGGAAATCCACATCGACTGGGCAACCTACAATCCGGTGTCGATGGTGCTGAAGCAAAACGGCCTCCTGGAGAAGGAGTTCGCCAAGGACGGCATCGGAATTGTCTGGGTGCAGTCGGCAGGGTCCAACAAGGCACTGGAGTTCCTCAACGCGGGCTCGATCGATTTCGGTTCGACGGCGGGTTCCGCGGCGCTGGTCGCGCGCATCAACGGCAATCCGATCAAGTCGATCTATGTCTATTCGCGCCCCGAATGGACGGCGCTGGTGACGACCAAAGATTCCAAAATCGCAACCGTTGCGGATCTGAAGGGCAAGCGTGTCGCGGTGACGCGCGGCACCGATCCGCACATCTTCCTGGTGCGCGCGCTGCTCGGCGCGGGGCTGTCGGAGAAGGACATCACGCCGGTGCTGCTGCAGCACGCCGACGGCAAGACCGCGCTGATCCGCGGCGACGTCGACGCCTGGGCCGGGCTCGACCCGATGATGGCGCAGGCCGAGATCGAGGACGGCGCGAAACTGTTCTATCGCAAGGCCGACGCCAACACCTGGGGCATCCTCAACGTGCGCGAGCAGTTCCTGAAGGATTACCCGGACATCGTCCGCCGCGTGCTCGCGACCTATGAGGAGGCGCGCAAATACTCGCTGGCCCATTACGACGAGCTGAAGAAAACCTTCATGAGCGTGACCAAGCTGCCAGAAAACGTGGTCGACAAGCAGCTCAAGGAACGCACGGAGCTCACCCACAGCCGCATCGGCACGCCTCAGCGCGAGTCGATCCTGGCCGCGGGGCTGGCGCTGCAGCAGGCCGGCGTGATCGATTCCAAGGTCGACGTGAAGGCGAACCTGGACGCGCTGATTGACGATCAGGTTCCGCTGCCGACGAATTGATAACGTGTGAAACACGTGCGCGCTTTCTTACCCTCCCCTGGAGGGGGAGGGTCGCCCGCGAACAACGTGAGCGGCGGGGTGGGGTGAAACTTGTCGCCTACCGCGCACCCCACCCGGTCTCACATTTCGCTACGCTCATGTGAGCCGACCCTCCCCCTCCAGGGGAGGGTGAGCACCTTGCAATCCTCTGCCGAGAAGCGTCTTGCTATGACCATGTCGGTCGAACTGCCCCTTGAGCAAAACGAAGCGACGGCGCCGCAAGCCGGCACGGCTGCACAAGAGGGCGCGCGCCCGACCGCCTTGCGCCGTTATGCGCGCCCGGCGCTCGGGCTCGTGTTGCCGGTCGGGGCCGCGCTCGCCTGGGAGCTTATCGTGTGGCTCGGCCTCTCCAGCGGACGGCTGGTGCCGCCGCCGTCAAGAGTGTTTGAGACGCTCGTCGAGCTCGCGAGAAGCGGCGAGTTGCTGCGCCACATCGTGGCGACGCTGACGCGCGTGGCCCTGGGCTTCAATTTTGGGGTGATCGCGGGCACCGTGCTGGGCGCGATCTCCGGCTATTGGGGGCTTGCCCGGCGCCTGCTCGATCCGACGGTACAGGCGCTGCGCGCAATTCCTTCGCTCGCCTGGGTGCCGCTGTTCATCCTGTGGCTCGGCATCTTCGAGACCTCGAAAGTCGCGCTGATCGCGGTCGGCGTGTTCTTTCCGGTTTATCTCGGCGTGCTCGGCGCGATCCTCTCCGTCGATCGCAAGATCGTCGAGGTCGGCCGCGCCTTCCGCCTGTCGGGACCGGCAATGATCCGGCGCATCCTGCTGCCGGCGGTGCTGCCGGCCTATGTCGTCGCGCTGCGGGTTGGCCTTGGCCTTGGCTGGATGTTCGTGGTCGCGGCCGAGCTCATGGGCGCTTCCGAAGGACTTGGCTATCTTCTGGTCGACGGCCAGCAGCTCGGCAAGCCCGCGCAGATTCTCGCGGCCATCGTCGTCTTTGCGATTCTCGGCAAGGTCACCGACTGGCTGATCGAGATCGCCGCCGCGCCGCTCCTGCGCTGGCAGGACGCGTTCGGCCGGCAAGGCGGAGCCCCTTGAGATGCTCGCGCTCAACAAGCTCGGCAAGACCTATCCCAACGGCGTGCATGCGCTGGAGCAGTTTTCCGCCGAGATCAACCTTGGCGAGATCGTTGGCATCATCGGCGGCTCCGGTTGCGGCAAGTCGACGCTTCTGCGCGCCGTTTCAGGCCTCGATCCCGCAACCTCCGGCACGGTGACGCTCGACGACGCCGCGATCCGAGCCCCGCATCCGAAGATCGGCATCATCTTCCAGGAGCCGCGGCTCTTGCCGTGGCTGTCGGTCGCCGAGAATATCGGCTTCGGCCTCTCCGATTTGCCGACAGACGAAAAGCGCGAGCGGATTGCGCGCGCCCTTGTCCGCGTCGGTCTTGCCGACAAGGCCAGGGCCTGGCCGCGCGAACTGTCCGGCGGGCAGGCGCAACGGGTCGCGATCGCGCGGGCGCTGGTGCCGCAGCCGGAAGTGCTGCTGCTCGACGAGCCGTTCTCGGCGCTCGACGCGTTCACGCGGCGCGACCTGCAGGACCATCTGCTCGACCTCTGGGCCGATACGCGCCCGACGCTGGTCCTGGTTACGCATGACGTCGAAGAGGCGGTGGCGCTCGCCGACCGCGTGCTGGTGATGCGCCCGCGGCCGGGGCGCCTGTTCGAGGCGATCAACATCAATCTGGGGCGGCCGCGCGACCGCAACGCGCCGCTGTTCGACGATTTCAAGCGCCACGTGCTGACTGCGCTCGACCGCTCGCTCGATCGCAACGTGCCCGGCCGGCAGGCGGAATCCGGTCCGGGACAGGCGATGTGGTGGTGACACGGGCAGCGTTTTCGATTACATCCGCGTCGCAAAAAAGGAGAGAACAATGGACGCCGCCGAACTGCGCGCGCTGCAGGCCCCGATCAAGGAGCGCTACAAGTCCGATCCGTCGGCCGCTGTCATCACCCTGAAGGCCAAAGGCTCAATTGAGAACGAAGGCATCGCCTGCAAGGTCGAAACCGGCCGTGCGCTCGCGGTTGCGGGGCTGCATCCGGCAACCGGCGGCTCCGGGCTCGAACTCTGCTCCGGCGACATGTTGCTGGAGGCGCTGGTTGCCTGCGCAGGCGTCACGCTGAAATCGGTCGCCACCGCGATCGATGTTCCGCTGAAGGTCGGCAATGTGATCGCGGAAGGCGATCTCGATTTTCGCGGCACGCTCGGCGTCGACAAGGAAGCCCCCGTCGGCTTTGCCGAGATACGCCTGCGCTTCGAGGTCGCGACGGACGCGCCGCAGGACAAGCTCGATCTCCTGCTCAAACTCACCGAGCGTTATTGCGTGGTCTATCAGACCATCAGGAACGGGCCGAAGGTGTCGGTGAGCATGAAGCGCATCTAGCCAGGCGGGACCCATAACCACCACGTCCACCTGCCCCGGCTCGCGCTTCGCTTGGCCGGCACGACATAGAATGTCCCCAGAGCTCACCTTCATTTTGATGCTAGCCCTGCGTATGGCGACCGCCGCAGCCTTCGTGGTGTCGGCGTCCTTCGTCGCCGAGCGCGCGGGTCCCGTGATCGGCGCGCTGATTGCGACGCTGCCGATCTCGGCGGGACCCTCCTACGCCTTTCTCGCGCTCGACCATGATGCAGCCTTCATCGCGCAAGGCGCGTTGGCGAGCCTGCCGATCAATGCGGCGACGATCTTCCTGAGCCTGACCTACGCGCTTTTGGCGCAGCGCCACAGCCTCGTCGTCAGTTGTACCGCCGCGCTCGCCGTGTGGTTCGGCTTAGCCGTCGCGGTGCGGATGACGCAGTGGTCGCTGCTGGGCGGTCTCCTCGTCAACGCCGGGGCGTTTGCGATCTGCGTGCCGCTTCTGGCGCGCGTCCGGCATGTGGACAAGATGCCGCTGATCACGCCGCGCTGGTACGACATTCCGCTTCGCGCCTCGCTGGTCGCGATCCTGGTTGCGACCGTGGTCACGCTGTCGGGCTGGGTCGGGCCTACCATCAGCGGCATCATGGCGCTGTTTCCGATCGTGTTCACCAGCCTGATGCTGATCCTGCATCCGCGGATCGGCGGTCGTGCGACCGCCGCCGTGATCGCCAACGGCGCATGGGGCTTGATGGGATTTGGCCTTGCGGTCGCAGTGCTGCATGTGGGCGCGTTGCACTTTGGCTCCGCGATCGCCTTGAGCCTTGCGCTTGCCACCTGCGTGATCTGGAACCTGATGCTGTGGTGGAACGGACGGCGGAAGGCGGCGGCGCGCTAATCACTGCTTCGGCAATTTCGCCTTCAGCGCATAGAGCGCCTCCAGCGCCTCGCGCGGCGACATCTCGTCGGGATGCAGCGCCTTGATGGCCTCAAGCAACTGCTCGGCTTCGCTCGGAGGCGCGGCGTCCGAAGCGGCACGCGACGGCACGGCAAACAGCGGCAGATCGTCGACAAGTGCGCGCGCAGTCTGGCCGCGGTCCTGCGCCTCCAGTTTCGCCAGCACCGCTTTTGCGCGCGCGATCACGGCGGGCGGAAGCCCGGCGAGCCTTGCGACCTGAATGCCGTAGGAGCGGTCGGCCGAGCCCGGCAGCACCTCATGCAGGAAGACCACGTCGCCCTGCCATTCCTTCACCCGCACGGTGGCGTTGAACATGCGCGGCAATTTGGCCGAAAGCGCCGTCAGCTCATGATAATGGGTGGCAAACAGGGTGCGGCAGCGGTTGGTCTCGTGCAGTTGCTCGATCGCAGCCCAGGCGATCGAGAGGCCGTCGAAGGTCGCGGTGCCCCGGCCGATCTCGTCGAGGATCACCAGCGAGCGTTCGCTCGCCTGATTCAAAATGGCGGCGGTCTCGACCATCTCGACCATGAAGGTGGAACGGCCGCGCGCGAGATCGTCGGCAGCACCGACGCGCGAGAACAGGCGATCGATGACCCCGATCCGCGCGCGGCCGGCCGGCACGAACGAGCCAATCTGCGCCAACAGCGCGATCAGCGCGTTCTGGCGAAGGAAGGTCGATTTGCCCGCCATGTTGGGTCCGGTCACGAGCCAGATCTGGCCTGACGTCTGTCCCGGCGTGGGAGACAGATCGCAGGAATTCGCTATGAAAGGTTGGCCGTCGCGTTTGAGCGCCTGCTCGACCACGGGATGGCGGCCGTTCTCGATGGCAAAGCCGAGCGAGGCATCGACCTCCGGCCGGACATAATTGTCGTCGACCGCAAGTCTGGCGAGCGCGGCTGCAACGTCGAGCAGCGCAAAGCCATGCGCAGCGGCGCGCAGATCGTCGCTGATCGCAAGCGCCTTGGCGCAGAGCCGGTCGAAGATTTCGAGCTCCAGATTGAGTGCGCGCTCGCCGGCGTTCGCGATCTTGGCCTCGGTCTCGCCGAGTTCGCTGGTGGTGAAGCGGACCTGGCCCGCGAGCGTCTGGCGATGGATGAAGGTGGCGTTGAGCGGCGGCGACATCAACTTGTCGCCGTGTTGCGCCGTCACCTCGACGAAATAGCCGAGCACGTTATTGTGCCTGATTTTTAAACCCTTGATGCCGGTATCGTCGGCATAGCGGGCCTGCATCGCGGCGACGACGAGCCGCGAAGCGTCGCGCAGGCTGCGTACTTCATCGAGCGCCGTCTCGTAGCCTTCGCGCACAAAGCCGCCATCGCGTTTGACGAGCGGCAATTGCTCGGCAAGCGCACCTTCCAACTCGCGCGCGAGTTCGCGCGACGGTGCCCGCAGTGCTGCGATCACGGACGCGATTTCCTGAGGCGGCTGCTCCAGCTCTCCCAGTCGCGCCAGCGCCTGATCCGCGGCCAAGATGCCGTCGCGAAGGCCGGCAAGGTCGCGCGGGCCGCCGCGTCCGACCGACAGGCGTGCAAGCGCCCGCGACATGTCGGGCGCGCCACGCAGGATGGAACGGATGTCCTCGCGGGCCGCGCCGTCGGCGACAAAGGCCGCGATGGCGTCGAGCCGCTGCGCGATCTGGGCAGGATCGGTCAGTGGCGCCGCCAGCCGCTGCGCCAGCAGGCGGGAGCCGGCAGGCGTCACCGTGCAATCGATGGCATCGAGCAGCGAGCCGCGCCGCTCGCCCGCAAGCGTGCGCGTCAATTCCAGATTGGCGCGCGTTGCCGGATCGATCGCCATGGTGGTGCCGACCGCTTCGCGCGACGGCGGCGACAGGGGCGGGCGCTTGCCGACTTGCGTGCGGTCGATATAGGTGACGGCGGCTGCCGCGGCCGTGGCTTCCAGCCGCGACATCGCGGCAAGCCCGTCCATGGTCGCGACCGCGAAGTAATCGCAGAGCCGCCGCTCGGCGGTCGAGCTGTCGAACACGTCGCGGGTGAGTGGCGTCACCGCGGGCAATTCCCGCAACAGCGCGCCCAATTCGCCGTCGCCATAAAGCGCGTCGCTGACGATCGCTTCATTCGGATTGATGCGGGCAAGGGTTGCCTGCAGTTCGGCGCCTGCGCATTCGGTGACCATGAATTCGCAAGTCGAGATATCGATCCAGGCGAGCCCGAAGCGGTCGCCGCCGGCGGAGGAACGAGCCCGTGCGATCGCGAGCAGGTAGTTGTTGGTGCGGGCATCGAGCAGAGTGTCCTCGGTGAGCGTGCCCGGCGTCACCAGCCGCACCACGTCGCGCCTGACCACGCTTTTCGAGCCGCGGGCGCGCGCCGCCGCCGGGTCCTCCATCTGCTCGCAGACCGCGACGCGAAATCCCTTTTCGATCAGCCGGTGCAGGTAGTCGTCGGAGCGCTCGACCGGCACGCCGCACATCGGGATGTCCAGGCCCTGATGCTTGCCGCGTTTGGTCAGCATGATGCCGAGCGCCTTCGAGGCGATCTCGGCATCCTCGAAGAACAGTTCGTAGAAATCGCCCATCCGGTAGAACAACAGCAGCCCCGGATGGGCCGCCTTGATCTCGAGATACTGTTCCATCATCGGCGTGACGCGCGCATGCGCTTCTGCGGCTTGCGGAGCCTCAGTGGGTGTGGGCGCGGGCACGGGGGAGGGCTGGGTGGTCATGGGCGGCGCAACGTAGCGAATTTCGTGCACCCCTCCTATTGCTTTACCGGCAGCTTACGGGTTTTCCACGCCCCTCGGATTGCATGACCGGCCCTGCGCGAACGCACGATCGGGCGCAAAAGCGTCAATTGACCTTGGGTAGGCGCGCTCCTAAAACCGCTATCAAATTCCGCCTCGCCTTTAGCGGCCCAGGGAGAGAAACCATGCGTGATGTTTATGTGTGCGATGCCGTCCGAACTCCGATCGGCCGCTTCGGCGGTTCGCTGGCGAAAGTGCGCGCAGACGATCTCGCGGCGGCCCCGATCAAGGCGTTGATAGCGAACCACCCCAAGCTCGACTGGTCCCAGCTTGACGAGGTCTATCTCGGCTGCGCCAACCAGGCCGGCGAGGACAACCGCAACGTCGCGCGCATGGCGCTGTTGCTGGCGGGCCTACCGGAGACGGTTCCAGGCCAGACCATTAACCGGCTTTGCGCATCCGGCCTGGACGCGGTCGGCGCCGCAGGCCGTGCGATCCGCGCGGGCGAGGTCGAGCTTGCGATCGCCGGCGGCGTCGAGTCGATGACGCGGGCGCCGTTCGTGATGGGCAAGGCGCCGGAGGCGTTTTCGCGCTCGGCCGAGATTTTCGACACCACGATCGGCTGGCGTTTCATCAATCCCCTGATGAAGGCGCAGTATGGCGTCGACGCCATGCCCGAAACCGGCGAGAATGTCGCCGAAGAATTCCAGGTTTCGCGGGCCGACCAGGATGCGTTCGCGATCCGCTCGCAGCAACGCGCCGGCAAGGCGATCGGCTCGGGCTATTTCGCGGCAGAAATCACGCCGATCTCCGTGCCCGGCGGCAAGGCCGGTCCTGTCATTGTCGACAAGGACGAGCATCCGCGTCCCGATACCACGATCGAAGGGCTCGCGAAGCTCAAGCCGATCGTGCGCAATCCCGGCACCGTGACCGCCGGCAACGCCTCCGGCGTCAATGACGGCGCGGCCGCGATGATCCTCGCCTCCGCGGCGGCCGTGAAAAAACATGGGCTGACGCCGCGCGCCAGGATTCTGGGTCTTGCCTCCGCCGCGGTGCCGCCGCGCATCATGGGCATCGGCCCCGTGCCCGCCACCCGCAAGCTGATGGAACGGCTCGGGATCAAAATCAGCGACTTCGATTTGATCGAGCTCAATGAGGCCTTCGCGTCCCAGGGCATAGCGTGCCTGCGTCAACTCGGCGTGAAGGAGGATGCCGATTTCGTCAATCCGCATGGCGGCGCGATCGCGCTCGGCCATCCGCTTGGCATGAGCGGTGCGCGGCTTGCGCTGACGGCGGTGCACGGCATGGAAACGCGTGGCGGCAAGCTCGCGCTCGCCACCATGTGCGTTGGTGTCGGCCAAGGCGTCGCTGTCGCGATCGAGAAGCTGAACTGATCCGGAAAAGCTTTTCCGGATTAGTTATAGTTATAATAATTCGGCAAGGCCGGTCATGCCGGGAGGGAAGCATCATGACATTCGTCTATCCGGTCGAGAGCAACCGCGCGCATCCCCTGCCGCTGTCGCCAGACTATAGAAGCTCGATCAAACGCGCACCGCAAAAGCCGTTGATCCCGATGCGCCACACGCTGTCGGAACTGACCGGTCCGGTCTATGGCCACGAGACCGTGCGCGCCGGCGACAACGATCTCACCACCCAGCACAAGGACGAGCCGCTCGGCGAGCGCATCATCGTGCACGGGCATGTGCTCGATGAGGACGGCCGGGGCGTGCCGAACACGCTGCTGGAGATCTGGCAGGCCAATGCCTGCGGCCGCTACATCCACGTTCGGGACCAGCACCCGGCGCCGCTGGATCCGAATTTTACCGGCGCCGGCCGCGCGAAATCGGACGCCGCCGGCTACTACAAGTTCGTCACCATCAAGCCCGGTGCTTACCCCTGGGGCAACCACCACAACGCCTGGCGGCCGGCTCACATCCATTTCTCGGTGTTCGGCCATTCCTTCATCTCGCGGCTGGTGACCCAGATGTATTTTCCGGGCGATCCGCTTTTTGCATTCGATCCGATCTTCAACGCTGTGCCGGACGAGAAGGCACGCGCGCGAATGATTTCGTCGTTCGATCTGGAAAACACCCAGCCGGAATGGGCGCTGTGCTACCGCTTCAACATCGTGCTGCGCGGCAAGAACGCCACGCCCATGGAGAACAAGCAGTGAGTGGGATTACGCCATCGCAGACCGTCGGTCCGTTTTTCAAATACGGGCTGACGTCGAACGGCCAGTACGACTGGAACGACGCGTTCACCAACAATCTCGTGACGCCCGACGCGTCCGGCGACCGCATCCGGGTCGAAGGCAAAGTGTTCGACGGCGATGGTGCGCTTATTCCGGATTGCATGCTGGAGATCTGGCAGGCCGACAGCCAGGGCCGCTTTGCCGATCCGCAGGACAAGCGGGCGCTGCCGAACGCGGCCTTCAAGGGTTTTGGCCGTTGCGGCACGGATGCGAACGGCGCTTACGCCTTCGACACCATCAAGCCGGGCGCGGTGCCCGACCCCGACGGCAAGCCGCAGGCGCCGCATCTGCTGCTCGCCGTATTCGCGCGCGGCATGCTGCGCCATCTCTATACGCGGATCTATTTCGGCGACGAGGCGGGAAACAGCAGCGATCCCGTGCTGACGCTGGTGCCGGCCGACCGCCGCGCAACCCTGATCGCGCAGCGCAAGCCGGGCAATGGCAACGCGGTCTATTCGCTCGACATCCGCCTGCAGGGCGACGGCGAGACCGTTTTTTTCGACGTGTAGGCGGCGCTACCTTCGAATTCTGACTGTCGGCTGGCGAAGCTTTAGCGAAGACGGCAAGCCGGCGCACGACGAGTGTCCTACTCCATCACCGCATGTTCCGGCCCGGCTGCCTGGCTGCGCAACGCGGCCTTGGTGGAGCCGATCATGATCGCGAGCGGGACGGTGCAGAGGATGAACAGCATCACCATCTGGTAGTCCTGCGAAAACGCGATGATCTGCGCCTGCACGTTCACCATCGCGTCCGCCATGGCACGTCCCGTGTCGGTGCCCATGTTGATCATGCCCGACACGTCGGGCATCTGCATCGCATGATTGAACGGATTGACGTGCTCCACGAGGATGGCGTGAATCCGCCTCGATCCTTGCGTGAGCTGTGCGATCACGAGGGAGATGCCGATCGAGCTGGCGACGTTGCGCATCAGCGTCAGCATCGAGGTGCCGTCAGTACGCAGATGGCTTGGCAGCGTCAGGAACGATACGGTCGAGAGCGGCACGAACACGAGGCCGAAGCCGAAGCCCTGGATGATGCTCCAGCTCACGATCTCGGGCGCGCCGGTCTGGTCGGTCCAGCCGGTCATATAGAACAGCGATGTCGCGGTGAGCAGCAGGCCCGAGATGATCAGCGTGCGCGCCTCGATGTAGCGCATCAGCCGTCCGACCATCATCATGGCCACAAAGGTGCCGCAGCCGCGGCTCGCGAGCAGCACGCCCGCGGTGATGATGGGATAGCCGATCACGTTCTGCAAATAGGGCGAGGCGAGCGCCATGGTCGAGTACAGCACGAGCCCCATCACCGCCATGAAGATGCAGCCGGTAATGAAGTTGCGGTCCTTGAACAGGGCGAACTGGATGAATGCATTCTGCGTCGTCAACGAGTGCGCGAAGAAATAATAGAAGCCGACGGCGGAGATGATGAACTCGGCGATGATCTCGTTGGACTCCAGCCATCCCAATTGTTCGCCGCGGTCGAGCGCGAGCTGCAGCGAGCCGATTGCGACCGCCAGCGCCGTGAAGCCGAACCAGTCGAAGCGCAGGGTGAGATTCTTCTTGGTCTCGTCCATGAAAATGACGAGGCCGAGCACCGTGATGGCGCCGAACGGCAGGTTGACGAAGAACACCCAATGCCAGGAATAGGTCTCGGTCAGCCATGCGCCGAGCGACGGCCCCATGATCGGGCCCATCATCACGCCCATGCCCCATATCGACATCGCCTTGGCGCGTTCCTGCAGCGTGTAGGAGTCGAGCATGACCGCTTGCGACAGCGGCACGAGCGCGGCGCCGAACACGCCCTGCAACAGGCGGAACAGCACCATCTGGTTGATGTCCTGCGCCAGCCCACACAGCACGGAGGCGACGGTAAATCCGGCCGAGCACAGGATGAAGATGCGCTTGCGCCCGAAGCGATTGGCGATCCACCCGACCGGCGCGGTCATGATCGCGGCCGCGACGATATAGGAGGTCAGCACCCAGTTGATCTGGTCCTGCGACGCCGACAGCGTGCCCTGCATATAGGGCAGCGCAACGTTGGCGATCGTGGTGTCGAGCGCCTGCATGATGGTCGCGGTCATCGCGCAGATCGTCACCATGTTCCGGCGCAGGCCCGGAACCATGCTGGCAGATGGCACCGTGGTCGGCGACATCGCGCGTCTACTCCTGGTTCGCCACCGCGGGCGCGAAGCCGAGCAGGGTCGCGAGCGAGCGCTTATGCCCGGTATCGACGGTGGCATAAACGCTCATGCCGGCCTTCAGCTTTTTCACGAACGGATCGTCCATGTCGAAATAGATCCGCACCGGCACCCGCTGCACGACTTTGACGAAATTGCCGGTCGCGTTTTGCGGCGGCAGGATCGCAAATTGCGCGCCGGTGCCGGGTGAGAGCGAGCCGACATGACCCTTGAAGAGATGATTGGGGAATGCATCGACCTCCAGCGTCGCCGGCTGACCGACTGCGACGTAGGTGAAGTCGCTTTCCTTCGGGTTGGCGTCGACCCAGGGCTGGTCGACGTCGATGACGGAAAATACCGGCGTGCCGGCGGCGACGAAACGGCCGAGCTGGATCTGCTCGACTTGCGTCGCAATTCCCGGCATCGGTGCGCGCAGCACGGTGTGGTCGAGATTGCGCTGCGCCATGTCGAGTTGCGCCTTGGCCTGCGCATAAGGCGGGAACTGCTCCATCGGTAGATCGGGATTGCCGAGCAGTTGCGCCTTCGCATTGGAAAGCTGCTGCCGCACGAATTGCGCCTGCGCGCCCGCGGTCACCATGGCATTCGCCGAATTGTCGAGATCGAGCTGCGAGCCGACCTTCTGGGCGACCAGCGCCTGCTTGCGCTCGACGTCGCGTTGCTTCAGGTCGACCGCCTGCTGCGCCAGATCGAGCATCTGGCCGTAGATTTTCACATTGGCGACGAGATTGTCGTAGGTCGTTTTGGCCTGTTCGAGTTGCGCCCTGGCCTGGTCGACCGCAAGCTTGAAGGGAACGGGATCGATCTCGAACAGTACGTCGTCCTTGTTGACGTGCTGGCCTTCCTTCACCACGACCTTGTCGATTTTTCCGGAGATGTCGGGGGTGATCAGAACCTTCTGCGCGCCGACATAGGCATCGTCGGTGCCCACGTAGCGGCCGCCATTGAGATAGAACACGAGCCCGCCGATCGCGGTCGCAAGCGGCAGCACGACCAGGAGAAGAAAGCGGCGATAGCGCCGCAGTCCCGCCATCAGGCGGCGCCGCGGTTCTGCGGCGAGCTTGATGCGCGGCTTCGCCGGCGGGACGCCCTTCTGCTCGGGCGGGAATTTCAGGATTGGATCAGCCATAACGCTGCTCCTTCCTGGGCACTTCGCTCTCGCCGGTCTGAATGGCCGTGCGCACGTTTTCCTTGATGGTTTCCAATTGCGCGAGCATGCGGTGAGCGTCGGCCGGATTGATGCCGTCGAGCGCGGTCGCGGTCAGTTCCGAGCGCAGCCCGGCCAGTTTGCCGAGCAGCGGACGCGCGGCCTTCTTCAGATAGAGCCGATTGACGCGGCGGTCGGTCTCGTCGCCGCGGCGCTCGATCCAGCCATTGTCGCAGAGCTTGTCGATCAACCGTGTCAACGTGATCGGCTGCATCTCCATCTGCTCGGCGAGTTCCGTCTGCTTCATGCCCTCGTAGCGCTCGACCTTGGCAAGCACCGCCCATTGTGCGCGCGTGATGCCATAGCGGGCGGCCGCCTTGTCGGCATAGGCGCGCACCAGGCGCTGCACTTCGCCGAGCGTAAAAAGGAAATTGATGTCCACTGAACTGCGCATGGCCGTCGCCCTGTAATCTGAAGTCTGGAGGTTTTCTACTCTATAAGCTTTGAATATAATAAGCTAGCTTATGATTTTTTCATGTCGAGGAAAATGGAGGCCTGACCCCCCGAAACAACATGGCTCGGCACTCCGCCCGGAGACCATGCCGGAGGGCAAATTCCTTGTGTTATAGTGGTCTCAGATGCCCGCGTGGGTCGTGACATATTGGTTGCAATGATTTCGTCGAAACCAGCCTTTCCCGCGCCCGATCACGATCACGGCCGCTGCACTGCGGAAGGGATCGCGCATGCCGAGCGGGTATGCCGGCAGAAGGCACAGAAATTCACACCGATCCGCCGGCAGGTGCTGCAGGCGCTGCTGGCGAGCCATCGGCCGCTCGGGGCCTATGAGGTGATCGACGCACTTGCCAGGCAGATGCCGCGGCCGGCTCCGATCACGGTCTATCGCGCCCTCGATTTCCTGATGGCGAACGGTCTCGTGCACCGCATCGAGAGCCGCAACGCCTATCTCGCCTGCGCGCATGACCATGATGCGGCCGCGCTGGTCGCGTTCCTGATCTGCGATCGCTGCGGCGCGGTCGGCGAAATTCCTTCGGCGCCCGTGGCGCAGAGCCTGAAATCAGCGGCGCGTGCCTCGGGCTTTGCGCCCAAGCTCTCCGTCGTCGAAATCACCGGTACCTGCGCGCACTGCCAGAAAGCCGCCTGAACAACAACACGGGCGTCAAGCCCGGTGACGAGGACATATGCCTTCAGATGAAATGATCCGCTCGCTCGGGCGTCCGCTCAGCCCGGGTGCCATCGCGTTGATGCTGATGCTCTGCTTCTCCTGGGGCTTCAACCAGGTCGCGGTGAAGCTCGCGCTGCCTGACATTCCGCCGATGCTGCAAGCGACGATCCGTTCCGCCGCGGCGCTGCCGGTGCTGCTGATCATCGGCTGGCTGCGCGGCGTGAGATTTTTCCGGAACGACGGCACGTTGCGTGCAGGTCTGTTCGCCGGACTCTTGTTCGGCATCGAGTTCGTTCTGATCTATCAGGGCCTGCGCTTCACCTCGGCCTCCCGCGCCGCGGTGTTCCTCTACACCGCGCCGTTCTTTGTCGCGCTCGGCTCCTATCAGGTGCTGGGCGAACGGCTGCGCGCCTCGCAATGGGCCGGGCTCGCGTTGAGCTTCCTCGGTGTCGCGCTCGCGATCGGAGTGCCGCAGCCCGAAGTCGACGCAAAGGTGCTGCTCGGCGATCTCATGATCGTCGGCGGCGGGGCGCTATGGGCGGCGACCACGCTGGTCGCC